>Ga0247735_1000814_pt1 | contig 12350 bp, 11 predicted proteins | sample UWRJL178409R2_FD_180934 | JGI IMG/M metagenome (GOLD analysis project Ga0247735, IMG submission 180934) | Plant litter microbial communities from Arlington Agricultural Research Station in Wisconsin, United States - UWRJ-L178-409R-2 | ecosystem: Environmental > Terrestrial > Plant litter >...
AGGACGAGCTCTAATTATGCCTCTGACGGCTGCAGAAGCAGATTTTCGATTTTTCGTTGGGAGATTTTGCTTTTTTTGCGACTTTCTAGTAGGTATTTGTCATAGTCCGGATAAAATCAAAAAAAATGCGAGGTCCTAGTCCATTTCCGGATAGAAGCCACCAAAATCGCCAAATTTTCTGTCCGGATAACAGGCCCAGTTTCTGGAAAATACCTCTGAGGGGGCTTTCGGGGGTCCTGATACGGTTGACGTTGGTAATTACTCCGTCATGGTGAATATGTAGAGCGTCAATATTGAATTTACTCGCGTCGGCTCAATGATCGATATCAAATTGAAAACCCTAGATACTCCAAAGGGAACTCCTATCCTTCTGCATAATATATTCACAGTGCCAATTTGAAAATAAAATAAAATAAAATAACAGTGTTATTGCGTCACCTAGCACCGTGTCACCACTGGTGAGACGGAAAAGGCAATTGATGGCGGGACAGAAATTTAGGCGCTCGCCGGACATGAGTTGCAGATCGATCATCAGCGCTTGGCTTGGGCATATAAAAGACATAGGCTTTCGGTTTTTTAACGCAATAGCTAAATACCTAGAAGACTCTGAAAGGTACCGTAGGCAAAGTCATACTATTGTTCGCCCAGACACTTACCGGAGACAAGGTTCCAAATTCCAACCCACCTGAGTTTAAGTATAGTAACATTATCGGATTCAATACTAGTGTCAAACTTACTACTTCGTATATGCGTCATGCTGGTAAATTTGAACTTTGTAGATTGGCATCGCGGAGATAAGTATTGAGGTAAACAGATCATACCGTTTGTACACCATGTACATAAAGTTGCGTGTTGCGACATGAGCAGATTCTGGCCCGGTGAGATAACAAATAGTATGCCCGTATTAACAGAGACTGTGATTGAGTAGGTATAACTTACACCTCTTTACTAGTACTATGCTATATCTTATCCGAGAGCCCTTCACAATAATAGACGCTTTGACGCCGACCTCGGGGTGTAGGGATGGAAACAAGCCTACTCATGCCACCGTCTCTATTTGAATATGACACGATCTGCCGCATTAGTGGCCTTAATGGACAGGCAGTAAATCGTGACGGACTAAAGTATATCTTGCCTATAGCGTAACTGTGAATGATCGATCTGCATTAGCGCTCGAAGTGCGGGGGACTTTAGAGAATGCATGGATACTATGAAACGTGAGGCCTGCCTGAGAAGCTACGGGAACTCGTGAGGCCTTGAGAGCTGAATAGTCAGAGAGTACTGAACGATTTTCAACTCTAGAAGTAAGAGGGCTATGATCAAGCCATGAGATCTGATTGTGTGTTCCATAGAGTGAGGCGGGAAGAAAAGTATGCACTATATCAACGCAACTCTAGAAGTCTAAAGGAGTTTATTACTGGTGCCATATATGTTACACTGAACATTGCTACTAGTGCGCTCAAAGGCGAATTCCTCAGATGATCGCTATGCATTTGTCTTCGGACTTCGAGACAATTCACCAGTTCAAATTTCCGATTCAAAAGCACATAGTATCGGAGGCTGAAACATGAAACCTTGCCACAGTCGGCCGACAGAGGACTGTTCAAAGGAGCTACTAGCAAGCAAACTCCAATCCTGAAGGCATGAAAATGAATAGGAGACTCTGGATGCTCCCATTGAGCGCAGTGTACGGGTATGAACAAGTGCTGTGGCGGCGGCGTGTCTAAGCTTTGCGTGCTTCGCTACAGGTGGTGACACTGGCGAGATCCGTCCGCTCCGGCACGGCAGCGGATAATAACCCAAAGTCCAGTCCGTCATCATCAAAATTTACTCTTTCTGCTCACTTCCACTTCCACTTTCACCTTTACAAGCCGTGCTTCTCAACTCTAATTTCGAATAAGCATGTCCCCTCAAATCATCGACAACGCTCTCGGTGCCGTTGGTCAAACGCCGCTCATCCGCCTGGACAAGGTTGCGCAGGCGAATGGGTTGAAATGCAACCTTTGTAAGACCACTCGTCGCCAGAAAAGTTTGGTTGATTTGCTCATTTGGTTTATTCTTACAGTGGGTAAAGTCGAGTTTATGTCGGCTGGCGGGTCTGTAAAGGACAGAATTGCAAAAGCCATGGTTGAGGCGGCGGAGAAAGAGGGAAAGCTTATCCCGGGCAAGAGCGTGGTCATCGAGCCAACCTCGGGGAACACGGGTGCGTATCATTTCGTTCTTTGGGTAACCCACTTGCTGATTGTCTTCGAAGGTATTGGACTAGCCATGGCCTGTGCCATCAAGGTAAAGCGACCAGCGAGCATCTGAGAGACCAGCTTCTGAATACTTTAGATAAGGGTTATTCCGTCATTATAACCCTCCCAAACAAAATGTCACTTGTGCGCATTTCGTGTTCTTTCCATGTTCGAACGAACCATTAAATTTTATTTAGGAAAAAGAAGCCCTCCTCCGTGCACTCGGTGCTGAAGTCGTGCGTACGCCCACTGAGGCCGCATGGGATGCCCCGGAAAGCCACATAGGTAGAGCTTACTACTCACATTTCGGCACTCTCGTGGCTGAATTCCTTAACGATCGCAGGAGTGGCACAGCGATTACAGCGTGAAATACCTCATGGAATTATTCTTGACCAGTATCGGAATGCAAGTCCTTGTGTGCCCCTCTTTCAGATTGAAGTAACTGATATTTTCTCTTGTTCTGTCTCAGGTGAACAACCCTCTCGCGCATGAATACACGACGGGGCCGGAGATTATTGGGGCAGTCGTATCGACACCCTCTACCTCGTCAAGGCCCTCATCTAAGAAGGTTGACGTCATGGTTGCTGGTGCAGGCACTGGAGGCACTGTCACAGGGCTCTCAAGGGCTATCAAGAAGAAACACAACCCAGAGTGTGTTATCGTTGGCATTGACCCTGTAAGAGGTTTCTGTTCGTTTTTGTGAATTCCACTTACATGTCTTCTGTCGTCAGAAAGGAAGTATTCTTGCCGTCCCGGAAAGCCTGAACGAAGAGGACAATGGGGCCCCATATATCGTCGAGGGTATTGGATACGATTTCGTCCCGGATGTCTTGTCCCGCAACGATGTCGACGTGTGGTTGAAATCATCCGATGAAGAGTCATTCACTGCCGTCCAGACTTTGATGAGGAGTGAAGGCCTTCTAGTAGGAGGTAGCAGCGGAAGTGCCCTTGCAGGTGCCCTGAGGTGGCTGAAGACCGAGCAAGGTCAAGTTACAGCAACATCGCCTGGCAAGAATGTGGTTGTTCTACTGCCCGATGGGTGGGTTTTATTGCCTTTGAGTTTCTACTCATACTCATATTGCTGCTTCTCACAGGATTAGGAACTACATGAGCAAACCGTGGTTTTTGAAGATAGCGATGGAGGCAGAACCATCACCGCTTGCTGGGACCATCGCCCAGGTGTTGGGCAAGAAAGAGACCACTGAAATTGTTTCCATCCACAAGGAGGCTTCTGTAAACCCATTGGAGAATGTCGTAACAGGTCTCCCAAGCCCTACATTTGCTACCTTATAACTATTGTGCGACCAATCAACTCCATATACAATAGACGTTCAGATGCGCTTCTGCATGTATTTTTGAATCGAGGTCATTACACGCTTCTACCACTCGAATTACACCGCAACCGCATCCGATTGATATTCAATAGCAAACATCGTCATATTCAAGCAAACACAGGTAAAGATAGATAGGAATATAGGGTAGATATAACCAGTGAGCACTTCCTAAATTAAAGGCTCTCTTTCTCAAGACTACCCATCCAACTGTTGATTAGACAGCCGGATTGCGTAAATATTGGCACATCACCAGAACCGATTGCAGCATGGATGCGATAAAGCACTGCTCGGGCAGAAAGTGGCCAGTGGAATTGTCATGACTGAATGTATGAACACATTGGGAAGCAGTGATATTGATTGGTGGAAGAAGAGACAGGATAAGAGAAAATTTTTTGACTTTATATACGTACGAGAAATGCAAACAAAGGCAAATAGCGCGTCTCGGCACGTCTGGCACGGGACGTGCCTCATGTGTTCCAAAATCCAGAACTGTGACTGGGGCTTTAACGCGAATACAAGGTCCAGGCGCCTATTGCTTTGGGTTTGAACTGTCATGACCACATTTCTCTAAGACTTGTCCTTATTCTCTTACTCCTGTACCAACGTGAACCCAATATTTGCAATTCTCGTTCTAGTCTCAGTGAGATCTTCTCTTCAAGTTCGTGTTGCAAAGACTGACATACCAATCGTGGTCGACTTAGACTCATCACCCAGATTGCAAAGATGAAGAACATGAAAGATGTGCTGCGTAGTCTCGAAAGCGAAAAAGTTAAAGATCGTCAAGAAGGACTAGCCGACCTGCGGGAAGTCTTTTCGCGCGATAAAGTTGTCTCAACTTTCCACATCAAGAAGGATGGGACAACGGAGCCAGAGACCTGGCTTCCCGTGTTTCGTGCCCTGTTTGCCGTTGTTCGCAGGGAGAAGGACGTTGTTTCGAAGAAACATAGCTTGAAATCCGTATCCACGACAGCAGCTCTCAGAAGGCTGGCTGAGGCTGCCAACGTCGTCCGTTGGCTTATCGGAAGAACGGTCCAACATATGAATATGAAAGTTGTCAAGGATTGTATCGAACATCTTACGCGGACTCTACACGGCGACGACAGTGTCTTCGGTGCTGTGGCACTGGATTACTCCAAGGCCCTTCGAAGTATCGTTGCGTTTCGTCCTCATCTCGATCACTTGAACAAGAACATATGGCTTCACATCACCACTATGGCGTTCAACGTAGTCTTGAAGGACCCCATTGACGCAGATCTAAACGGAGAAGCGAACGAAATGGAGGTGGACCAACACACAGATGTCCCCTCCGACATGTACGACGACGACGAAGAGGCGGGCCAACCAGGTCCTTCGACACCAGTTAAAGGAAAGAAACGTTCGCGGGCCAATTCTGGTCCAACGCCCATTCTTTCACCTCGGAAGTCGCAGACGCAAAGGCGTCGCACTGTCTTCTCAGTGACACTTGAGCAAGTCGAGTTTGTTTCGATCCTCCGCATCCTCCTTTCCACACCCACAGCTCCTTTGCTCCATCCCAGCTTGTCATATCTTCCTGCAGCAGTGCTGCAGCGCCTTCAGCGTTTCCTCGAGCGTTATCCCGCCGATTCTTCGCTTCTTCGAGACTACATCTCAATCCTGTCGGCTGTTCTTGATCACCTCTCGTTGAACAAGAAGCGGGAAGTTGAACAATTTGCCCTCTCTACTTGGGAAGGATTGATTGGTCTATGGGGTACCAAAGACAAGAATTTGAAGGAAGGGCTACTGGTGGTTATAAGACACCTATTTCACTTCATCACAGCCCCTGCGGTGTCGGAAGAGAAACTACCTAAATATGATTGGGCGCAAAACATTGGATCTTTATGGAACTTGCTAGATGCCGAAGCGGAGAGCAGATGGGGGGCGGACGGCCTTTCTCTGGAGGCGTTGAGGCTTGTCGTAGACGTGACCCAGCCTAATTTCCGTGTCCAAGACGGACCCTTCGTAGCAAAAACCTTTCGGGCTGGCTGGAACTTCGACTCTGGACAGGCGCTATCGTGGGCTATCCTAGAATTGCAAGCAGATTGTATGGCAAAAGTACGTATCCTTTCACATTTGGAAATTTGTTGACTTATATTCCGAACAGCTGTTTCAAGTCTCGGAGTCCATGCACTCCGTCGCAACAACCGGTTCTCGTTCTGATTCCAAGCGGATCAAACTTGAGAACCCACTGATGTCCTTATTGCACTCGATTCAAACAAAAGATGCACCTCACGTGCGAAGCTACCATTTACAAACGTTGCTTTTCTTTATCGATCGGCACTGGGGCATGGTCCACGATTCGCTCAAGATGGATGTGATGAATGTCCTCCTGCAGTTCGTCTCATATGAAGATGCTTCCATCCAATCCTGGATCTTCCTCTCCTTTGCGGCTATTGCATATGTCGAGAGATGGGACGATGGCAAGGGTCCCTCGAAAGGCGCACTACTCAAGAACACATCAACATGGGATCCCATTTGGACGCATTCAATTCGCAGGGCCAATATTCCTGGCATATGTCGAGCGGCGTGCCACACAGGCTACACTCTCCTGGTCTCCTTACAATCGTATCCCAGTGCATCGCATGCACTCATAAGCTACCAGCGCGTCCTCGTGGAAATTGAATCGTGGATGAAGGACCTAGACGTTCAAGGCCCATCTTCTCCCTTCGATTCTATCTGCAACTTTTGCACGCAATGTTTAAGGATCGCGAGTCAGGATGTACGGCTCTACCGAATGCACCTCGAGGACAAGGTCCTGAGTTGGCTCATCGATAACTGGAAGATTGCCGGTAGCAGGGAAAAGATAGCTTCGCATGCAGTCACCGACATCCTTAAATTGCTCGAGACTCTCTGTGGCTTGCCGAAGAAGGCCGTCCTTACTGAAAGGATAGTTTTACCCCAGTCAGAAATCGTCAGGAGCGTTATGGAGGAGAAAAAGGTCGATGTCATTCGCGATTACCTACTACACGCCACGTTGCCTCCATTCAGAAAGGACACGGACGCTACGCCCGAGCCTACACAATCGACGACTCCCGCCGTTACCACACAAGAGAAGATCCAGGCTATCGCTCCGCGAGGACGAGAACGAAAGATTTCTGCGTTCTTTGTGAGAACGCTGGAATCACTGTCGTCCGACTGGAGCTTCTTGCAGGAACAGAATCCGACATGCGAAGCTGTTCGTCGATCCATGGATTTTACTTTTGCAGCAGTCTTGTTCGAATCGCTATTGGCCTTTAACGGAACCACAATGAACAAGCAGATATTTGTTGAAGCCGGCAAGGTGATGGCCATTCTTGCGCCACTGCTTGACGATCGACGGCTAGTTATGACAGAAAAAGCAATCGTTGTGCAAGCTTTGGAAATACTTGTCTTCGACCCTAACCCATCAGTTGATAACGCTTTTCACGAGGCACTCGTTCAACCGACTGCGTATTCCGGTATAAAAGGACAACTCCTAGGCAAATCCACCAACAAACTGCGTTCAGACCAACACACAAACAACCCTCAGGTTCACTTTCTTAGACAAGTCTGGCAGAATCCTGATGTAAGCTTGCCTTACATTATTATCGAAGTCGTGTAACTGAGAAATGTTTCAGTTTCAGGGTATGATGGTTCCAGTCTTGGGATCACTGCGAGCTTTGTTGGATCGTCTCTTATCTCATCCTACGCCGGCCTCACTTGACCAGAATGTGGAAGGCGATGGGGTAGATGGGTTTGGTCCTATACGGACAGCAAACCGGCAAAATTCACTCATCTCAAACTCACCTGACGATGAACGCACACGCCCCTTGCTACAGATCTGCATCAGCATTCTAGCTTGTGGACCATTCCTTCGGTCGTCAACAGGAACATCGACCCGAGACCAAGATCTTGCAGATATGATACTCAAATCGACCAGCTATCCGGAGTCCTTCTGCACCGCATCTCGAATATTCTTTGGATTTGTTCGCCACAAAGTGTTTCATCTACCTCTCAAGATCCTTGGTCGATTTTTCGACGAATTTGAAGAGCTGCTCCAACAGTACTCCTTCTCCAAAAACCAGACCTTCGCTGAAGTTCTGGTCGACTTTCTGGGCTCCATCATTGGATTCTGGAATTCAGAGGACGCGTTAGCGAGAGATCTTCATTCAAACTTCCGCGAGCTTTGCGCGTACCTTGCCTCGCGCCTGATCCATAATAACTGTCGGTCATGGACTTTGCGAGATGAGATCGTTAGATTTTTAAGAACTTATGTCGCAGAAGATCCCTCGCAAGAATCGTGGTCGACTGTCGACAATTTTGAACAGGATCCTGGCGAACATCCCATTTGCATGCCTATCGCATTGCTTCCCCACCTGATTGCCGACCAGGACATTCGAGTACGCTTCCGAGCAGCAACAGCCAATGCTGATCTATTTGCGATATCTCATCACATTCATCAAACGCCACTGGAGCTTTACGAAACGATGAAGCAATCATTTACCCTCAAGCTTGATGAGTAAGCTGATATGTTCCCTCATGCAACCAATTCCTCCTGACACCTACTTTTGACAGATATGAGCATATGCTTACTCGCCTGCTTGCACTTGGGAATGTACTGGTGGTCAACTCTGCTGTCCGTCGCGGTGCATATTGGCATATGCTGGAAACCTGTCTTCACAGCAGTCTATATTCTTCTCATATCGAAAGCGTCCTCGTCAGCGTCTCTGAAAGGTTAGGATTGGCGTCTTTGTCGGTCCTTTTCGAAGCCTATGCGTCCCAGCTAGCCTATTCACTTCGACAGGCAAAATCCGATTTTCTGAGTTTTCCGCCTCATTTACTGGGATATCGAGACCGAACTCAATGTGCGAAGGCTACCTTCCGCGCCTTTACACCGACCAACATCCTGTCCGACGGCGTGAAGCTGTTTGTGGAACATTGTAAGATCCTCCAGAAGGATCTGCGCGATGGGCTGGCGGAATGCTTTGGGGAGATCGTCGGTGTACACATCGTCTTCTGGATCAATGAAGACAACTTGGAGCAACTTCTTACCGAAAGACTTGCTTTCACCGAAGGTTTAGCACCCCCTTTTGAGGACGTTTTGGATGGAATCGCTACCACTATTCTGAAGTCTCTAGGTGATCAAGATTTCTCGGCCAATGGGTCAATCTCCAAAACTCTGCAGCAAGAATACCCCAGGATGCAACCTACATATCTTGCTCTAGTTCGCTATCGTCATTTCGATCCTCTCCAAAGCCACCTTCCCAATCTTCCAGCCTTCTCGACGTCTGCCCTGTTGCGAAGTTTGGATTGGCTTTCCTCACGTTGGGGCGGGTTCACGACACATACCACATATCATGTTCTGCATAATTTGGTCGAGGACTTACATCAGACCCCCTTGATCAACGAACAAATTCGCCTCGTCAATGCAATATCTCTCTGGATAACCTACCGTCAAAAGGACTTCGAAGAACCAACAATAGCAGATACACTGATCCATGGAGCTACTCTGCTTCTAGCGCAACCAGATCTAGTTCAGTCGGCTCAATCCATGTTGGAGTGGGCGTTTGGGCACTATCCCCAAAAACCTTTGGAGGCATGGAAGCATACGCGACTACCCAACCTATTGGTCCGGATTCGCTCGATAGCTCATGACTATTGTTCAAAGGCCATCGATTTACTGACTGCGGAGTTGGGTGAAGAGCTTGTGACCTGGTTTGATGCTCAAATGTCTGCTCTTGCTCGCAGGGCAGTACACCGAGGCTGGATCCATCGAGTTCTTTCAACTTGGCCTAGACAACCCTCTTCTGAACTGGCCAAGGTGTACGATGACATATCGACGCACGATATCTTCTCCACGTTGGAAGATCACCGTATCACTTCCAACAAATTTCGCTTAGTCCGAAGAATACAGGAGAGAGCCCTTGGAACCCCCCACGATGAGAAGGAGTTCTCAAAATCTATATTTTGGCGGCTAAAAGAATGCATCCCACCTCTCGATCGGTTGCAGGAGGAGGATACTCGTGCATTTGCAGCCGTTTTGTCGTTGAATCATGGGCAGATCGGCAGTCTTACAACTGAACAACACAGCTTGCTCTCCCCCAAGACGCGACACCGTCGCAATGTTAACCACATTCAAAAGGACATACAGAAAAGGAAGAAAACGATAGCGAGTGACCCTGCTGATTCCGCCCGTGGCGCTCGCGAAGCCGCGCGCGATGCCATCACAGTCGTGCTCCTTTCAATGCTAGACAATGATGACGCTTCACATGTCTTCAGTGCCTTTAGCACATTGCGTCTTATCATGGCCGCTCCAGTCTCAGACCATTCCATCATCGTGATTCCTTCAGAATATCGCAAGGACGTGGAATTCCTCAAGACATACAAACGTGTGCCTATTCGTCACGTCGCCGAGGATATTCACGTTGCACTGCGGTCCGACCTTTACCTCAGCTCCTCCTATTGCTTCTCCGAGTGGATATCATTGATTTCGATCTTGTTTGCTGGGGCTCTGGGGACAGTCGATCCGTTCTTCGATCAGCTGTCGTCCATTCTTGCATTCGACATTGCATTTTCCGAACAGATTCTCCCCCTTCTTGTTCATGCGATACTTATGATGGAGAATGCACAAAACTCCAAGAACCAACCGTTGAGAGAGTCTCTTTCAATTTACTTCACAGCAATCCTATCGTCGCCCAGGATCGACAGCCGTTGTGTCTGCAGCGTCGTCGATATCGTCCTTTATCTCCGCAATTTCGCAAGTGACGAGGTCGATGCCTTGTCCCACGACAAGTGGCTCAGTGTGGATTTCTCTCTTCTCGCTCGAAGTGCCATCGTATGCGGTGCCTACACAACAGCTTTGCTATTCGTGGAACTGGCAGCAGAGCACAATTGCCAACATGACGACACATCGACAGAAGACGTTTTGTACGAAATCTATGCTCACATTGATGAGCCCGACGGCTTCTATGGGATTAAAACCCGAGACCTGCAGCAGTTTTTAATCAAACGTTTCCATCACGAAAAGCAATGGGACAAGGCATTTCGATTTCATGGCGCCGCGTTGGAAGCTGGTAGCACTTTGGATCGCGAACGAATAGGACTCCTCGACTCATTCCATGCGTTTGGTTTCGACCACCTTGCGATCGATACTCTCCGCAATTTCCGGGAAGTCTCGTCGAATCAGCCATCTTCGTCGGTGGATTACAAACTCGGATGGCGAACGGAAACTTGGGACTTGCCAGACCGAGCGATAGATGCTACCAATGCATCCCTGTATCGATCACTGCGAGCCATTTATCGTGAACGAAACGCTCGCACCACAGATATCACCCTTAGATCGGCCCTCTTCGACGAAATGCAACGTCTGAAGTCCTTAGGAACTGAGAATTTGGCAGAAATCCGCATTGTCGCACGGGACATTATGTGCTTAAATGAACTCCTCCGCTGGAGGCGAGACGAAACTCAGGAACTCTTGCAGACTCAGACAATGACTTTGGACAAGTGGAGAGACTTTGTTGAAATAGACGACGGCTACGAGTAAGCAGCATTCCATTGGCTAAAAGATTGCTCCTGATCAGCGTACTCTAGATTTTCGGACCTTGAAGCGATCATGGCGACTCGTATTGCACTTGTGCGCTCGGTTAGGCAGAGGGAAGAAAGGCAACAGATAGGATCCTTGACCACTTCCTTCGTGAACGGTCTGTTGAATATCGAAAGGTGCTGTCTTCTTCGCTTATCTGAGGCCGCAAGAGCGTCGGGACAGATACAGCTTGCCCTGAACTCGGTAGTGCGCGCACAAATGCTCGACCAAAAACTATCCCCCGAAATATCTGAGGAGTTCGCTCAGGTTCTATGGCTCCAGAAGGAAGAAAAGGCAGCCGTCCAATTCCTCCAGGCACTGGTCAAGAACACCACTCCTGCATCAACTGCACATAATTCAACCCACTACGCACTAATTCTGTCTCGTCTGGTAAGCAGATTTTTCTCATATATATATCGATTGTTCACCTAGATACACACTACAGGGGACTTGGATGTCCGAGGCCTGCCTCGGCAAGCCCACCGAGGTATGGGAGCTCTACTTTCAGCGCTCAATACATCTTTTGGACGAGATCGAGGAAAGTCGACCGGAACTGGACGCAACTAAAGCCACTGTGTTCCGGGAGTGTGCCATGTTCGCGGAACGCCAATATCACGCAACGTTGAAATCGCCAGATGCCCTGCGCTGGAAAGTTTACGTGGATCGCAAGAAACAAGAAATAGAGTATCGCAGAGCAGAAATCACTCGGACGCAGAGTGATGCATTGAAGCATCGGCTAAACTTTGAACAGAACAACGCTCAAAAGCTCCTTCAAGAGGATAGCGAGCTCTTCCGGAAACACAACACTTTGCGCGAAACTCTCCTCAAGCAAGCTATTGATATGCACTCCCGTTGCTTGGAAACTTCCAGTGAATTTGACGACGACTCCGCAATCCGCCTTTGTTCGCTTTGGTTTGCCAATTTTGACGATGATTCCCTTCTGGATCTAGTCAGGACAGCTCTTGAGCGCATTCCATCCCGAAAACTTGTTTTCTTGGCGGTACGCATCTTTTTTTGAATGATCATCCCTACTCTGACCAGTTTAGCATCAAATAACGGCTCGCCTGTCGAACCCACTTGGGGCCACAACGTCCAAGAGTCAAGAGAATCTTCATCGTTTGGTCTTTCGAATGTGCCAAGAGCATCCCTTCCACACTCTTTACCAGGTGTACTGTATCTCAGACCACTCACCTTCGCCAGACATACGACGACAATCTGGGCGCT
>Ga0247735_1000815_pt1 | contig 12341 bp, 14 predicted proteins | sample UWRJL178409R2_FD_180934 | JGI IMG/M metagenome (GOLD analysis project Ga0247735, IMG submission 180934) | Plant litter microbial communities from Arlington Agricultural Research Station in Wisconsin, United States - UWRJ-L178-409R-2 | ecosystem: Environmental > Terrestrial > Plant litter >...
AGGATGAGGCGCTGAGGCGTAAGCTACGGAGGGACAAGGCACTTGTGAGAGCACATGCCCATGCAGCGGCAGGCAGATGGTCACAGGCCCGGAAACTCTACAAGAGGTCTATAGATATGACCCCTCAGATATCCTTTCAGTTCATAAAAGTGAGTTTATTTCTATTCGCTGTCGCGAGTTGCAAAACAGCTGAGCTTCTACCCAGTATCTACGCGCAAGAAAGATTCCGTACGTGGTAGCACCTTACGAGGCTGACGCCCAGCTTGCCTATCTAGAGAAGAAGGGGCTTATCGACGCAGTTCTATCACCAGACTCAGATCTTCTAGTCTTTGGATGCCAAACACTCCTCTTCGATCTCAATTATGCTACTCGCACTGTGGCATGTATATCTCGCCGACAAGGCACTTCGGAATCCGACTCAACTGCTCTTGCCTCGGACGGAGATCCTATCACCCTTCACGGCTTGTCCGATGCCCAATTCCGTGCCATGTCCATCTTTCGTGGGTGTGACTATATCTCTCCATTGAGTGGGATCAACGGACTGGAAGTCGCTCGGAGGTTGCTAATGGAGTTGGCATCCGCTGAGGAGGTGGTCTACACAAGGTCTTTGATAGGAGGCAGAAGCATGCCGACCATTGGTTATTGGGAGAGGTTCCAGCTGGCGGAAAAGTGCTACCTACACCAGCGCGTTTACTGCCCGCTGTCAAAGAAGTTGGTCCATTTGACGGAGGTTGGCAGTGAATGGAACAACGAATATGACGAATACGTTGGAAGGTAAGAAACTCTAACACTGTTTCTGCTATCTTGCCGACATTTAATACAGCGACTTGGACCCAGCCCTTGCAAGGGGGATAGCGACAGGGAACATCTGTCCTATTACCTATTGGCGCCTGGCCGAGATTGACTTTCAAGTGCGAAAGAATGAAACCAAACCGAAACCGACCAATCCCCAAGAGAAAACGTCAAGTTATCTCACGACGTAAATTATACCACCAATACCGTCTCGACTTGGCTAGGAGCCCTGGTGTTGGCAAATAAACGTTGATTATAGTGTAGGAACAACTGTCTAAGTATTGCTGCATATCATTCAGATCCCTGTCAAAGTTAAGTACTTGAGTGTCCTTAAGCCCTTGACCCGCGATCTGGCTATCACGGTTCTCGTACTCGATAGCGCGTGTAAGGCTATTGGAGATATGGAGGGTATGGTTACCACCTCCGATCGGCGCATTGCATTCTGGGCATCTTGCCTGTATCCGAGTCGTTGATCCAGATGCGTCAACACTAGTAATTAGTAGTTAAAAAACCGTTCTTGTAGAAGTGTCCCTGATATCCTCTGATATCCTGCTCATGTGTGAGTACATTGATAACTGAGCCGAATGCTTTGACAATGTCCTCCATCTCCCCATAGTAAGCCTTGTCGTCGGAGATATTACGAGTTCCATTTATGGAAATCGTTCTTATGAGAGCACGGTACGGTGGGGTCCTGTTAACGGTACCAGCGCCGGCAACGCCGGGACCTAAATTCGGGGTCCCTGCGTGCCAAACAGTGCGCTGCATTTTCATCTCTTCCCAAACGCGTCCACCACGTCCTTCAAGCTTTAACCACCACTACCACCTTCCTGCGGAATGTGAGTATTTTCATGCTATTGCATCTATAGCCCTATGCCGACTTTTTAGCAGGTCATCCTACTACGCAATGCAACGACACCAAGTGGACAACCACAACATCGTCCCAGCGTGCCCACCCACATCCCAGGTGTGAGTTGCTTTCGAGTGGGAGGTCTCGATGTTGGATGAAGAGGTTGGGTGGTAAGCATACCCCGCCCTGCACCAAGTCATATTCACGTCCTACTCTAACTTTTTTGCAGCCATCCAGCTCTCCTGTTCGTTCAAAACTGCCCTACCCCTTCACCTTCCACTGGTGTTGCTGGTGATGTGACTTTAGCCCGCTAAAGGCACACTTACTCTTAACTAATGCCCGTATTGAGATCACGAACGCCAGTAGATCGACAACACCAGCGCTTTGGCATCGCGAACACCAGTGTCCTTGACGCCAGCAAATCTCGAACGCACTGGCAGTGTCTTACAAATGCTAGCACATCGCGAAGAACCGCAGGCCATCACAAACACCAGAACGCCAGTGCCTCGCGAATGCTAGCACATCATGAACGTCAGGCCATCGCGAGCGCCAGCACATCGTGGTGAGTGAGCAAGCATGCGATAGCGACCCAGTACAATCGACAGCAAGCCAGCAATAATGATTGTCAGCGAGCCAAACAGGAACGACAACGGTAAGGCATCCACATACGACAGCAAGTGAGCCAGTGGGAGCGGTGGGTGGGCAAACGGACCAGCAAGCGTGTCTGCTACCAGCCCTGGCGAGGTGTTAGCAGGATGTGACGGCGAGGGTAAAATTGTAATTATTTCGATTCGGCGTAGCATTTATTGATTCGTTTAATTGTTTCTAGCTACCATCGAAGCGCACGACAACAATGTTGCTATAAGCTGGGCGTTATATAAGTATTCTAACCTTTTGATATCCAATCGATTAGATTACCAACTGAAAAAGAAAAAAAAAACTTGAAGGAACTCGTACTTTGCCGCGTGTGACGACGGCCTTCAGTTACACGTATGTCCGGTGTCGCTAGATCCTCATACTCTTGGATATATTTCTCTGCTTCGAAAACCATATTTGTCCCGGAATCATTTGCCTCCTTCCCTCTAGGCTTTCGCAGTCCTAATCTTTGTGACGGGGTCCTCTCGTTTAGGTACGCGGTATTTGCCCTTGTGAAGGAGCTCGGAGCAATACCTCAAACTGGAAGCGTTCCGTCTCCGTGCGCATGACGAGCGCCTCGTATCTGGCACTTAGGGCCCTGGAACATCGGTGGTGCCCACCTCAAAGCTATGCATTATGAGATTCGAGTGTACAAGTCCCCAATTTGAGGCTCACAAGAACCGTTTTCATCCGAACGGTGTGCCCAGGTTCTAGGCATTTAGTCCGGATTGACACTGTTTTCAAGAATTTCGTCACCCGTGAGAAACACAACTTTGTTTAGATGGGTAACACGCTTGCCTGCTCCCTTGCCTAGAATTCGGCTTGCGATGAACATCGTGAATCTACCTCTCGAACTCATAAGCCAGATCATCCAACACCTCAAAGACGACGCAGCGAGCCTACAAAGTTGTGCTCTTTCCTCTACTTCTTTCGTGGTTCACGCACAGAGGTTACTTTTTTCGCATATACGACTCGTCGATATCCCTTTATTTCCTAGTTCTGGTGACCGATCCCTCAACGACCTTCGCAAACTGCTCAAATATTCCCCACACATCGGAAAATACGTCAAAAGCCTCGAGGTCTTCATAGATTCACAGGTGTTGAGGAACCGACCATCGTTATTAGGCGACTTGTTGTTGCATTTGCGGAACCTCGAGGCGCTTCGGTTTGATTGCAAGTTGAATGCATTCGCAAAATCAAACATGGACGTCCCCTCCCTCCAATTTGCTCTTATCCAGAAGGCATCTAGTCTGCCATCCCTCACCTCGCTTGATGTCAAAATAGTCCTCCCAGCGCTTCCTGCGATCGGGTTGTGTAGGAGTTTGCAAAGTCTGACGCTACGTGACAATGTCCCGTGTGTTGGATCTGTACCCGACAAAATACCTCCAACAAAGAATATCCCACTGCAATCGTTGAAAATACTCATCGAGAACAGCTGGGGCGCCCAATCCGTACGCTCCACTCTGTTGTGGTTGTTGGACGACACCAACCCAATAAAGCTCTCAAGTCTCAGGCAACTTGAGATAGATGGATGTAACAGTTCTACGGAGCATACGGACGTGTGGATGGCCTTGACGCAGTGCGCAGATTCTTTAGAGGAATTTGGATTTTATCCAGCTGCGGAATGTGAGTTGGGGTCGAGTAATCTATAAGATAACGAACTAATAAAGCAAACTAGTCTCGCACCATGGTGATCCTATCAACCTTGGAATTTTAACGCGGTTAAGACGCTTGACGTTCAAACTCAAATCGCGCTCAGATGCTGTGGGCGAGTGGAATCACTTTCCTCACCTAATCGACAAACTCAAAACAATAAGTTCCCAAAGCAACATCATCGAGACTCTCCAAATCGCCGTCTCATATCTTTCACTGCCATCCCGACGCGATGCATCGCAGTGGGAAGAACCCATTTCTCTCGTTCAGCAACGGTTGGGTTGCCTGAAGAAGTTTGAGGTTCGGCTGAGTCGTTATTCGGGGGAATCATCAGAAATGCACGAGTTCATGGAAGAGCTGAGAATATATCTCAGGCCTTTCGACCGGACGGGCATACTTGATCTGAAATTAGGTTACCTGGTGAGCATAGCAATGTTCTTTCGCTATTGTCTCGGATTAATTCACACTTCACGAGTTAGTGATACCGGTCCGCACAATGTTGTTGTGTGCTGTAAGACCGCAAGCACATCTGTCTAGATTCTATCACGAGTACGATGCCTTCCTTGGTCTTTCTATATTAGCACAGTACCTCCCTACTACTCTGATATACTTCTATTCAATGGGCATCAGCAGGCTCTTCCAATCTCTGAAGTCGGTGCATATCGCATATCCCGGACTTGGCAGGTAAAAAGGTTGGTGTTGGTGTGTCTGACTGGCTGTACAGAGGAACGTTTCAGTGTGCAAGCCAGCTACAAAGGGGAAAGGCCACGCATAACTTGAAGTAAGTCTGAAATTAAATTCAATACTAGATCTTCTAGCCAGCGACTGGCCAAAAGAACAGGTCCTCCTACTGTGACTCGATATCCTAAGGTCCTGTTCGGCTACAAAAACACCTGTCGTAGGCCTAACACACATTTCCTCAAATAGTATCTCGCGACTATTTGTCATCAAGCCGGACCGCAAGTCACCGACTACCGGCAATATTGTTCGCGCAACGGTTCGTCCACATTTGGACGTGGGATGTTTGCTCGCTGTCAGCCTGTCACTTTTGATGCGAGCTCATCGTCGGCAACAGCGAGCTCACAAATCTCAGCGAGTACCCACTTTCTCTTACTGAAAGTTGGCTGAAGTACTGTAAATTATTGATAATAGATGATTATGTTTTAAGAAAGCGGGTTAGACCAAAAATACAACAGTAAAACATGCTGCCATTACTAGAATTCATGACCTTACTAGGATGGCGGTGATATGGGTCTTCATTCGAAATCTAAGCTAGATCAAGCGGCTATCCGTGTACTTTAATTTCTGATATTTTTGGAAGAAGGATTTCAACTCTAACCAAACATGTGCGAGCTCGCTGTTGCCGACGATGAGCTCGCATCAAAAGCAAACATCCCACGTCCAAATGCGGACGAACCGTTGCGCGAACAATATTGCCAGTAGTCGGTGACTTACGGTCCGGCTTGATGACAAATAGTCGCGAGATACTATTTGAGGAAATGTGTTAGGCCTACGACAGGTGTTTTTGTAGCCGAACAGGACCTAACGGGTTTCTCGTTTCCAGATTTCTCAAGTTTCCAAAATACCGACTAGGGCTTCTGATAAAGCATGGAATAAGACCATACATTGTGTTTTATAGAGGTGATCTTCCTGTGAAGAAAGATGAGAACCAAAGGCGTAAGCTACGGAAGGATTGGGCACTTGTGAGAGTACTTGCTCACGCAGCAGCAGGCAAGTGGCCACAGGCTCGTAAGTGCTACAAGAGGTCTATCGATGACCCCTCAAATGTCCTTTTTTTCATCAAAGTAAGTCTACCTCTATTCACTGTCGCGAGTTTCAACACTGCTGAGCTTCTACCCCAGTATCTACGCGCAAGAATATTCCATATGTGGTAGCGCCTTACGAAGCTGACGCCTAACTTGCCCGTCCAGAGAAGAGGGGGGTTATCGACGTAGTCCTATCACCAGACTCCGATCTTTTAGTCTTTGGATGCCAGATACTCCTCTTCGATCTCAGTGATGCTACTCACACTGATATTCGATACAGCGACTTGGACCCTGTCCTTGCAAGGGGGATAGCAATAGGGAACATCTGTCCTATCACTCATTGGCGCTTGGCCGAGATTGACTTTCAGATACAAAAGAAAGAAGCCAAAATAGACCAATCACCAAGTCAAGTCCCCAGAGACAACATCGAGTTATCTTATGACGTAAATCGCGCCGCCGATGCCCTGGTATTAGCAGGTGAATGTTGATTACGGTGTAAGAACAATTGTCTGATTACTGTGAATCATTCGAATTCTAGTCAAGGTTAAGTAAGCGTCTTTAGGCCCCTCGCCCCCATTCCCAGTGGGCATCTAGACCACCCAGAGCTCTGGCTACGTTCTCGTACTCCATAGCACGCGTGTTCGAGCTAAGCAGGTTATGGTTGCCACCTCCGATCGGTGCATTGCATTCCGGGCATCTTGAAGCTTCCATCGCGCCTCCACACTAATCCAGAGGCGTCACCATCAGTAGCAACCAATAGCCAAACAGCGAACAAAACCCACCTCAGTGATGACGAATGTGTGTCCATTCTCGCAATTGTAGAAGTGCCCCCGATATCCTGCTCATGTGTGAGTACATCACCGACTGAGCGTATGTCCGATGAAGATGAGGAACGTACCAAAGTTGAATGCTTTGACAATGTCCTCCATCTCCCTCGTTGATAGCGGTTGATATACCTTGTTATCGGAGATATATGTTGCTAGATCCTCATACTCTTGGATGTATTTCTCTGCCTTCGAACCATAGTTGTCCTGGAACCATGTTGCGTCCTTCCGCCATTCCACTAAGTCGTGGTTTCCGCGACTGTGAATGTATCTGGTCCGAGATTGTTTGAGGAGGAGCTCCATTGAGGCTTTCGCAGTCCTAATCTTTTTAACGAGGTCCTCACGTTCGGGTCCCCAGTAGTTTCCCTTGTAAAGGAGTTCAGAACGATCCACCATGATCTCAAATCGGAAGCGTTCCGTCTCCGTGCGCATAACGAGGACCTCGCATCTGGCAACCTGTTTGGATGCAGAAGAGTTTGTTGCTACCTTCAACGCCGTTTTCGCATCGACGACGCTTGCCTCATACAACAGTCTGACGAATGCGCCCCACAACTGGCGATTCAAGCCCTTCTCCGCGTCGCCCCATTCCTGGTCATATTTCTCGTAGCGGGCGTTCCCCACTTTGGCAATTTGCAGACGTATATCGACAGCGACAATGATGGCCTCAACTTGGAATCGCGTGTCGGCCTTGTGAGGCGGTTGTCCCATCTTCTTGTCCACTTGCTTCATGGCATCTGGCTCTGGCCTCGTCGATTCACCGCGGCGTACAATGGCATCCAGCTCGATACGGTAAAGGGTAGCAAGTGCCGCTTGGTAAGTTTGAACATGGGGACCCTTCTTGGAAGCAACCTTGGCGACTGCCTTGAAGCACCTGGTCAAAGGATAAACCAACTTGCTCCATGCCGAAACTTCTTCCTTCGAAAAGCCACGTGCGAGGTTGGGAGCAGTGAGAGTTATAGGTACAACTGAATCATCTAGCTTCAAGTTGGCTAAGTCGGTCGTCCACGACGCCAGGATCCCGTCGAGCTCTTCTTTGGATTTGCTAACGGCATAGAAGGCCATTTTTTTCGCGTCCTCCTCGAGTGTTGCCATTTGAGCGGTCACGGGTCCTAAGTCCTCCGTAGCTGCGCTTAGTGATTTTGACATCGTACTTGCCACGTTGCGTTCCAAGATATCCAGATTAGCGCGCTTGACAACACGGCCATACCGGCGAGCAGTAATTGGTCTACGGCAGGTGGGGCATGAAGGTGGGGTTTGGAAGTCGATGGGGGGAGCTTTAACGTCGAGGTAGCGTATAGCGTCCGTTAGGGGATTGTGTTCGAATTCGTAGAAAGATTGCATGTGACAGTGTCCGTCCAAGGTTTCCACAGTGAAGACATGCCCGCACCTGAGGCTGATGGTGCGATGGTCCATAGTTGAAGCCGTGAGATCCAGTTCGCCTAGCGTTGTGCCCAGGATGAGATCGGCGACATTTGCTTTCTGACTCTTTGACATGCATTCGATACATTGCTGTTCATTACATGGTTCACCACAAACTTTGGAGAGTATCATCAGTGTATATCACTCTCAAGAACGCGATTCGACATACTGGAAGGACAGTTGTGGCCGCAAACGAGTTGGTTGGCGCATGGCTCATCACAGGGAAGTCGAGAGCAAATCTGTGACCTATCAATGTCCATTTGATGGGATGAAAAGGGGTATCACGCACCGAGCCGCAAGGAACGGGACAATCATGATGATCACACACCCAAGGACACTTCTCCATGCACGGAGGACACGGCTCTGAGCATACCTTATCGCAGGAATTGTGAACACACTGCATTTGGCAAACCCCTTGACAGTTGTCATTACACTCATGGTCCTGCGAGCACGCTAGGCCACATGGATGCTGGCAATAGAGACGGCGTTCACAAGGGTGTCCACGGTGTAATGTGCGCTCGACGCGAGTTATGGCCGTGGGAGATGTAAGCTGGCGACACTCGAAGCATCGCGCTGGGCAACTGCGAGAGCAGCATGGCATGGTTTTGCCACAGACTGCCTTGCACTGGACCTTCGCAGGATCTTTAAAGCATTCGATTTCGGCACTATGTTCGCAGAGGGTTAGTTGCTTCAGGACTTTAACCCTGCACTTGACCGACGCCAAGTCCTCCAGCTGGTGACTGCGCAGCGGGTCATTGATAGTAAGACCGAGTTATACATCAGACGAAGGATAGAAACTTACCATTCCACCTTAGACGCAATGTGGCCGCAAGGAAGTCGTATGTCATACATAGGGAAGGCACAATCACCGCATACATCACCGCACTCTCGAGGACACGGATGCTGACGAGGGCAATTGATTCGCGGGCATTCCATCCTGCACTTCATGCGACCATGCATATCAAGGTCGGGGTGGCACTACTAGCGGTCAAACAAGGCAAGGAGCCAAGAGGGGAGGCCACTTACCACAGATTGGCAAGTATGCCCGCATTTCAGCTGATAACTACAAGCCGCCAGGCAACCACCTTCGGGGGCGATGTAAGGTATTTGATTCGGGCCAGTAATCTGCCGCACTTCATGGGGATGACGCGGGCAAACGATGGATAATTCAGGCCCTATCTGTCCCTTCACCTCCATCTCGTCTAGGATCGCAGACCAAGTAGGATTACGACGGAGATTGGAGGAGTTTCCTAGGATGTATTGACCATGTTTCGCTCTGGACAGGGCGACGTTGACTCTGTTGATGACCTTCAAGAATCCAATTGGGGAATTGCCAGCGAAGTCTCCAGAGTTTCTGACGAGAGAGACAATCACAATTTTCGCTTCTTCGCCTTGGAAAGTATCGACGGTCCCTAGTCTGATCTTCAAGAAGTTGAGAAAGAAACAGCCAACATCCTTCAGGAAGACTTACATGTTTTGCAATCTGCACATCCTCGAAAACCTCGCGTGGCTGTTCCTCGCCGAGGCGCTCAAGTTGCTCCGCATCTCGTTCATCGAGGGAGACAGTGAGTTTGGCGTCCCTCAACGCTGCACGAACTTTCTGAAGTTGGCCAAGATATGCGCAAAGTACGGCAATGTCACCCTTCCCAGTATAAGGTCCTTGTTTTAACAAGTATATGACCAAATCTCGTATCATGTCGACCTGTAGAAGATAGTTCTGGAGTTGCCCTTGGGAAGAGGGTAGTTCATACCTCGAACATGTTGTACTTTGAAGCGGAATCCTTCTCTCCGTCCTCCCGATGAGTATGGGTGAAGAAAAAGACATTGTGTTGCACGCCTTGGACATTGGGATAATTTTGCACAGCGTCATGATCGGTCAGAGTTGGGTAAAGTATTAATCTGCATATCACGTCATCGAGCTGCTCATGCATAGTGAAAGGAGCTGACTGTGCAACTTGCCTGGGGTAATCCGCAATTTCCGGCCGCATTCGACGTTGCACGTTTATCAGTGACATATGAGACCCATTGTCTGCCAGTCTCTCCATCAGGGAGCGGTCGAATTTGTAAATCTGACCTCCAACCCTGTTGTCCATAGATAGACCTTGCAAAAAGCACTTTAAAACGATAAGAACAAAACTGAAAGCATGCTACTCACGATACGTAGCCAAAGTAGGTCTGAGTTGTTGCGGATCGCCAATACATATTAGATGTTGCACTGAATAATGTTTAGATAAGGGCGGTGGTTAAAACATGGTCGGCATACCCGACGGGACCAGTGAGGAGAGAATATGAGCTTCGAGAACCTGCCCTGCTTCCTCGACCATGAGAACCTTAGGCGAAATTGCCTTCAATCAATATTTAGTACCATGTTCCATCTGTGTCCTTTGGACAACTAACCGTCAGCAGAGAGACAAGCTTTGCGGCACCTTAAACAAGCTAATTAGTGTCAGTCCGAAGCTACGCGTGCTTACTCACCCGTAGTCGTACAACCAATAAGGTCCGTTCTCCGCAAGAGCTCTCTACGACTCTAGAGGAGTAGTTGAGAGCCAGTTGCGAACAATAGACAATGTTACGAACCTCATTTTGTACATTTTCGTACTCTTTACACGCGTCTTTGTAACGAACTCGAAGATCTTGAAATTCTCCCAAGTTCGCAGCATATGCCATTCGGCGTATCTCTTGTTCCCAGTGCTTTGCGAGCTTTGAGCGATCCCAGGGAGGCAGTCCCCATAGATTTTCAATGCCTTCTAGTTCATGAACGCTTCGATTGCGATCGAATTGGTCTGGCAACGGGGGGACGTGTTCAAAGCCCAACCGAAAGAAGAAGTGAAGGGTTGTATCAAGATAGCCTTCCGATGGTGAGTCGGAATTGGTTGAAGGCAACGGAGTGATGAAATGGAGGTCCAGCCCTTTTCGCCAAAAACCATACAGTGTCTTCGGTGTCCCTCCTTCCTCCGTTCCCCCTCCTCTGACAACAGTCTTCCATTCACCCTCCTCTTCCTCCTCGCAAAGCATTCGGTGGAGTTCGGAAATCCAGAAGGGTGTGTTCTCGCCTCCGAAAGACTCGGCCACCTCTGGTTTGTGTATTTCCAGATATTCCTTCACTTTGGACCAATGCACAAAAGGGGCTTGGATGCTATTCATAACCCTTTCGGTCTCCTCCTCTATCCTCTTCATAGCTGCATATTCTCGGCGGAGTGCTTGTTGCATCGAGCCGCGTTCACCGACTTTCTCCAACTCCATGAGGCTGTACTGAGCGATGAGCTCGTCTGATGAGCGGGAGCCAAAACGAACAATGTTCTTCGTAATATTTGCTTCCAAGACAGAACGCAGCATATGATCAAGTGCATGATTGGTAAATGCGATGAGGACTGAACAAGACGAGTGAGAATCGTAAGCTGTGTAATGTGACTGAACATACCAACTGGGCCAATTTTATTCTTGAACAAGACTCGCAGTAATTCTTTACCGGTGAAACTCTACAAACATTTTAGTGGTGGTGGAGGATGTGAACGTGATCACTGACTTTTCCTGTTCCTGGTGGACTAACGGGAGAGGTAGGAGAAATCAGCTATCATTCGCCACAGACCAACACCAGCCTTACCCTTGGATCAAGGAGATCTGCCGACTGAGAGCATCGACGACTGATTCGGCTTGGGAGCGGTCCAAATAGCTTCCTGCAATTAGCTCTTGGCGAACCTGCGCAATAGAATTGGCATCCTGGGTGTTGAGACTTTGCACATTCATCCCTTCGTTCATCAAACATGAGAGATTGAAGCGGAATCCAGGGGCACAAGAGTATCGCGGTGGGGGCACCTCGACACCTACGAGGGATCCCTCTCGGGCAATGTAGTCACCAAAGGGAATGGACATGGGCTCCACGCTCTGAAGGGTTTCAAGGAATGGGCGAGCCGATTCGAAGAGCACACTGTTATCAATGAGGAACGCGTATTTGTGCTTGGGTGGGTCATGTAGTGCATCATTGCGTAGGGCCTTCAGCTCGATTTCAGCATCGAAGAAGGAGACGCGGACCACGATGCGATTGGCATTTGCCTTGGCTGATTCGCCTATCTCCTCTCCATTCGAAAGGATGGTGCCCAAAAAGACCTGGTGGTTTCCATGTTCAGACACGATGAGAGCGACTAAGCCTCCACTAGAGAGGCGTCTACTGTGCTTCCAGTACTCCGTTCGCTTCTGGACACTACCGTCACGAGCCATCCCAGGTGGTGCATCTATTCGCAGCCCAACTGTGAGATTTCGACGTTCGGCCTTCGCCTCATGGAATTGGACATCAGTATAGAGGTGAAAGAAGACGGAATCTTCGCCGCTTGACTGGTAGGAACCTCCTTTGAGCTTGAGTAGATTGGCAAGCACGGACGGCACATCACGGCCATCACGCCTGCG
>Ga0247735_1000816_pt1 | contig 12331 bp, 14 predicted proteins | sample UWRJL178409R2_FD_180934 | JGI IMG/M metagenome (GOLD analysis project Ga0247735, IMG submission 180934) | Plant litter microbial communities from Arlington Agricultural Research Station in Wisconsin, United States - UWRJ-L178-409R-2 | ecosystem: Environmental > Terrestrial > Plant litter >...
TCAACGCCCAACAGCGGCGAATTGCGGCCGAGACTTGCATGCGGGCAGCGCGGCGCATACCGAACGGCGAAGATTCCTCGCCGGGGACGTTGATCCCCGCGCCTACCCGGACGATTTTTGATGATGACCTGTGCCGATCTCCCTCCCGCCCCCAGCGCCCCTGAAGCCCAGCGAGTGCCGAACTGATGGCGCGGCGTGGACATCGCCCGTCGCAGGCGCCCGCCGGCCGGCCGCGCTTCTGGGGCCGTCACGCGGTGATCGCCGCGCTCGCCAACCCGGACCGCGTCGTGCGCAAGATGTGGGCGACGCGCGAGGCGCTGGCCAGCCTCGACATCCCGCCGGTGATCCCGATCACCTATGCCGAGGTTACCGATCTGGCGCGGCTGGTGCCCTCGGACGCGCCGCACCAGGGGCTGGTGGCGGAAGTCGATCCGCTCGAGGATATCTGGCTCGGCGATCTGCTCGAACAGGGTGCGGACGATCGCCGGCCGCTGCTGGTGCTCGATCAGGTCACCGATCCGCACAATGTCGGCGCGATCCTGCGCTCGGCGGCGGCGTTCGACGCGCTCGGCATCATCACGCCCGACCGCAACGCGCCGCCCGAATCGGGGACGATCGCGCGTGCCGCCTCGGGCGCGCTGGAGATCGTGCCGTGGGTGCGCGTGGTGAACCTCGCGCGCGCGCTCGAAGAGATCGCCGAGGCCGGCTTCTGGCGCGTCGGATTGACCGGCGAGGCGCCGCAGACGCTCGAACAGGCGATGGGGCAGCAGCGCGTCGCGCTGGTGCTCGGCGCCGAGGGCGAGGGCATGCGTCAGAACACCGCCGCGCATTGCGACGAACTCGGCCGCCTGCCGATCTCGCCGCGGATGGAGAGCCTCAACGTCTCCAACGCCGCCGCGATCGCGCTCTACGCGGCGACGACGCGGGTTATGGCGTAAGGTATACGGGGCCGGTTCGCTGGCCCCACCCCACCGTTCGTCCTGAGCTTGTCGAAGGACGTGTCCAAGCCGCAGACGCCGGTGTGTGGGGCACGTGCCCTTCGGCTGGCTGGCAAGCCAGCCGCTCAGGACAGGCTTCGACAGGCTCAGCACGAACGGGGAAAGATAACCGGGTAAAGGTCGGGGCGCGGCACCAGCCCCCCCCCTCACCCCTCCAGCGTGTGCAGCAGCGTCCTCACCGCGGTATCGACATCGCGGTCCTTGTCGCGCAGTTCCTCGATGCGGCGCACCGCATGGATCACCGTCGAATGGTCGCGGCCGCCGAACTTGCGGCCGATCTCGGGCAGCGAGCGCGTGGTCAGCCGCTTGGCGAGGTACATCGCGATCTGACGGGGGCGGGCGATTACCACCGCGCGGCGCGCCGAGATCAGTTCGAGCGGCTTGAGATCGAAATGCGCGGACACCACCTTCTGGATCTCATCGATCGTCACGCGCCGCTCGGCGCCGCGCAGCACTTGGCCCAACGTCGCCACCGCGAACTCCAGGTCGATCGCGTCGCCAGTCAGTTGCGAATAGGCGATGACGCGGTTGAGCGCCCCTTCCAGATCGCGAATGCTCGCGGTGATCCGAGTCGCGAGCAGGTCGAGCACCTCCTGCGGCACGGTCACGTTCGGCAGTTCGGCGAGCTTGCGCGCCAGCACCGCGCGGCGCAGCGCGAGATCGGGCGCCTTGATGTCGGCGACGAGGCCGCACGACAGCCGCGAGGTGATCCGCGCCTCGACTCCGTCGAGATCCTGCGGACAGCGATCGGCGCTGATGACGAGCCGTTTGCCCGCGCCCATCACCTCATTGATCGTGTGGAAGAACTCTTCCTGAGTCGAATCCTTGCCGGCGATGAACTGTAGGTCATCGATCAGCAGCACGTCGGCGGAGCGCAGCCGTGCCTTGAAGCTGTGCGTGTCGCGCGCGCGCAGCGCCTGGACGAACTCGAACATGAAGCGCTCGGCCGACATCAGGATCACACGCGCGCCGGGCACCGCCTCCAGATAGGCCGCGCCGATCGCGTGCATCAGGTGCGACTTGCCTTGCCCGGTGCCGCTGTGGAGGAACAAGGGGCTGAACCGCGGCACGCCCGGCTCGGCGAGCGCGCGCGCGGCGTTGAACGCCACCCGGTTCGAGGCATCGACGACGAATCGGTCGAAGGTGAAGCGTGCGTCGAGCGGCGGACGCTCGACGGCGGCGGAAGGCGCCGACGCGGCGGCCGGCACCGGGCGCAACACGGCCACCTCGGCGGGCAAAGCTTCGGCGCGGAGCGTCGCTGGCTGCGGCATCGCCGAGCGGGTCTCGATCGACACGGTCCGCACGCTCGGCACCTGTGCGCGGAATTCCTGAAGCAGCCGGTCGGCATAATGGTTGCTGACCCAGTTGCTCATGAACGCAGACGGCAGCGCAAGCCGCACCGCTTCGACCGTATCGTCCTCGATCAGCTCGATCGGCTTGAGCCACTGGTCGAACAGCCGCACGCCAGCCGATTCGCGCAGATGCGCGCGCACCACCGCCCAGGCTTTCGCGATCTCGCCATGTCCGTCCCGGTCGTCCGCACGCAACGCTCCCCTGGCCCCGATCCCGTTCACGCAACACCTTTCCGGCGGCCGCAACACGTCGCGGCCGCAAATACAGACACACCCTCCCCCAGCCGGGAATCGCAATGTCCCGCCCGTTGGTGACGTTCAATCAATTGGGTAGCGCGGACGATCGTCTGCGCTTCGAGGGGCAATTATGAAGATCGCGGCGAGTCGATCAAGAGCCGGAGCCGTCAGATATCTGAAATAATCCGGTTGACTCGGTACGGGCCTAGGTTTCCCGTCGAAAATCTTATAACCGTCTGAAAAGCGGTCTTTTTTCCAAAAGGAGCAGGTCGATGGAGGGTGCGAATCGCGGGGAATCCGACACTTACCGTCTGGCCCGGGATTTGCTCACGCCTATCGGTACGGCGCGAATTTCGCGCCGCATCTATCGCGGACACAGCAAAAGCCCGCTTGGAGAATCCCCAAGCGGGCATCGGCATTCTGGTACGGGGAAAACGGCTTAAGCGAGCGCGGCGAGGCGCTTGGTCAACCGTGAGAATTTCCGCGAGGCGGTGTTCTTGTGCAGCACGCCCTTGGAGACGCCACGTGCCAGCTCGGGCTGGACCTGCGCCATCGCTTCGGTCGCGGCGGTCTTGTCGCCGGACGCGAGCGCGGCTTCCGCCCGCTTCACGAAGGTACGGATGCGACCGACCCGATTGCCGTTCACAAGGGCGCGGTTCGCGTTGCGCCGGATTCGCTTTTTCGCCTGTGGCGTATTGGCCATGAAGCCCTCTAAGTCTGAAATCGGATGACGCGCCGGGATCACTCCCCGCGCCGGAAGGCAGGCCCCTTAGCCAGTCCGTTGGGAACGGTCAACCATTTAGCGCTGGCACGCAGGACACCAGAAGGTCGATCGGCCACCATCGGCATAGCGTAAAACCGTGCCGCCACAGCCACATGGCTCGCCCTCGCGGCCATAGACCGCGAACTGTTTCGAAAAATAGCCGAGTTCGCCGTCGGGCCGCGCATAGTCGCGTAGCGTCGATCCGCCCGCCTCGATCGCGGCGAGCAGCACCGCGCGAATCGCCACGACCAGCTTGGAGAGCTTCGCGCGCGAGATCTGCCCGGCGGCGCGCTTGGGGCTGATGCCCGCGAGGAACAGCGCTTCGCACACATAGATGTTGCCGAGCCCCGCGACGATTCGCTGGTCGAGCAACATCGCCTTGATCGGCGCGATTCGCCCTTCGAGCATCCGTGCCAGATAGGCGGCGGTGAGATCCTCGCCGAGCGGCTCCGGCCCCATCGCGGTGAAGGCGGGATAGACGCCGAGCGACTCGGTCGGCACCAGATCGACCGAGCCGAACCGGCGCGCATCGTTGAGCGCGAGCCGCCTCCCCGCATCGGTTTCGAGAATCAAATGATCGTGCGGCAGCACTTCGCCCGGATCGACTCGCCACCGCCCCGACATGCCGAGGTGGAAGATCATCGTGTCGCCGCGATCGGTATCGATCAACCCGTATTTGGCGCGCCGGCCCAGCCCCGTCACCCGCGCGCCGGTGAGCCGCTGGCGCAGATCCTCGGGGAACGGCCGGCGCAGATCGGCGCGGCGCGTCTCGACCAGCGTCAGCCGCGCGCCTTCCAGCACAGGTCTCAGCCCGCGCACGGTGGTTTCGACTTCGGGAAGTTCTGGCATCGCTCTTCATTCTCCGTTCGGCCATGCGGACGAACGATTGGCAGCTAGGTTGCGTTTGCCCGCGCCACAAGCGCCCGCTAGAGCGGCCCGATGACCGATACCGTATCCTTTGGCTATGAAGACATCCCCGCAGCCGAGAAGACCGCCCGCGTCGGCGGTGTGTTCTCGAACGTGGCGGCGAAATACGACCTCATGAACGATGCCATGTCGGGCGGCATGCACCGGCTCTGGAAGGACCGCTTCGTGCGCCGCGTGAAGCCGCGCGAGGGCGAGCAGATCCTCGACATGGCGGGCGGCACCGGCGACATCGCGTTCCGGCTGGAGACATCGGGCGCGTCGGTCACCGTCGCAGACATCAACCCCGAGATGCTCGCGGTCGGCATGGAACGCGCCGCCAAGCGCGGCATCGACGGCCTCGTCTGGACCGAGGCCAACGCCGAGACGCTGCAATTCCCCGATCGCTTCTTCGACGCCTATACGATCGCCTTCGGCATCCGCAACGTGACCGACATCCCCAAGGCATTGCGCGAGGCGCACCGCGTCCTGCGGCGCGGCGGCCGGTTCTTCTGCCTCGAATTCTCGACAACGGTCTGGCCCGGTTTCGCCGAAGCCTATGATGCGTACTCACACAAGATGGTCCCCCAGCTCGGCAAGCTGCTCGCGGGCGACGCCGACAGCTATCGCTATCTGATCGAATCGATTCGCCGCTTCCCCGACATGCCCACCTTCGAGGCGATGATCCGCGAGGCAGGCTTCGTGAACACCAACGTCGAGCCGATGCTCGGCGGGCTGGTCGCGATCCACAGCGGCTGGAAGATTTGAGCGTGGCACATCGCTGTCTCCCCTCCCTGGAAGGGAGGGGTCGGGGGTGGGTCGGCCCGCGTGGAAACGGTACGACCGCCTCAAGCCAACCCACCCCCAGCCCCTCCCTTTCAGGGAGGGGAGCAAAGTCGTGACCACCCCCACCGTCCACCTCTGGCGGCTCCTCAAATGGGGCCGCATCCTCGCGCGGCACGGCGCGTTACAGGGCATCGAGCGCGATCCCAACACGCCCACCCCGGTGCGCCGGCTGGTGCGGCTCGCGCGGCTCGGCGCGCGCGTGCCGGCGACGCCGCGCTATGCCGATGCCTTCCACGCGATCGGCCCGGCCGCGGTCAAGCTCGGCCAGACGCTCGCCACCCGGCCCGACATCGTCGGTGACGAAGCCGCGCACGATCTGCTGCGCTTGCAGGACGCGCTGCCGCCGCTCCCCTATGAGACGATCCACGCCGCGATGGCGAAGGCGTTCCAGCGCGATCCGGCCACCCTGTTCGCCTCGATCGATCCGGTGCCGGTCGGCGCCGCCTCGATCGCGCAAGTCCACCGCGCCGTCACCACCGACGGGCGTCACGTCGCGGTCAAGGTGCTTCGCCCCGGCGTCGAGGACGATTTCGCCCGCGCGATCGACACCTATGAATGGGCGGCCGCACAAGTCGAGGCGATGGGCGGCGAACTCGCCCGGCTGCGCCCGCGCCTCGTCATCGCCACCTTCAAGCGCTGGACCGCACGCGAGCTCGATTTCCGCCGCGAAGCCGCCTCGGCCTCGGAACTCGCCGATGCGATGACCGCCGAACCCGATTTCGTCGTCCCCAAGATCGACTGGCAGCGCACCACCGGCAAGGTGCTGACGCTCGAATGGATCGACGGCATCAAGCTGTCGAACCGCGCCGCGCTGGTCGAGGCCGGCTATGATCTGCCCAAGCTCGCCAACACGCTCGTCCACGCCTTCTTGCGGCAAGCGATCGCGGAAGGCTTCTTCCACGCCGACATGCATCAGGGCAATCTGTTCGCGCTGCCGGGCGCCAACGGGCAAGGGCGGATCGCGGCGATCGACTTCGGCATCATGGGCCGGATCGACCGGCGCGCGCGCGTCTGGCTCGCCGAGATTCTCTACGGGCTGATCACCGGCAATTATAAGCGCGTCGCCGAAATCCACTTCGAGGCGGGCTATGTGCCCGCGCACCACAATGTCGCCGAGTTCGCGACGGCGCTCCGCGCGGTCGGCGAGCCGATGCGCGGCCTCGCGGTGAAGGACATGTCGATCGGCATGATGCTCGACAGCCTGTTCAACATCACGCGCGATTTCGACATGCGGACCCAGCCGCATCTGCTGCTGCTGCAAAAGACGATGGTGATGGTCGAGGGCGTCGCGACGAGCCTCGATCCCGATATCAACCTGTGGGACACCGCCGCGCCGTTCGTGCGCGAATGGATTCGCACCGAGCTCGGCCCCGAGGCCGCCGTCGCCGATCGGCTCATCACCGATCTGCGCACGCTCGCGCGAATCCCCGAACTCGTGCGCAATATCGAGCGGCATTTCCCCACCCCCGGCGGCGCGCCGCCCGAGCCGCCGATGAAGCCGATCGCGGTGCTCGGCTCGGGACGGCACGTCGCGTTACGCTACGTGCTGGTCGCGGTGGTGAGCGCGAGCGCGAGCTTCGCCGCCGCCTGGCTGGCGCTGCACTGACACGGTGCCGCGCCCGCTCGCCCCGCTCTGGCTTGCCGCGCCCAGCCGCTTCGCGCGGCTGAGCCGGGCGCAGGCGCGGCTGGTGCTCGCCGGGCTGGCGCTGCTGATCGCGGCGAGCCTGTTCGCGCTGGCGGTGCCCGCGCCGGTCGATACGGCGTCCGATCCGGCCCAGACCGATCTCAACCTCTACCAGACGATCGTCGAGGGCGTTCGCGCGGGCGGCGACTATTACAGCGTCACGGCGCGGTCGCTGCGCGCGGGCGATTTTCCGCTGAAGCCCTTCGTCACCTTCCGCCTGCCGACGCTGGCGGTGATCGAAGCGGCGCTGCCGCACGGAGCGATCGTGACGTTGCTCGACGTGCTGGCGCTCGGCGTGTTCGTGGCATGGGGCTTCCGGCTGCGCGACGCCTTCGCGCGGCGGCTGCCGCTGGTGGTCGCGCTGATGCTGCTCGCCGGCGGGATGCTCGGCTTCGTGCAAAGCGACCTCGCCGCCTTCCATGAGATCTGGGCCGGGCTGCTGATCGCTTTGTCGCTCGCGCTGCGCAAGCCCGGTCACTGGGTCGAGGCGGTCGCGTTCGGGATGATGGCGATGCTGATCCGCGAGACGGCGGCGCTGTACGTCGCGATCATGGCAGTGCTGGCGTTGGTGCAGGGCCAGCGGCGCGAGGCGATCGGCTGGGGCGCGACGCTCGGCGTGTTCGCGGCGGTGGTCGCGCTGCACGCGCATGCCGTCGGGCAGGTCGTGCATGCCACCGATCCCGCTTCGCCGGGCTGGGCCGGACTGCTCGGCTTCGGGTTCTTCGCGGAGGCGATTGCGGTTTCGACCGTGCTCACGCTGTTTCCGCTGGTGGTGGCGGCGCCGCTGGTCGCGCTCGCGCTCGCCGGCTGGGCGGCATGGGAAAGCGATCTCGGGCTTCGCGTCGCCGTGACTCTGGTCGGCTATGCGGTGCTGATCGCGCTGTTCGCGCGCATAGACACCTTCTATTGGGGCTTGATGATCGCGCCCACGCTCCTCGTCGGCCTCGCTTTCGCGCCCGATGGCCTGCGCGATCTTGCCCGCACCGCCGCCGGACGGCGGCGGATCACGGTGACTCGGGTGGTGCGGTGAAGATCCTGCTCATCGTCGGCGGCGGCATCGCTGCGTACAAGGCGTGCGAGCTGATCCGGCTGTGCCGCAAGGCCGGGATATCGGTGCGCTGCGTGCCGACCGCCGCCGCACAGCATTTCGTCACGCCGATGACCCTGGCGGCATTGTCCGAGAACCCGGTGTTCACCTCGCTGTGGGATCTCAAGGACGAGGCCGAGATGGGCCACATCCAGCTCAGCCGCGAGGCCGACCTGATCGTCGTCGCCCCCGCCACCGCCGATCTGATGGCCAAGATGGCCGCCGGCATGGCGGACGATCTCGCGACGACGGTGCTGCTCGCCACCGACAAGCCCGTGCTGGTCGCGCCGGCGATGAACGTGCGGATGTGGGAGCACCCCGCCACCCGCCGCAACGTCGCGACGCTTCGCGGCGACGGGCTGACCGTGCTGGAACCGGACGAAGGCCCGATGGCGTGCGGCGAGTTCGGCGCCGGGCGCCTTCCCGAGCCGGAAGCGATACTGGCGGCGATTCAGGCGGCGCTGGCGTGACCAAGCGAAGCTCGTCGCCCCGGCGCAGGCCGGGGCCGCTGGGTGTGGGGCAATCGGCCCGCCAAGCTAGGCAGCGGCCCCGGCCTGCGCCGGGGCGACGATAATGGTCCACATCCTCATCACCGCCGGCCCGACGCACGAGCCGATCGATCCGGTCCGCTACATCGCCAACCGCTCCTCCGGCAAACAGGGCTTCGCCATCGCCGGCGCGCTTGCCGAACGCGGCGCGCGCGTCACCCTCATCGCCGGCCCGGTGACACTCCCCACCCCGCCCAACGTCGACCGCATCGACGTCGAAACCGCGCGCGACATGGCCGCCGCCGTCGACGCCGCGCTTCCCGCCGACGCCGCCGTGCTGGTCGCGGCGGTCGCCGACTGGCGCGTCGAAAGCACCGCGCAGAAGATCAAGAAAGGCGCGGGCACGCCCGTCCTCCACCTCGTCGAGAATCCCGACATCCTCGCCGGCCTCGCCAAAAGCCTCCGTCGCCCGCGCCTGCTGGTCGGCTTCGCCGCCGAAACCGAGCGCGTCATCGAACACGCCACCGCCAAGCGCGAGCGCAAGGCGGTCGACTGGATCGTCGCCAACGACGTGTCGGGCGACGTGATGGGCGGCGCGGACAATGCCGTCCACATCGTCACCGCAGCGGGCGTGGAAAGCTGGCCGCGCATGTCCAAGCAGGCGGTCGCCGATGCGCTCGCCGAGCGCATCCTCGCGGCGCTCGCCGGGGGCGCATGAGCGCGCGCCCTTAGACAAATCCCTCACAGCCGCTAAGATGCGCGCCATGAGTCCACCGCCCATCACCATCAGCATCAAACGCCTCGATCACGGCAAAGGCCTCCCCCCGCCCGCCTATGCGACCGAGGGTGCCGCCGGCATGGACGTTGTCGCCGCCGAGGCGCTGACGCTCGCGCCGGGCGCGCGCGCGGCGGTGGCGACCGGCTTCGCGATCGCGATTCCCCACGGTTTCGAGGTGCAGGTCCGGCCCCGCTCGGGCCTCGCGCTCAAACACGGCGTCACCTGCCTCAACACGCCGGGCACGATCGACAGCGATTATCGCGGCGAGGTGAAGGTGATTCTCGCCAACCTCGGCGACGAACCGTTCGAGATCGCGCGCGGCGACCGGATCGCGCAACTCGTCCCCGCCCCCGTCCAGCGCGCGACGCTCGGCGAAGTCGACGATCTCGACGATACGGTGCGCGGGGTCGGCGGGTTCGGATCGACCGGGCGGTGATGCTCGCGCTCGCCCTGCTGCTTCAGACGACCACAGACGTGCCGCCGCCCTTGCCGACCGACTGGTCGAGGCTCGCGCCGATCCCCTATGTCGATGCGCCGACCATCACCGCACCGCTCGTCAAGTTCGTCGCCGGGGAGGTCGCCGCCGGCCGCTGCGCGGTGCAGAAGCCGGCCGATGGCCATTATATCGTCAGGGTCGATGTCGCCGCACTGGTCGATCAGGATGGCAACCTGCGCCGCGCGGTGCCGCGCGCGATCGACTGCCCGACGGTTGAGCAATATAGCGCCGGGCTCGTCACCAGTTTCGCGCGCGCCAATCTCAACGATAGTGCGGCGACGATGTGGTATCGCGCCACTTTGGTCTATGATTGGCAGGGATGACGCTCACCGACGCTGAGCTAGACCGCTACGCGCGCCACATCGTTCTGCGCGAGGTCGGCGGCGCGGGGCAGATGAAGCTGCGCGCCGCGTGCGTGGCGGTGATCGGCGCGGGCGGCATCGGATCGCCCGCGATCCAGTATCTCGCGGCGGCGGGCGTCGGCGAGCTGATCCTGATCGATGACGACCGGGTCGATCTCTCCAATCTCCAGCGCCAGACGATCTTCGGCGGTGACGATGTCGGCGCGCCCAAGGTCGCGGCGGCGGCGGCGGCGGTGGCGCGACTCAACCCGGCGGTGCGCGTGACGCAGCGCGCGGCGCGGCTCGATGCCGATACCGCCGCAGCTCTGATCACCGGTGCGGACGTCGTTCTCGACGGCACCGACAGCTTCGCGGCGCGGCTCGCCGTCGCCGATGCCGCGCTGGCAGCGCGCGTGCCGCTCGTCTCGGCGGCGGTCGCGCAGTTCGAGGGGCAACTCGCGGTGTTCCGTGGCTGGGAAGCCGACAAGCCCTGCTACCGCTGTTTCGTTGGCGACGATCCCGACCGTCCCGACACGAGCTGCGCCGAAGCGGGCGTGCTCGGCGCGATGGCGGGCGTGATGGGCAGCCTCGCCGCGCTGGAAGTGCTGCGCGCGATCACCGGCTTCGGAGACGACAGCGCTGGCAAATTGCTATTGGTCGATGCGCTCGCCTTCCGCTTCCGCACCATCGGCCTGCCCAAAGACCCCGGTTGCCGGGGCTGCGGCGGCCCGACCGACTAGGCCTCTGACTTCACCGCCGCCTGATCTTCCGCGCCCAGCACATGCCAGCCGTGGAAATCGCGCACCATCGGCACGCGGCACCCCTTGCAGACGCTACGAAACGATGTGCCGTCATGCCAGACCGAGTGGCGGTTGCGGTGATGTTTCCCGAAGATGCAGTAAACACGCTGCACGATGTTCATGCGGTTAGCTCCGGCGGGGTTCCAAAATCACGTGGCGGTCGCATACTCCCGGCCGCGGCGGCATGGTCATGAATTCTTCGTCACGAAGGGGCGGTTAGCCCGTCCTTAACGCTCGATCGGCAAAGGCTTCGCCATGCAGACCCCAGCCCCGCGCACCGTCCTCGTCATCTTCGGCACCCGGCCCGAGGCGATCAAGCTGTTCCCCGTCGTCGCCGCGCTCAAGCAGATGCCCGGCCTCGTCGTGCGGACCTGCGTCACCGCCCAGCATCGCGGCCTGCTCGATCAGGTTCTCGATATCGCCGGTCTCACGCCGGACATAGACCTCGACCTGATGGAACCCGGCCAGTCGCTAGACCGGCTCACCGCGCGGCTCCTGACCGGACTGGGCGGCGTGATGGACGCCGAAAAGCCCGATCGTGTCATCGTACAGGGCGATACCGCGACCGCGATGGTCGGCGCGCTCGCCGGCTATTATCGCAAAGTGCCCGTCAGCCATGTCGAGGCGGGCCTACGCTCGGGAGACATATACCAGCCCTGGCCAGAGGAAGTAAACCGCCGCATCGTCGCGCCGATCGCCGACCAGCATTTCGCGCCGACCGAAACCGCAGCCGAGGCGCTCCGCCGCGAGAATATCGCCCCCGCGACGATCCACGTCACCGGCAACACCGTGATCGACGCGCTCCACGCCACCCGCGCCAAGCTCGCCGCTGATCCGTCGCTCGGTGCCGGGCTCGACGACATCGCCGCGCGCTTCGCGGGCAAACGGCTGATCCTCGTCACCACGCACCGTCGCGAGAATTTCGGCGGCGGCATGGAGAGCATCGCCCGCGCGATCGGCCGAATCGCCGACCGGCCCGATACGGCGGTGCTGTTCCCGGTCCACCCCAACCCCAACGTCGTCTCGGTGATGGACTCGCTGCTGGGGGACCGCGCCAATGTCGCGCGAATCGAACCGCTCGATTACCCGCATTTCATCCGCGCACTCGGCATGTGCGAGATCGCGCTGACCGATTCGGGCGGCGTTCAGGAGGAAGCGCCCGCGCTCGCCAAGCCGGTTCTCGTCATGCGCGAGACGACGGAACGCCCCGAAGGCGTGGTCGCTGGCACCGCGAAGCTGATCGGGACAGATTCCGACCGCATCGTTTCCGAAATATCAACCCTCCTCGACGACAAGCAGGCCTATTCGGTCATGGCCCGCGCCCACAACCCGTTCGGCGACGGTCATGCATCCGAGCGGATTGCAAGGATCGTCGCTGATGGTTTCGAATGCTGAACTCAAGGTTGTCGTCGTTGGTCTGGGCTATATCGGGCTACCAACCGCCGCGGTGATCGCGCGCACCGGCGCCAAGGTGCTCGGCATCGATGTCAGCGCGCACGTCGTCGAGACGGTCAATTCGGGCAAGGTCCATATCGAGGAAGTCGATCTCGACGGCCTC
>Ga0247735_1000819_pt1 | contig 12327 bp, 10 predicted proteins | sample UWRJL178409R2_FD_180934 | JGI IMG/M metagenome (GOLD analysis project Ga0247735, IMG submission 180934) | Plant litter microbial communities from Arlington Agricultural Research Station in Wisconsin, United States - UWRJ-L178-409R-2 | ecosystem: Environmental > Terrestrial > Plant litter >...
CATTTGGTGCGGCCACGATATCTCCATTCGGTAGGTTCGACTTCCCCATCGACCTGTTGAGTGGATTACCTGGCTTGGATTGAATTATGTCGGACGAACCTGCGAAAAGACAAGACGAAGCCAAACCCGATGCTGTGGGTTCTTTAGACTCGACGGGTAGTCTTTCCCGTTCAGCCATTGGAGGCCCATGAAGATCGCCCTCGTCAGCGACTTCTTCCTCGACTTCGTGGGAGGCGCTCAGAGTTCGATCCACGAACAGAAAGCGTCCCTTGAGGATGCTGGTCATCAGGTTCTGCTCGTCGCCGCAGCGCGACTGAACTGGGCGACACCGCTTCGCGCCACAGCCGAGGGTCTTCGCATCCGACCGTGGTTCACCGCGCGCGGTTTCGAGTTCCCAATTATCCGATCACGCCCAAGGCTCGTCGGCATCCTGCGGGACTACTTCCAACACAACGGGGTCGAGATCGTTCACGTGCAAACCGAATTCGGACTTGCCCACGCCGCTGCCGCTGCCGCACGAGAACTGGGTATCCCGGTAGTTCACACAGTCCACACGTTTTATTGGCAGACCGCCGGGTGGTGGCAGTCGCCGTTGGCGCCCCTACTCCGTCGAAGCCTCGAAGAGGTCACCGGCCGGCGGCTGCCCCGGCAACAGCTCAGTGACCGGGCCTCGGACAACCTGCTGCGCAACCTCACTCTGAACATGGCCCTTCGTGTCGACTCTGTCATCTCACCATCGGCACACCAGGCCGACGACCTCCGGGCCGCCGGGGTCAGCATTCCCGTCCACGTCATCCCCAACCCCATTGCCCGGCACACCCGCCCGCCGATGGTCCTCACGGCAGAACGGGCGTCACGGCCCCGGTTGCTTTGGGTCGCGCGGTGCGTGATGGAGAAGCGTCCCCTGGTGTTCGCCCAGGCCGCCATTGAGGCCCTCAGTCGCACTGCGAACGGTTTCGAAGTCGACTTCGTCGGTGACGGCAGCGAACTGGCAACCCTTCGCCAGCTCACCGACGGAAATCCGCACATCCAGGTCCACGGCATGCTGCCCCACGATGATGTCCTTGACCTGATCGATGCTTCGAGCATCGTCGCGCTGACTTCCGTGGATTTCGACAACCAACCCATGACGATAGCCGAGGCCGTCAGCCGGTACCGCGGGGTGCTCTACTGCGACCCCAAGCTGAGCGAGGGTCTTCAACGAGCCGGCTACCAGTCAGAGTCCGTCGATAGCCACGGTCTTGCTGACGCTATTGTGCACCTCGTCTCGTCCCCGGAACGTCTGGTGGCGTTATCGGCCGGGGCGCAATTGGACAGCGAAGTTTTCTCTGCACAGTCCTACGTCTCAAGTGTTGTCGGGGTCTATTCATCCGTGAAGTGGAGCAACGCCTCCGTTTTATGACGGGGATGCCGCTTTTATAGTGGCGCGGCCGCGCGTCGCGAAACGCCCTCCGCGCTCGACGCCATCATCACGACACGCTGGGAACCTGCGCAGTGGCTTGCTGACCCTGCCTACACTCGGTAATTACATACCTGGCAACGATTTGGATCGGGGGTGACGCCGTGTCCGTACGCCAGTCGCTGCTTGCCATTCTCCACATTGGTCCCTGTTACGGCTACCAGCTTGGGGCTGAATTTACCCGCCGGAGCGGGGCCTCTGCACCTTTGAATGCCGGCCAGATTTACAACACGCTCGATCGACTTGAGCGCGATGCACTGGTTACCAAGCTGGAACCGGATGTCGACGGACAGGTCTTCTATGAAATTACGGCTGCTGGCAGTCGTGAAGTCGCGGAATGGTTTAGCAACTCCGAACCCCGCCACGAGACCCAGCGTGACGACATGACCTCCAAAATAGCCTTGGCTGTGACCCTCCCTGGCGTGGACGTGGATGCGGTGATTGCGGCGCAGCGTGCCGCCACCGCCTCTGCACTGTCCAAACTCAGGTCAGACTTGCAACAGGCTGGGCGGCCGCAGTCGTCAGAGCAGCTGGCGGCAATTCTTATCATCGAGTCTCGTATCCTCGCTGCCGAAGCAGACGTGATGTGGCTCGATTCAGCCGTCACGCACCTACACAATGTTTCCGACAACAATAAATTCACTGGGCTGCCGCTGCGCAGCGACCTACCGAAGCGCGGACGCCCGGCAAAACCGGCAGGGCCGCAGACGAACGAATAATTGCCGGCGTCGTCCCCCGGATGTTTCTTATTTGGCATCCGCGTAACTGTCCACGATTGCGACCGTCACCGGAAAGTCGATCGGCATGGCCCCAAACAGTAATCGGCCGGCGTCGACAGCTGCGGCACGAATCTCCACGGCGACCTGCTCGGCGAGATGCGCCGGGGCGTGGACAACAACTTCGTCGTGGAGAAAAAACACGAGGTGGGGTCGATCGACCAGGCTCCCTGGTTCCAATGCCCAGAGCCGATTGCGCAACCCCGCCATCCAGCACAGTGCCCATTCCGCCGCCGTGCCCTGGACAATGAAGTTCCGGGTGAAACGACCCCAGCCTCGGGACTGGCTGAGCGCGCGCTTGTGTTCGACCTCCGAGGCCGCAACACCGTACGCCTCCCCCTGTGTTTGCTGCCAGTCCGCGCCGGGCAGCGGTGAGCTTCGACCCAGCCGAGTCGAGACGACTTCGCCTCGCTCCCCCGCCCGCGCGGCGGTTTCGACGAGAGCGAGGGCTTTCGGGAACGCGCGTGCGAGTCGCGGCAGCAACCGTCCACTTTCCCCCGAGGTCGCGCCATACATCGCGCCGAGCATGGCAAGTTTCGCTTCGGCACGCGTCGCGACGGCTCCGCTGGCGACAATCCCCTCGTACAGGTCGCCACGGCCGGCTTCCGCCATGCGGGAATCGCCGGACATACCGGCAAGGATGCGTGGTTCTAGCTGCGCGGCATCGGCGACGATGAACTTCCAGCCGGGGTCCGGTACTACGGCGCCCCTGATTTGTTTGGGCAGTTGAAGCGCACCGCCTCCGCTGGTAGCCCAGCGGCCGGTGACAACGCCCCCGGGTACATAGTCGGGCCGGAATCGACCGTCGCGAACCCAGCTGTCGAGCCAGTACCACCCGTTCGCCGACAGGAGGCGGGAGAGTTTCTTGTACTCCAACAGCGGCGCAATCGCCGGGTGATCAATCTCTTTGAGATGCCAGGACCTGGTGGAAGTCACCATCATCCCGGTACGGCGCAGTGCTCGCAACAGATCAGACGGAGAGTCTGGATTCAGGTCAGGAGCATCCAGGCGGTCCCGCAGGATACGAAGTATGGCCTCAAGCTTCGCCGGACGCTCTCCGGGCCGCGGTCGCTCGCCGAGCAACTGGACCAGTAGTTCGTTGTGGCGGTCGACGCTCCACGGTAACCCGGCGAAACGCATCTCTGCCGCGATGAGCGCGCCGGCCGATTCCGCCGCCAAGAGCAGCCCGAGAGAGGCAGAAGAGACAGACCCGGAGATAGCTGCGCGCTGGAGCTGGAACTCCCGCACCGGGTCTGCGAGTTCTGAATCGTCTGCATCGTCAACCAAATCGAACAGAGCGCTGGAAACGTCCGGCGTGGACGATGCCGTCGCGGCGTAGTCCCAGGCATTGAGCTCAGATCGGGCGAGTTCGGAATCTGAACTCAGTGCGGAGCGCCGCAAAATAGTGTGAGCAAGTCGAAGATCGACGCATCGTTCGACCCGAACTCCTGCGGCGAGCAGCCCCGGGTACCATCGCGCGGTGTCATCCCAAACCCACCGGGCGCCATCATGTTCGAGACGTGCAACATGCACGGCCAACTCGGCCTTGGGCACGATCTGGCTCTCCCCTATCTCTGCTCCGTCGTCCGAGAGCGGGATGAGGGCGACCCCGGCGGGGTCGAAACGGAGAACTACGTGCACTGTCCTAGTCTGTCGCGTCCCACCGACTCCGGAGCGCAGCCGCGACGTGGGCACCTGTCCAGTCGACAACCAGCTGCTGCGGATGCTCCTAAACGAACGGCTCTGCGGTCTCCATCAGGCGAGACCGGATCATGAACCGGACTCCCTCGGGTGCCTCGACGGAGAATCCGCTTCCCCGCCCTTTCACCACGTCGACAGTCAGGTGGGTGTGGCTCCAGTACTGGAACTGTTCCCGTGACATCCAGAAGTCGATTGGTTGGGGCGCGTCTGTGCCGATGTCGAACTGACCGAGCAAAACATCGTTGTCAGAAGTGAGGAAGTCCCCGGCCGGGTAACACATCGGAGAACTCCCGTCGCAACATCCCCCCGATTGGTGAAACATGAGGGGTCCGTATTGTTCCCATAGCTTGCGGAGCAGGACCACGCTGGCGTCGGCAAGCGCGACCCGGGAGCGCGTCTCTCCCGGAATGGTCACGGTGGCGTCTACTACTGCTGTCTCGATCATGGCTGCCTCCATTGGCTACCGGTACTCGTTATTTCTAATGTACTCGTCGGTGTAGCAAAAAGCGGGGGTGGACTGGCGTCCAGTCCACCCCCGATTGCGCGGTCAAACCGGATGGTCCGACCGCTACGGCCGTCTAGAAGTAGCCGAGCGCATTTTCGGAATAGGACACCAGGAGGTTTTTGGTCTGCTGGTAGTGGTCGAGTGCCAGTTTGTTGTTCTCCCGGCCAATACCCGAACTTTTGTATCCGCCGAACGCTGCGCCAGCGGGGTAGGCGTGGTAATTGTTCACCCACACCCGCCCGGCTTGAATGTCACGCCCCGCGCGGTAGGCCACATTGCCATTACGGGACCAGACTCCAGCGCCGAGGCCATAGAGTGTGTCGTTCGCGATTGAGATTGCGTCGTTGTAATCACTGAAGCTGGTGACGGCAACTACCGGCCCAAAGATCTCTTCCTGGAACAGCCGCATGGAGTTGTTCCCTTCGAAGATTGTGGGAGCAACGTAGTACCCGTCGGTGAGGTCACCCCCAAGGTCAACCCGCTCACCGCCGAGACTGAGCTTCGCACCTTCCTGCTTCCCAATGTCGATATAACTGAGGATTTTCTCGAGTTGGTCGTTGGACGCTTGTGCCCCGACCTGTGTGTCGGTGTCGAGGGGGTTTCCCTGGATGGCCTTGCGGGCTCGCTCGATCCCATCAGCCAGGAAGGACTCGTAGATAGGTTTTTGAATCAGCGCCCGGCTGGGACACGTGCACACTTCACCCTGGTTGAAAGCGAAGAGGGTGAAGCCTTCCAAAGCCTTGTCGTAGAAGGCGTCCTTGTCGTCGGCGACATCTGAGAAGAATAGGTTGGGGCTCTTGCCGCCAAGCTCTACCGTCGACGGAATGATGTTCGCACTGGCGTACTGCAAAATCAGCCTGCCGGTCGTCGTCTCGCCAGTGAAAGCAATCTTTCGGATCCGCGGGCTCGAGGCCAGGGGTTTACCCGCTTCAACACCAAATCCGTTCACAATGTTGACAACCCCGGGCGGAAGGATGTCGGCGAGCAATTCGATCAACACGAGGATCGATACCGGCGTCTGTTCGGCTGGTTTCAGCACGATGGTATTGCCGGCAGCGAGAGCCGGAGCCAGTTTCCACGTCGCCATCAGGATGGGAAAGTTCCACGGGATGATCTGTCCGACAACCCCGAGAGGTTCGTGGAAATGGTACGCGACCATGTCGCCGTCCAGTTCGGCGTGGTTGCCGTCCTGCGCGCGGATCGCAGCGGCAAAGTAACGGAAGTGGTCCGCCGCCAGAGGGATATCCGCATTCAGGGGCTCGCGGACAGGTTTGCCGTTGTCCCAGGTTTCCGCGACGGAGAGCATCTCAAGGTTGGCGTCGATCCGATCTGCGATGCGATTCAGAACTGCGGCCCGCTCGGTGGAAGACGTCTTGCCCCAGGACGGGAACGCTTTGTGTGCAGCATCCAGTGCTGCGTCGATGTCCTCAGCGGTTCCGCGGGCAACTTCGGCAAACGGTTTGCCCGTGACCGGCGAGATGTCCTCGAAATATTGCCCTTTGACGGGGGCGACCCACTCGCCTCCGATCCAGTGTTCGTACCGCGGCTTGAAAGTGACTTTGGAACCCGGGGTTCCGGGTACTGCGTAGACGGTCATGTTCTGTCTGGTCCTCTGACGTCGTTGTCGAAGTGGGTCCTGATCAGGGCCCACTCTCCACCGTACGTGGCCAAAGGTTGCACCAGGGTTGCGGGATGTTGCGCTCAGTTGCGGCGGCGGGTTTCCTCTTCGATGCGCTCGATCCGGGCCACGATGGCCGCCCTTTTCGGTGATCTGGGTGGGAGGAGGCGCAATGCCGCGCGCCACACTTCAGAGTCATACGCAGCGTCATCGGTGCGCGCATACTCCAGCAGCGTGTCCGCGGACGCGGCGGTCAACAAAGCGTCCCGCAATCGCAACCGCACGTCGTCACCGATAGCCCGAACTCCCGGAGACACGGACGAGGGAAGAAGCGCACCGGTATAGGCAGCCAGCGCTACCCGGTGGGCTCCCCGATCTAGAAACGCGAGCACTCGGTGGGCGTCGAGTTCGAGTGGATGCCGAAGGCGGTATGGCTGTGAGTCGATGACGATACCAATGTTCGCCCGCTGTAGGATCCGGCGCAGCCGGACTATCTCCGCCCTCAGGGTCACCGTGGCATCGTGTCGTCCGTACAGCATTTCGGAGAGGCGGGACGCCGACATCCCTTCGCGGTGCCAGCTGAGCAGGGTCAAGATTTCAGCATGGCGGCCACTGACACCTGCTCGTCCGAGCTCAGATTCCAATTGGCCGGAATCCCGCCCCAGTACACTCAGCATCCATCCGTCACCAGCCGGCGGCACGAACGCTCGTGGCGACGTGGCCGAGGCGCTGGGAACGTTTCCGGCGGGCGCCTGCGCGGGCACGAAATCCTCGCGGGAGGCCACTCCAGCGGACGAGCGTCCGGAATGGGTCTTTTCGTCAAGCCGGCGGATGCGAAGTTCCGCCTCAACCGCGGCAACAGCGGCCTGGATCAGAGGCAGAGTTGCCGGTGCTGCTGCGTCGTCTCCCCCGGTGATGTCAATGACGCCGAGAACCAAGCCCGAATCGGGGTCGTGAACGGGAACAGCCGTGCAACTCCAGGGATGCACAATTCGGCTGAAATGCTCTGCGCCGCGAACTTGAATCCCATGGTTGAGCGCCAGCGCTGTCCCCGGTGCGCTTGTCCCCACTGCCGCCTCCGACCAATCGGCACCCTCGACGAACAGCATTTCCTCCGCCTTGCGCCGCAAAGTACGATCGCCGTCGATCCAGAGCAGTCGGCCAGCTTGATCGCCTACGGCGACGATAAGCCCCGTGTCGAACGTGTGCCGAATCAACAGCTGGTGAATCGTCGGCAACACCAGGGACAGCGGGTGTGACGCGCGATAGTCGCGCAACTCATCCTCTGCCAGATCGATTGACGCGAAGAGAATATCGGGATTTAGGCGTAGTTGCAGGGAACGTTGCCATGATTCCTGCACAAACGCCCGCACTCCCAGCAGTGGATATTCATAGGAATGTGAATCAATCGCTGCCTCATGTGCACGGGCAAGATGTCGATGGATGGCAGCTGGATCGGTCGAGACGGGGGTCGTTGTCCACGAGCGCACCACGGGTAACTCCGATCACCATTGGTCGTAAGTGAGACCAGCATAGTCGGCAGCGTCCAGTGGTGGCTCGGCGTAGGGGCAACGCTCAGTGGAGCAGCGAACCGTCTTTCTTCAGCACATTTTTTTCGCCAGCTTCGATGGGCACGGCGAAACGGTTCTGCAGTGGTGGCATCGGGCAGTTGAAGTTATAGCTGAAGGCACAGGGAGGCAGAATCGCTCGGTTGAAATCAAGCGTTATCGTCCCGTCGGCGTTTGGCGACAGATAGAGGAAACGGCCCACGCTATAGGTGCTGTCGCCGTTGGTTGAGTCGGCGAACACCAATTGCAATGCGTTTCCCGACTTGAACGCTGCGAGGTTGTACCTGGTCCCGTTTTTATCGAAGGTGATCTCGCCAGGGATGACCAGCTCCCTCGTGGCGCCATTGTCGTTGAGGTGCTCGAAACCGACGGTGTGGCCGCCGGGAAGCTCGGTGAATTGCGCTGTCACCTGCCATTCCGGGTTGTGTGCGAACGCATCAATCGTTCCAAACTCTCTAACACCATCAGCCTGGGCGTCCCAGACACGTAGGGCATAACTGCCCTGTTCGCTGGCGATGACAAAACCTGTAACGGTATCGCTGAAGGTTATGGCGCTGGGATTTTCGTCGTCTTGTCCGCGAACGATCGCGTCACCGTTCACCAGCTGCCCGTCGACGACAATCTTTTCGGATGCCGATGCTGTCAATTTAAGTCCGGACTGTCCGACATCGCGCGGAGCCCAGACACCGGGCACGCCGTAGATTGTCTGTTCCGAGTCAACCCACTGGGTGTTAACAAGGGCGAGATTGCCTTGGGGACTGGTTACGCTGGCATTCCTGCGGCTGTGGAATTTTTCCAGCACCTGCTGCGCTGTGGTGTTCTGTTTGACCGACATTGGTTCCATTTCTTTTCACGTCGATAGTCCCAACACCTGAGGGGCAGCCGATATTTCCTCTGTGCACCAGAGCCCGAGGCGTGTGGGGCAGTACAGAGCAGCCGCAACTCCCAATGGTGTTTGGTGTGCTGTCGATCGGAATCATGGGAGGGGCCGGCCTTGTCACGGTGGTATGCCGGCACGGTCGCGGAACAGGGCCAGCGCGGTCGACGGGGGTTGCTTCACAACGACCGGGTCCGAGGATTCTCCTCAACCGATGGCGCAGGTGACCACGTGTCGACAAGCGGCCCACGGCGATCTAGCGCCCCCATAGTTTCGCGGGAGAAGAGGATGGTCGGTGTTACCGAGGGTTTTGGATGGTGACGGGAGGGCGTTGCACGGCAGCGGTGTGGGATGCCAGCGTCTCCGTACCGAGTCGCTCGCATCCCACACCACGTTTTTTAGGTGTTGTCGCGGCGGTCCCGTCGAGTGCCGTCGGTGTCGACGCCGGGCTCGTCAAGCGCGATTTCCTCGCTTCGGACTTGTTCAGTCACTGTTTCATCTTCCGTAACGGTTTCCTTCGCCAGTCGGACACGTTCAACCGGAACGGTTTCCTTATTCACCACAACACGATCCTCTGTGAGGATCACTTCATGCTCCTCGTCGCTGATGTCTGGCCCTGAAGTAGCATTTGTGCGGTTTGCGTCCGTAATTGGCTCACGTTCGATTCGCACCTCCTCGCGGGTCAGCGGCACAGTAACGCTTTCATCGTTGGTAACGACGTATTTGCGCAGTCGTGCGCGCCCGGTTTCTACCCGCTCGGTGCCGACATCGAGACGCTCTTCAGAACGAGTCATTGCATCGTCAGTCGTTGGTCCGGAAGTGTCATGGCCGACGATACCCTCCCCGTCACCTGCGGCGGTCGCGTCAGTAGCAGTTCGGTTCGATTCGAGGCGATCGGTGAGCGGACGGTCGGCGTCGACCCCCTGGTCGATTCCAGTGTCCTTCCCAAAGGACCCAGTCGTGGGACCGCTATCAAACTCGCCGGCGCGGTAGTCGGTCCCTGCGTTGGAAGAATCGAGGTCGTTGTCGATTCTGGTGCGACGGTCAGTCCCGTCGTAGTCAGCGATCGCCTCGCTGGCCGGCGCTGCTGGTGAAGAGTCCGATCGAGAGTAGTACTCGTACAGGCGATCTTCCTCCTCGGGGCTCAGCGAGCCGTCGTTGTCGACCCGGGGAGCATCCTTTACGAATTCCTTTTCGTAATCCGTTTGTACGCGATCTCCGTCGAGTGTGACGTTATCCAGGGGGATGAACGATTCGGACGTACCAAAAAGGCCTGTCCGAACTGTTATCCAGCTGGGCTGTCCTGTCTCGTCATCAACGTAGACCTGGCCCACGGTTCCGATCTTTTCACCACTCGCGCTCTCGACAGTTGCGCCGGCGAGGTTGGAAATACTGTCTGTGTCGATCATCAAATGCTCCTTTGCCCAAAAACGACCCTGGTGGTACCAGGATTCGGTGGCGAGGAAAGACGCTTCAGCGATGGTCCAGATCGACTTATCAGTCTCGCGATCAGTCAATTCCGAATGCGGAAGAACCGCTCATCATCTGGCGGCACGCAACGTGCTCACCTCGGCGTCCTTCCGTCTGTTGCCACCAACCAGCAAATTTCACTTGGACACATCGTTCAAGGGGTTGCGTAGCACTTGCGATGGACGCGCGATCCGGGCTCAGAGTTTGACGCTGGCACAACGCACCATCGAACGTCAACCCGGTGAATGTCAACCCGAGTCGCCCCGCTCCAGCGGCGGATACCGTGGGATTTATAGCGAAACGGAGGTGATTTTCGTGGCTTCGAAGATTTCGAAGATTGCTAAGAAAATGTTGGCGACGTCTAGAAAAGCACTACAAAAAGAACGCAAACGCAACGTTGCTGCACAGAAGAGGCGAGCGAGAGCAGTAGAGAATCCGACGTCGAAGCGAACTCAGAACTAACATCCCGGGACGGGACCCCGTACTGAGGCCCGTGACGCACTAAGGCCCGTCGCCCGACCATGTGGAGTTAGTCCTTTCCCATGGCCTGACGTATCGGGTCATTCGCAGGAGAGGTTTGTCAGCCCTTCGTCCGCATTGCTGTTTTTGCAGGTGACAGTGTTTTCAAGGGATGTTGAACCCGCTATCTGGACCTCGTGCCCCGGGACGTCCCCGGTGATGTCGTTGTTGGTGAAAGTGTTGTTACGGCCCCAACCTGAATAGACGTCGTGGACCTGGAAAGCGTCCAATCGAGCACCTCCGCCCGTGTTGCCGGAGACTACGTAGTCGTTGCCTTTGACATCGACCCAGGAATCGGCGTTATTGGCGCCGGAGTATCCGGCGTTATCGAACACGTTGTCGAGCAGCTTTCCACCGGTTGTGCCTTCCTTCGCATCGATACCCTCAGCGGCGGTATTACGGAGGGTATTGTTCTGCACCGTTGCGTTGTCTGACTGGTCTGCCGTTGACGAAGAGCCCATGATTTCTCCCCAGTTGGTATTGGCAGTCCCAATGTAGATACCCTCACCTGCGCCCGGTTTAACAAGCCCCGTATCGTGCACAACGGAATCTCGGACTGTTACGTTTTTGCTGTCCGTTCGAACGTGGATTCCCTCCATCCCAATGGTCCCGACATCGACGCCTGAGATCACGGAATCACTTGAGGAGTCCAGGACGATTCCCTTCTGCGCGGACGAGACTGAGAAGCCCGTGAGCACAAGGAAGTCGCCAGTGCCATGCAATGCATACCCTGAGCTGTTCGACCCTGTTGTCAGGATCGCGTCCCGAGATCCTCTCAGGGTGATTGGTGCGTCTGATGTACCTGACGCCGTCAGCTCGAATTTCCCTTCGTAGGTACCGTCACGCAGCTCAATCGTCTGTCCTGCCGTGGCGGATTCCAGAGCTGCGTTCAACTCGGCGGCCGTGCTGACCATTCTGGTCTCGGCCGGAGCTGCATTGGCTGGCGCGGAGCCGACGACGGATAAGAGTGCTCCAACGGAAAGTGTCCCCGCGGCAGCAATTGCAAAAGCAGTTCCTCGTGCACGGAATGAAGATGAAGCGAACATATTGATCCCCCCGAATCATTGAGGCCTGCGTTGTTCGGCAGTAACAACCTCAGCGAAGACAGTAAGAAATCTGATTTAATATTTCAAGCGACATCAGTCGATTTTCAGGGAAGGCAAGCACTAGAAATCTATAGATTTCTGTGTTTCTCGACAACTGTCCTGTAGGAATTTCGCCCGCCTTGATATGAACCGTCAAGATGACCGGGGATTCTTCTACACCTGTAGATCATGTTTCTTTGTTCATGGTGAATAAAGGGAAAGTTCACTCGACTGAAGAAAAATATTTCTCAGCTCCAGTTAATTGGATGCTGTGTAAATACTGGGTGCATGGTGCATGAGGAAAACCGGCCATTGGATTCCGACGCACTCGTCAAAAACATCGACGCCTTTGTGATCGACGACGGGCAGCGTGTGCCTCTGCTTGACGCACCCGATACGGCCGTTTGTGTGCGATCAGAGCACTGAATCGCCGGTGGACGTCAGCGAATGTTGTCAAAGTTCGTGACAATGCTCATTGTGTAAAAAGCTAGATCCAACAGTTCTCGCACTCTTCGTGAGAAAAATATTCTGCTTGGACCAACTAGCTTGTAGGGCGGATGGGACTTGAACCCATGACCGACGGATTATGAGTCCGCTGCTCTAACCAGCTGAGCTACCGCCCCGCACCGAGCGTTGCATTCAGGCAGCGATTCGGTACCCGCATTCTTATCGACTGCGGCACCTTTACGATACAGGCAGTTGACCATCCGCCACGATTCCATCAACGTGCGCGGCCTCGCCTTTGCACC
>Ga0247735_1000820_pt1 | contig 12322 bp, 13 predicted proteins | sample UWRJL178409R2_FD_180934 | JGI IMG/M metagenome (GOLD analysis project Ga0247735, IMG submission 180934) | Plant litter microbial communities from Arlington Agricultural Research Station in Wisconsin, United States - UWRJ-L178-409R-2 | ecosystem: Environmental > Terrestrial > Plant litter >...
GTCGGCGGGTGCCGCCGGGGCAGCGGCATCCGTCGGCGCGGTCGCAGGCGCGGTCTGGGCGTCTGGCGTGGTGGTCTGGGCGAAAACGGCGACGGGGGTAGCAATCGCCAGCGCGGCGAGCATCATCAGCTTCATCGGTTCACTCCTGCAATAACGGGCAGCTTTATCCACTGCGCGCCGGCTTAACGCACATCAGCGCGCAAAGGCTCCCTCGTTTCGCTCCCGATTCGAAAATTGCGATTGAGCCGGCTTCCGACGTGGTCAGACCCGAGCAGGAGAAGGGCCGTTACGCACCCGAATCCAGCGCATAGCCCGCCGAGCGCACCGTGCGGATGATGTCGGGCCGGTCGTCGCCGTTGATCGCCTTGCGCAGCCGGCGGATGTGGACGTCGACGGTGCGGCTCTCGATGTCGCTGTCATGCCCCCAGACCGCATCGAGCAGCCGCTCGCGCGAGAAGACCCAGCCGGGATGTTCGAGGAAATGCTTGAGCAGCCTGAACTCCGTCGGCCCGAGCGGGATCACCTCGCCCGCACGGCGCACCTTGTGGCCGACCGTGTCCATCTCGATGTCCGAATAGGTGAGCTGCTCGCCCGCCAGCGCCGGGCGTACCCGGCGCAGCACCGCGCCGACGCGCGCGACCAGTTCGCGCGGGGAGAACGGCTTGGTGACATAATCGTCCGCGCCGGTTTCCAGTCCGCGCACGCGGTCCTCTTCCTCGCCGCGTGCGGTCAGCATGATGATCGGCACGTTGGCGGTTTCGGGCATGCGGCGCAGGCGCCGGCACACTTCGATCCCCGACAACCCCTCGACCATCCAGTCGAGCAGGACGATATCGGGAGTCGCCTCCTTGGCGAGCAGCAGCGCCTCCTCGCCGTCCGGCGTCTGCTTCACGTCGAAATCCTCGCGCTTGAAGTGCCAGATCAGCAATTCGGCAAGCGCGGCATCGTCTTCCACCAGCAACATCTTGGCCCGGGCCATGTGCTTACTCCCCTTGACGCGTTACGAAGGCGCCGCGATCGCGCTCGGCCATGTGCGTGCCGGTCGCGGCGAAATAGACCATCTCGGCGATGTTGGTCGCGTGATCGCCGATCCGCTCCAGATTCTTGGCGATGAACAGCAAGTGCGTGACCTGGCCGATCGTCGCGGGATTTTCCATCATGTGCGTGACGAGCACACGGAACAGGCTGTTGTAGAAATCGTCGACCGCGCGGTCGCGGGCGCAGACCTGTTGCGCCGCCTCGGCGTCGCGCGCGGCGAACGCGTCGAGCACGTCATGGACCATCTCGATCGCCAGCGCGGCCATTGCCGGCAGCACCGACAGCGGCTCGATCTCGCTGTGCGAATCGATCAGCGGGGTGCGCTTGGCGATGTTCTTGGCATAATCGGCGATGCGCTCGATCACGCCGGCGATCTTGAGTGCCGCCACCACGTCACGCAGATCGTCGGCGAGCGGCGCGCGCAGCGCGATGATGCGCACGGCGAGTTCCTCGGCCTGCACCTCGAGCTGGTCGATCTTCTTGTCGTTGCGGACGATCTCGGCGGCGGTTTCGAGATCGTGGCGCTTGAGCGCCTCGATCGCGTCGCCGATCGCCTGTTCGGCGAGCCCGCCCATCTGCGCGATCAGCCCGCGCAACTGGCCGATCTCGTCGTCGAAGACCTTGATGGTATGTTCGTAAGTGCCCATGCGCGCGTCCTTCAGCCGTACCGGCCGGTGATGTAATCCTTGGTGCGTTCCTGCCGCGGATTGGTGAAGATGTCCGAGGTCGTGCCGGATTCGACAAGCGCGCCGAGGTGGAAGAAGGCCGTCCGCTGCGAAACACGCGCCGCCTGCTGCATGTTGTGCGTGACGATGACGATCGCGTAGCGGCCCTTCAGTTCGTGGATCAGTTCCTCGATCTTAGCGGTGGCGATCGGGTCGAGCGCGCTGCACGGCTCGTCCATCAGGATCACCTCGGGGTCGACCGCGATCGCGCGGGCGATGCACAGCCGCTGCTGCTGCCCGCCCGAGAGCGCGGTGCCGCTGTCGGACAGGCGATCCTTCACCTCGTCCCACAGGCCCGCGCGCTTGAGCGAGCGCTCGACGATGTCGGCAAGCTGCGCGTGGTTGGAGGCGAGGCCGTGGATGCGCGGGCCATAAGCGACGTTCTCGAAGATCGACTTGGGGAACGGGTTGGGCTTCTGGAACACCATGCCGACGCGCGCGCGAAGCTGCACCACGTCCATTTCGGGCGCGTAGATATCCTCGCCGTCGAGATCGATCTCGCCTTCGACCCGCGCCGAGGGAATCGTGTCGTTCATGCGGTTGAGCGTGCGCAGGAAGGTCGATTTGCCGCAGCCCGACGGCCCGATCAGCGCGGTCACCACATCGCGGTCGAAATCGATCGAAACGTCGCTGATCGCCTGCTTGTCGCCGTAGAAGACGTTGACGTGGCGGGCGGAAATCTTGTGGGAAGCAGCGGTCACCAGCGAGTCTCGAATCTGTTGCGGAGGTAGATCGCGACGCCGTTCATCGCGAGCAGGAAGACGAGCAGGACGAGGATCGCGGCGCTGGTCTTCTCGACGAACCCGCGATTAACCTGATCGGACCACAGGAAGATCTGCACCGGCAGCACCGTCGCCGGATCGCGCAAGCCTCCCGGCGGAGCGGTAATGAACGCGCGCATACCGATCATCAGCAAGGGCGCGGTCTCGCCGAGCGCACGCGCCATGCCGATGATCGTGCCGGTGAGGATGCCCGGCATCGCCAGCGGCAGGACGTGGTGGAACACGACCTGTACCGGGCTCGCGCCGATGCCGAAAGCGGCATCGCGGATCGAGGGCGGCACCGCTTTGATCGCGTTGCGGCTGGCGATGACGATGACGGGCATCGTCATCAGCGCGAGCGTCAGCCCGCCGACGATCGCCGCCGAACGCGGCAGATGGAAGGTGTTGAGGAACACCGCGAGGCCGAGCAGCCCGAAGATGATCGACGGCACCGCCGCGAGATTGTTGATCGAAACCTCGATCAGATCGGTCCAGCGGTTATGCGGCGCATATTCCTCCAGATAGAGCGCAGACAGCACCCCGACCGGGAAGGCGATCAGCAGGGTGACGAACATCGTCAGCAGCGAGCCTTTGAGCGCGCCCCAGATGCCGACCATCGTCGGGTCGGTCGAGTCCGAACTGGACAGGAAGAAGGCGTTGAAGCTGGTCTTGAGTGCATGCGCTGCATCGAGTTTCGCGACGATCGCTTCATCGGCGGGCGCGCCCTCACGCTTGGCGGCGATGTCGATGCGGTCCGCGGCGGGAACCCACACAGTCGCGCGGCGGCGGAGCAGAGACGGATCGGCCTTGAGCTGATCGCGCACCCGCGTCCATGCGCCATCCGACAACAGCTTGTCGCCGTCCGGGCCGTAGGCCGCGATCGCGGCGGCATCGGTCGCGGCGCCGAGATCGGCGGCGGCGAGCGCGAGATCGGCGCCGGGGCCGCGCAGCTTGGCGGGGTCGATCGCGAGGCGGCTGTGCGCGAAATCGATCGGCAGCGCGATCTGCGTCTGCACGAACCCGCTGATCCCCGCCGACAGCATCGAGACGAGCAGCACGACGAGGAACCCGGCAGACATCAGCACCGCGCCGAGGCCAAGCCAGCGGAAGCGGCGCTCGGCGGCATAGCGTTTCGCCATGCGCCGCTGGTGCGCGGCGTCGCGCCAGTCGGTTGGGGCGGGTGTGCGCGGGATGGACGCACGCTCAGTCATACGCCGCTCCCCCAACCCGTTCGTGCCGAGCGAAGTCGAGGCACCCCGTCGAGCGGAGCCGAGACGGTCCTCGGCTTCGCTCGGCCCGGCCCCTCGACTTCGCTCGGGGCGAACGATGAAGGGATGGCGACCTATTCATATGCTTCGCGATACCGTTTGACGACCGTCAGCGCGACGATGTTGAGCAGCAGGGTGATGACGAACAAGGTCAGCCCGAGAGCGAAGGCGGCGAGCGTCTTGGGGCTGTCGAACTCGGCCTCGCCGGTGAGCAGGTCGACGATCTGCTTGGTGACGGTGGTCGTGCTGGCGAACGGGTTGAGTGTCAGCGTGGCGACGCCCGAGGCGGCCATCACCACGATCATCGTCTCGCCGATCGCGCGGCTCACCGCCAGCAGGATGCCGCCGACCACGCCGGGAAGCGCTGCGGGGAGCAGCACGCGCCGGATCGTCTCGGACTGGGTCGCGCCCATCGCGAGGCTGCCGTCGCGCATCGCGGCGGGGACGGCGGTGATCGAATCGTCGGCCATCGAGGAGACGAACGGGATGATCATGATCCCCATCACGACCCCAGCCGCGAGCGCGCTTTCCGAACTCGCCCAGCGCACGCCGATCGCGACCGCGAAATCGCGTACCAGCGGCGCGACCGTCAGCGCGGCGAAATAGCCGTAGACCACGGTCGGCACGCCGGCGAGCACCTCGATCAGCGGCTTCATCCACATCCGCATCCGCGGCGCGGCATATTGCGTGAGGTAGATCGCGCTCATCAGCCCGAGCGGGATCGCCACGATCATCGCGATCACCGCGCCGATGAAGAACGTGCCCCAGAACAGCGGCACCGCGCCGAGCGACGCGCCGGGATCGCGCGGGTCGATCACCTGCGGGCTCCAATGCGTGCCGAACAGGAACTCGCCGATCGGCACCATCCCGAAGAAACGCGCCGATTCGAACAGCAAAGAGGCGACGATCCCCATCGTCGTCAGGATCGCCACCAGCGCGGCGGCGAGCAGCAGCGCCATGACGAGCCGCTCGATCTGGTTGCGCGCGCGGAAATCGGGGCGGACCCGGGTGAACGCCCAGGCGCCGCTGGCGAAGGCGAGCAGCAACGCGACGCCGGCGCCGATCCAGTCGGCGCGGGTCTGCGCGGCGGCATAAGCGGGCGCGAGCGTCGCGGCGAGTGGCGTCGGTGTGCCGAAGCCGTCGCCGCGCGAGATCAACCGCGCCTCGGTCAGAATCGCGGCGCGCTCGAACCCCGGCGGGGGCAGATGCACGGCGGCGGGGTCGGTCAGCACGCGATCCGTGACGAGGCCCGACGCGCACGATGCCCATATCGTGAGGAAGATGGCGGCGGGCAGCACCGTCCACATCGCGACGAACCCGCCGAAATGCGATGGTAGCGAACTGAAACGCGCCTTGCTCGCGCGGCGGAAGCGCGCGGCGCGCATCCGCGCGCTCAGCCATGCGATCAGGCCGAGTCCTGCGATCAGGAAGAAAAGGACGAGAAGGGACAAAGGCGGCTCGGTCTGGAGGGGGTCAGGGCAGGGTGCGCGGATCGAGCGTGGTTCCCGCGCTGACGATCGCCGCGGCGCGCGCACGCACGTCGGGGGGCGAGGCGATCAAACCCTTGGCGACGAGCGGACCATTCGGCATCCACGAGGCCGCGTACAGGTTGAGGAATTCGCGCAGCCCCCGGATCGCGCCGAGATGCGCCTTTTTCACATAGAGGTAGAGTGGACGCGAACCGGGATATTGGTGACGCGCGATCGTGTCATAGCTCGGCGCGACGCCGTCGATGGCGAGGCCGTTGAGCCGGTCCTTATTCTCTTCCAGATACGAATAGCCGAAGATGCCGACCGCGTTGGAGTTCGACTGGAGTTTCTGGACGATCAGATTGTCGTTCTCACCCGCGTCGACATAGGCGCCGTCTTCGCGAATGCGCGTGCATTTCTGCGCGAAATCGTCGGGCTTCTTCTCGCGCAGCGCAACCGTCTCGGGCATCAGCGCCTCGCAGCCGCGCGCGAGGATCAGTTCGGCAAGCGCGTCGCGCGTGCCGCTCGTGGCGGGCGGGCCGTAGATCTGGATCGGCGTCGGCGGCAGCGCCGGGTTGACGTCCTGCCAGGTGCGCGCGCGGTTGGGCTTGCCGTCTGGCGCGGCGGCCATCGCCTTGAACAGATCGGTGACGGTGAGCGGAAGCGCGGGGCCGTTTTTCGCTTCGGCGAAGGCGACGCCGTCGAGGCCGATCGGCACTTCGAGAATGTCGACGACGCCATTCGCCTTGCACACGGCATATTCGGATCGCTTGAGGCGGCGCGAGGCGTCGGCGATGTCGGGATGCTCGGCGCCGACGCCACCGCAGAACAATTTCAGTCCGCCGCCGGTGCCAGTCGATTCAATCACCGGCGATTTCACCCCGGGCGTCTTCTCGACGAACTGTTCGGCGACGATGGTGGTGAAGGGGAACACGGTCGAGGAGCCGACCACCTTGATCTGGTCGCGCGAGCCGGCGCCGCCGCCATTGGCCTGATCGGTACATCCCGCCAATGCCACGGCGAGCGCTGACGCGGTGACGATCGCAACCCTTCCGTGCATGAGGTATCTCCAGGCGAGGCGGTGTTGCCCCCGTTGCCGCGCTATCACCCGCAACACCAGCCTGTGTGACGGTTTGGTTACCGTTTTATGACGGGGCTTCCGTGCGCGGGAATCATCACCGCAACTGTGGTGCCTTTGCCGATCGTGCTCTCGATATCGAGGCGGCCGCGATGCCGCTCTACGATGTGTTTGACGATCGACAGGCCGAGCCCGGTGCCCCCCGCCGCGCGGCTGCGACCCGTATCGACGCGGTAGAAGCGTTCGGTCAGGCGTGGGATATGCTCGGCGGGAATGCCGTCGCCTTCGTCGCTCACTGCGAAGCGGACCATGCCGGTCGGCAGGCGCTCGAGCCGGATCGTGACGGGGGCGCCCTTGCGGCCGTATTTCATCGCGTTGCCGATCAGATTGTGCAGCACCTGGCTGAGTTGCGCGGCATCGCCCGATACCGGCGGCACCTCGGCGGCGAGATCGGCGCGGATCGGCACGGCGTTTTCACCCTGCGCATCGAGGATACCGCCGCGCACTTCCTCGATCAGCGCGGCGAGATCGACGGCGCGATCGGGCAGGCGGTATTTTTCGGCCTCGATCCGCGACAGCGAGATCAGATCCTCGACCAGCCGCTGCATCCGCCGCGCCTCGTCGAACATGATCTTGAGGAACCGTTCGCGTAATTCCTTCTCGTCGCCCGCCTCGTCGCCGAGAGTCTCGATATAGCCGAGGATCGAGGCGAGCGGGGTGCGCAGTTCGTGGCTGGCGTTGGCGACGAAATCGACTCGCATCCGCTCGGCGGCGTAGCTGCCGGTCTGGTCGACGAGGTGGACGATCCGGCGCCCGCCCGCCGAATCGCCGATCCGCATCTCCCAGCGCTGCTCGCGTGCGCCGAGCCCGACGAGGTTGACCGGCGGCTGCGCGCCTTCACTGGGCGGGCTCATCAGCCGCTCGGCGGCGCCCGGATGGCGGATCGCGAGCCGCACGTCCTGCCCGACGATGTGCTGCCCGAGCAACGTCCGCGCCGCTGCGTTGGCATGGCTGACCTGGCCCGAGGTGACGATCAGAATCGGCTCGACGATCGCGTCGATGACGGCGGGGATGTGATCGGGCGGCGGGGCGGGGTCGGCGGTCACTACCGGCGATGCGGCGTCGTCATCGTCGCCGATACCGGCGGCGGTGAGCACCGCCGCGATGCCGCCGATCAGCGTGACGAGGCTCGCTTGAAGGTCGCCGATCAGGAACACCGCGACGCTCGCGACGACGATGATGCCGATCGCGGCGAGCGTGCGAAGACCGAAGCCGTTCATCATGCGGGTCTCACGTCCTCTTATCGGCCACCACCTCACCGTTCGTCCTGAGCGAAGTCGAAGCCCGTGCGTCCGGGCACGTCCTTCGACTTCGCTCAGGACGAACGGAGTAGGTGTATCGCCAGTGTCCCTATCCGAAACATCGTTAACCGCGATAGCCTTGCTTGCCAGCCATTTATGATTGTGAAAGGGCTGTAGCCATAAAGGACGGTCGATGAGCGAAGACGGCGAGCAGCGGAACGACATTCCCGAGCGCGAAGGTGTTTCCACCGGCCGGCGCGCGCTGATGCTGGGCGCGGTCGGCGCGAGCGCGATCGTGTCGATCCGGCCCGCGCTCGCCTCGACAGCGGTGTCGATCGTGCATTGCCAGATCCCGGTGCCTGATGCGGCACGCGCCAGCGGCTGGATTGCCGCCGATGGATCGGTCGTGCCGAGCGGCACGGCGGGCGCATTCGCGCCGCCGCGCCAGCCGCTCAAGGGTGAGGCCGTCAAGCAGGCGCTCGCCGGCGGCCAGTTGCCCGGCGTCGAGTACGAACGCAGCCAGGCCTATATGAAGTATGTCCGCAATCTTCATTCGGGGACGAGCGGCTTCACCTGCTTCGCATCCTTGCAGATGCCGCGCGGCTGATTTCGCGTGGCGGCGGTGTATTGTGCCGCGCAGGCCGAAGCGCTGCGGATCGTGCCGCTCGACACCCTCACCGCGATCTATCACCGCGCCTCGGGTATCACCCATCTCGTCGGGCCGCCCGTGCCTGAGATCCTCGCCGCGCTCGGGCCGGACGGGCTGACGCTCGGCGCGCTGATCGCGCGGCTCGGCGAAACCTACGATCTGCTCGACGCCGACGAGGCGGCACTCGGCGCGCGCCTCGACGAACTGGTCGCGGCAGGTTTGGTGCGTACGGCATGAAGCACGTCTTCTCGGTCCGCATCGGGCCGGTCGGGTTTCGCGTCGGATCGGACTGGCGCGAGCCGATCCGCCAACTCGCGGCGCTCTATGCAGGCTATCCGCAGCCCGAGGACGGCGTGCCTGATTTCACCGTGCGGCTGTTCGCGCAGCGCCCGTGGCGGCGGGTGATCCGCCCGGCGGTGATGATCGGCGGCGACTTCATGATTCCCGATGCCGCGCCCTTGCCGCTCGCGCAGGGGCTGCTCGCCGCCGAAATGGCGATGAACCTGCAAATGGCGCTCGGCCAGCGGCGCTATCTGCTGCTCCACGCCTCGGCGGTCGAGCGCGACGGGCGCGTGCTGCTGATGACCGGCGAGTCCGGGTCAGGCAAATCGACGCTCGCCGCGTTGCTGTCGCAGCGCGGCTGGCGGCTGATGGGCGATGAGTTCGCGCTGATCGATCCGATCACGGGACTCGCGCATGCCTTTCCGCGTCTCGTCAGCCTCAAGAACGCGGCGATCGCCGTGGCCGAGGCGGCGATGCCGCAGGCGCGCTTCGGCCCGTTGCTGAAAGGCACGCCCAAGGGCGCGATCCGCCATCTCGTCCCCGATGCGGCTGCGGTCGCGGCGATGGATACGCCGGGCAAACCCGCGTTGCTGCTGTTCCCGCGCTTCGGCTTCACACCCGACATCCGCGATGTCGCGCCGGGCGAGGTGTTCATGCGGCTGACACAGGCCTCGACCAATTATGTCGCGATGGGCGAGCGCGGCTTCGACGCGCTGACCCGGCTGGTGCTGGGTATTCCGGCTCAGGCGATCGACTATCCCGACACCGGCCACGCGCTCGCGCAGGTCGAGGCGTTGTGGAACGCCCTATGAACGTTGGCGCGAACGGCTGGCTGCTCGCGCGCATTCTGCGCTCGCCCATCGACGCGGCGGCGCTCGACGCGGCGGGCTGGACCGCGCTGATCGCGATCGCGCGCGCCGAGCAGATGATCGGCACGCTCGCCTGGCGGCTGCACGGCACGGCGATGCCGCCGGCGGTGGCGCGAATTCTCGCCGATGCGCGCGCGTCAGCCGACCACGGTCGCACTTTGGCACTGTGGGAGGCGGAGGCCGCGCGGCGCGCGCTGGCGCCGCTCGGGGTGCCGGTGGTGCTGCTCAAGGGCACCGCCTTCGTCGCGGCCGGGCTGATGGCCGGGCAGGGGCGCTCGATCGGCGATCTCGACATCCTCGTGCCCCGCGAGAGCCTCGATGCGGTCGAGCGCGCGTTGCTCGCGAACGGGTGGGAATGGGTCAAGCCCGACGCCTATGACGACGCCTATTACCGGCGCTGGATGCACGAACTGCCGCCGCTGATCCACCGCGATCGAGACCGGATGATCGACGTCCACCACACCATCCTGCCGCTCACCGCCCGCATCACCCCCGATGCGGAGGGCTTGCTGGCGGCGGCGGTGCCGCTGCGTGACGGTCTGGCGATGCTCTCGCGCACCGACGTGATCGTCCACGCCGCCGCGCATCTGTTCGCCGACGGCGATCTCGCCGGCGGGATGCGCAACCTGTGGGATGTCCATTGCCTGATCGAAGAGTTCGGCGTCGGGGGGCTGGTGGAGCGCGCCGAGCACCACGGCCTCGGCGACGCGGTCGGCCGCGCGCTGCGGCTGGCGGCGGCGCTATACGGTGACGGCGCGACGCTCTCCCCCGGCGACCGCGCGTGCCTGCGCCGCGTGACAGCCCGCGACGGCTGGGGCCGCGCGACTCGCCCGTGGACGCGGCTGGGGTTCTACGTTCGCTCGCACTGGCTGCGCATGCCACCGGCGATGTTGGCACGGCATTTGTGGACCAAGTGGCGCAAGCAGGCTGTGGCGTAACGCGAAAATCTCGCCGTTCGTGCTGAGCGAAGTCGAAGCACGTGCCTTAAACGCTGCGCTCGTGGCACGCCCTTCGACTGCACTCAGGACGAACGATGGATATATTAGCGCTGTTTCCGCCGCGCCCGAAACATCGCCGCCACCAGCAGCACCGCCGTAATCGCCAGCGTATCCGCCACCCAATCGCGGATGTCGCAATCGCGATGCAGTTCGGGGATCGACTGGACCACTTCGATCAGTGCGCCAAGGAACGACAGCCGCTCGCCGATCCGCAGCAGCGGGAAGCGCGGATAGGCGCGCGCCGCCAGCGCCGAGAGCACCGCGAAGGCGGTCATATGCTCGAACTTGTCGCCGAACCGGTCGATCGGCATGTGCGGCGGATGCGGCAGCACCGCCATCGTCACCGCGAAGACGATCGCCGCCCATAGCAGCAGCCGGAACGTCAGCGTGGCTTTGGTCATGCGCAAAAGCCCTCCAGCGCCGGGATTAGCGCGTCGAAATGGTCGATCACCGCGTCCGCGCCGAAGCCTTCGACCGGCTCACGCCCGAAATTCACCACCACGACCGGCAGGCCGGCGGCATGCGCGGCGGTCACGTCGAACATCGTGTCACCGACGAACGCGGCGCGACCGCCGCCGAGCCGCCGGATCATCTCGTGGATCGGCGCGGGATCGGGCTTCTGCTTGCCCGGCCCCATCGTGTCGCCGCCGATCACCGTGTCGAACAGGTCGCGCAGGCCGAGGTCTGCCAGCAGTTTCTCCGACAGCGCGGCAAGCTTGTTGGTTACGATCGCGACCCGCACTCCATTCGCGCGCAATGCACCGATCGCCGCGACCGCGCCGGGATAGGGTCGCGTCAGCACCGCGATGTTCGCCTCGTAGGATGCGAGCATCACCGCCTGAAGCCGCGTCGCCTCGTCCGCCGTCGCGCCGCCGGTCGCCTCCAGCGCAAGCCGCACCAGCCGCGCCACGCCGCCGCCGGTCATCGCCACCACCTCGGGCACCGCAAGCGTCGGCCGCCCGTCGCTGGCGAGCATCGCGTTCACCGCTGCGGCAAGATCGCCGCTGCTGTCGACCAAAGTGCCGTCGAGGTCGAATCCGACGATATCGAAGGAAAAATCCGTCATGATCGGCGCGCCTGACACTGCCGGTATGGAATTGGCAACCCTCTCGTGGCAGGGCTGTGGCTATGGACGGTAAATCCTCTGCTTCTGCATCGCCGCTTGCCGCGATCATCCTTGCCGCCGGCAAGGGCACGCGGATGAAATCCGATGTCCACAAGGTGCTTCACCCGGTCGCGGGGCGGCCGATGCTGCTGCATCCGCTGGCGAGCGTCGAGTCGCTCGCGCCCGAGCGTGTGGTCGTGGTTACGGGAGCCGGGCGGGAGCAGGTCGAGGCGGCAGTCGCGCCAATGGGCGCCAAGACCGCGCTTCAGGCCGAGCAACTCGGCACCGGCCACGCCGTGGCACAGGCCGAAGCCGCGCTGGCGGGCTTCGATGGTGCGGTGCTGATCCTCTATGGCGACGTGCCGCTGGTGAGCGCGGCGACGATGCGGCGGATGCTGGAGCGGCTCGCCGGCAACGATGCCCCGGCGACGGTGGTGCTTGGCTTCCGCCCGGCCGATCCCGCCGCTTATGGCCGCATCATCGCCGATGCCGCTGGCCGCATCGCCAGGATGGTCGAGTATAAGGACGCTTCGCCCGACGAGCGCGCCCAGACGCTCTGCAATTCCGGGCTGATGGCGGTGCGCTCCGCCGATCTGTTCCCGCTGCTCGCCAAGGTCGGCAACGACAATGCGGCGGGGGAATACTACCTCCCCGACATCGTCATGCTCGCCACCGCTGAAGGCCGTACCTCGGTGGTGATCGAAACCGACGCCGCCGAGGTCGCCGGCGTCAACAGCCGCGCCGAACTGGCGGCGGTGGAGGCGTCGTGGCAGCAGGCG
>Ga0247735_1000821_pt1 | contig 12320 bp, 9 predicted proteins | sample UWRJL178409R2_FD_180934 | JGI IMG/M metagenome (GOLD analysis project Ga0247735, IMG submission 180934) | Plant litter microbial communities from Arlington Agricultural Research Station in Wisconsin, United States - UWRJ-L178-409R-2 | ecosystem: Environmental > Terrestrial > Plant litter >...
CGGTACCAGCACGACGCCGGGTTTTGTGCACATCTGGCCGGCCCGCTGCAGCACGGAGTCGGCGACGAGGGTGCCAATTTCTGTGGCACGGTCGATCGCTGCGGCGACGGTTACCACCACGGGGTTCAGGCTGCCGAGCTCGCCGTAGAACGGGATCGGTGATGCGCGGTTGGTCGCGAGGTCGTAGAGCGCGCGGCCGCCGCTGGTCGAGCCGGTGAATCCGACGGCGCGGATGTCGGGGGCGGTGACGAGCGCGATGCCCGCCTCGAAGCCGCTGACCATGGTGACGGTGTCGGTGTCGAGCCCGCTTGAGTGCAACGCTGTCTTCAGCGCCGCGAGCACCGCCCGGCAGGTCGCCGGATGCGACGGATGCTCCTTCACCACAACGGCGCAGCCCGCGGCGAGCGCAGAGGCCGAGTCTCCCCCGGCAACACCGTAGGCGAACGGGAAGTTGCTCGACCCGAACACCGCGACAACACCCAGGGGTACAAGCAGGCGGTGGATGTCGACCGGCCCGCGGTCGGAATCGGTGGCCCGCTCCAGGTAGGCACCGTCGAGCAGCACCTCGCCGAAGAATCGCAGCTGGTCGGTGGTGCGCTGCAGTTCGGCGGTGAGGATCTCGACGCTGTAGTGGGTTTCTGTGCTGGCGAGGGCGATGAGGTCCGCGGCGCGCGCATCGAGTTCGGCCGCCATGGCCGCCAGCACCGCCGCGCGCTCGGCGCGGGTGGTGGCGGCGAACGCCGGAGCCGCACGGCGGGCACGGGCCAGGGTGCCCTCGAAGGTGTCGAGGGAATCCGTCTGGGTGGTCATGGGGGCCTTTCAGGAGCGGTAGAGCTGGGGCATTGAGTCGATGAGGGTGCGGGTGTACGGATGCTCGGGGGCCGTCATGATCTGCTCCCCGGTGCCTTCTTCCACTACTTTGCCCGCCTGCATCACCACAACGCGATGGGCGAGGTGGTGCACAACCGAGAGATTGTGCGAGATAAAGAGGTAGGTGACGCCGGTGTCCTGCTGGATCTGCACCAGCAGGTTGAGCACCTGGGCCTGCACCGAGACATCCAGTGCCGAGGTGGGCTCGTCGAGCACCACAAACTCGGGACGCACGGCCATGGCACGGGCGATTGCGACCCGCTGGCGCTGGCCGCCGCTCAGCTCGTGGGAGTACCGGTCGACGGAGTCCCGCGGAAGCCCAACCTGGTCGATGGCCTCCAGCACACGGCGTCGACGTTCGGAGCCCGCGATACCCGCGGCAGCGAGCGGCTCGGCGATCGAGCGTCCGACACTGAACCGGGGGTCGAGCGAGTCGTTCGGGTCCTGGAACACCATCTGCACGCGGCGGCGGTGCTGGCGAAGCGCCGCGCCGCGCAGTCCGGTGACGTTGTCGCCGTCGAATTCGATCGCGCCCGAAGTCGGTTTGCGCATCAGCAGGATGGCCCGGGCGAGTGTGCTTTTGCCGCAGCCGGATTCACCGACCAGCCCGACAGTCTCGCCGCGGCGCACCGTGAGGTCCACGGTGTCGAGCGCTTTGAAGGTGCGTGCACCGTGGCCGAACTGCTGGGTCACGCTGCGCACATTCAGCAGGACATCACTCATGATGCGTCCTCCAGGTAGACGGGAGAGTCGCCGAATCCATTGTTGGCGGGAATAACGGCGAGCGGTTCGCGCACCGCGACGGAGGGGCGCGGGATGCTCTCCAGCAGCGCCCGCGTGTACGGGTGTTTGGGCGCCCCGAGCACGGAAGCTGCGCTGCCGCTCTCGACCACGCGGCCGCGGTACATCACGTAGACCCGGTCGCAGAGTTGGCCGATCACGCCGAGGTCGTGGCTGATGAACAGCACCCCCATACCGGTCTCGGTGCGCAGCGACCGGATGAGGTCGAGAATCTCGGCCTGCACCGTCACGTCGAGTGCGGTGGTCGGCTCGTCCGCGACCAGTAGCGACGGGTTGGCCGCCATCGCGATGGCGATCACCACGCGCTGGCGCTGGCCGCCCGAAAGCTGGTGCGGATAGTAGCGAAGGCGTCGCTCCGGGTCGGGCATCCGCACAAGGCGCAGCATTTCGAGGGCTCGGGCCTTCGCGGTGCGTTTGTCAGCGAGCCCGTGGATGTGCAGCACTTCCTCGATCTGCGCGCCGATCCGCATACAGGGGTTGAGGGCGGACATGGGCTCCTGGAAGACCATGGATGCTTCGACCCCGCGGACCGCTGCCCACTGCGCCTCGGTGAAGTCGCTCACTTCGACACCGTTGATCTGCATCTCCCGGGAGTCGATCCTTGCGGAGTCCGGCAGCAGTCCGAGCGCCGCGAGGGCGACACTCGATTTGCCACTGCCGGACTCCCCGATGACGCCGACGATCTCGCCACGGCGCACTCGGAGGCAGATGTCGGAGACCGCAGTCGGGCCGTTTCCGTATGCGATCGATAGCCCGTCGATGGTGAGAGCGTCGGCGCCGCCCATTACTCGGTCACCCAGGCGTCGGTGAGGCGGTACCGCGAGCCGTACGGGTCGCTGTTGTACCCGTTGAAGCCGTCGGTGTCCCAGACCTCGAAGTTCACCGGAACGGTCATCGGCACAAGCACAAGAACCTGCTCGGCGACCTCGTCAGCGAGTTCCGCGATGATGTCGGCCTTCGCGTCTGCGTCACTGGTGGCTTTCGCCTCGGCCAGCAGTGCCTTGGCAGCATCAGCATCCGTGTTGTTGTCCCAGTGGTTCATCGCCCCCGCGTCGGAGAGGAAGGGATCGAAGTAGAACGACGGGTCTGCACGGTAGCTCCACGGCAGCGACACGAGGTCGGTGAACGTCTCGCCGGCGGTGAAGATCGGAGCAAGTTCCGCGGTGGGTGTCGCCTTCAGCGTGAGGGTGATACCCGCCTCGAGCAGCTGCTGCTGCATCAGCTCGTAGATGGGATGCTGCGATGCCACGGCGTCACCGAAGTAGGAGAGGGTGATCTCGGGGTTCGGCTGGCCGGCTTCTTCGAGCAGTTCGATCGCCGCGTCCACGTCCCTGGTGTAATACGGGGTGTCCTCGGTGACCTGGGGAGACACCGGGTCGCCCGACGGGGTGATGTAGGAGACCTCGCCGAAACCGAACATGGCGGTGTCCACGAGTGCCTGGCGGTCGAGGGCCAGCGAGATCGCCTGGCGAACGCGCACGTCGGACAGCGGACCCGATTCCGGGTTCACAAAGATTGGGAGCGCCTGGGTGTATGCCGCGTCACCGACGGTGAATCCGGCCTGCTCGGCCTGCGACGCGAGGGTGCCGTCGTTGAAGTACGCGGCGTCGACGCTGCCCTGCTGCACTGCGGCGAGGCGGGTGCTCTCGTCGGTGATGACCTGCAGTTCGATCTCGTCGAGGTACGGGGTTTCCTCTCCCCAGTAAAACTCGTTTTTGGTGAGAGTGAGGCTGACGCCGTCTTCCCACGCGGTGACCTGGAAGGGGCCGGTGCCGTAGGTCGATCGCAAACGCTCTTCGGGGGTCGCTGCCCCATACCATTCGCTGCCAACGATCATAAATGTCTCGCGGTGCGACACGGCGTTGAGGAACGGGCCGTTCGGGGCGGAGAAGGTGAAGGTCACCTCGAGGTCGCCGGAGGCGACAACGCTGGTGAGGCCGCCGAGGTAGGCCTTCTTCGAGGTGGTTGCCTGCTGGTAGGTCGTGAAGCTGTAGACAACGTCTTCCGCGCTGAACTCGCTGCCGTCGGCGAACTGCACACCCTCGCGGAGTGTGAACACGTAGGTGAGGTCATCGGGCTGCTCGTAGGAGAGCGCGAGTCCTGGTTCGATTTCGCCGTCGTCGTTTTTGGTGAGGAGGGTTTCGTAGCCCTGGTCCATAATCGTCTGCGCGGCGAGGCCGGTGGCGATCATGGGGTCGACCCCGCCGGCGGTCGGCTGTGCACCGATGGCCCAGACGGCTGTTCCGCCCGAGACGGGGTCACCGGATGCTGCGGTGTCTGTGGTTGTCGACGCGCCGGGGCTGCACGCAGCGAGCGCGAGGGCGACCGCCGCGGCAATGGCCGTGGTCCTGAGAATCCTGTGTACGGGTTTCATTACTGGCTGTCCTCCTGTGGTGTGGATGTGACTGTGCTGGTGCTGACTGTGTTGGTGGTAACTGTGCTGGTGGTGCGGGATGGTGCAGTCTGTGGGGTGTTGGTTCGGGCACGCCCGGGGCGACGGCGGCGCTTACCGCCGATTCCGCCTTCGCGGCGCGGTGACAGGTAGTCCTGGGTGCCATCGGCCAGCAGGTTCCAGCCGGCCGAGAGCAGCACGATCAGGAGGGCCGGCGCGATGATCAGCAGCGGCTGGGTCTGCATAAAGCGAGTCAGTTCGCTGATCATGCGGCCCGCCGAGGGCTCGGGAGCCTGGACACCCTGGCCGAGGTAGCTCAGCGCCGCCTCCAGCAGCACCACGGCCGAGGCGACCGAAGCGAACTGCACAAAGAGAGGGGTGAGGGCGTTCGGCAGCAGGTGCTGCAACACGATCTTCCAGGTGCGCACCCCGCTCAGCTGGGCAGCGAGAACGAAATCGCGCTCCCGCAGGGCGATTACCGGCGCCCGCATAACGCGGGCGAAGGTCGGGGCGAAAATGATACCGAGCGAGATGATGAGCGGGATCGCCCCGTTGCCGATGATGACACCAACAACGAGGGCGACAAGGATGGCGGGCAGTGCGAGCAGCGCATCAACGATGCGCATAATGACCGCATCGACCATTCCACCGACATACCCGGCGACGAGGCCGAGCGCTGCGCCGACGACAGCCGCGAGTAGCGCGGCGCATCCCGAGATAATCAGGCTGGTGCGTCCGGCGAGGGCGAGCCGCACCAGCGAGTCGCGCCCGACGTTGTCGGTGCCGAGCAGGTGCAGTGCGCTCATCCCTTCGATGTTGCCGGCCACGGTAGTCAGGGGGTCGTACGGCGGCCAGAAGCTCATCCAGGTGGCGACAATAACGATGGTGCCGAGGATCGCGACACCCGCCCAGAAGGCGGGGCCGGGGCGCCGACGGCGGGCCCGCTTGGGCAGCGCGACGGCGAGGGCGGGCGCTGTGCCCGTGCCCACAACGGTGACGTTGTTCTGGATGCTCATGAGTGCACCCTCACTCTCGGGTCGATGAGCGGGTAGATGAGGTCGACGGCGAAGTTGATGATCACGTAGATCAGGCCGATAACAAGGACGGCGGCCTGGATGATGGGGTAGTCCGACGACCGGATGCCGTTGATCAGCACACTTCCCATTCCCGGCAGCGCGAAGACCGCCTCGGTAACAACCGTGCCGCCGACGAGGGATGCGAGCTCGATGCCAACAACCGTGGTCACCGGGATGAGGGCGTTGCGCAGCGCATGCCGCCCGACCAGCCGGCCCGGTGATGCACCCTTTGCGCGGGCGGTGCGTACGAAGTCCTGGTTGAGGGTGTCCAGCAGGGTGCCCCTGGTGTAGCGGGCAACGAGGGCTGCGAGCACAAGTCCGAGTAGCAGCGACGGCAGCAGCATGCTGCGGATGCTGCCGAGCGGGTCGTCTTCAAGACGCACGTAGCCGATCAGGGGCAACCGGAGCGTCACCGAGTTGATGAGGATAAGCACGGTGCCGAGGACGAACGGCGGGGTGGCGAGGAAGATGAACGACGCACCGCGCACGGCGTGGTCGGGAAGGCGGCGGGCGCGGGTTGCCGCGAGCACCCCGGCGGGGATCCCGATGATGACACCGAAGATCGTTGCCATCACGGAGAGCTGGATGCTGACGGGAAGGCGGTCGCCGATGAGTTCCGAGACTTCGAGCGGCTGGGTTATCGCGGTGCCGAAGTCGCCCTGCAGGACGCCGGCGATCCAGACGAAGTACTGGGTGATCCAGGGCTTGTCGAGTCCGAGTTCCGCGCGCAGCAGCGCGAGCGCTTCCGGGTCGGGGTTGCCAGGGTCGGCGAAGGCGGCGACCGGGTCACCCGGGATGAGCCGTACCATCGCGAACACAATGACCGACAGCAGGACAAGAACAAGGGCCGAGGAGAAAACGCGGCCGGCGATGTAGCGGATCATGCGGCGGCCCCGGCGATCACGTTGACGGGGGTTTCGCCGCGGACAACCCGGAGGATCTGTTCGGCGACGAGCTGGTGCAGCAGCTGCGACATCACTTCGGTGTTGCCGCCGACATGCGGGGTGATAATTGCGTTCGGCAGGCTCCACAGGTCGTGGTCGGCGGGAAGCGGCTCCGGATCGGTGACGTCGAGGGCGGCAAAAAGCCTGCCCGTTTTCAGCTCGGCGACGAGGTCGGTTGTCACAACGACCGGTCCGCGCCCCACGTTGACAACCACGGCGCCGTCCGGCAGCGCGGCGAGCAACTCGGCATTGACCAGTCCTGCGGTGCCGGGAAGCAGGGGCACGCTGCAGACCAGAGCATCCGCGTCGCGCACGATAGTGGCAAGGTCGGCGGTGGCGAACACCGGGGTTCCGTCGTCGAGGGTGCGGGCGGTGCTGGCAACCCGGGTGATACGCGCGTCGAAGCCGGCGAGGCGGCGCTCGATCTGTTTGCCGATGCCGCCGTAGCCGAGCAGCACAACGTGGCGTCCGATCAGGCCGGGGGTGCGCCGGTTCGACCAGACCGGGGAGGCGGCGAGCAGCCCAGGCAGGCCGCGCAGTGTGGCCAGCAGCAGGGTGCAGGCGAGCTCTGCGGTCTGGCGTTCCATCACACCGACGGCGTTGCTGAGGGTGGCACCGGCCGGAAGGTGGTCGGCAACGCCCTCCGCCCCGATGGACAGCAGCTGGACGAGACGGGCGGAGGTCGCCAGCGGCAATGCGTTCGACAGCTGGTCGACGCTCACATAACCGGGGTTCGGGGTGGCGCTCAGGGTATGGAACGGCGGGACAACCACGTCGAGGGCGGCCGGTTCGACGCCGTCGCCTGGCTCACCAACAAGGTTCCACTCGACAAGGCGCACATCGGTGTCGGCCGGCAGGAGGCGGCGGATGATCGCAGCATCCAGGAAATGGGGAAGGGAGACGGTGATCATCCGTTCACCTCGACGAGAACGCCGTCGACCACCGTGGCGCGCACCGGGATGACGGCGATCGCGTCTGTGGGGGTTTGCAGTGGGTTGGCGCCGAGGATGGTGAGGTCGGCGAGGTACCCGGAGCGCACCGCGCCAAGCCGGTCTTCCATACCGGCGACCCAGGCACCGTGCGTGGTGACGGTGGCGAGGGCTTCGGCCACCGTGACCTGCTCGCCGTCGCCGATAACGGTGCCGCGGTTGCTTGTCCGGTCGACGAGGGCCTGGATGATCCGCAGCGGGGTCCCATTAAGCGGCCGGTCGGTGCTTCCCACGATGCGCACTCCTGCGTCGAGCAGTGAGCGCCCGCGGTAGAGTCCGTGCACCCGGTCGGCTCCAAGTTGCGCGGCGAAGTCGTCGCCGCTGTCGAAGAGGAAGGACGGCTGGCTGACGATGGCGATTCCGAGGGCGGCGAGCGGCGCGATCTGGTCGTCGCGGATGTAACCGCCGTGCTCGATACGGTGGCGGCGGTCCACTGGGGCCGCGGCCAGGCAGGCGGTGAATGCCTCGATGGCGACGTCGATCGCGGCGTCGCCGATGGCATGCACCGCGAGCTGCCAGCCTGCAACATGGGCGTCGACAATATCGGCGATCATCGCGGCGGGGTCGTCGCTGTAGACACCGAGTTCCGTGCCGTCAGCGTAGGGCTCGGTGAGGCGCGCAGTGCGCACCATCATGCCGCCGTCGAGGGTGATCTTCATGGCCCCGACGTTCAGCATGTCGCTGCCGAATCCAGTGCGCAGCCCAACGTCGAGTCCTCGGCTGAAGCCGTCGTGCAGGCCGCCGGTGACGGCGTGCAGCACGTCGCGGGACGGCATCAGCTGCAGCCGGACGGGCAGCGGGCCGGTTTCCTGCAGGCGCAGGTAGGTGCTGATGTCGAGGTTGTTCAGGCTGCCGAGTCGTCCGCCGGCGCCGGCCTCCATACAAAAGGTGACGCCCTCGCGACGAGCGGCTTCCGCGGCGATCGTGATGGTGCGGCCCGCGTCTTCCAGCGAGTACGGCAGGCGCTGGGAGTGCACAAGCGCCTGGTCGAGTTCCTTGAACAGGCCGGCGCCGATCTCGGGATCGGAGCGGCGCGACTGGTCAGGCACCAGGTCGAGTACTGACGTTGAGACGACCGAGGAGTGGCTGGAGATGTGGCGCGCCCAGACCCGGCGGCCGCCGCCGGCGACCTGCAGTTCGCTCGCGGTCAGGTCTCGGCCGATTTCCCGCTGGTCGTAACCGCTGACTTCGACCCAGGATTCGGCGGGCCGGCCCTCTGCTGCCTCGGCGATGATCGCCAGCGCTGCCTCGGGGGTTCGTGCAGCGGAGACGTTGATGGCGAGCATCCCCTGGCCTGTGAGCTGGAGGTGGGTGTGCGCGTCGATGAAGCCGGGAACGACGGTCGCGCCGCCAAGGTCGACTGTCTCCGCAGCATCCATGCCGTCGATTTGTTCGTCGACGCCAACGATGCGCCCGGCCCAGAGTCCAATGCGGCTCGCGGTGGGACGGTCCTCGTCGAGGGTCACAACGGAGGTGTTCTCAAGGATGGTGTCGAGCTTCATCAGTGTCCTGCCTTTCGCGGCTGCGTGCCGTCTTCGTGCTGCGCCATCAGCGCGGCGATGTCGCGGTGTTCGCTGCTGTCGGATGCGGCGAGGTGCGCCTGCGTGGACATGCGGTCTTCTTCCGTGCGGTTCTGGCCGAGCTTCGTTTTCGCCTGGGCCGTATCGATGCGGATGCGGAACCCGACCACCGCGGGAAGCAGCTGGTCGATTCGCGCGTGGGCGACATCGTCCAGTTGCCAGGGGGTGCCGTTCTCGGGCGTCGAGCGCTCCTCGTGCACCTGCACAAGGTCGACGAGGTGGGCGCGCAGGTCGGCGCTGTCAACCATGGCCACCGCGGGTCCGCTCAGGTGGGCGACCGTGAAGTTGTAGGTCGACAGGCCAGGGGTCGCCCCGTACCAGCCGGCGCTCACGTATGCGCGGGGGCCGTGGAAGATGCACAGCACACGCTCACCGGCGAGGATCGCCGCCGCGAGCGGGTCGGCTTTCGGGATGTGTCCGATGAGCACGATGTCTTCGCTGTCGTCGACCTCGACAAGCAACGGCAGGTGCGCCGCCCGCAGGGGGTCGGCGGCCACGAGCGTCGCGAGTGATTGGGAGCGCACGAGTTCAACAACGGTCTGTCGAGCATCTGCGGTGAAAAGGGGGTTGACCCACACAATGTGTCCTAGTACAGTTTCAAACTGTGATAGATGAATATTTGGTAGGTCTAGCTTCATCCGGACAGATCGCCGATGCAATTTCACAGGCTGTTCGTAACGGCGATTTAACACAGGGCACCGTTCTCCCCTCAATCCGTAACCTGTCGGACACAATCGGGGTGAGCCCCGGCACCGTTGCGCTCGCCTTCCGTACCCTGCGCGAACGCGGCATCGTGACCACCGCCCATGGTCGGCGTGCGCGCATCGCGGACCGGCCGGCCATCGTGCGGCCGCTGCACCTCCCCCTGCCGAACGGTGTGCACGACCTCTCCACTTCCTCCCCCGATCCCGCGCTGCTGCCCGATATCGGTTCGTTCCTGACACCGGAGCTCTACGCGGCGCAGCTGTACGACACCCAGCCGGTGGAACCCACCCTTGAAGCGATCGGCACCGCACTGTTCCGCGCGGACGGCATCGACGGCGTGCTCACAACGGTCAACGGCGCGCTCGACGGTATGGAGCGCATCCTCGCCACCCACCTGCGCCCGGGCGACTCCATCCTGGTGGAGGACCCGCAGTGGGTGTCGTCGCTGTCGCTCTTTCGTGTGCTCGGACTTGAAGTCATCCCCGTTGCCGTTGACGAAGAGGGGATGCTACCCGACCAGTTACAGGCTGCGCTCGCGTCGCGTCACTGCTCGGCACTGGTGATCACCCCTCGCGCCCAGAACCCGTACGGTTCAGCGCTCAGTGCCGAACGTGCCGCAGAATTGCGAACGGTGCTTGAGAAGGCACCGGAGTTGCTTATTATCGAAGACGACCACGCCAGCCTCATCGCCGGTGCGCCGGCAGCAACCCTCACCACGGGGCGGCGCACCTGGGCGGTCATCCGCTCGGTGAGCAAGGCGCTTGGTCCGGACCTCCGCGTCGCCATCATGGCGAGCGATCGGATCACCGCAGACCGGGTGCAGGGCCGACTGATGCTCGGCGCCGGCTGGGTGAGCCACCTCTCGCAGCGCCTGGTCGCCGCGGTCCTCTCGGACCCCACAGCCATGGCACGGGTCGCCGAGGCGGAGACTACCTACACCGCGCGGCGGCGCTTCCTTATTGACGCCCTCGCCAGCCACGGCGTCGCCAGCACGGGCCGCTCGGGCCTGAACGTGCTGATTCCGGTACCCGAAGAGGCCGCGCTTGCTTCGTATTTACTGTCGCAGGGCTGGGCTGTGCGCTCGGGGGAAGCATTCCGCCTTGGCAGCAAACCGTTCCTCCGGGTGGCCATCTCCACGCTGCAGGCCGAGCAGGCCACGGAACTCGCGGCCGCATTCGCTGCGACGCTGCGTCCAGGCGACCGGTTCCGCAGCAACTGAAGATAGGCGCATCCGTCGGCCACGGCTCGGTGGGAGTAGGTTGTCAATCTCGTTCGGATCTCGCTCTACGCGGGAAGAATCGTCCCCCGGCAGACAAGACGACGCAACTAACATCAGGGGGGATCATGCCAGGTACGCCGCCCTGCTCGTCCAGCCTGCGGTCCACAGTCAGCAGGATCAACTGGAATCAGCGGGATCCTCACTTCTATGTGCTCATTGTCAGCCGCGAAAACAGTACAAACAAACCCAGTTAGTACCGGCCGCTTGAGAGCGGCTCTGCAGCGGATGCCGCACCGCGGAGCACATTAGGTGGCTTCGGCAACTGCTTGGAGAATGCGTGTTCGGCACTTAGTGCTGAGTTTGTACTACCCAGTATTCGAGACGAACTGCGGCAGCTTCCGACAACAGCAGCAGGGAGCGTGGGGCCAAAGTTGGATGCAGTCTGCACGCTCCGGTTTATCCCCAGTTCGGCATAGACGATGGCCGAGACGCCATCGCTGTGGAGGTGAACGGATCAGGCTCGTTGGGCGGCGGGCTCGCAGGAACCCTTGCAGGTGATGCATGTTGAAGAATTTCCAGAGCGGACTCGTGCCATCGATCGACTTCAAAAAACAAGATGGTCGCTTTAACCACCGCCGCTCCTAATACCGGGCGCGATGGTGGCTCTGGACGGTGTCTGTCGTCGTTGACCTGCTCCGATATCGCTGTAGCTCTGCTCTGCTTCGCTCGTATTCCTGTGTTTTTTTAGAAGGGGATGCTGCCGTCGGGCAGGTTGCCATCCCGGTCAGTACCCGTCATCCGCATCATTTTCTCCCGACTCGTCTCCACCGGCACCACTGGTGTAGCTGGTGCGCTGTCCACATCCGTCTCGACAGGTGGCAACGTGTCCACATCGAAGGGCACAAAGCCCACCGGCGCCTCCGGGCGCGACGAATACATCCGCCCCGTCGGAGTCGTGAACACCAAAGTGCCGCCCCCCTCGGGCTGCGACAGTCGAAACCTTGAATGGGTTTTCAACGCATGGTGTGGCCGACACAAAAACGACAGGTTTTCCGCTTTGGTATGGCCGCCGTGCTGCCACTCCACCGCGTGATCCACCTGACACAGCGCTGCCGGGGTATGGCAGCCCTCAAAAGTGCACGTCACATCCCGCAACTGCAAACTGCACCGCATCGGCTTCGGGATCTTGCGGCTGCGCCGCTCCACATCCATCACCGTGCCGGTAAACGGATCGGTCAGCACCCGCCGGTAGCTGTCGGCCCCGACCGTTAAACGCCGGGCGGTCTCCATATCGATCGGCCCATAGCCGGCCAACACCGGCAACTCCTTCGTGTGGCCGAGCAGCCCGAGGATCGGGATGCTGATCATCACGGTGGCCCGAACCCCACAGCCACTGCCGGAGCCTGTGCCTTTTCCTGTGCTGTCGTCACCGCTGCCGCTGCTGCTGCGGGTGTCGGGGGTGTCGCCGCTGATGCACAGGTCGGTAAACACATCGGTGCGCAACTGGCTCAACGTGCGCGTCTCGCCCGGCCCCTGCAGGCCCTGCGCCGTCAAAGATAGGCGCATATAGATCCCATATGCTTCCGGTGCCGGCAGATACGCACTCAAACAGGCCATGCCGTCCGCGGCGGGATCCAGGCGGACATGGCGCTGCGCGGTGGCCTGCTTGGTGCGATCCACCAGCGGGGTGGGGTGCAGGATGTCGCGAATTTTGTTGCCCTTTTTCTTCACCGTCGCCACCGTC
>Ga0247735_1000822_pt1 | contig 12312 bp, 10 predicted proteins | sample UWRJL178409R2_FD_180934 | JGI IMG/M metagenome (GOLD analysis project Ga0247735, IMG submission 180934) | Plant litter microbial communities from Arlington Agricultural Research Station in Wisconsin, United States - UWRJ-L178-409R-2 | ecosystem: Environmental > Terrestrial > Plant litter >...
TAGTGAGACCGACCAGCGTCCCGTCCTCGTTGTGGACTTCGGCGCCCAATATGCGCAACTGATCGCGCGGCGCGTCCGCGAGGCCAGCGTCTACAGCGAAATCGTGCCGCACACCATCACTGCGGAGGAGGTCAGCAAGCTGAACCCGCGCGGTATCGTGCTCAGCGGCGGACCCTCGAGTGTGTACGAGGCCGGCTCGCCCAGCCTCGACCCTGGAATCCTCAAGCTCGGCATCCCCACCCTCGGCATTTGCTACGGCTTCCAGGTCATGGCGGTCCAGCTCGGTGGAGAAGTCGCCAACACGGGTTTGCGCGAATACGGCTCCACCGCCGTCACCCTCGCCCCCGGAGACAGCACGCTGCTGTCCGGCCAGTCCGGCGAGCAGACCACCTGGATGAGCCACGGCGACTCCGTCTCCCGTGCTCCCGAGGGCTTCACCGTCCTCGCCTCCAGCCCCTCGACCCCGGTCGCGGCCTTCGCCTCCGACGAGCGCAAGCTTTACGGCGTGCAGTGGCACCCCGAGGTCAAGCACTCCGAGTACGGCCAGAAGGTGCTCGAAAACTTCCTGCACGACGCCGCCGGCATCGCCGCGGACTGGAACAGCGAGAGTGTCATCACCGAACAGGTCGCCCGCATCCAGGCGCAGGTCGGTACCGGCCGCGTCATTTGCGGCCTGTCCGGTGGGGTCGACTCCGCCGTGGCTGCCGCCATCGTGCACAAGGCCGTCGGCGACCAGCTGATCTGCATCTTCGTTGACCATGGCCTGCTTCGCCAGGACGAGCGTCGCCAGGTCGAGGAAGACTACGTCGCCTCCACCGGTGTGCGCCTGGTCACGGTCGACGCCGTCGAGCAGTTCCAGGATGCCCTCACCGGCGTCACGGACCCGGAACAAAAGCGCAAGATCATCGGGCGCGAGTTCATCCGCTCCTTCGAGAACGCTGCCGAGGCTCTTGTCCTCGAGGCCAAGGGCGACGGTGCGAGCATCGACTTCCTGGTGCAGGGAACCCTCTACCCGGACGTTGTCGAAAGTGGCGGCGGAACCGGCACGGCGAACATCAAGAGCCACCACAACGTGGGCGGCCTCCCCGAAGACCTGCAGTTCAAGCTCGTCGAGCCGCTGCGTGCCCTCTTCAAGGACGAGGTGCGAGCCATCGGCCGCGAGCTCGGACTGCCCGAGGTCATTGTCGGCCGCCAGCCATTTCCGGGGCCAGGCCTCGGGATCCGCATTGTCGGCGAGGTTACCCGTGAGCGACTCGATCTGCTCCGTACGGCGGACGCGATCGTCCGCGAGGAACTGACCCTTGCCGGCCTGGACCAGGAAATCTGGCAGTGCCCCGTTGTGCTGCTTGCAGACGTCCGCTCCGTGGGTGTGCAGGGCGACGGCCGTACCTACGGCCACCCGATCGTGCTGCGTCCCGTGTCCTCCGAGGACGCGATGACCGCCGACTGGACCCGCCTGCCCTACGACGTGCTGGCGCGTATCTCCAACCGCATCACCAATGAGGTCCCTGGCGTCAACCGCGTGGTACTCGACGTCACGTCGAAGCCACCGGGAACGATCGAGTGGGAGTAGTTCCTCCCCGTCCACGGAGAGGCCGCCGGTAACCCGGCGCCTCCCTGGGCAACACAAAGCCGGCCGTCGGTGTGCGTTACGCATACCAGCGGTCGGCTTTTGTGTATCCGGGGATCCTGGATGAGGCCCCGATCGAGGCGTCCACCCCTGCAGCCAGCTTGCCCATTGTCACGCCGCACCGCAGGCCACCCGTCGACGGTGCGGTCGTGTGTTCGGTAGACGTGGGCACGGATGTTCCGTCAACCGATAGATTCGGCCGCCCAAGGGTTGCTTGGCTTGGAGGTGCAGGACTCTGTTCTACCCGCCGATATTCCAAGGAGAATCTTATGAGTTTCAATCTGAACGGCGCTGGATCTTCCTCCGCCCCGCCTCCCTCCGGAGACACCCGCACCATCCGGACGTATCCCACGTACATCGAGGCACAGGCCGCGGTGGACTACCTCTCTGACAGCGGCTTCCCGGTCGAACACGTCGACATTGTGGGCCGCGACATCCGACTCGTCGAATCCGTTTCCGGCCGGTTGACTGTGGGCCGCGCCGCCGGGATGGGTGCGGCCGGTGGCGCCTGGCTCGGTTTGCTTATCGGCCTCCTATTCGGCCTCTTCACGCCCGGTGCCGCCTGGCTGTGGGTCATTCTCAGTGCGGTCGCTTTCGCCGCGGTGTGGGGTGCCATCTTTGGGGCGGTGTCACAGTGGGCAACCCGGGGTCGCCGCGATTTCACCTCGACGCAGCGGCTCGAGGCCGATCGGTATGACCTCCTGGTCGACAGCGGTCACTCCGCCGAGGCCGAGCGGTTGCTCGCCGATCAGGTGCGGGCGACGACATAGCCACAAATCGTTTTTCGTCAACCGTTAGATTGCGCGGCGTTTTATTGCTTGGTTGGAAAGATCCGTCTCAGAGTGAGGCGCACAATCTTCCAATGAGGAGGAAGCGATGGGATTCAAGCGTGAGGACTCCGAGCCCGTCGAGGGCGCGCCAGCCTCGTCTCAGATCGAGCAAAAGGTCCGTACTTTCGACGCCCGGCTGGATGCGCATTCTGCGGCCGACTATCTGATCTTCAGCGGTATCCCGGCCGACCAGGTCAACGTGGTTGGCCGGGATTATCCGTTGGACTCCGAATACAACCGTCCGGTTGACGCTGCCCGGGGTCGCCTCGCGCCCGGCTGGGTTGTCGCCGTCACGGTAGTGACGGGGGCCTGGGTGGGCCTGTTGATCGGACTGGTGTCGAGCTTTTTTGTTGCGATGGTCGCGCCGGGTATCAACCTGGTCACTCTGGTGGGTGCGATCGTTGTGGTCGCGTCCCTTGCCGGCCTGGTTCTTGGGCTCAAGTTTGCCCGGGGCGAAGCCATTCGCCGTGAACTGGCAGTGTCCTGGCACACCGCGGATGTTTGGGACGTATTTGTCCGCGGGGACAACGCCCGTGATGCCCGGCGCCTGCTCGTTGCCAGGGACCACGCCAACCAGTCGTAGGTGAAGGCGGCGGTAAAGCACCGCCGCCGGTGCGACCGTGCGGGATCGGAACCACGCACAATCCGAACAACGCACATTGGGGCAAAGAAAAACTGGGACGGTCCGAGGACCGTCCCAGTCTTTGTTATTCAGTTATGCGCTGACAATTCCAGCGGGGTGGGGGCTGGGTGGGAAGCTAATTGCTTCCGCGGATGATGGCGATGAGGCGGATAATCTCGATGTACAGCCACACGATGGTGAGCACCAGGCCGAACGCTGCCTTCCAGCCGAGGCTGCGGGCGGCGCCGTTCTTGACACCCTCCTGGATGGTGGTGAAGTCGAGGACCAGCGAGTATGCGGCCATCAGGATCACGAGCGGGCCAATGATCAGGCCGAGCGGGATTCCGAAGATCGGCTCCGAGCGGAGGCCCCACGCGTCATCGTTGATTCCGGTGATCTGCAGGCCGAAGTTGACCAGCGAGAACAGTCCGTAGGAGATAGCGGCGATCATAAAGATCTTGGTGGCCTTGGCGGAGGCGCGGATTTTGCCATTGGCGAAGAGTGCGAGCGTCACACCGAAAACGACGCCGGTGCCGAGCAGTGCCTGGCCGATGATGCCGGCGTACTGTGTTTCAAGCAGGCCGGAGATTCCTCCGAGGGCCATACCCTGGAAGATTCCATACGCGAAGATCAGTGCGGGAACGGGCTTCTTTTTGAAGATGTTGACCAGCGCCAGCACAAAACCGATGAGGGCTCCGGGCAGGGCGAGGGCGGGAACAAAGAAGCCGGCGGCGCCACCGATGAGGACAAATGCGAGCACTCCGACGGTCTTGACGATGACGTCTTCGTAGCTCATACGGTCGGTTTCGGACGGGCCAGCCGCGGGGCGACCGTACAGCTCGTTGAGCTGTTCTGCCGACATTCCGGGTGACGGCGCAGTCTTCACGCCGCCGGTTCCGAACGCGGCGTTCTTGAAAGCGGGATTGGAGGAGAGAGCCATGGGGTCCTTATCTGCTGTGTGAGTAACGTAAACGTTGCTGCTACCAGTGTATTTGCTGGATGCTGCTGAATCACCGGGTATCCGCATGTTTCAGGTCTTTTGCAGTTCTGCTGTGAGCGATGCGGTAGGGATCCGTGGCAGAACGGTTTGTCTATCCTCGTGCCAGACTGGGTTGAGCCATCGTCATTTCATGCTGGTCGGTCATCAACGGGGAGCCTCTTGCCACATTCATCTTTTCCAGTCCGCGGCATGGGTGCTGTCCTCGCCGGTGCCCTTTCCCTGCTCCTGCTCGCGGGATGCACAGCCGGTGCCGACCCGGCGACGACACCGGACGCGACGGAAACACCCACGCCCCTCACCCTCGACGACATCGGGGCGACGTTCCCGACGACCCAGGAGTGGATGCTGAACTACAACAACGTGATTATGTGCGACCCGATTTTGGCCGAAGCCGGTGACTGCGGTGAGGGCAAGGACGAACCGTATTATCACAGCAATGGTTTCCGGCTGAAGAAGAGCATCACCGATGGCACCCCCGGGGCGATCATTCTCACGGTGAGGCAATGGGGAACACCCGAAGAAGCAGCCGCAGCGGTGGAGGAACAGCGCACAGTCGATGCGACCTACGCCACCGACTTTGATATTCCCGCCGAGGCAACAACAGGCGGTACAACCTTGGGCTTGCGCGGTAGCGGCGAGATGTCGGAGTTCGAGTTCGAGGGCTGGAGCGGTCACCGCGTCGACTATCTCGCAACGGATGTTGGCGGTAGCGAGGAAAATCCGCAGCCCGTGGCCTACGTGACGCTCGGCATGAGCAAAGGCGAGTTTGCCTTCCTCTACCGGCTGTACCGAACGACCGATTCGGCCGCTGCCGAGGAATACACGAACTACTGGCTCGGCCGCACACTCGGCGGGATTCCGTTCGAGACAGGTGTGCCCGCCACAGCTGCACCGAAACCACCCACCCTCGTCGCGCTCGTAGAGCCGCAGCCCGCCTCCAGCGAGGAGGCGTTGGCAGCCGGCGCGGCCGCCCTGCAGCGCTATGTGGATCTCACCAACGACATGGTCCTGACGGGGAACATCGATCAGGAGAGCGTCGATACGACCTCGATCGAGCCGGCAAAATTCGTCTCCATTGATATCGGACAGGATCTGGGCACCGAGGGATACACCGTGTCGGGCAAAGCGACCATCGAAATTCTCACGTCATACAGCGGCGCACTGCGCGGTCCGGCCGGTGTCCTCGAAAACGCATCCGTGAATATCACCGCCTGCTACATCAACACGGACCAGAAAATCGCCATGCCCGACGGGTCGGCGGTGGAGACGGAGGTTCCGGAGCGGGAACAGCACGAGTACTCCCTGATGTACCTGCCCGATGTCCAGGGCTGGCGGGTGCGTACCGACATCCCCAGCGGGGTGGCCTGCTAGGGCCGCTGGAGCACACACCGGTGCGGGAGTCGCCTGTCGGGCAGAACGACCTGTTCACTCCCGTGCCAGACTGAGCTGAGCTGCCCTCGTGTTGATGGGGCGGGCCACAATCCTGGGGGAGTCTCGACGTGCAGCATCCAACTCTGAAATATCGCGGGTCTTTGGCCGTTGCGACCGCGGCCCTCGCCCTGGTGGTCCTCGCGGGATGTACCCCCGCCGCGGGACCGACCGAGGAAGCCGGGTCGACCCCGGAACCCACACCGATCGTGATTCCGGAGACCGCCGATGAGATTAGCGCGACGTTTCCGATCATCGCCGAATGGCACAAGTCCTACGCGACTGGGGAGGCCTGCACCGAGGCGGATCTGACAAGCTACCTCTGTGTGGCGGAGGGAGCCCTGGCTGTTCGGGCCAGCAGCGGGTCACAGCTGCGCGGGGATGCTGTCGACCGGGTCGCCGAATCGACCGGCGTTGGGCTCACGCAGTGGAACAGCGACGACGAAGGCGCGGCCGCCATCGCCACCAGCCGCGCCGACATCGACACCTACAACGGTGATTTCGACATCCCGGCCGACCCCGGTGCCGGATTTATGGCGCGTGTTGTTGGTGCTGGCACTGTTGTGGATCTCGAGTTCGGTGCCTGGAGCGGCTTTCGCCTCGACTACACATTGACGGCCTCCGGCGAACAGGTACAGGAACAGCAGAGGTCGGCCACTATGGTCATGCTGGGCAATGGCCCGCTGGTGTACCGGATCCAGCTGAACAGTCCCCCCGCCGATGCGGAGGCGGCTGACGCCGAGGTGGACTACTGGCTCGAGCGCAACCTCGCAGGGGAGCCGTACGAGGCCACCGAACCTGCCGCGCCCAGCCTGGCCGCGGTAATCGAGCCCGCCCCGACCACCGCGGAGGAGGCTGTGGCCGGTGGCCGGGATGTTGTAGCGAGGTACATCGCCCTGCAAAACGAATACATCGCTACCGGGATCGTTGATGTCGACAGCATTTCTACCGTGGGGGCGTACTCGGTACCGAGTGCCCTGGCGGCGGAAGGGGCAACCTCCGCCACCGAGGGGTACATCGTCACCGGGGAGGCCCGCTTCGAGGAGACCTCGGGCAGCTCGCACAAATTGATCGACACACAGGGCGAGCTGGAGAACGGGGGCGTGTCGTACGAGGGCTGTTACATCACGACCGATCGCACAATCACCCTGCCGGACGGCACCGCGGTCGAAGCGACCACCCCCGACCGTGCGGCGACAACGATCAACGTCGGATACGACCGGCTCCAGCAGGGCTGGCGGGTTTCGAGCACATATCCTTCCGGGGAAGCCTGCTAAAAACAAGCCCCCGAGCTGATGTCGGGGGAGCCCCGCACAGTGGGCACATGAGCCCCGTCACCCCGACCATCGACGACCACATACGGACGTACTTCGCGGCGCGGGTGAAGGAGGTCAGCGGGATCAGGCAGCAGCGCATCGCGCAGCTCGAACCCCAGCTGCGGCGCTGCGTCGAAGCCGAGGCCGAACGGCTTGCCCCGCCCCAACGCCGCACGCTGTTCGAGACGGAGAAGGAGTTCGACCCGGTCGGGGCGTTCGCCCGCACCATGACGGCGACCGAACTTTTACGGGTGTTCCCTGCCTTCGTCCGGGCGCCCTGGCTGCTGCAGCATCCACTCGAGCAGGTCGAGCAGCTGGGAACCGTTGTCGCGATGAGCCGGCTGTTGATCGTTACCGGGGCCGTCGACACCACGGTGTCACGGGAGACAATCCATCACATCGAGGATGCTGTGCACGCGGCAAAGCGGGACCTTGCGGTGGTGCGCCTCGAAGCGCAACGCGCACGGCGGGCCGCGAAAATCGCGAAGGTGGCCCGGGAAGCCCGGGAGCTCGCGTCCTGGCTGGCACCGGGCGGGATCCTGCCGGAAGACAAACCAGAAGACTAACCGGGTGCGAAAGCGGGTGGGGAACCGGGGACGGTGCCTGGCCCACAACCGGGTGTGCAGCCGGGCGCTGGGCAGTGACAGTGTCACCCCCGCCGCACCGGGCCGGACGCTAGCTCGCGCTGGTGGGAAGTGTGGCCGCGCGGGACCGGCGCGGGAAAACCTGCGACAGCGTGCGGGCCAGCCACGCGCAGCCGACAAACGCGGCGGCCGAGGCCGCGTACGCCGGCAGCATCACATCGAACTGGCTGAACCGGCTGGCCAGGGCCACCGTTACCGCCAGGAACGGCAACACTGCGAGGTACGCCAGCGCGGAACGCTCCCGCACAAACAGCCAGGCGAGGAACGGCAGCGCAAGCAGTGGGAGCCAGTGCGGTCCGGCGAGCAGCGCGACCACCCCGAGCAGCGCGGGGAACAGCATCCCGATGCGACGAAGGATTCGACCGGGCAGCACCAGCCAGCCGACCAGGTACACCGTGATACCGACAACGATCTGGAAGTAGGCATAGGTATTGCCGCTCGGGATGGCCACGGCGCTCGAGACGAGCAGCGCGATCGCGCCGACGTAACGCCCGCTGTAGGTGCCCCAGCGCAGGCGATACCGGCGGGTCGGTTCGCGCACCCCGAAGCCCTCACGAAAGGGGTGCCCGGTGATCATATTCGACACCTTAGTGCCGTAGCGTAGCCCTGTGTTTTCCTCCCCGGCTGCCCCGCCCGCCACCTCCCCGTCCGCCGACGCTGCCCCGCGCCCCCTGGTGATTGCCCACCGAGGGGCAAGCGGCTACCGCCCAGAGCACACCAGGGCCGCCTACGAGTTGGCGATCGAGCTCGGTGCGGACGCCATCGAGCCCGATATTGTCGCCACCAGCGACGGGGTACTGGTGCTGCGCCATGAGAACGAGATCTCGGGAACGACGGACATTATGTTCCAGTCGCGTTTCGCCGACCGCCGCACCACCAAGGTCATCGATGGCCAGAGCCAGACCGGCTGGTTCACAGAAGACTTCACCTGGGCGGAGTTGTCCACCCTGCGCGCTGCCGAACGCCTGCCCAAAATCCGCCGTGGCAGCGCCACGTTTATCGGGGGTGGCGGGATCCTGCGCCTGAAAGACCTGCTCGACCTGCTGGATGCTGCCGGCCGTCCGATCAAACTGGTCGCTGAGATCAAACACCCCAGTTACTTCGCCTCGATCGGCATCGACCTTGCGGCGCTGTTCGCCGCCGAGATCGCCCCGTGGGCCACGGCCGAGAACCTCATCGTGGAGTGTTTTGAGGAGTCCGCGCTCGCCGCAGTGAAAGCGCTGGGGATTCCCGGCCACTACGTCTACCTCGTGGACAAGGAGGGGTCGGCGCCCGACCTCCTTGTGGCGCACGGCGCCGACGCCCCGAGCTATACGGAGCAGCTGTCGGACGAGAGCCTTGCAAAGCTGGCGACGCGCGTCGACGGCGTCAGCCTGAACAAACAATTGATCCTGAAAAAAGACCTGCTCGGGCACGTGCATTCCACCACCGATGTGGTGCAGCGCATTCACGCCGCCGGGCTCACCGCGTGGGTCTGGACGCTGCGCGCCGAGAACGAGTTCCTCTCCCGCAACCTGCGCAGCGGGATTATCGGGCGGGCGATCGGCGAGGTATCCGCCGCGGCCTACGGCAACTGGATGGCAGAGTTCACCCTCATCATGAAGACCGGGGTCGATGGTGTTTTCGCCGACCAGCCGGATCTCGCCCTCACCGCCCGCGCTTCGCTGGCCCCTCCCCAGGCGGCCACGCAGCCCGGAGCATCCACCGAATAAAGATTTGCGTGTTCCAGCGTCGGAGGGCGCGCCTAGAATTGCTGGGCTATGACCTTTGTCCTTGACCCCCGTGAGCCGTCCACCCCACCGCCCGGGGGTGCGTTCCAGGACGCGCTCCTTTCCGGCCTGAATCCGCAGCAGCGCGAAGCCGTGCTGTACCGCGGTCCCGCACTGCTGATCATCGCCGGTGCGGGGTCGGGAAAAACGAGTGTGCTGACCCGGCGGATCGCCGGGCTGCTGAACACCCGTGAGGCCTGGCCGAGCCAGATTCTGGCGATCACGTTCACCAACAAGGCCGCCGCCGAGATGCGCGAGCGGGTGCAGCAGCTGGTTGGTAACCAGGCCGAGGGGATGTGGATTTCCACCTTCCACTCCGCCTGCGTGCGTATCCTGCGCCGTGAGGCCGAGAACTTCGGGTTCACCAAAAGCTTCACCATTTACGACTCCGCCGACAGCAAGGCGCTGCTCAAACGCATCATCAAGGAGCTCGACGCCGACACCTTCGGGTTCACCGTCAGCAGCGCGATGGGCAAGATCTCGAAGCTCAAAAACGAGCTGAGCGATGTCGAGTCCTACGCGCGCACCGCGAACTTCAACGACCCGAACGAGGTGATGTTCCTCGAGATCTTCCGCCAGTACACCCGCCGGCTGCAGAGCGCCAACGCGTTCGACTTCGACGACCTGATCGGCCAGACGGTCTACCTGTTCCGCGCCTTCCCGCAGGTCGCCGCGCTCTACCAGCGCCGCTTCCGTCACATCCTGGTCGACGAGTACCAAGACACCAACCACGCCCAGTACGCGCTGATCCGCGAACTCACCCGCAACGTGAACCAGGGCGACCTGCCGCTGGACATGCAGGGCAAGGGCGCGCTGGAGGCAGCATCCCTCACCGTGGTGGGTGACAGCGACCAGTCGATCTATGCGTTCCGCGGCGCCGACATCCGCAACATCGTCGAGTTCGAACGCGACTTCCCCAACTCGTCCACCATTTTGCTCGAGCAGAACTACCGTTCGACCCAGAACATCCTGGATGCTGCCAACTCGGTCATCTCGAACAACTTCGACCGGAAAGACAAAAAACTTTTCACCACGATCGGCACCGGCGAGAAGATTGTCGGTTTCACCGGATATTCGGGCCACGACGAGGCACAGTTCGTCGCGGACGAGATCACCAAGCTGCACGAGGAGGGCGTCGCTTACAAAGACGTCGCCGTCTTCTACCGCACCAACGCGCAGACCCGTGCCCTTGAGGAAATCTTCATCCGCTCGGCCATCCCGTACCGGGTGCTCGGCGGCACCAAGTTCTACGAACGTGCCGAGATCAAGGACGCGATGTCGTACCTGATCACTGTCGCCAACCCGCTCGACCCGATGGCGCTTCGCCGCATCATGAACACCCCAAAGCGCGGCATCGGACCGGCCACCGAAGCGGCCCTGCAGAACTGGGCGGACAACAACGAGACCACGCTGCGCGCCGCGATGCGGAACGCCGCGGCGCTGGGCCTCGGCCCGAAGGTCACCGGCGCGATCACCTCGCTGGCGCTAATCCTCGACGATGTGGCCGCCACGGTCGACGTTCCCGAGGGCATCGCGCAGGCCAAACCGGCCGACATCCTGAAGACCCTGCTCGACCGCACCGGTTTTATCGAGGCACTGCGGGCGACCCGCGACCCGCAGGATGAGGCGCGCGCCGAGAACGTCGAGGAACTGCTCTCGGTGACAAAAGAGTTCTCGAAAAACAACCCGGAAGGTACCCTGCTCGACTTCCTCACCGAGGTGTCGCTGGTGGCTGCGGCCGACGACCTGGACGACACCTCCGGTACCGTCTCGCTGATGACGCTGCACACCGCGAAGGGCCTCGAGTACGAAGCCGTGTTCCTGACCGGGGTCGAGGAAGACCTGCTGCCGCACCGGATGTCCGCGGGGGAGCCGGGTGGTCCCGCCGAGGAACGCCGCCTCTTCTACGTGGGGATCACCCGGGCGCGCCGCCGGCTCTACCTGTCACTGGCGATGACCCGCGCGCAATTCGGCGAGGTCAATGTCGCAATGCCCTCGCGTTACCTGCAGGAAATTCCGCCGGAACTCATCGACTGGCGCCAGTCGCCGGGGGACGCCACCAGCCGGAACGGGACCCAGCCGCGGGCGCTCAACGCGCGTCGTGGTGCCTTCGGTGCGGAAGCCGGAGGACTTGGCCTCGGCTCCAACGGCGGCTTCGGCGGTTTTGTGGGCTCAGGATCCGGGTATGAGAATGCCGGCGGACCGAGTGCCACCGCCCTGGCGCGCGCCGCCCGCAATGCGGCGAAACCGAAAACGGAGTGGGCGAACAAAATCACCGGCACCGTGCGCGACAACGGTGACCTGACCCTCGCCGCGGGGGACCGCATCCGCCACGTCGACTTCGGCGACGGCCGGGTCAGCGCGGTCACCGGTGAAGGCACCAAACGCATCGCCGAGGTGCAATTTGATACCGCCGGGCGCAAGCGCCTCCTGATCAAGGTTGCGCCGATCGAAAAGATCTAGCCGGTGGCCGGTCGCTGTTAGCTGGTCCCGCGTGCCGCGTCCCTTGTAGGGATGCGGCGCGGGGTGCCTGGTGCATACGGACCGGGAGGGCCAAGCGCGCTTGCCGGCCAGCACCCGGTGGTGTCGGCCACGCGTCAGGTGAGTCGTCTCAGCAGTTGCACGGTGACCTCAACGCCGGCCGCGCCGTCCTGCAACTGTGCGCGCAGCGCCTTGCGGATGGGCAGCCAGTGCGGTCCCGCTCCGGAAGGCATCAGCGTGGAGGCGAACGGGTACCCGTCGAGGGTTCCTTCCACCTTGACGGCCGCGCGGGTTCCGAGTAATTCGGCGGAGCCCGGCACCGTCAGGTACGTCGCGAAGGCCCCGTCCACCTCGATCGGCGCCGTGAAGGTGTAGTCGAGCGGGATCGGATTCGCCAGCGCTGCCATGGTGCCTCCAGTGTTCCAGGTGGTGTCACACCTGCCCGGTGACACCCCCATGCTGCCACGCCGCAGGAGGAGGGTCGAGAGCCGGCGGCAACCCGGCCCGCTGCTGGTCCCCACCTCCGGGTGCCTCCGGCGCTGTCGCACAGCCCGCCGGTGCCACTGGGATGTTCCCGCGACCGGGCAGGCGA
>Ga0247735_1000823_pt1 | contig 12311 bp, 9 predicted proteins | sample UWRJL178409R2_FD_180934 | JGI IMG/M metagenome (GOLD analysis project Ga0247735, IMG submission 180934) | Plant litter microbial communities from Arlington Agricultural Research Station in Wisconsin, United States - UWRJ-L178-409R-2 | ecosystem: Environmental > Terrestrial > Plant litter >...
GCTGGCATCCCATACATTGCCGTAATTCAACGTTGAACTAAGCGTTGTCGGGATCCATCGCTATCAATGGAGACGTCGAGAAATGAACTCAGCGCTGAGAAGGTTCGGGGCCTACCTCTACATTCTCCCGATCGTGGTGCTCGCCGGCTTCCTGATCTACTACGCCATCGGGTTCTCGGCCTTCGCCAGCCTCACCGACTGGAACGGGCTCACCCGGATGAATTTCATCGGGTTCGGTAACTACGTCGAACTCGTCGGAGATCCGACATTCTGGATCGCGCTGCGCAACAATCTCGTCTTCCTGGTGGCGACGATCCTCATCCAGGCCGTGCTCGGTTTGCTCGTTGCAGTGATCGCTAAGGAACGCCTTCCCGGAAGCAACATCTTCAAGGCGATCTTCTTCCTCCCGATCGCCATGGCACCGGCGATCATCGCAACCGTCTTCAAGTACATGCTCGAAGCGAACTACGGCACGCTCAACGAGTCTCTGCGGGCACTCGGCATCATCGGTCCCGACGTAGTCATCCAATGGTTGGGCAAGGACCTCGGCCTGTGGTCGATCATCCTCATCAACGTCTTCCAGTGGATGGGCTTCTCGATGATGATCTACTACGCGGCGCTGATGGCCATCCCAGAAGACGTCTACGAGGCGGCCATGCTCGATGGCGCGGGGTGGTGGCGTCGACTGGTCAGCGTCACGGTTCCCCTACTGCGCGGAACCACCGGGGTCCTGATCATCCTGGGCATCGTCGGGTCCCTCAAAACATTCGACATAGTGTGGCTAACCACCGGCGGAGGGCCGGGCGTCTCCACCCACTTCCTGAGCACCTTCCTCTACCAGGCCAGGTCCGACCGTGAAGCCGGCTACGCCTCCGCGATCGGTGTCGTGATCCTCCTGATCGCTTTCGTGCTCTCGATGCTCCAAATGCGAGCAGGCTACCGTGAAGGGAGCAGGCGATGAACCGCAAACTCAGCCTCGGCGTTCGGATCGCCATGTATGGGGCGCTCACGGCACTCGCGGTGATCTGGCTTTACCCGCTCGCGCTCGCCGTGTACAAGTCGGTCAGCGTCGGCGGATGGAACAACTACCTCGTCGTCCTCAACCATGACGCCTTCAACTACTGGCTCGCGATCGGCAACAGTTTCCTCATGGCGGGATCGTCCGCCGTCATCATCGTGGTCATCTCCTCACTCGCGGGATATGCATTCTCCAAGATGGAGTTCCGCGGGCGGAAAGCGATCTACAACCTGCTGCTTGCGTGCCTGGCGGTTCCCGTCGCCTCTGTCATCACCCCGCTGTTCTTCACCATCAACAACCTCGGCCTTCGCGACAGCTACGCGGGCGTGATCATCCCGTTGGTGTCATTCAACGTGCTGATGATGCTGCTGATCATGAAGAACCACTTCGACTCGATCCCCGACGAGCTCATCGAAGCCGCAACCCTCGACGGGTCCGGCCGATTCGGCACCTGGTGGCGAATCCTCATGCCTCTGAGCGGGTCGACACTCGCGACCGTGGGTGTGCTCGCGTTCATCTACAGCTGGAACGAATACCTGCTGCCGACCCTGCTGCTGCGTTCGCCCGAGCTGTTCCCCGTGACGCAGGCAATCTCGCTCCTGCAGTCCGACCGGATGAGCCAGGAGCAGATCTCCCAGCTCTATGCGGGGCTCATTCTCATGACCATCCCCTCCGTCATCGTGTACCTGGCCAGCCAGCGTTACCTGCAGTCCGGCGTCACCGCCGGCGCCGTCAAGAGCTGAGGAAGCCGTGCTCGACCACCCCACCACGCATGATCTCCCCCGGCTCGGCGGGACCGCCTATCGCAATCCGCTCGAGTCGACCGACGGGGCCCGGCACACCCGCCCCGACCCCTTCGTCGTCAAGCACCGCGGGCGGTACTACTGCTACGCGACGGATGCCGACGGCGTGACGGTGAGCGTTTCCGACGATCTCGTCACCTGGGATTTCGAGGGTTTCGCTCTCCAGTTGCCTGATCGACGCAACTACTGGGCACCCTGCGTTATCTACCACGACGGAACCTTCTACCTCTACGTGTCGAGCGTCCCGGCAGAATCCGTCGATTCCCACGATGAGCGCCTCCATCTGGCGACAAGTGACAACCCATTGGGGCCGTTCACCGTGCGCAGGACTTTCTTCGACAAGTTCTCCATCGACCCTCATGTCGTGCGAGACCACGACGGAACCTTCTACATCTTTTACTCCACCAACGATGTAACGGGCCTCAACGAGTGGAACGCGGGCACGTCGATCCTCGTCGACCGCCTCATTGACTTCGACCAGTTCGCAGATGAACCGAAAGCCGTCGTCATCCCGACCCTGCCGGAGGAAATCTTCGAGGAAGACCGCTTTGGTGACGGGCGCGACTGGCACACCATCGAGGGCGCGACCTTCATCAGGCACCACGGCCGCACCTATCTCACATACTCCGGCAATGCTTATGTGCGCGAGAACTACTTCGTTGGCTACTCGCGAGCGATCGATGGCGGAAGCATCGCAGACCTTACCTGGACCAAATACCCCAGTGACAACGACTTCCTGCCGTTGATCCGCCGCAACGAGCTCGTCGAGGGAACTGGCCACAACTCGATTGTCACGGGGCCCAATCTCGTAGACCAGTGGATCGTGTACCACGGGCGCGAAGCAGCCGAGGCGCTGACGCCCGATACCGAACAGCGCACCATGCGCATCGACCCCCTCCTGTTCGACGGCGACCGGCTCAGCACTAATGCGCCGTCGTCAGCCGAACAGGATGCGCCCGCACGGCCAGACCTGCACGACCTCTTCATCGGCGAGACGATGGGCGAGCTCTGGGTACGCCGGGATGGCACCTGGACGACGGGAGACTACGCCGTCCACACCTCCGGCACCGATGCCCGCTCCCTTGCGATCACGGGGCCGCGGTTCGGCTCCTACCGGGCGGAGATCGACCTGGCCGCAACGCTCGACCATGCCGGTGCGCGGTTCGGCATCGTTCCCGCCTTCTTCAGCGACGACGACTTCATCGAGCTTGCTATCGATGCCGGCGCGCGGCTGCTCACCGTCACTCGCGTCAGGCACGGGGTCGAGCAGGTCCTCGCGACCAGACCGCTGCCTGCCATCCACCTCGGCGTGTTCCACCGGCTCCAGGTCGACCGCTCGCTCGACCTGCTTTCCGTCCAGCTCGACGACGTGCTCCTGCTGACCACCAGCATCCCCGAGGGTGACGCTGCATTCGGACTACTGAGCACGCACACCGAAGCGCATTTCTCGGGCCTCAGTATCACCAGCCACGTCGAGCTATGGGGGGCGAGCCTCGGCCTGCTTGGCCGGTTCTACACGGCAGACCCACGGACCAGCGCGGGGCTTGACGGCATCGTGTCGCCGATCGCTCGTCGCCTGGAGATGCACTCGGTCGATCATCCGGGCCAGACCGCATACGAGCACGAGTTCGAAGTGCTCAGTCGCGCCCGCGGACGCGTCGAGTATTACGCCGAGTTCACCGATGAAAACAACAACCTTCGCGTCGACGCGGACTGGTCGACGGTGCAGGTCACCCGCACCGTCTCGGGCGAGGAGGAGCTGCTCGCCACAGCCTCGCTCGCGTCCCCTCGTTTCAGCGTGCGGACGGTCATCCTCGATGACCGGCTCGCGCTCCGAATCGGCACCATCGCCCTGGTGCTGCCGACCACCACCCAGCAAGTAACCCAGCGGATAAGTCTCACTACCTCGAAGCTATGGAGCTTCCAGGCGACTTCGATGCAGGGAACCCACCAAAGAGAGGGAAAGTAATCCATGTTCACAACGAAACAAGCGAAGAAGCTGTTCGCCGGAGTCGCCCTGGCTGCGGCCGGGAGCCTCGTGCTCGCGGGCTGCACGAGCACCACGGGTGACAGCGCCGATGGCGTGACGGAGATCACGTTCCACAGCTGGCTGCCGACCCAGGACCAGTGGCCGGACATCATCGCTGCGTTCGAGGCCGAGAACCCCGACATCAAGGTCACCTTCACCCGTGAAGAGGACTACGCCGCATACACGACGAACCTCGACAACGAGATTCTCGCGGGCGAGATCCCGGACCTCTACGGAATCCAGGTCGGGGCCTCGTTCGACGACTACTCGGAGTTCGCGCTCGACACCGCGGAGTACGCGAGTGACTGGATCAGCGACCTCAACGGCGCTGCGGTCGAGCAGACCACGAACTCCGACGGCGTTGTCGCGGCTGTGCCGATCCTGATGGGCGGCATGGAGTACTACCTCTACAACAAGACGCTCCTCGACCAGCTCGGCCTCGAACTGCCGACGAACTACGAGGAACTCGTTTCGGTCAGCACCGCCGCACGCGCTGCCGGGTACTCCCCCTTCGCGATGGGTGCCGCCGACACCTGGCACTCCAGCGACTTCTTCGTCTGGCTGAGCAACCAGTTCGGTGAGGGCGGCGACATCTACCGGGCGGCAGCGGGCGAGATCCCCTGGGATTCCGCGAGCCTCGTCGACGCGGCCACGACCTGGCAAGACCTGTTCACCGACGGCGTGTTCCAGGACGCTGCGACCACGGTAGCCACCTACCCGAACGCCCGCGACGACTATTTCCTGGCCGGCCGCAGCGTGTTCTTCCCCACCGGTTCGTGGCACGTGGGTGCGGCGCTCTCGACCAGCCCCGAGGTTCCCGGGAGCGCAGTCGAGAACGATGAAATCGGCTTCGCCGTGTTCCCCACGATTGGCGAACAGGACGCTGGCGTGACCTCGGGTGTCGACTTTGCACTGGCGATCAGCTCCGAGTCAGCGCCCGAGAAGCAGGAGGCGGCCGCCAAGTTCGCCGAGTTCCTCGCCGTCGGCGAGGGCCAGCAGATCTGGGTCGACACGTTCCAGGGCTTCCCGGCCGCTAACGACATCTCCATCCAGCTGGATGAGAACGAAAGCGAGCTTGCCCAGGAGAGCGTGGCCCTCACCACCGAGTCATTGCAGGCCAGCGTGTACGCCCGCAAGCTCGTCGCCCCCGGGCGCGAGTCGCTTGAGAGCGACCTCGGGATCGTGCTGCAGAACATCGCAGACGGTGCCGACCCCGCCACCGAACTGGCGACACTGAACGACTAGCCTCGCAGCAGGAAGGGCCTCGGGATTCCCCGGGGCCCTTCTGCGTTGCTACAGCTTCTCGATCGGCGCGATCTTGATCAGCAGGCGCTTGCGGCCCGCCGTGTCGAACTGCACCTCGGCGACCTTCTTGGTGCCCTCACCCGTCACCGCGGAGACAGTTCCTTCACCGAAATCGGTGTGACGGATGCGATCGCCGGCATCCAGCGTCAGGTCGCCGTTGTCGCGCACGAGCCCCGTGACGGCACTCGTCCACTCGGTCTTCACCCGCGGGGCGGGAGGCAGCGCGGTGTAGCCGTCGCGCATCGGGGCCGCGCGCAGCGGCCGGTTGGCGCGGAACCCGCCGCCACCCCCCGACTGCCGCCACTCGATGAGGTGCGCCGGAATCTCCTGCAGGTAGCGGCTCGGCATTGCCACGTTCACCTCGCCGAAACTGGCGCGGGATGCCGCCAGCGACAGGTACAACCGCTTGCGGGCGCGGGTAATGCCGACGTAGAACAGCCGCCGCTCCTCCGCGAGACCGCCGGGCTCACCCGACGACATCCGGTGCGGAAGCAAGTCTTCCTCCACCCCGGTCAGGAATACCGCGTCGTACTCGAGGCCCTTCGCGGTGTGCAGGGTCATGATCGACACAGAGCCGTCGGTGTCGTCGATCTCGTCGGTCGCCGCGAACAGGGCCACGTTGGTGAGGAAGTCCACGAGCGTGCCGTCGGGGGTGACCGTGCGGAACTCCTTGGTCTGCGAGACGAGCTCCTCAAGGTTCTCGGCGCGCGCCTCATCCTGGGCGTCGCCGCTGGACTTGAGCGCCGCGTGGTAGCCGGTCTTCTGCAGGATGTCGGTGAGGATGTCGTGCGGGGCGGCGGTCGCGACCACCCGGGTCGCGGCATCCAGGATTTCCCCAAGCCCCACGATGGCCGCGGTCACCTTCGGCCCCAACCCGAGCTGGCCCGCATCGAGCAGGGCCTCGCGCAGGGGCATCCCCATCGCATCGGCGTAGGACTGCAGGGCGGTCTCCGTCGCCGGCCCGATGCCGCGCTTGGGCACGTTCATGATGCGGCGCAGCGCCAGGTCGTCGTCGGGGTTGGCGACCTGGATGAGGTAGGCCATCGCATCCTTGATCTCGGCGCGCTCGTAGAACTTCGTGCCGCCCGGGATGCGGTACGGGATCGCCGAGCGGATGAAAATCTCTTCAAGCGGGCGGGTCTGCGAGTTGGTGCGCACGAACACCGCGATGTCGTTGTAGCTCGCACCCGCCTTGCGCAGCACCTCGATCTCGTCGGCCACGAACTGGGCCTCGTCGTGGCCTGAGTAACCCGTGTAGCCGACGATCTTCTCGCCCGCCCCGACCGTCGTGAACAGGTTCTTCGCCTTGCGGTCGAAGTTGTTCGAGATCACCCCGTTGGCGGCGTCGAGGATGTTCTGTGTCGATCGGTAGTTCTGCTCGAGCAGGATGACCTTCGAGTTCGGGAAGTCGCGTTCGAACTCCACGATGTTGCGGATGTCTGCGCCACGGAAGGCGTAAATCGATTGGTCGCTGTCGCCCACCACCGTCAACGATGCACCCGGGATGCCGCCACTCGGGTCGAGCTTCATGCGGGTGTCGGCGGGCACGTGCTCGGGCTTCACCGGCCGCACCAGCTCGCGGATCAGCGCGTACTGGGCGTGGTTGGTGTCCTGGTACTCGTCAACCAGCACGTGCCGGAAGCGTCGCTGGTACAGGGCCGCGACATCGGGGAACGCGCGGAACAGGTACACCGTCTCGGCAATGATGTCGTCGAAGTCGAGGGCGTTGGCCCGCCGCAGGGCGCCGCTGTAGCGCTTGAAGATCTCGACGAACCCGGCCTCTTTCGGGTCGTCCATATTCACGGAACGGGCAAAGGCGTCAATGTCGGTCAGTTCGTTCTTGAGCTTCGAGATACGGCTCGACACCGCGCCCGGGGTGAAACCGACGGTGTCGGCATCCAGTTCTTTGATGATGCGTTTCAGGAGCGCGCGCTGGTCGGCCGAGTCGTAGATGGTGAAGCTCTGCTTCATGCCCATCGCTTCGGCCTGGCGGCGGAGGATGCGCACGCACGCCGAATGGAAGGTCGAGATCCACATGCCGTCGGTCGCGTCTGAGCCCACCAGCGCGCGCACCCGCTCGCGCATCTCGGCGGCGGCCTTATTAGTGAACGTGATCGCGAGGATCTGGCTCGGCCAGGCCTCCCGCGTCTGCAGCAGGCCCGCGATGCGGCGCGTGAGCACGCTCGTCTTGCCCGAACCCGCGCCCGCCACGATGAGCAGCGACTGGCCCCGGTATTCGACGGCCGCACGCTGCTGCGGGTTCAGGCCCTCCAGCAGCGAGTCGTCAATCGTTCCGCCCCGGGCGGGGTCGCTGTGCTCGAAAGGGTCCAGGACGTAGGTCATCGCCGGGCAATTCTACCGGCGGCCCCTGACCTCCCCCCTTCGACTAGACGGGCCGGTGCTCGAGGAGGAAGGCCATGCCATGCTCAGTCCACTCCTCCTCGAGAGCGACCGTCGACGCCTCGTCTCCCTGCCACGGCATCCAGTGCTCAAGGATCAAGTTGACCCCTCGCGTGCCGGGATCGATCGCCGCGATCATGCCGGCGTAGTCGAGCTGCCCGGTACCGAGCCTCGTGCCCGTGACGGTGAATCCCTGTCCGCCCTCTCGCCTGGCGAACGCGAAGTCTTTCACGTGCACGTTGGTGACGAAGGGCGCCGTCAGACGGATTACGTCGGCGGGCAGATCAAGCGCGGCGATACTGTTCGCTGGGTCGAGACAGATGCCGAGGCGCGAGCTGCCCACGCGGGCCACGAGGGCGACCAGGTCGGCACAGCTGACCTGCTCGTAGGTTTCCAGCGAGAGCTGCACTCCCGCGGTCTCGAACTCGGGCATGATCTCGATCAGGTTCGCCGCGGCGGCATCCAGCGCGGGCACGGCATCCGCCGTTGCCACCATCGAGCGCACCAGACCCGCGTCGAGGTGTTGCGCGATAGAGAGGTAGCGGCGCAGGTGAGCGACGTCGACACCGCGCGTTCCGATCTCTAGCCGGAGGCCGTTACCCGCTGCTTCTTCGCGAAGTGCCGTGAGGTCGACCCTATCCATTGCCTCGAGGGGCGGATAATCACAGATTTGGAAGACTGTCGCGCCCAGGCGCCGGGCGTCCTGGAGCATGCGCGAAAGTGACACGGGTCGTGTGGCGGTGGCGGCGGTGCGCCAGAAGTATGCGTACGTGCTTAGTCCGATTGCCACGATTATTCCGGTGTTCCTTCTCGAGGGGGCAGATGGGGCAGGATCACAAACTTGACGATCTCGTCGTCGTGGCCCGCGACCTTGGAATTCAGATACTCGGCTCCGGCCTCGAGTCCGCCGCGCCCGTTGATGATGAGGCCGAGCACCTCCGGATCCCGCTGGATCGCGGCGATCGCGGTGCGAAAGTCGTCCCCCGAGTAGACGTTGGAGCCCACTAGCCGGCGCTCCGCCATCTGCAGGGCGGAGATCGCGAAGGTGATCGGCGTGCCGAAGAGGGCAACCTGCACGACCGTTCCTCCGGGCCGCACCATCGCCACGGCTTGGTCGACGATCTGCGGAGCAGTTGCGGCGACGAAGACCACGTCGAAGACACCAGCCGACGTCCGGGCGACGTCGAGCCATCCGTCCTCAAGAGGGTCGAACGCCCAGGTCGCCCCGAGGGCCAGGCACAGCTCGCGGTTGAGCACCCGCGGGTCGGTCGCCGTGACGGACCCAGCACCGGCTGCTGCAGCCTGATGAACGATCAACGAGCCGATCGGCCCGCCGCCCAGCACGGCGACCCTGGAGCCTCGGATGTCGCCCGCTTGCCGGACTGAATGGGCGGCCACGGCCAACGGCTCAACGATGGCGAGCAACTCGCCGGTCACCTCGGGGCCCACGAGGTGGAGGGTGCTTTCAGGAACGCAGACGTACTCGGCGAACGAACCGGGCCACGCGGCGATGCCGAGCATGACCTTTTCGGGGCACAGGTGGTAATACCCGTCCAGGCACGTTGCGCAGACGCCGCACGACACCTGCGGCTCGATGACGACACGATCCCCCGTCCGTACCATCGTCACGTTTGCGCCAAGCTCCACCACTTCACCGCCCGCTTCGTGACCCGAGATGAGGGGCGGAATACGAAACGGGTGGATGCCACGCAGCGCTGTCAGGTCAGATCCGCAGACGCCGCTCGCTTCCACCCGCACGACAACCTCGCCGCTGCGGGGGGTTGGGCGCTCGATCGTCACCACTCGCGCTGTCTGGTCCGCTTGCAGTTCGATTGCTCTCATGCTGCTCCACCTACACTCGTGACTACGTAGCCATTCGCGCCGTTGGAGCACTCCTCCGCGACCCTCAGGACGGCGCTATCCTCAAGCACACGATCACGGAAGGAGCGGACATGGTCACCAGCCACGATGTCGCGCGGGAGGCTGGCGTCTCGCAGACCACCGTGTCGCGCGTACTCAACGGCAGCGAAAAGGTGCACCCGGAAACTCGAGCCCGCGTGATGGCCGCGTTCAGCGCGCTTAGCTACGCGCCCAACGCCTCGGCGCAAGCCATGCGCACGCGCAGGGCGGGCTCCATTGGAGTCGTTGCCTCGGACATGACCAACCCGTTCTTTCCGGAGTTGCTGGACGCGCTCTCGCGGGAGACGCACCGGCACGGCTTCAAGATGATCTTGTGGAACCAGGACGACGACGACGCCTCGGAGTCCGTGATCGAGGGCGTTTCCCGCGGTCTCGTTGACGGCGTGTGCGTCGCAAGTGCCGCATCGGGCGTCACCGACCTGAGCCCGCTCAACCGCCTCAGCGTGCCCCTTGTCTTCGTCAACCGGGGCATGAGCGGATATGCCGCCGACCAGGTGACCTCCGACAATGCCGGTGCCGCGCGCATGGCGGCCGAATACCTTTACGCGGCGGGGCGCCGGCGTATCGCGGCGGTTTTCGGGCCGAAGAACATCAACACGGGTCCAGAGCGCGAGGAGGCTTTCCTTGCTTACCTGCAGTCGAAGGGCCTGCGGGTGCCGCCGGAGTGGACCTATCGCGGCGCCTCCGCCTTCCGGACCGGATATGACGCGGTCGAGCACCTGCTGCGTGCTCCCGAACTGCCCGACACCATCTTTTGCAATAGCGACCTCATCGCCTTCGGTGCGATCAACGCGCTCCGCAGCCGCGGCGTGCGGGTCCCCGAGGAGGTGTGGATCATGGGCATCGACGGGTTGCCCATGTCGGGCTGGGAGGTCTTTGACCTCACCACCGTCAGCCAGCCGATCGAACTCATGGCTCGAGAAGCGATCGACTTGCTCATCGGGAGAATCCAGGGCTCGACCGCCGAGCCCGCCACCCTTCATCTGCCCACCACGTTGGTCGTGCGGGGCTCAACGGCCAACACCACGATCTAGGCCCCGGTCCCAATTCCCTGCGGCAGGAGCACGATCTTGTTCGCCTCGGTGCGCAGCAGCTCCATAATGGGCTCTAGCTCGCCGAGCGGGAGGCGGTGGCTGATCATCCAGCTGAGCTCAACGCGCCCGCTGGCGAGAACCTGGGAGAGTTCCTGCCAGGTGTCCCAGATCCGACGCCCGAAGACACCGCTGAGCGTTATGCCCTTCTTGTTGATGTACCGGGCGATGTCGATCGACACCGACTGCGAGGGATGCCCGATCGTCACGATCGATCCTTCGCGACGGACGGCATCGAGCAGCATGTCGATGGTTCCTGGTGCACCGGACGCCTCGAATGCGAGATCGACGCCGCCCCGCTCGACGAACTTCTCACGCGAATACGCGAGCGCGTCCGCCGCCTCCGCGAAGACCGTGGCGCCGTGCTCCTCGGCAAGGCTCCGGCGGTAGGAATTGGGATCGACGGCGATGACCTCGGTCGCTCCGAGATACCGCGCGAACTGCTGCACAAACAACCCGACCGGCCCGCAGCCGGTCACGAGCACCGTGGAGGCGGCGGCGGCGTAGTTCGAGCGCTGCATCGCGTGCCAGCCGACACCGGCGGGCTCGAGCAGGGCACCCATCTCTAGCGACAGGGAATCGGGCAGCACGAAACAGACGCTCTCGGGCATGACCACCCGCTCGGCGAACGCGCCGTCGAGGTGCATCGCGACGAGCTTCATGTTCAGGCAGTTGTGCGCATTGCCGTTGCCGCACAAATAGCAGTGCCCGCACGGGATATGCGTTTCGCAGGCGACCCGATCGCCGACGGCGATCCGAGTTACGAGCGGGCCCACCGCCACAACCACACCGGCGAACTCGTGTCCGAGTACGACCGGGAACTCGAGCTCGAAGGCCTCCGCCGCGGGAGTCCATTCGAACATCTCGCGATCGGTGCCGCAGATCGAGACCGCGCCGATCTCGATGAGCACCTCGTGATCGCCTGCCACGGGCTCCGGGTGATCATCGACGAACTCCGCACCCCGCTGGGGACCCGTCTTTACTATCGCGCGCATCTTGCCGTCCCTTAGTTAGTCGAATGAAGGCAGGGGTGGGCCGGCGCGGCCCACCCCCTCTCAGCCGATCAGTCGCGCAGTGCTGCGATCTGCTTGGCCCACTCCTGGACCCGGGGGTCAGCGGCTTCGATCAGGCCCGCGGTGCGCTCGCGCCACTCCTCGATGTCAATCTCGAAGAACTCGACGCCGGCCTCTTCCAGGAACTCTTTGTCGGCGGCAGCGCGCTCATCGGTCTGGGAGGTGTACCACTCGGAGAGCTCGTCCACGGCCGTCTGCAGTGCCTCGCGCTGCGCCTCAGGCATGGCCTGGTAGCGCTCATCCCAGTACTGCATGTGGAAGTTGCCGTAAATATGGTTGGTCTCGGTGACAAAAGGTGCAATCTCGTTGAGGGAGTTATTGCGCACCACGTCGATCGGGTTTTCCTGGCCGTCAATCGCGCCGGACTCGATCGCGCTGAACACCTCAGAGAATGCCATGGGCGCGGGCGATGCGCCGAGGGCGGTCCAGGTGTCTATGTAGGTCTGCTGGGTAGGCACGCGCAACTTCAGCCCCGATAGGTCGGACAGGTTCTCGACCGGTCGCGTGGAATTCAGGATGCGGGGGCCGCGGTACATCGCGCCGGTGAGCCGAAAGCCGCTGTCAGCAGCGATCTCGTCGAGGATGCCCGCGCCAATCTCCCCGTTCCACACCTCCTGCAACTGCTCGGCGTCGTCGTAGAGGAACGGAAGTCCGTCGATCGCCGCGAGATCA
>Ga0247735_1000825_pt1 | contig 12290 bp, 11 predicted proteins | sample UWRJL178409R2_FD_180934 | JGI IMG/M metagenome (GOLD analysis project Ga0247735, IMG submission 180934) | Plant litter microbial communities from Arlington Agricultural Research Station in Wisconsin, United States - UWRJ-L178-409R-2 | ecosystem: Environmental > Terrestrial > Plant litter >...
GAGGGTACATCCGCTCTAAGTATATCGGAGGAACAAACACGGGAGGGATACAAATTTATGTGTCCATGGCTCGAGGGACCAGGGAATTCGAACTTGAACTCGACGGAGGAAAGAGGAGGTAGGAGAGGAGAGAAGGAGAGGGCGAGGGCGAGGGCGAGGATACGCACCCTATCACCCCGAAACCGACCCGAAGACGCGTTTGCGCTTGGGTTGTGGTATCTTGCGTGGGGTGAATACGAGGCATGTGCAGCAGCAACAGAAGGATGTCAGCGTGAATCCTCCTTCACCTCTTGGATTACCGTCCTCCTTTTCGTCCTGATCTCGACCTCGATAACGACACCAACAACCTCGGCACCGGTTTCGGTGCAGGTGTCTACTTTGTCAACCCCAGTGTCATTCCCATCTCAGCGTCAGCACTGTCGCCTGCAGGCACGGATTATCGATCCCCTACGTCGCTATTTGCACCTGGTCCGAAAGCTGGAGCAGCCCGTCTACGTGACTATGTACAATCGACGTTTATAAGTCGGACAACTATTATGAGTACTGCGAGGCCTCGGTGGGTGTTCCACCTGTGAAGCCCGAGGATCTCATCTGTCGGTGGTGGGAGAGGCCTTGGAATAGGCAAAGAAAGAGGCGTGCAGGGACCAGAGAGGAAACCCAGGATGGTGATTGTCGATTGGGATGTCAACGACCTTCCACCGCCCGTTTTTGAGGACGTGGGTATGAATGTGGACGTGGATGTGGACGTTACATCTACGCCCACGACCGAGGTCGAGCGCGAGCGCGGATACAGCGTGTATCACCAGCCTTGTCGATTCGAATTCGAATTCGAACTCCAACAAATTTTCCTCGTTTGAGGAACTCGAAGAACAACCTCAGCTCCTCCCACTACCAGACATCTACACACTCTCGCATCTGTATCAGCTGTACATGCGGCTTTTGGACGATCAGGTGTATCGCCCTCTTGAGTCTGACGGTGCAAGCACAAGTGTAGATGTTCCGGGATGGATGGGAAGGGGCATTTTATCAGGCGCGATTGGAGGCTGATGCGAGTGCTATTGGTCGAAATGGTGGGGTGGAGGGTTGGGTCTAGACGAGCTGTAAACAAGGTTTTTGGATAAGAGGAGGGAGCAGGACAAAGGCAAGGCTCTGGATCGCAAGCCATCCCTACGCGGTCTCGATCGTCCCTCACTCCATTCTGTCGGAAAGCCTCCTTTAGACGCGCGAAATAACAGGACGCGAGGAGGCGGGAAGTGGATGTTAGGAGGAACGAGAGAGAGGAGAGGAGAGAGGAAGGATACGAGGGCCAAGCCTGTGAGGAAAGGTCATAGAGATAAGTGCAGGGGTTGGTGGGTCTAGAGTACTTCATTCTTTGTGCTCTTTTATTGGTATTCCCTATTACTATAACTGCCGCTGCTACTCATATACCACACACGGAAACGCCCATACACATAAATGATGGGTTTTTTCGATGCATATCATAATTTACATTGCTGGTTATTCGTGGTGGTGTAGTAAATCACATACCAGTCGGATCAACGCCGGAAACTAGTAGAAATAGCCACCAAATTAATTGGAGGACACTTCCGTCATTTTCGATGGGTGAGTTTCTTGAGTTGATAGACTTGGTAGAACAAGTGGATATTCAAGGCTGAGATGACGAATACGGTTAAAGCGTAGGCAATCACCCCAGACTTTGAGTCCCCCCAACGATGTGTTTTCTCGCGGTCGGTCGACGGTAGGGGCATATAGACCATTGTTGCGAGTAAAAAGAGAAGAGACCTGCGAGAAGTCAGATATAGTTTGAATGGGTGAGATACGTCTTACCAAGCGAAGCAAACTGCTGGAAGTGCAAGAAGCGACCAGAAATCAATTGATCGTGCATCTTCTGGGCGCCTAGAAGCCTATAAATAGATCACGCGCGTTAAACCAAGGCATATGACCACGAGAATTTAAACTACTGGCCTCTTGCCAGCGTAACAACACACTCGCCTGAAGTAGCGAGTCTTTATCAACCAAAATGATAACGCTCGACAAAAGCGTAGCCAATGCGAGCGTGAACGTCGTGATGGCGAGGGTTTTACCCCAAAGGGTGTTACCCACGGCGTCGATCTGGAGGAGGGCAATGGGGAGCCTGCAAATCCATCAGGAGTATATACTAAAAACAGTTCTATAGACCCACGATATGAGTAGAAGAGAGCCTCCAGAGGCGAACGTCCAAATCTTCTCCATCTCCTCGAGCGCCTTCTTGCGAGAGGTAGTATCAGCGGATGCGAAGAGAGGGATCATCCAGCTTGGGTAGGAAAATCGTGTTGAGAAATATTGAACTATCCTAAGACCAGAAATTTTACGGGTGCGCGTAACCAAGCGGTGAGCGAGCTGGTGGAGGATCCTATCGAGAGGTGGTCAAGTTAGGATATCAGTCTTTGTAGGCTTATATGTAGCGATGAGACGTACACAAGATATAAGAGGTAGCATGGGGAGCTCATAGCAGATTTAGAGACGTTGCAAGAAGTATATAGAAATGCTAGAGAGCCATTTATACCAGACCTTTTTGAGGGCCCAATGTCTAATGCACGGGGAGAATCGTTTGATATATGACACGCTTCACGAAATGGGCACGCGGCCTAGATAGGCACGCTTCGCAGCGTTATGATAGGCACGCTCCCATACTCCATTTAGTGTACAGAGTGAGAATGGGCACGCTTCACAGGATGGGCAGCCGTCATACGTAGGGGCGCTTCGCAAATGGGAACGCTTCACAGAATGGGCAGCCGTCGTAGATGGGCACGCTTCACAGCGTTATGATAGGCATGCTCCCATGCTCCATTTAGTGTACAGAGTGAGAGTGGGCACGCTTCACAGGATGGGCAGCCGTCGTATATGGGGACGCTTCACGAAATGAGCAGCCGTCATAGGTAGGGACGCTTCACACTGGCAAATGGGAACGTTTCACGGAATAGGCAGCCGTCGTAGATGGGGACGCTTCATGAAATGAGCCGTCATACGTTGGGATCCTTCACAAATGGGGACGTTCAGGGGGCCACCAATACCAATTCAGCGCTCCATGAAATGAACAGCCGTCATACGTTGGGATCCTTCACAAATGGGGACGTTCAGGGGGCCACCAGCGGAGTATTCCGTCAAATCGACTCCTCCCATTGCCCCCGTGGGAAGTGTCAAGCATCAGCAAACGCGCAAAGACGCCGTATTGCATTGTGGACAATACCAATTCACACAATCTTTCCATGCAATATGGATTCCAACTAATAACTTTAGATACTCGTTGATTTTATGAGTAGTATTAAAATTAGTATCCCGAATCCTGAGGAAAGTTGGTTGCCCAGACCTGCCCAACAACGTGAATGAGCAGAGTCGCTGACTGTGTGTGGCGCTTCCCGGGCCGGTCACCCATTGGACCCTGCATTGCCCTCGTCTGCCGCACGTTATCTGGAAACCAGACGCCGTTCCGCTGACAACTGTACTTGTCTTCTCCCCATTGATACGTTTTGTTTGCTAGGTACCTACAAACCTATACCATATATGTCATTGACTACCGTTCAGCTGTACATTGATTTCCCTTGCCGGGAACTTGTACCATCGGCCCATTCACTTCAGCGCAACCTGCATCGCCCTTATTGGCCGCACATTGATCTGCTATCAATCACCACTCCGCTGCCCTCGTTTGCCGCATATTGAAGTCCCTGTCTAGACACTTATGCCATAATGTTAACGCAACACGCTTACTACTTATACACGCACATGACGAGCTTTGAATCTCTGCACTATCGACAACTTCTTCCACCCTCTTGTTATGAGTTTCATATTCGATCTCCTACGTCTTGTGTACGACGCCTTACTACATATAGACCTACGAAGACTCACAACACCTCCCTATGGACGGCTTCACCAACTCGCAGATCGTTTGATTATACGCACCCACAAACTCGCTGGTCTCAAAATAGATCAATATTTCTCCACGCGCTTCTCCTACCCAAGCTGGATGATTCTACCCTTCGCATCTGGTGACACTAACTATTGCAACAAGATGCTCGAGGAGATGGAGAAGATCTGGAAATTCACCTTTGGAGGCTCGCTTTTACTCATCTCGTACGTCTATATAGCTTCTTTGATATATATTCCTGATAGATTTGCAGGCTCTCTGTTGCACTCTTCCAAATCGACGCTGTGTGTACCACCTTTTGGGGTAAAACCCTCGCCATCACCACGTTCACGCTCGCCTTGGCTGCTATGTTGTCGAGCAGCATTCTTTTGGTCGATAGAGCCTCGCTATCCCAGGCGAGTGTGAACTTACGCTGGCAGGAGGTACGCAGTCCAAAGTTATCGTGATCCGACGGGCCTGGATTGATACGCGTGATCTATTTATAGGCCTCTAGGCGCCCAGAAGATGCACGGTCAATCGATTTCTGGTCGCTTCTTGCGCTTCCAGCAGTGTGCTTCGCTTGGTATTCCATCCATCATCGACTCAAGAATTATATCGGATATATTCTAGGTCTCTTCTATTTCTACTAATGACGATTGTCTATATTCCCATACCGTCGACCGAAGCCAAGACAGGTGGTTCAAAGTCCGAGATGATCGTATACGCCCTGGGCATCTTCTTCATCTCGGTCTTGAACATCCACCTGATCTACCAGGTCTATCGACTCAAGAAATTCACCAATCGTAAATGACGGAAATCTTTTCCACTGAACTGATTGACTCTTGACTCTTTGTACTACTTTCCAGCAGTGACCGACACGTACATTATTTGCTGTAATACCGTGACAAAACCGACAATGTACCTCATCATTAGATCTCTGTTCCTCAAAGGCCGAAGCTTAAAGCATCTGATTTTTGGCATCGTCTCCATTTTACTCAGCATCCCCTTATTTTAACCTACCTTTTCTCGAATGACCTCAATATAGCTTACCAGCTGGTTCCTTGCGGCTGTCAGCCTTTCACGCAGACGTTACAAGCATATGCACATGCACGGGCGGGGGACTCATATATACTAGTGAAAAATCCGGTGGACCTAGTGGATTCTGGTCGAATGGACCTGATGGTTAGGTTTCTACTTAACCACACTTGCTCCTAGCCAAAAAGTGCAACCCCGCCAACCCAATATTGGGCTGGGTTGACTGAAGTTGGGCCACCAGTGTCACTGGGACGCATCGTGGTTTTCTTGACGTCGAAGGGTACCAGCTGACATTATATTGTACTCGGATACATAGGTCTCGTAGGGAAGAACAGTGGGGAGACTTGTTCATCCTTGTTGGTCTGGAGAGTTAGGAAGGGCGAGAGATTCACACGGGCCAACTTTCGCTCAGCGCCTTTTCGCTTGCTTGCTGTCAAACCTCAGTGCCGCTATTCACCTGCTGGGCCCCCGATATTGCAGGGAAAGATAATAATGCGACTTTAATCTGCTACCTCGACGTCGTTTTCGAATGTCGCATGGGATATAATGCCGATGTTCATCCTCCGGTTTCTTGGGTGTGATAAGACAGGCGAGTGGGCCATCCGTGACCTATCTATAACCCACGACTTACCGAGACCATCGTTACAGGGCCCAGAGGAAAGATACAAGGACGTCCCCGAACCCAAGACCTCCTACGAATACTTACAGAGAAGAAAGGTGACAAACATCCTCGTCATACTCCACGAAGGAAGTGCTTACGGTTGTCGATTTTTTTTTCTAGATCTAGCCTTCGACGTGTTCCGATTCCCCGCCTCCGAATATCTGGTCGCTTCGCTTCGTTATCTTCCTTCACAGCCATACCACTCCGGCGACAAGCACAAACTATGCTGCTCTCACACCTCTTCCAACATCGCCCCTCACCCACCTCCACGTCTTCATCCATACTCATCACCTGGGCCTCTAAGTTTCCGATGCAGCTGATAAACTGTCCGTTCCCAACGTCGATCGTCCATTGCACGTCCGATCCGAGTAGACCGACACTCGCTTTGCGAATTCCCCGTTCAAACTTGACCCCCTCTTCACTACCAACATGGATGGCCATCAAGGAGTTCATTTCTTCATCAAACTCATCTGCATATGTGCGCTACCTAGGCAGTCTAGGAAGGATAAAGAGGATGAAGGAGGAGAAGCAGGCAGAGAAGCGTACAGTGACGACAACATCGCTCGTCATCGAATCGTCCGCAGCGATGACTGGTGTCGAAGGTACGAATCCGTTGAGAACCGGGGCGATGAATATGGCCGAGCCGCCTACGTCTGGTTGAACAATCGTTCTTCCATTCCTCGAAGATGGTCCAGAACCAGAGTCGGAACAGACGAAACTCACTCCCCACTCCTATCTGCCCTTTCTCCATCGTTTCAACTACCTCCCACAACCACGACAGCAGCCATAGCCGCTGACATAGACATCGAAACCAACGAGAGGCCCTCCCACACCCATCATAGGCCTCATTATGGAGCGCATGAATCCCAGACCGCTGTTGTATACCATTAGCGATGCCTCTTGGTCTGGGGTCATCTACACCGCCAAGGACTGCCCTTGGCAGCAGCAGCTGCGACGCCCTTGGGCACGAATCTTCCGAGGAAGTATCGGGGGCAGGATCCTGTCAAGAGCCCTTCTCCGTCCAGGGAACGGGAGTGGGAACGGCCAAGAGCTCGGAATGGCTTAGCCGAGAAGGAGAGGGTGGTGAAGGGGGACGTGGTGTTGATAAGGAGGACGGGCAAGCGAAGACACAAACGCAACACAGAAGGGTTTTGAGGTTCGAACGACCAGTCTTCATCATTTCGAATCTGGCAATACTCCCGTCGTAGCCTTTGGAGTGACCCGTCCAGCAGCTGCATACACCACCCACTCCACCCAACACCAATGTTACGAATGGTGGAACGAAACGACCATTCTCAACCTCAAGATCCCATCCCAGAGCTCGTCCTTGCGCTCGACTGCGTACTTCAACCGAAACTTTGCTCCTGATGCTTCTGCTATCTTTCTCGTCGTCGAGCATCTACTTCGCGAACGCGTTGTGGGGAAAAGGTCTATACCGAGACGCAACGAGGGAGGTGCGGAATGCCAAACGCACAGCTATGCTGGACAGGGAGAGGAAGATGTATGCAGATTTTGGGGAGGGTCAGGAGGGCGATGTGGATGAAGGAAGAGGAGAAGGAGGCATGGAAAGAAATAGAGAGGGAGGGAGGTGTGTATGGTTCTGCAAGCCACCGTCCAATATCTCCAAGAAAGGACGCTTCGCAGAGGATGAAGAAGAGTTTGCATCGTCCTCGATACCCGACTCTCGTTTATCATCTGAAATCTCGACTTCTTCTGAAGAGTCATCCTCGGTGCCCTCTGACAAATCTGGATCTGGATCTGATTTTGACACCGAACTCTCATCTCAAGGTTCCTCGTTCAAAACCGAGTCGGCTCCACTGCCCTGGTTCCCGTGGCTTAACAACATACACTCCTTCATCATTGTCCTTGTTCTCCTCGTCGTTCGGTCTACCATTCACTGATCCAAGATCCCACATTCAACCTCGGTCGGAAGCACAATCGAGGACCTTGAGACCGATGACGCTGAAATCCGTCCTAAAATCGCAACCCGCAGCGAACAATACCCCAAACAAAGACAAGACGTGTCACTACAGTGAGGGTACATCCACTCTTTTGGAGGAGAAAATCAGGGAGGGATGCGAGTTTATGCGCTCATGGCTCGAGAGCCCAGAGAAATCGAAAGAAGACCCCAACGTTGAAGGAGAGCAGAGGGAAAAGAAAGTGCGGGAGAGGGTTTCGGGTGGAAAGATACGAATCCTCGTCTTCACCGACCCACAGCCGCGTTTGCGCAGGGATCGTCTTCTCTGAACGGGAGGCTAACGGCCTCGACGTCCTCCTACTTGATTTTTTCGACTCTTTTCATTGGCGCTGCTTATTACTGTTGTAAACATCACCACTACTTAGCGCACAAGGAAAGGCATATACACTTAGATGTTGGATCCTCAGATGCGTATTATATACCATAAAAAGTCGGATCAAGCCATAAAATGGTACAAAGAGTAAAGGAAAATTTCATCATTTACGATGGGTGAATTTCTCTAGTTGATAGACTTGGTAGAACAAGTAGATGTTCAAGGCTGAGATAACGAATACGATCAAGGCGTACACGATCATCTCGGACTTTGAATCGCCTGTCTTGGCCTCAGTCGATGATATGGGCATATAGACAATCGTCGCCAGCAAGAAGAGAAGAGACCTGAAATATGTCAGATATAATTTTTAAATCGACAATGAATGAAATACCAAGCGAAGCAAACTGCTGGAAGCGCGAGAAGCGACCAGAACTCAATTGATCGCGGATCTTCTGGGCGCCTAGAGGCCTATAAATAGATGGCGTGTGTTAATCCAGGTCTGACCAAGAGGTGGTTGGACTGCGTACCTCGTGCCAGCGTGACATCACACTCGCCTGCAGTAGCGAGTCTCGATCAACTAAAATGATGACGCTCGATAATAGCGCAGCCAAAGCGAACGTGAATGTCGCGATGGCGAGGGTTTTACCCCAAAGGGTGGTACCCACGGCGTCGATCTGGAGTAGCGCTACGGAGAGCCTGTAGAACCATCAGGAATATATACTAAAAATAGTTATCTAGACTAACGATATGAGTAGAAGTGAGCCTCCAGAGGCGAATGTCCAGATCTTTTCCATGTCCTCAAGTGCCTTCTTGCGACAGGTGGTGTCACCGGATGCGAAGGGTAGGATCATCCATCTTGGGTAGGAAAACCGTGTCGAGAAATAACGACCAATTCCAAAACTGGTGATTTTGTGGGTGCATGTAATCAAGCATTCAGAGAGCGGGCGAAGGTATCTATGGATAGATGGTCAAACTAGGACACCAGTTTTTGTAGACATGTAGCGAAGACGTACACAAGACATAGTAAAGGGTTGAAGGTAGAACTCATCGTGAGAGTCGTCATCAATTGTGCAATGGTCATCTTATGTATGCTTTTCGAAGCAAGTTCCCTGGACGGAACGGTATAGGCGCCATAATAATAATTCAAGCAGTGCTAAGCAGGCAGTGGATTAAACACTCGAGGCTACTAGAAAATGTGTATACCTCATGGGCTAGCGTTTCAGAAGGGTATGCACACGTGATATTCAGGTTAATTAGCATCTGATTCTACGCGATAAGATATGGGCACTCATCAACTAGCCCATGAATGTTGTCCGCCCATCCTCGAAGTCGCGATAATCACTAGTACCCCCTGAACGTCGGTGAAATTGCCTTCAAGCTAGTCGATTATAAATATGAAGCCGTTGCTACTGAAGGTGTGAGCGTACAAACGAGCGGATTAGCAAACAATTTCGAATGAGATTGCTTCGCAGAATAACCTTTGCCACAAACAATGCATCTTTACAAAAACATAACGAAGGCAGCCTAAGGAGAGTACAAGTGCGTCCCGGTTAGGTCATCGATGTTCATTTTGTGTGACATTTCAAAGGGCTGTGAGGTGTGGCTTGATTTGGTACAGTAGCCCTCGGAGCCGTCTCGAGCTTGCCCGCGCATTTAATGTGATTCACCTGGCCTAGTTACCGCTACTTTTTTATAAGCGAAATAATATGACCCAAATTCCCTAGAATCTTATTCCTCTAACCAAAGTGGTTTTTTTGATGGTCCGAACTGGGTCCAACTGGCCAAATTATTTATCTTATGGCTCAGACTCAGGGTCCAGCAGGAATATCACAACTGGAAATGCCTCAAACTCTTATTTCACTACTTCATCTTCAGACCGTAAAATTCATCTACCAATGATTTAGCCGCTGAGTCAAAGTAGCGGTGTTTAGGCCGTATGCATCACAGCATTGAAGGCCAAGGTGGGTGCTCTTAGTGCGACGGCATATGTGCATAACCACTTCTGAAACGTCATGGTTGACTCAGGCTGATCCACGTGGTATACACACATTTTCTAGTAGTGTCGAGTGTTTAATCCACTGCCCAGGCACTGCTTGCGTTATTATTATGTCGCATATACTGTCCCATCCGAGAAACTCGACTTGACACACCATAGTCTTCTTCGTCCTTTCTCCTCCCTGTCCTCAATTTCTCGGTAGAATCTTGGGCACCAGCCACACAGGTCTTACAGGCACAGGCGTATGTACGTGCGCGGGTGCACGCCTAAGCCGTGCGGCACTCATACCAGTCGTCCGACCAATAAACGCTGGTCTCGCGTGGGCACGTAGACAGGCTACTTCAGGGCTATAGTTGGGAAAGTAGCCAATCGGTATTTTGTCCCTTTCGGTTATAAAGCCGACGCAAGGTTACTATGATTAATAGAATAGGCACAGAGGTTATCCTGGTTGTGGTCGGCATAGAGGAGGAACAGGTGACCTCGTAATACGAGGTCGATGTTCTAAGAGACAAAGATTCGAGATAGACGGATGCCGATGAAAAGATGTGTCAAGCCTCAACCTCCCACTCAACCCACGCCAGATAAGATAACCAGTGAAAAAAAGTCGGTTTCCTGGTGATAGCTTGGGGGTTCTCCCTCACTTCGAGTTTCCCTAAGGCACGAATGGATGAAATCACATGCCTCACTGATATGCTCATCCGGTTACTCACCTGTACCCTCGACATAGTCCTAATCTTTCCCTTTCGTGTTTTCCAACTGAAATCGGGTAGGATGAGTCTGAGCGATTTAGGCCTCGATCGTGTTGGACATTGAGATACATCGTCGACATAGTTTTATGAAGAAGAAAGAAGAAAGACTATAACCCATGATGGTGGGCGGACGACTTGTGCATGGTGTTGCGTTGTGCGTAAATTTAGATAAGTCGTGTTAACCGAGTCAAAACGTGTCCGTAGATTAATAAGAAAATCTTAAACAATCCAGGACCTGTAGTACTTTTAAATCGATCCGCGTCGAGGACTCAGCGAGCTTAGTACCCAGCAATGGCTTATTTCGTGAACTAACGTTCGTGCAATGTTTGGAGTGAAAAAGAAATACTATAATTCCTAACCTACAGTATTATACACTATCTATCATGGAACCTCCTAGAATGCTATTTTCTGCTCTATTACTACATTGAATCCTTAACACTGCACGGTAATTCCCGGTTTTCATGATGCGAGACTCTAATTGGATAATGTTACTCAGTACCATAACACAATGGACTCGTTTTTTTAACTTGAATCGGATCCGGATGCTTCCAATGACAACTGTTTATTTTAGAAGAGTCTTTTAAAAAATTTCAGGGATGGCAGTTCAGATGACGATCTTGAATCAGTTTTCAGGACGATGCTGACGAAGCGGAAGACATTGAGCCATCCTCGCCTTTTTTCGACTTTCGTCCTCTATATCTCGATGTTTGAGTGAAGTCAAAGCGTACGCGGCCCTAGAAATGGTGATGATGTTAATCCCAAAACCTTCAGCAGCGGCGTTTGTAGCGCCGACGATTGGTACGCCCAGATATTGGCAGCTTTTTCATATTCGTAGCGCCTGTCTCAACCCACAGTGAAGTAGCGAGTTCCTATCAGCCAAAATAATGACGCTCGACAATAGTGCAGTGAAGGCAAGCGTGAAGGTCGTGATGGCGAGGGTTTTGCCCCAACAGGTGGTACCTACGGCGTCGATCTGGAGGAGTGCAACAGAGAGCCTATGAAGCCATCAGGAATATGCGTTTAAATCATTTCTATAGACGCACGATATGAGTAAGAGTGAGCCGCCAGAGGCGGATTTCCAGATCTTTTCCATCTTCTCGAGTGCCTTCTTGAGATAGGTAGTATCTCCAGATGCGGAGGGGAGGATCATCCAGCATGGGTAGGAAAATCGTGTCGAGAAATGGCTATCTATTCCAAGACTGGTGAATTTATGGGTGGATATAATCAGACGACCAGCGAGTGGGCGGAGGTGTCTATGGCCCGGGAGAGAATCAGCATTGGTAGACTTGTATGCAGCGAGGGGACGTACGCCAGATATAAGTGTTGGAATTCGGAATCCATAGCAAGAGGTGAGAGTCATCGTCGATTGTGCAAAGATTTATATATGTGTGTGCTGTGCGTGTGGTAGATTGTGTGGTAGACATTTAAGGGAAAAACCGAGTATAATAGGAAGCAAAGCGGTATACTAGTACCGTAGGTCAAATCTCGGGTGTTTTCAGATCGGTGGCTTTAGTTGCGTCACGAAAGCTAATTTTTTAAAGACACCGTAAGTGATAGTCGATGAGATCTCCTATGGTTGCGAGTCTCAACTGATGAAAAGGCTCGAAGCTTGAAAATTGAATCAGCACAGCGTTTCGGTCTTTTTGAAATCTTCAGATCGCTCCCCAGTTCAAAG
>Ga0247735_1000826_pt1 | contig 12280 bp, 11 predicted proteins | sample UWRJL178409R2_FD_180934 | JGI IMG/M metagenome (GOLD analysis project Ga0247735, IMG submission 180934) | Plant litter microbial communities from Arlington Agricultural Research Station in Wisconsin, United States - UWRJ-L178-409R-2 | ecosystem: Environmental > Terrestrial > Plant litter >...
GCGCTGTCGTCTCGCCAGCGCCGTGGTGCGCTGGTCGCCGGTGCCGTCGCGCTGCCCGCCTGCTGGCTCGCGGTGGTGTTGATGCAATTCGCCCTGTTGGGCTTCCAGCTTGCGCAGGCCCTGCAGACAGAGGACTTCGAGGGCTCGGTCCTGCCGGCGATGCTCGCCCTCGTGGTGATGATGGCCGTTCTACTGGTCGGCGGCTTTTTCCTCAGCCGCCGCATCCTGCAGCACCACGGCGTCGCCCCGGCCACATCGATCACCCTGCGCGGGATGGGTGTCGGTATCGCCCTCGCCCTCATCGTTTTCGCACTGTCGGCAACGATGTCCACCAGCGCCGTGACCTTCGCCTTTTTCGCCGGGACCTGGGGCCCGTGGACCCCGTTCGTCGGGCGCTTCGTCCTGACAGGCACCGTCGCACTTGTCGCAGGGATCGTGCTGGGTGGTCTCGGCTGGTGGTGGCTCGCACACCGGTTGCGGGGGCCGGCCGCGGTGGCGTCGCGCTGAGCATCCGCCGCAGTTCGGCACTGGTTTTCCGAACCACGCGTCTCGGTGGCGCCGCCAACCTGCGATCCTTGGTGGATGCCTGAAACACCCGCAGAGACCTCCGACCTCGATCTTCGTCGTTTTCCCGACGTCGAGGCCGACAACCTTTTCGCCACCGACGCCGCAGACCGGCTGCTGCTGGACGAAGCCGCCGCCTACCTCGACGAGGTGAAAGCGGGCGACCTCGTGGTGGTCGGTGACAGCTACGGCGCCCTGACCCTCGGGGCGATCGACCGCTTCGGAGCAACCGCGGTGCGGGTGCACCAGGATCGCCTGGCCGGCGAATACGCGCTGCAGTACAACTCCGAAGACCTTGAAATCACCGGTTTCAAACACCACACCCTGGATGCTGCGCTGTTTAAGGGCGCCCGGGTTGTGCTCCTGCGCCTGCCGAAGAGCCTCGACGCGCTCGACGAGATCGCCGGCCTCATCGCCCGCAACGCCGACGCCGGTGTTGTTGTGCTCGCCGGCAACCGCATCAAACACCTCACTCCCGCGATGAACGAGGTACTGAAAAAGCATTTTGGTCGCCTCGACATCAGCCACGCCCGGCAGAAGGCCCGCGTATTGATCGCCCGCGAACCGCTCGCCGAGTCACCGGACGGCTTCCCGCTGCGCGAGTTCAACAAGGACCTCGGCATCTGGGTGTGCGCCCACGGTGGGGTTTTCGCCGGCACAAAGCTCGACATCGGCACTCGCTTTTTGCTTGAGGTGACCGAGCAGATGAAACCGGATGCTGCAACGGCGATCGACCTCGGCTCGGGCACCGGCATCATCGCCACGGTGCTTGCCAAGCAGCGCCCCGACCTCACTGTCATCGCGACCGACCAGTCCTGGGCTGCGATCTCCTCGACCACGGCGACCGCCGAGGCGAACGAGGTCGCCGACCGGATCACGATCGTGCGCGACAACGGCCTGTCCGAGCAGCCGGATGGCAGCGCGGACCTCATCCTGCTGAACCCGCCCTTCCACATCGAGTCGACAGTGCACCTCGGCGAGGCTCTGCGCCTGTTCGAGGAGGCCGGCCGGGTGCTGCGCCCCGGCGGGGAATTGTGGACCGTTTTCAACTCGCACCTCGGTTACCGCAGCACCCTGTCAAGCGCCGTCGGGCCAACAAGGCAGGTTGCCCGCAATGCCAAGTTCAGCGTGATGGTCTCGACCCGCGAGTAGCTGGCAGGCCAGCCACGATCCACTGCACCATCTCGAGGGGACGCTTATGACCAGCATCGAAACCGCCGGCCTGCTGTTCGACAGCGACGGTGTGCTCGCGGACTCCCACCACGCGGCATCCGTCGCCTGGAACCGCTGGGCGACGACGTGGGCGCCGAGCTTCGACTTCCACCGCGACATCGTGCACGGCCGCCGGATGCAGGACACCGTGGCGGCGCTCGTCGACCTCAACAACCACGCCGCTGCGGTCGGGGCCATCGAGTTGCTCGAGATGGAAACGCTCGGCGACGTTGTGGCGATGCCGGGAGCCGTCGCGTTACTCAGCTCGTTGCCCGACGGAGTCTGGACGGTGGTGACCTCGGCGCTGAACGACCTGGCCCGCGGGCGCCTCGCCGCCGCCGGGCTTCCGCTGCCGGTGGCGCTTGTCACCGCCGAGGACGTGACCCACGGTAAACCCGACCCGGAGCCCTACCGCCGCGGTGCCGCCCTGCTCGGCGAGGCTCCGCGAGACTGCGTGGTGTTCGAGGATGCCCCCGCCGGGATCCGCGCCGGACTCGACGCCGGGGTCGGCACCGTCATCGGTATCGGGGCCGCGGCCCTGGACGCCGGGGCGCACTTCGTTGTGCCCGACCTTCGCGCCATCAGCTATAGCAACGGGGTGCTGCACATCAACGACAGCGCGCGCCTCGACGGCTGAGCCTGGACCGTCTTCTCGCAGCTCCGCCCGATGCCCGCCCGGCGCGCAGGCCCTAACCGAACAGTGGGGTGAACTGGGGCAACAGGGCGGGTGGTCGAAGCTCCGGGACGGCGCCAACCTCACAACCCTCCAGCCAGACCGAGACGGTATTTGTGTAGTTCATGGAAGCCCCGGCGTGGGCCAGCATCACAAACTGGTTCGGTCCGCTGTCGCACACGCTGCGTGTCGGTGGCGCGTTCACCGCTTCGATAACCTGCACAGCGATATCACCCTGCACGGTTCCCCCGGCGGCAAAGGTGCCGCCGTCCGCTGTGAAATAACTCTCGAGCGGGTCAGTCGCTGTTCCACCGACGGCGATCCCGACCTCGACGGTATAGCGGCACCACGCCAGTGCGGTGGCGCCAATGAGCTGGTCCACCGAGTAGAAGTCCTCGGGCATCCCGATGATGTTGGCGATGGCGGGTGGGGTGCCCGCGGCGGCGCAACCTGCGTCGAGAGCGGCGCGCGGCTCGCTCAGGACGCGGGGCAGCACAAACTCCTCCGTCTGGTCGAGCTTCAGGAGCGCCGTGGCGACCCCCGGCTTGGTTTTCCCGCAGCCGGTAACCGGCCAGTGGGCGAGGATCGCCGCACCGGAAGCATCCGCCAGCCACAATGCCGGTACATATTCCAGGTCGGCGGTGCATGCGCCCGTCGAAGGGGCGTCGTCGGAAACCGCCAAAGCCTCGACCAGCGCGGTGAGGTCGCCCCCGAACACGCTGACGGTCACACCGCTCCAGATGCCCTGCTCGTCTTCGACGGTGCCGGAAAGGTCACACAGGTACGCCGCGACGGGCTCGAACCGGGGCGGGATGCTGCCAGCCGCCGGCGCATCGGGACGTTCCATCGGCCCGGGAGTGGGAACGGGCGACGGCTCGTACGGGGTAAAGAGGTTGGGTGCCTGGCAGTCGTAGTCGGCGACGACCTCGGCTGAGCCGGCGGATTCGTCCGGTTCGGCAGCACCGGTGCACCCCGTCATCCCTAACGTAGCGACCAGAACCGCAATCGAGGCTGGGGCGGCGCGGAGCCATCGTGGTCGAGCAGGCATTGTCGTTCCTCCGAAGACCAAAATAGTTGATTGTTCCTCACTCTAGCCGAGCGCGCCACGTGCCGGGGAAGGCGTCGACGCCCTCCGTGCGCCTGCTGCACCATCGGCACCACCTGGTCGCGGAACCGGGTACGGCCCTGGATTCCGGTCCCCGGCAAGTCAGTCGAAGAGTCGGGTGAGGTAGGAGGGTAGCGCCAGTGCCGGCCCCGTCGAGGGGACGTCGGTGACGCAGCCTTCGAGCCACACGGTCTCCCTGCTGCCGAAGTACTCCAGCGACGCAGCATCCGCCAGCGTGACGAAATCGGTCGACCCCGCACTGCAGGCACCGAGGGATAGGGGCGGGATCGTGGCGGCGACCACTCGGGAGGCATCGGTGCCCCACAAGGTGCCTTCGGCGGCGAAGGTGCCACTTCCGATCGCGATGCCCGGGTATTCCCCTTCTGCTTCTTGGTCTGAGTCCGGTTCCGGTTCGTCCAGCGTGAAGCGGCACCAGGCCACCGCGCTGGCATCCTGCAGGAGGCTCGGGGCAACGATCGCTGCACCGGCAACGTCGGATACGTTCAACTGCACAAGCGCATCCGGTGGATACGGTGCCAGCGCTTCGCCGGGGCAGCCGGCATCGAGGGCGGCTTGGGGAATGAGGAGCCTGCGGTGGACCGCTTCCGATGCGACTATCTCGAGGGCGTCGAGGGCAATCGCCCCGTCGGGTTTGGCCTGACCGCAGCGATCGAGGGGCCAGCGCACGCGCACTGCCGCCCCCGAAGCATCCACCAGCCACAAGGGCGAGACAAACTGTGGCCCGTCGGTGCAGACAAACACCGTGGTGTTATTGGATGCTCCGGAGTCGGCGCTGTCATCATCCGGGAGTGCCAGCGCAGTGACCAGTCGCTTCAGGTCCCCCGAGTATTGGTCGATACTGATGACGTTCCAGATGCCGTCGTCATCTTTGATCGTTGTCTCCGCGGCGCACAGGTACGCGGATACCGGCTGGAACCCCAGGGGGATTGCGCCGGAGGGTGGGGCATCCGGTGCTTCAGGGGTCGATCCGTCGGCTGCGACCACGGACTCATCCAGCCATTCGGTGGCGTCGGGGGTGAGGCAGTTATGGCCCGCGATCACTTTGGCGACGCCGCCGCTCTGGCCGGCGGGCAGCAGGGTGTCGCTCATCGGGTTCGAGCATGTCGCCAGTGCGAGGACGAGGGACAGCGCTACTAGGGTCGCAATCGCGTCGCGACGACCTCTGCGCACTGCGACCTCCGATGAATAAACCTCACCCTACTGGGGGCGATTCGCCTGGCGCCAGCATCCCTGTACTCGTCCCTGTCCTTATCGTCGTCTCCGTGCTTTTCCCTCCCTGGCGATCAGTTCGCCCTGGCAGGCCGCCAGTAAACTTGGGGATGTGCCGGCAGCGCAGTTTTCGAGACCGGCTCCGCACCCAATCCGTGAGGGGCACCCGTGTCACGAAGTTCCCGGCCAGGTTCGACGCTGGCCCTTGCTGCGTCCGCCCTGGTTGCCGTGATGATGCTGGCGGGATGTTCCGCAACGCCGGGCGGCACGCCCACTAATCCGGCAGCTCCGGCAGCTCCGGCAGCTCCGGCAGCTCCGGGAGCAACCTCCGCGCCGAGCATGTCCGCGGCACCGAATTCCTCTCCTGCTCCGTACGTTTCCACCGGCATCGTCAACTCACTGCCTCGACTGGTCGCTGCTCCGGCCAGCGCCGCCGATGCCGTGATCGCGGCACGCACCGCGGTCGCGGACTACAACAACCTCTGGAATGACATCCGCAACGATGCCGACCTCGATCCCCTGGAGATCACCGCGGTGGCCTCAGACCAGGGTGCCAGCGTGGTGGTCGCCGAGATGCAGAACCTTGCTTCTGCCAAAATCCTCTCCAGCGGGGCCCTCGGTTACGGCATCAGTACGGCGGTTGCCGGCCCCGCCGATTACCGCGACGGCAGCAACCTGCCGTTCGGAAGTGTCGACGTGTCCGGGTGTATGGACGCCTCAGGAATCAGCACGATCAACGCTGACGGCAGCGCGGCCGAGGTGTCTGACGTCACGAGTTACGTCTGGGAGTACACCGTGCTTTACGGTGCAGAACAGGGCAGCTGGTTCGTGGTCAGATCGGCCTTGCCCGCAGTGCCCGTCGCCTGCTAGCGAGCCGATTAACGCCGCGTCGTCCAGGGGTTTGTCGCCGCGAGGAATGCCGCGACCACGGGGTGAGTTGCCCCAGTGAGCCGGAATACACATTTTTGTCCGGCGCCGCATCCCCTCGCATCGCGATGGCACTCGCGGTAAACTTGAGTCATACCAACTCAACTTTGCCAAGGAAGTTCACACAATGGCTAACATGCAAGGTGCTCCCTCGTCCGGCGAGGAGCAGAAATCTGCGCTCGAGCAGTACGGCGTCAACCTCACCGACATCGCGCGCAGCGGCAAACTCGATCCCGTGATTGGGCGCGATGCGGAGATTCGCCGCGTCAGCCAGGTGCTCACGCGCCGCACCAAAAACAACCCCGTGCTCATCGGTGAGCCCGGCGTCGGAAAGACCGCCGTGGTCGAAGGGCTCGCCCAGCGCATCGTTGCCGGCGATGTCGCCGACTCACTCAAAAACAAGCAGCTCGTCTCACTTGACCTCGCGGCCCTGGTCGCCGGGGCAAAGTACCGGGGCGAATTCGAGGAACGCCTCAAAGCAGTCCTCAAAGAGATCAACGACGCCGACGGCGAGATCATCACATTTGTCGACGAGTTACATACCCTGATGGGAGCCGGTGGTGGCGAGGGCTCTGTCGCAGCATCCAACATGCTGAAGCCCATGCTGGCACGCGGCGAGTTGAGGTTGATCGGGGCGACAACGCTCGACGAATACCGCCAATACATCGAGAAGGATGCTGCCCTGGAGCGTCGTTTCCAGCAGGTTTTTGTTGGCGAGCCGAGCGTTGAGGACACCATCGCAATTCTGCGCGGGCTCAAGGGGCGCTACGAAGCGCACCACGAGATCACGATCGAGGACGGCGCCCTTGTTGCAGCGGCTGCGCTGAGCAATCGCTACATCACGGGCCGAAAGCTGCCTGACAAGGCCATCGACCTTATCGATGAGGCCGCATCCCGCCTGCGCATGGAGATCGATTCGTCGCCCGTCGAGATTGATGAACTCCGCCGCGCGGTCGACCGCCTTAAGTTGGAAGAGCTGGCGCTCAAGCGCGAGAAGGATGATGCCTCGAAAGCACGGCTCGAAGCATTGCGTGCCGACCTCGCCAAGCGCAGCGAGATTCTCGCCGAGCTGCAGGGCCGCTGGGACAAAGAGCGTGCGTCGATCAACAAAGTGGGCGAGCTCAAGAAGCGGCTCGACAACCTTGAGATGGAATCCGAGCGTGCCCAGCGTGAAGGCAACCTCGAGAAGGCGTCTCGACTGCTTTATGGGCAGATCCCTGAGACCAAGCGGGCTCTCGCCGAGGCTGAAAACGCGACCCCCGAGGGTCCGCGGATGGTCAGCGAGCAAGTCACTGGTGAGGACATCGCTGAGGTGATCGCTGCATGGACCGGCATTCCCGTTGGTCGGCTGCTTGCGGGTGAGACCGAGAAGCTGCTGAACCTCGAGAACGAACTGGGTCGCCGATTGATCGGCCAGAAGGACGCCGTCCGCGCCGTGAGTGAAGCTGTGCGGCGCACACGCGCCGGTATCTCCGACCCCGACCGTCCGACTGGATCCTTTATGTTCCTTGGGCCCACCGGTGTGGGTAAAACGGAGCTTGCCAAGGCACTCGCCGAGTATCTCTTCGATGATGAAAAAGCGCTCGTCCGAATCGACATGAGTGAGTACGGCGAGAAGTTCAGCGTTTCACGCCTCGTCGGTGCACCTCCCGGGTATGTCGGTTACGAACAGGGCGGCCAACTGACCGAAGCCGTCCGCCGCCGGCCATACTCCGTGATCCTCCTCGACGAGGTCGAGAAAGCTCACCCCGAGGTATTCGACGTGCTTCTCCAGGTTCTTGATGATGGGCGCCTCACCGATGGGCAGGGACGCACGGTCGATTTCCGGAACACGATCCTTGTCCTCACCTCGAATCTCGGCAGCCAGTACCTCGTCGACCCGAACCTGACGTGGGACGAGAAGAATGAGGCCGTGCAGTTGCTGGTTCGCCAGGCGTTCAAGCCCGAGTTCGTCAACCGCCTCGACGACATTGTTGTGTTCTCCCCGCTCTCGATGGAAGACCTCGGCCAGATCGTTTCGCTCTACGTCGATCGGCTCGCCAAACGTCTGGTTGACCGCCGCCTTGAACTGGCTGTCACACCGGACGCGCGAAGCTGGTTGGCTGAACGCGGCTACGACCCGATTTATGGTGCCCGGCCACTGCGTCGCCTGATGCAGCACCAGATCGATGACAAGCTGGCTCGCGCTTTGCTGGCTGGAGAGATCCGCGATGGCGACACTGTCCGCGTCGACCTTTCGGAGGATGGCGAGGGCCTCGCGGTAAGCCGATTCGACCTCGCGGAGGTGTAGCGGTGACGTCATCATCGCCTTCTTCCGATTGGTCCGATGAGGTGCGTCGTGCGATTGAGATAGGTCCGGAATCTTCGGCTCGCGATCGCACGGTTGACATCACAACCATTGGTGCCAAGACCGGGACTGCTCGCCGTATTGAGACCTGGTTCTATCGGTTCGGTGGGCAGGTATACCTTTCGGGTGCGCCGGGTAGGCGTAGTTGGTACGCCAACCTCATTGCGAGCCCCGACTTCATCTTTCACCTGAAGCATGGAGTGCGGGCTGATCTCCAGGCGGTCGCAACTCCGGTAACTGATGAGGAAGAGAAGCGCCGCGTGTTTACCGGAATCCTGGCTGACCTGAACCAGCCATCCAATCCTGCACGCCTGTCGCAGCCGGTTGGCCCGTTGGCTGACTGGGTCGCGGGAAGCCCGCTGGTTAAGGTCGATTTCATCAACGCGTCTCCTTAGCTGTTCGGGGTCCAAGACCTTGGCGCAAAGATCGACCTCTACTGTCGACATCTCGTTTCTAAGAACTGTGGTGTTGTCTGGGGCGCCGCCGAAGTGGCGGTGCCCCTTGCCAAAACCAACGACGGTGGTGGAGTGATTGATCAGAAGGGGATGGGTCCTTCTGCGTCTTCGCCAGCATGCACATCCACCACGACAACCGGGGTGGGGGTTGGGATCACAGAGATGCCGTCGTTGACCCATTCGCTGTCCTCGGTCTCCGACCCGTCATCCCACGTCGCCACACAATCCTCCGTATCCACCACGTCCGTGCTGACACCCACGGCGGGCAGCAGGTTCAACATCATCGCCGGATAGGTGACATACGCCTCGCCGGTGGGGTCGGTGAGGTGGATGGTGCCATCCACCTCCTGGGTCATCTGCCACGGGGTGTTGTGCTTAATGCGGTGATGCCGCCCACATTATGCCGATGTCCGGATTATGCCGATGTTGACGGTGGATCCCTTGCCGTTGCTGGCATCGGGGTGGATGTTGTCGGCATAGTCATAACCCTTCGAGGAACGCGATCAGGCTGTCTTCGGGGGCGTAGCGGCCTGGTTGAATGCCCGTGGGACGGACGCGTTCGAGGGCTCGTTCTTTCAGCGCGAGATCGGCGTGGAGATAAATCAGGGTGGTTTCTGGGGATTCGTGGCCGAGCCAGAGCGCGATGACGGTCGTGTCGATGCCGGCGCGGAGCAGGCGCATCGCGGCAGTGTGTCGCAGCACGTGGGGGCTGATGATCTTCGTTTTCAACGTTGGAGCGGTGGTGGTCGCGGCCGCGACGTGGACTTTCAGTCGTTGGGCAACAGCGTCGGTGCTCATTCGGGTGCCGTCTCGTGTGGGGAAAACCAGGTCGCGGTCATCGAGGCAGTTCTCTGTCTTCCAAACAGTCAGCGCGGCGACGTCTTCGCGACTCAACGGGGTCGCCCGATTCTTGCGTCCTTTGCCGTGACAGACCACGTAGGCGCCGACGCCGAGGTGGACATCGACCCAGGCCAGGGCGGTGAGTTCGCTTACTCTCATCCCGGTGCTCACTGCGATCAGGATCAGGAGCCGGTCGCGGCGCCCAGTGTGGGTGGTGCGGTCCACTGATTCCAGCAGTGCGCTGGTTTCGATGTCGGTCAAGTAGCTGATGTCAGTGCGGCTGTGGCGTTTGGCCGGGATGGCCAAGACCCGAGCGATGCTGTCGGCATGTTCGGGGTGGTGCAGCGCGGCATAGAAGAAAAAGGAGTGCAGAGCCGCCAGGCGGAGGTTGCGGGTGCGGACCTGGTTGCCGCGTTCCTGTTCCAGATAGAGCAGGAAAGCGCTAATCGTGGCGCTATCCAGTAGCTGCAGGTCGAGGGTTTCGGGGCGGCGGTTTTCGGTGGAGAGCAACCAGCCCAGAAGCAGCCGCCATGTGTCGCGGTAAGCGGCGATGGTGTGGCTGCTCGCGCCCAACGCGTGGGTCAGATGGTGGGTGAAATATTTCTCCAACGTCGGCGCCAACGCGCTCATGACAGCACCGGTGCGACCTCGCCCAGCGCAGGACGCAACTGCGCCGCAGCAGCCAGCAGGGTGGGATCGGCTTGCAAATACCAGTAGGTGCTCGCCGGGGATGCATGCCCCAGATAGGTCGACAGGATCGGTAACACCTCGGCGGCGTTGTCGCCGCGCCGATAGGCGTCGAGCATCGTGTTGATGGCGAAGGTGTGACGCAGATCATGCGGGCGCGGGTGGCACTGGCTTGAGCGTGGCAGAATCCCGGCCCGGGCGATGAGCTGGTGGAAGAAGAAGTGGACGTTTCGATAGATCAGCCGGGTCCCTGCCGTCGAGACGAAGAACGCGTCGGTCGCAACATCTCCCAGGGCGTTCTCGCGCAGACGGGCATAGTCCGCCAATGCCTGGATCGTCGTCGGATGGAGAGGAACGAGACGGGTCTTACCGAATTTGGTATCTCTGATCGTCACCACCCCATCGCTCAGGTCGCTGCGATCAAGATGGATCACTTCTCCGACCCTCATCCCCGTCGCCGCTAACAATCCGATCAGCGTGCGGTAAGTCGCCGCCAATAGCGGGCTCGACATGGTGGATGTGACCTCCATGAGAGCTACGATCTCGTCGGGCGAATAGACGAAAGCGATCCGTCTTTGGGCGTGCTTGGGAAGCAACCCGACCGGGGGAACATCGATAGTGGGGTCGAACACGTGCGCCCACCGGGCAAATACCCGCAACACGTTGAGCCTGGCGCTGTGCCAGGCAGGTGACGCATCGGGCAGGGCCGCCCAATCGACCATCACCTGCGTGGTGACGACGGACAGGCTGTTGTGCTGCAGATACTGGTGGAACTGGGTGAGGAAGCGTTCGTTCTTCTCCAGCGTGAACCCCAACGAGCGACGCACGATCAGGTAGTCCGCAATCAGCGGTCCCAGATCACTCACGACGCCACCACTGCTTTCGGGAGGGAGCCGGGCCAGGGCTGGGCGATGCTGCCCAGGCGCACCAGGTCGACTTTCGCGTAGATAGTGGTCGAGGCCAACCCCCGGTGGCGCAGCAGCTGTCCCACTTCTTCCAGCGACGCTCCCGCGTTGATCGTCGCGGTGGCGACAGCGTGACGCAACCGGTGTGCGCCCACTGTCCCCAAGCCGGCATGTTTGGCCGTTTGACGGACAATGCCCTGAAATCCTGAGGTGGCCAATGCCCGGTTCGGGGCGCGGCAGGAGAAGAATAGCGCCCGTCCCGCTGCCGCCGGACGAGGCCCTTGCAGATGTTCCACCAAAGCCTGACCGACATCCATCGGTATCGGCATCAGATCGATCTGGCCGCCCTTGCCGCGGATCCGGATTGTTCCCGCGCGCCAATCGATGTCATCGAGCTGAAGCCGGGCCAGATCTTGTGCCCGCAACGCCAGTCGTGACAGCAGCAGCAACACCGCCCGATCCCGTTTCTGCTTCGGCGAAGTTCCGTCGGTTTCGGCGATCATCGTTGAGACGGTGTCGGCGCTCACTCCGCGGGGCAGGTTCGCATCCCGATATCCGGCCCGCGCCGGAACCACCCCATCCAACCGAGCCGAGACCAGCCCAACACCGAACAGGTACCGCAGCAACGACCGCAGCGCTGTGATCGTCAGCTTCGCTGACCCCACCGACAGGTGCGGGATCGACGCCGACACGAACTGAACCACGACCTTCGCGTCAACGCTGTCCCACTCCAGCACCGACCCACGCAACCGTGACTCCACGAACGCCGCAGCAAATGTTCGGTAATACGCCACTGTCGTCGACTTCAGCGCCCGCTCCGACAGCAAAAAAGCACCCCACTGGTCCAGAACGGCATCAACCGGTCCCACCGGGACGAGAATCGGCGCCGAGGCCGGCGGGATCGCGTCGATAGATCGCAGAAACTCCAGCAGCGGCGCAATGGTGCCCGCCGAGGACAGATCGACGTGGCTAGTCTGTCGCGCAACCAGGAAACGGTCGATCGTCGCCGAATCCAGCTCCGCCGAAGCCACCCGCTCGGCACCACACCACCGACTCAAATGCGCGAACAATCGGATCCGCAAGCTGATCGATGTCGATGCATAACCTGCGTCAGATAAGTATTGGAAGAAGCCCTCCGCCCAGCACTCCAACGGGCCCGATACGGAAACTTCCACCACAACGATCACTGCGTCCACCTTCGCTCAACGAGCAACCAGCGTGGACCCGGGACCTGATTATGCCGACAACATCCACCCCGATGCCAGCAACGGCAAGGGATCCACCGTCAACATCGGCATAATCCGGACATCGGCATAATGTGGGCGGCATCACCGC
>Ga0247735_1000827_pt1 | contig 12278 bp, 11 predicted proteins | sample UWRJL178409R2_FD_180934 | JGI IMG/M metagenome (GOLD analysis project Ga0247735, IMG submission 180934) | Plant litter microbial communities from Arlington Agricultural Research Station in Wisconsin, United States - UWRJ-L178-409R-2 | ecosystem: Environmental > Terrestrial > Plant litter >...
CTACACAGAGCCGATCGCGGTCCAGGCCGTCGCCTCAATGGTGAGCGGACCTTCCTGAAGCCTGCTCGCGCACAGCTCGCGCAGCTCCAGGCGATCCCGCGCATCCAGTTCTTGGAGGTATCTTCCCGCCGGCCCCACGCCGGGCGTGAAGGCGTTCCACCATTCGTCGATGTCGTCGTACGCCACCGAGACGGTCAGTTCGCTTGTGCGCACGGCCACCAGTCCCGCCGCATGAAGCAGCTCCGCCAGATGACCCTGGCGCGCGCCGGGCACGTTCGATTCGTCGCGAATGCGGGGATTGAGCGAGCGGGCGGCTCCCCAGAACAACGACAGCGGTGATCGCCGTCCCGCGAAATCCCACACGGAGACGGCGACCATTCCGCCGGGCTTGACGACCCGCGCCATCTCGGCCAACCCGGCCACCGGGTCTGCCATGAACTGCACCACCAGCTGCGCCGCCGCGAGGTCGAACGTGCCCGTGACAAACGGAATAGCCTCGGCCGAGGCTTCACGAGCGTCGATTCCCGGAATCCGCTCACGGAGCGCCGCGACGAATGACCGCGAAGGGTCGATCGCGGCGACGCCGTCGACTCCGAGCACCTCGGCAAGCGGCACGGTGAGCGCCCCCGGTCCCGCGCCGATATCGATCCCGCGCTGGCCGACCGCAACATCGAGAAGCTCCACGAACCGAGCGGCCAGCGGCTCGGAGTATCGCCCCATGAACCGCTGATACGCCTGCGCGGGCACCTCGAAGCTCATGGCCCACCGCCCGACAGGTAGTCGACACACGACGAGATCACCGCGACGAGGCCCGCCTAGATGATGCAGAATCCTGCGACGACGACAACAACCCAACCATCGACACCAGTCTTCCGCCTGCCTCCCGCTTCCCGTAGAACGCATCGCGATCGGTGCTGGCGCGGAGGTGCCCCACCAGCCACGTCAGCGCAAGACCGGGAATGCCCAACCCCAGCGGAAGGGCCAAGACGAGGAAAACCCAATCTGCCACGCATTCACTGTAGACAGCACCCCAGCCAGAGCGCTGGGCGTGCGGTAGTTTCCCAGCGGAGCAACCCCAGATTGTGCTGAAGGCACCTGCAGCCAACAGGCTGGCGCCGAAGAAACCACCGGATCCGTCCTGTTGACGGCCGATCTGCCGTATCCATCCTGTTGACGGATGCCGTGGACAGCGCACGTGGGCTCCGAAGAGGATAGCCAGGTGCGGGCCGCGTCGTTAAACGAAAGAAGGGCCGCAATTATTGCGGCCCTCTGTGTCTTTCTGTGGTGCATGCCAAGAACCGAAATCACCCTGAATCTAAAGGGCGACACGATGCGAACAAAAGCGAGTTTCCTCCGGCACTCTGCGGATTTTCCTCCAAGCGTGAAAAGCCCTGATGAAATCCCAGGTTTGAGAGCATCCAATCTGGCACTCCTCGGCTGGGCTATCCCCCATCGACCTGTGGTCTTAAGTGGATTCGGATGCACTCACGCCATTCAGGAGTGCATGCCCGGCCTTCTGACTGAAGAGACTGATCGAGGGGCTTGAACGCGAAGCGCTAAGCCGTCCCTGTTTTGGCCTCTCGACGTGCTCCGTCAACTGGTCCACAGAGGAGACTCGGCGCCATTCCTAGCATCTCTCGTAGTCGCGTGCCCATTCTCGTTGTGTCTAGCGAAGCGGAGTCTTGGACTCCAGAACGTCGACCGCGTTGTGGCCGTCGGCATCGGCCCCGATGAGGAATGACCCTCGCAGTAGTGGTTGCGGTGCCCTGCCGGAAAACCCTATAGTCCGACACCGAATACAAAAGCATGGAGGACTTGGCATGGTGGACGCGAGACCGGTGAGGCCACGCGCAATCGTGGAGATCTTGTCCCAGCCGTCAGCCAGCCGTCACGACACACTTGCGCACGGTCTCGGTCTTCTCGTCGAACACATCGAAGCGCTGCAAGCGACGGTCGCATCGTTAAGCGCGGGTGGTGAGCTCAGAGGTAGGGCAATTCTCGAGTCTGTCATGGGGGAGGAAGCCGCTAAAGTTCTCATACTTCTGGATGCTGTTCGAGGCGGATGGACGGATCAGAACGCGGCCAAACGCTCGCTTAGCCATTTCAGCAATCACTTCGCGCGTGGCGTGTATCAGCGGGTGACCTCGATCAACCCGGGCACATTCGGTGAAGTCCGGAAGTACGTCGAGGGGCTCCGACCCGAGTTCTACCTCGACGGCCCGAATGACTCCGACTGGATCTTCCGCAACGAAATTGAGTCCGCACGAGAGCTCGCGTTCTACGTGGACTATGTAAAGGACGAAGAGGATTACTCCTGGGTCAGTCCAAGCAATAACACCTATCGCTCGACGCACTGGCCCGCTGAAATCACCACTCGATTGGTGCTGGCGATGAATCGCACAGGACTTCTTACCAAAGAAGGTCTCGACGTCACGGCGGAACAATGGCGGGGAGTCACCGTTTCGGATGACGCCTCTTTCGCCGATCACTTCAAGCGCATTTCTGCCGTGACAAGGGAGCTCATCGAACGGGAACTATTCTTGCCGATGGCTGTCCAGGCTGATTTCCAACATGTCGCGGAGCATTGGCCATTTCCGCTGAACTCGATTTTCATCGACAAGATAAAGGTCACCGGGGAGGAGCTTGAGGCAGAACGGACACGACTCGAGGAAGCGTTCTGGCGTAGTGAGCTCGGCCCCATGTACTGACGCCGCAGCGAGCCACCCCGCTTGCTAGAACGGCGTGTCCTCGGAGTACCGGCTCATCCGCATGCCGTTGACCTCGGTCTCGGCCTGCGCCGCGACGATAGCCTCCGCCTCGGCCGACCGTCGAGCAGCCTCAGCATCGCGCCTGGCACGCGCCGCAGTGATCTCACGCGGGTCTTCGTTCGAGAGCCGCACCATTAGGGCGGCGACCACGTGAATCGCCAGCCAGCCGTCTGCCCTGGACACGTCGCCGTCTCGGTGGTGGTGCGCGTTTCCGCGCTCGGACCGGTCGGCGTTGATCCAGTCGGTGATCGGTTTGAGAAGTTGCCGGTCTGCCGCCGTCAGGATGTTGACCTTCTGTGCGTTGTTGAGCTGGTCGGCAATGCTGTTGCCCGAGACGCCCAGTGCACGGAAGAACTCCTGAACTGCCGAGGCAGCGTCGGTGATCGCTACGTCCGGCTTGTTCTCGGCTAGACGCGTCAACGCCGTCTGAAAGCCAGCGGACGCCTTGGCGAACCTTGGGTCGGAGTCGAGCAGGATTGTCACCGGACGCACGACCTCGGCGTGAAGCACTTGGTTCCCGCGTGAAGCAAACTTCCCGTCTTCGTAGTTCCACTCGACCCGAGCGCCGAGCAGCAAGTCGTTGACGGTGTCGGCGAAGATCGTAAGGTCGTATCGGGGCACCTCTGTGGGCCTGGATGTCCATTCGTCAGAGACATTAACCGGTTGCGTGTCGTGCTCGCTCAGCCAAGCAAACGCCAACACGACCGCAGCCACGACATCGAGTCTCTCCGCGTCGTCGCCCTCCCCTTGGACGAGTACCTCATAGGCAGAAAGATCCGCGCTGCCGCTCGCGCTGCTGATGAGCCGATGCGAGTCGGCTGTGGCAAGCACTCGTCCGACCGCGTTGGTGACGTGGAGCAGTGTCGCGTGGATCTTGCGCCCCACCTCAGGAGGACAATCATCCCGCCAGGCGACACCTTGCGACGCCTCAGACTCCGCGAGCAAGCGACGACGACGCAGCTCCGAAGGAAGCGGCGCGAAGCGGTTCTCGATGCTCACCCCTCAAGGGTACGGTCCCCGCGCGACGTTCCCGTGAAGTCGGGGTGCCGACACGAAAAACGGACTCCAAGCCCACCACCGGTAGCGCCGTTCGGTTTGATCATGGCGTGGCTCATGCGCCCTGTGCGCGGCCCCTCCGCCGCGCTGTCAAGTATTGTTCGTGTTTTTGGTCTACGTCGCGAAGTAGTGACTCGAGCGCGTGACCCCGCTCTTGGAGCAATCTGGGCAGCGGCATCTCTAGGAAGGTGCGGCTGTAATCGGCGAGCGTTGTCAAGGTCAATAGCGCCATCGATAAAAGCGGTTGCGGGCGGAACCGTTGTGGTCGGATTTCAATCTCGAATCCGCCTGGGGTCTCCGCGAGGTGGTGTTTGAAGATGTCGGTGAAGCTACCGTGTACAGCGCCGGAACCTGTTCGGTAGGCAGAATATGCCGTCGGTCCTAGCAATTCAATGCGGGCCTGGGCGTTGGGCCACCCATTGCTGCGGCGCGAGGGGATGTCTTCCTCGCGAACGCCGGCCGCCGCAAGTGTCTCCGCGATCGAACGGTTGATCCGTTCTTCAATTGGCAGCAGCACATTGCCCCGCTGTGCTGCCTGCTCGCGTACGACTCTCAGGAACTCACGCTCCGCGATGAGACTGTCCATCACGTAAGCCGTGTACCGACTTCCATCGCCCGAATCCCTGAGTAGATACATGACGGTAGATACGGAATCCATGAACTCGCGACTCACAGCAACCTGCTGGTCGCCGCCATGCCCGTCGGCAATCTGTCGAACCAGGGTTTTCATGAGCTTCGCCATGCGGGCGTAGTGGCCGATGATGATGGCGTGGTTGCGCGGCAGCCCGTCGCGGAGACCTTCCGTTCGTATGCCTGCCACTGCGACCAAAAGCATCAATGCTTCCTTCAGCAACTCGAAGGCTTCACGAACGAATGGCTGCTCGTCCGTAGCCCGTAGTAGGTCCTCGAAATCAACAATGTGAACTTCGGGGAGAAGCTCCGGATCAAAGTTAGCTTGCGTGTCACTCTGCAATTTTCGTCTCGACCTTGATCATGATGTTTTCGACCTCAGCCCGCGCGTCGTCCGACAGATTAGATCTTGCGAGCACCATCTCGTGGTCGAACCCGACCAACTCGTCTGCCAAGGAGAACGACAGTGCATCGAGGTGATCGGCAAGCAGCTCGGTCGCAACCGTGCGCCCAAATCCAACCTCTTGCAGTTGAATTGCTCGCCGATCGGCGGTGCCGTACTCGACGAGCGTCGCCACGTTGATCCCGGAGGCCTCTTGGCCAAGTGCGATCACACTCACATCGAAGAAATTCTGGAGATAGCCAATGATCCGAAAGCGAAGGCCGCCTTCGATGTCGCGAAGCGTCCACTCGATGATGAGATTGATATGCCTTACGGACTTCCGGTCGAATCGCTCGCGGACAAGGCTCTCCTCCCGTGAGTAGTCCCGATAAGTGATCCACCCTTCGCGCGAGTAGTGGGCGATTGAGCTGGAGATCACGCGGCTTATCGGATCTCCTCGGACCCATCCCCGCATCAGCAGAGCCCAGTAATACAGACGACTATCCCAGCCCTCAGCGTCGGTATTCTTTGGCATAAGCGGGTCTTTACCGGAGACCTCTGTGGTGCGCCAGCCATACAGGCCGCTCAGGCGACGGAGCACGACGAGGAAGGTATTTACGTCACTGAGGTCGGCGCCCTCAGCCACAAGAGGTCCCGCGGCCCCCTGGGTAAGCTCCAACCAGACTCGGTCCTGATACTTGGGGAGAATGTTGGGTGATCGCCGCAGCACATCCGTCGGCACGACTACGGATGCAGCCGCTTTTTTCAGCAGATCGCGGCCGCCCGGCACCTTGTCAAAGAAGTAGCTGCGAAGCGGTGTCTGCTGGTTGTCGAGCTGATGAAGCGTGAGGATGGACGCGTATTGCTCCACACCCCGTTGGTGGTCTGCCGACGGAGTTCCGGGAAGCGCCTCACCGCGCAGAATTCGCGCGATGTCGGTGTACTCCTTCTTGCGATTGGTGGGCGGGCTGACCAGAAAGCTCTCGGCCTTTGCCGGTTCAGCGCGAGGGATCAGCGCACGGGTGGTGTCAGACCAACGGTTTGCCTCTTCCCGTACGCAAATGACATTGCCGGAGAAGTCGTGGGTAAGGCGGCCGGCTCGGCCCGCGAGGTTCTCGAAGTCGATCTTGGTGAACGAGCTGTTTCCGTGCTTGTCGCTCAACACGAAAATGTTCTTCGCCGGCAAGTTCACGCCTTCGAGCAAGGTCGAGGTGCACACAACGAATTGGATTGGTGAGTCCGGGTCGGAGAACGCCTGCTCTACACGCTCGCGTACCTCCTGCGGCATCTTGCCGTGGTGGAAGGCGACTCCACGGCTCAGGGTGCTTCCGAGGAAGTAGTCCTTATGTACGTATTCGCGGACGTGCTGAATCAGCTCGTCAACCTTGTCACTCGTCACCGTCGCTCGCTTTTCGGCTAGGCGTAGTGCAAATTCCGCAGACTTTAGCGACCCGTTGACGTAGATGATCGCCTTGCGTTTGCCGCTTCGAGAAATCACGAAGTCGACGACGTTGGTTTCGGCCGGGGCTAACTCCATCTCCTGCGGTGTTGTGTCGAGACCGGAGTAGTAGTACTGCTTTTTCGCCACGAGGTCGACGAAGTAGCGCTGTTGAGCCACTGTGCGCTCGCGCACGGCGAGTGCGCCGTTAGTCGCTTTGCCGAACAGCTCGAGGAATAATTCGGGGTTGTCGATGCTCGGCGATGCGAACACTAGCTTCGTCGCGAAGCGTCGAGTCGCCTCAACAATGGCGTGATAGTAGAGCGAGCTTCGTGCGTCGTTCTTGGCAATGACTTTCTGTGCTTCGTCGACGACAAGATAGTCGATCTCTCGCACCGGGTTCGCGAGGTATCGCAGGAGTCGCTCCGGCGTGAGCACGAAGATCGTGCGCCGGTATTTCTGACGGAGAAGTTTTGGCAGCGACGGGTAGGTGGCAACGTTGACCTCCGGCACCTCCTCCAGAAGGTTCCGGAGATCGGCGGCAGTCTGGCCGATCAACGCCTTCGTTGGGACCAAAACCACGACGCAGTGGTCGTTCAGCTCGTCACGCCGCACGATGTTGTAGAGCGCGTCCTTGATGATGAACGACTTCCCGAGCGAGGTGGGCCCCGAGAAGCTGAAGAAGTCTTCGCCGCGCATTTTTTCGGTGATTGCGTACTGCGTGTCCGTCAGGATGGCATCGCCCTTGTTGGTCTGCTGCAATACTTCTTTCGCGATGCGAAGCGTGCCCCGAGACAGCGGCAGGGCGTAGCGACTTCCGACACCCTTCTGGAGCGTGCTGATTCCAGGAAAGTTCCCAAGCTGCACCAGCACGGCTTCGGCGATGGCAAGCAGTCGATCGCTGAGCTCCTTACTTAGCCCCCCGGCGGCATCGTGCTCACGAAGCAACGCGATAGTCGTGTATGCCAGCTCGCGGTGACGTGGATCGCTTGAATGCGAAAGCACATCTGCATAGCGGAGCAGATGCTTCGCCTCGGTCGGATCGACCTCGCTCGTTGTGTCACCCGATAGGAACGAACTGGCAACGCATCGTTCGAGATTGCTGTAAGCGGTCTGGAAACCCTTGCGGGCAACGATCATTTCGCCGAGCACGTCAGCGGCATTGCGCTCGGTCACTTCTTGGTCTTCTCTTTCGGAGGACGCAGGTTCTTGCCGCTTAGCTCTGACGCCAGATCTATCCGAATATCTTCGATGCCGCGCACTATGCCGTTCACGTTTCGCTTGAGGAATGGGACGGCGTAGAGGTGGAACTGGTAGCCGCCGAGGCCGCGGTTTTGAATCTCCGTTTTGATGGTGTCTATCTGTTCGGTGATGGTCGCGAGCGCGACAGTCCGAAGGTGCTCCTCGATCTCCGCCGCGCTGTGATCAACAAACGGGTACTCTCTGACGTCGAGCTCGAAACCGATGAAGACGCCGAACGCGTTGGACTTAGTTATCTCGGGCCCCCCGGAAGCCGGTGGGAGCAGAATCGTGGCAAGCAGCTCGATCTTCTCGGGGTCGAGGCTCTCCTTGAGCAGCTCGGATTCGACGAGCCAGGTATCGAAGTCGAAATCGTCTTCTTGCACCTTGCCCATGGAGGCGAATGCGGCCTTGATGCCGCGCTTCACGCTCGACCCCACACTCCCGGTAGCGTCGCCGTACATCTTCGATTCTCCAAAGATGAGCTGGAACTCGCCCGCACCTACTTCAAGCAAATGGACGCCATCAGTGCCGTGCACGTAGTGCTCCGAAGACGTCTTCAGCTCCATCTTGGAGAGGATCTTCGGAGCGCCGAGGTGCCCTTCAAGGAAGGAGTACAGCAGGAGCTCCCCGCCCTCACCCGCGTTCGCGTCCGGCGCTTTGAACTGCAACTGAGTCTTCCGGAAGAACTCGCCCATACGACTCAAGTCGCTAGTGAGCTTCTCAAGGTTCTGTCGCGACAGTACGTAGCTGACGCTGTTATTGACGAGTTCCTTGAACAGGGGCTTGATAGCGAAGTCGCCACCGTCCACTCGAAGGACATGAAGGTGCATGACGGTTTTCGCGTGGATGTCAAAGCGCGCAGGCTCATAGAACAGCGCAAGGAAGCGTTCTCGGCTCATGAGCGACAGAGGGAGAACCGAATCGCTCAAAGGGCTGTCTCACATCGAGAGGCGCTGGAAGCACGAAGACAAACATCACCGAGAAGCTCACAGTCCGCCTTCCTGTAAGACAGGAAGCCATGGCTATACCGGTGAACAGTCTTCACTGATTCAACCGAGCAAAACTTGTTGGCACGGAATCCTTGCAATTGCGAGAGAACCATCTCTTCCCTCTCGCCGGAAGCTTGGTCTAATTTCAGCGCCGCGGCATTCACGGTTTTGATAAGGCTTATAGCGTCCACATCGAAACTGTAGGGCGAGAATCTCCCACGCAGCCCGTTCCGCATGGCCCCAGTTCGGGCCAGACAGGAACAAGCCGGCCGACAAGACCGGCTAGGTCCGCATCACACCTTCAACCGTGAGGGGTCCTACAGATACACGTTCAAGCCTGCGTGCGAGAGCAACGGGCTGGCAGGTCTGATACTCCGCACGGTGCGGCACATCACCGGCGCTCTTGCGTTGGAGTCTCGCGCTTTCGACAGGGACGAACTTTATCGGGCAATGGGGCATTCGAGCTGCGCGATCACGGGATAGGGTCTACGCCCACGCGCGCACGGCACCGTTCTATGCACCGTGCAACCTTCTGTACTTACATCGCAGCCGCGAGCACCGCTCGGACTTATGTGACAGCCGTCGCCGAGTGAAGCTGGCGCCCCTCACTAAAATGCCCTCATGGACCTTGACCGCGCGGTTGGTCGAATTGACCAGCAGATTAAAGAAGCCAATGGTGGCTCCCCCGCGAACTTTGACGAGTGGCATAACAGGACGGAAATCGTTATCCGAGCAGTGTTCGGAGAGGTCAGTCCCATACATCACAAGTTCGATGACGTCCGATACAGCCCCGGCATCTGGACCGAGGGTACGGATTTCGCGCCATATGTCCGCGCTGGAGTTCAGGAAGTCATAAGCATTCTTGAGGCCTCTAAACTCGAACTCGAGATACTGGCGGAATCGTCGGCACCATCCATCGCAATGGAAACACCAGCTGAGGTTTCGACTCGGGTGTTTATCGTTCACGGCCAGGATGACGCCCGGAAGTACGAGCTGGAGTCCTACCTACAGAAACTCACCGCTGAGGCGCCCATCATCCTGCACCAGCAGCCGAACGGTGGACGGGTGCTGATCGAAAAGTTCGAGGATAGCGCGTCATCAGTCGGTTATGCCGTCGTACTTCTGACGGCTGATGACCTAGGCCGACCCTCCGGGCTGGCGCCTCAGGATGATCAGCCGCGTGCTCGACAGAATGTCGTATTCGAGATGGGCTTCTTCATCGGGCTTATCGGGCGCGGTAATGTCGCGGTGTTGTATGAACAAGACGTCGAGTTGCCGAGCGACATCAACGGCTTGTTGTACATCCCGCTTGATGCGGCAGGTGCATGGAAAGGGAAGCTCGCTTCAGAACTCGACCATGCGAACATCCCGGTCGATTGGACTGCGCTCGGCCGACTATGACCCGGTGTGCGTCCGCGCGGGAGGGTGTGGTCTCAGGAGCCTTGCCGAGTCATGCCGCGCTGAGAGCGCTCTAGCAACGTCGTGCAGCGGCGCCCTCGGGCAGCTTGTGGCCGTCATCGGCCGGACCGTCCTCGGCGGTGCTGCCGCAGTCGCGCAGTTATCTGCGCTCAAGAATGAAAGCGCCCGGTTAGCGGACAAATCGCAGGATCAAAAACTCTCCTCTTGTGCTCACCTAAAAAGTTTGCGGTAGGCCCAAAGTCTCCTGCCAGAACCCGCGCAATCGGCATGGCCGTCACGTAAGCGGCCCCGGCCAACCGAAGCGCTGCTGCGGCCGACTGCAGGTGACCGCCCTGGACCCAAGCGTCGTCCATTAGGAGGACGTGACGTGCCCTTATCGCTTCTGTGTCGTCGACTCGAAAGCTCTCGGGCAGGAACTTACGCCTGGCATTGCGTTCCAATCCAGGCTCACCGACATACGTCAACCCGGTTCGCGGCAAACTCGGACCAAATAGCGAAAGAATCTGTTCGAGCGGGTGGGGCCCCGTCCGCTGTCCGCTAGTTGAGGGCACACTTGCGATCACGACTTCAGTTCCAGCTAGTTCAGCAACGCACCGAAGATGTTGGCTGAGGCTCGCAAATACCACGCTCCGGATTCGGGCTATCGCGTCGCCTCGGACTGCGATGCCGTACTCGGCATTCTTATAGACGGTCAAATCCTTGTATGACTGCTCTCCTTTTACCGCATAGGTGAGCGGCGCGACGACGTTCGCGGTTGGAAACTGTGCATTTGCATGTGCATTGCACGCGTAGCAGAGTAAATACCCATCCGTTGGGGCCGCGCAAACCTCGCAGGTCACCCCAGATTCCCTGATCGGATTCCAGAATATGGCGCGAGCTTGCGCCAACTGGTCCGAATTCGACACTGGCTACGCTGACTTCTCTGACAATGAGAGGCCCGCTTCTACCCATGTGGCGCGACTTAGACGACGACGTCGGATGTCCTTCACGGCTTCCAGCGCTTCCCGGGCACTGGAAACAACCCTGACATCGAAACGTTGAGCTACGAGGTCCTTCGCCCACTTCGTTTGGAGGTAAACAGCCTTCGAAAGGATTAGCGGTCTGCCGTGCTTTGTCGCTGCGCGCGCCTGAATGCGAGTTCCGCTATTTTCACTCGCCTCGACGATCAACGTCATGCCGCTGTACGCGCTCATCACGTGGTTTCGCATTGGAAAGCTCTGTTTCGAGGGGGGCGCGTCCGGCCAGAACTGAGAAATGAGAAGGTGCTCGTCGGCCACCCACGATTGAAGTGTTGCATTTTCGCGCGGATACGAGACGTTTAGCCCAGTTCCAATAATGCCGACGGTCCTGTTCCCTGCTTCTAAAGAGCGAGTCATCGCAGCCCCGTCCACCCCTTTCGCCAGCCCAGACACGATGCTGATGCGGTCCGCGGCAAGCAGCGGTACAAGCTCATCAATAAATCGGAGCGCTCCGGTTGAAGGCGTCCGTGTGCCAACGATGGCTACAGAGTTCGCGTCCTCGTCATCAAAGTGGCCCCGGGCGAAGAGCAGCGGAGGAAAGTCGTGTACAGCGCGTAGCTGCGACGGGTAATCCGACGAGTACGGGGTAACTACACGCATCCTTTGCTCTTCCCAAGAATGCAGCTGCTCGCTCGCGTTCGAAAGGACAGCGCCAAATTCCTCGTCGAGAAGGGTAGGAGCGATTCGCCCGCGAAGCAGCTTGCTGGCGGGCTGCTCCTCAAGCTCTTCACGGACTTTTGCCCAGCGACTGTCATGCATTTGAAGGAGCGCGATTAGAGCAACGGTCTCTGTGTGCTGCGTCCCCGACATGGTTCTACAGTACGCCCGACCACCCACACGCGTCCCGGTCGACGAGCCGGATAGGAGGCGGCCTTAAATAGTTTGACGGCTTCTCTTTACGAGATGAAGAGCGTTCCCGGAGAACATTAGTGGCCTCATCAAACCGGTATGAACCATCAGCCTGATTCATACGGCTCGCTCGGATGGCGTAGTTTTGTGGACGGTGAACTTATCGGGCCGTGCCCTCCCGGAGACTCTAATTCGGTCCACAACCAATCTTCGGTGTCCTGGCGAAAAACGAACGATCGGTTACCCCCGGGTCACAGCGGAAGGCTTCGCATAGCGGATCGTCACCATAAGACGATCCTTCGAGCTGGATGGCCCTAACTGATAAGGGCTGCTAAGTCGAGCGTTTGCGCGTACTAGATGCCGCGTCGACACAGTGGTCTACCTCCCACTCCCTCATGCGACTGCCCCACCCGCACGAGCCCTAGCCGGCCTCGCTGCTGTGGCACCCGCAACTTTCACGAAGCACGAGGCGGTGCGGGATGGTGG
>Ga0247735_1000830_pt1 | contig 12255 bp, 11 predicted proteins | sample UWRJL178409R2_FD_180934 | JGI IMG/M metagenome (GOLD analysis project Ga0247735, IMG submission 180934) | Plant litter microbial communities from Arlington Agricultural Research Station in Wisconsin, United States - UWRJ-L178-409R-2 | ecosystem: Environmental > Terrestrial > Plant litter >...
GGGGCCGAACGGCAAGTGGAAATGGGTGTGGACCAGCGCCACTACTCGATCGGGCACGCACGCCAGCGCGATGTCGAGCAGCATCGCCGGACGATCGTCGGAGACGAGGATCCAGTCCGGCTCGATCCTTCGGATCGTGTCCCCAATGCGCGCCGGAGCTTCGGGGCCGTCGAGATCGAACGCTTCGATACTTACGCCGTCGTGGCGATAGGACATGCTGCCGGCGTCGTCTCCAACGTCGATACCGCGTGCGGCGAGGCCCTGAGTGCTGAACCGGTCGGACAGGACCCGTCCAGCGGCAGGCATCCGCGAGACCGCATGGCATTCGAATCCACGCGCGGCGAGCGCGGCCAGCAACAGGCGATTGGCCTTGTTGCCTCCGCCATAGGACGGAAAATACGCGGCATCCTGCAGCAGGAGTATCGTGGCGGCCATCGCCAGCAATAGGCCTTCGGCCGCGCGCCGCGGTCAAGTCGGGTTACCTGTCAAAATGGGGGCATCGACTATGCGTCTCGCCCGATCGGGCCGGTAGAGTTCAGCATCGACCTGGGGAGAGACATGTGCGCGACCTGATCTGCGGATTGCTCGGTTCACCGGAAAGCGCAGGTGCCGGCACGGCGGCAGGCCGGGCGCGCGACCTCACCGTATCGTGGCTGCGCTGGCATTATTTCGGCGAGATCATCGAGGGTGCCGATCTCGGCACGATCCTTACGCGTGCCCGCCAGACGGGCTGTCGCTATTGCCTGATCCAGGGGTACGGCCATGTCGTGGCCGAACATGCCGGACCGAATGGCGGCAAGGCGCGCAGCTTCTTCGATGCGCTGGAGGAATGGACCGGCGACCATGAGTTCGTCTTCGCCGGCGTGCCCGGCCGATGCCTGCTGGTCGATCTCGATGCTTGGACGCGGAACGGAGAGCCGGGCCTCGATGCCGCAACGCCGTTCGGCCCGGGGCTGGACGGCCATCTGATCGACCTGCGGCCGGACCTCACCAATGCGGCGGGCTTTCTCGGCTTTCTCGACGAGATGTCGGAAAAGGCCGGGCGCGGCGTGTTCGTGCTGAACTACGAATCCTATGACGATGTCGCCGAGCCCCCCCCCGGCTTCGCGGCGCCCGTGTCGACCCTTTATTGTGTCGCGGCCGGATTGAAGCCCAACCGCATTCTCGCGACGCACGGCGTGGACGCGGACAGCAAGGTGGTGTTCTTCGATTACAGCCGCCAGGCGCTGGATTTCCGGCGCCAGCTCGACAGCGAATGGGACGGGCGCGACTATCCGCTTTTCCTGCGGGGCCTGTTCGAGCAGCAGAACGGCGCGCACTATTACCTTTGGCCCGGCGCCTCGCCGGACAACATGGATTGGGCTGAGCTCGAACGGCTATGGGCGGCCGAACTGGCGCGATGGGGCGGCAGTGAGAACTTCGAGGGTCATTGGCGGCAGTTCCGCACGCTGAAGCGCGACTATCTTCTCTGCAACATCCTCGAGGCCGATGCCCTGCTCGCGCGCATCCGCAACGAGCCCGGCGCGCTGATCTGGTGGAGCAACGCCTTTTGCACGATCTTCAGCGCGACGCATTTCAGCCTGGAGCAGAAGCGCCGCATCTATGAGGACTGGATCGTCCGCCTCGCCGAAGCGGCGCCGGATATCTTCCTCTACGGATCCGACCACAGCAACAGCAGCGTCAACGCCATCACCGCGCGCGACTATCGCGACCGCTATTTCGCGCATGGCGGCGATCCGCTTCTGGCACGCGCCTTCCACCGTCATTCGATCAGGTTCTGACCCCGCCGCGATCGACGGGGTCAGGGTCAGGCAATAATCAGCGGAACGATACCGTGTTGGGGAAGACGTGGCTGACGCTGGTCCCCTGCGTCCCGTTGAAATCGCCATGGCAGCTGAAACAGTTGCTGGCCGTGGCGTTCGGATCCGGGTTGCCTGGGCGCACTTGCTGGAAGGTCTCCATGGTGGTGTTCGCGACGAACTGCGACCCGATCAGCTGATATCCCGGCTGCGGCGGAATGATCCGGTTGCTCCAGATCGCGCCGACCAGGAAATAATTGGCCAATGCCTTGCCGCTGGTGCCCGACGCGGCCAGTTTCGGCTGAAGCGACTGCATCAGTGATACCAGCAGGGTGTTGTTGAGCACGGCCGGATCCGTCGGGGTCGGCGTGCTTGGCTGCTGGCTGCCCCATGGATTGAGGCGTGCGACGCTCGCCGGCGCCAATTTCGCCCCGGCCGAGACGATGCTGACGATGTTAGGGTCGCTGCCGGACGATGCCGTTTCGACGATCACGTCGGGTGCGGTGGAGGCGCCCTTCGTGCCGTTGTAGAAGATCGAGGACTGGCTGCTCGTCTGGCTGAAGGTGACGGTGGTGAGGCAGCTCGTGCTCGTCTTGCACGCCTTGGTGGCCGGATCGTAATTCTGGTTGAGATAGGAATAGGTCGCATCGGGGCTGTTGAAGTTCGATTCGAACGTCGCCCAGACCATTTCCGGGTGGTGGTTGACCGACCCCACGACGTGCATGCCGACCATCGCCAGCGTACGCGTGACCATGGTGTCGCCATCCCAGACCAGCACCAGCTGCCCTTTGGCATTGGTCTTCTGCGTAAAGGCCGGAACGTCCGATTTGATCTTGATGAGGCCGCTGGCCTGAGCGGGCGTGATATAGGCCGTATCGACCCAGGCAGTCTTCACTTCGATCGCGAGCTGCTCGAGGTTTGGCAGGGTCTTGCCCGAGGCCGTCTGGATTTCCTTCGCCTGATCGAGCGTGATCGGGAAGTTCGTCTTGTTCGGGCCCGCCCGGTAATAGGGCACCTTGCGCCAATGCTCCTTGAGCGCAGTGAAGACGTCGCTCTCCTGGATCGCATAATAGACGACCGGATAGGTCGACATGCCGGACGCGCCGGGTGCCGCGACGGGCTGCCCGTTGACGATCAGCACGCCGCCGCCTGCCTGGCCGGTCGAGTCCGTATCGCCGGCCGGGCCGCCAACCAGACTGGCGGTGTTGGCCGATTTGAGTAGCAGCGTCTTGGGCTTGTTGACCCGGACGCGGAACGAGATGTTCGTCTTGTTCTGGGCATCGAGGCCAGTGCTGTTGACCAGCTGGAAGGCGCCGGTGGCGTTATCCTCGACCGCGTTGTCGAACTTGGACGAGAACATCAGCAAATTGCCGCGTGCGTCCTTGGTCGTCAGCCACAGGAACATCTGCGACGACCATTTATAGAAGGCGCAGTCCGACGACGGATCGAAGCTGGAGCTGCTCGGCGGCGCGAAATTGTTGCCGACTTTCCAGGTGGCGAACTCGGCGCTGCTGACGGCGCAGAGCGGCGCCGGGCCGGCGGGCGTCTGGGACTGGACGGATGATTTGGCGGCGACGCCGACGAACAGAAACAGGCACGCCGATAATAGCCATTTGCTCGGTCTCATTTCGCATGCTCCTTGATGGATTGGTGGGAAATCTCTGAGGCTGGGGCGACGCGCTGAGTCATCGCGCGGTAGACGTTGCGGACGGTGAGGTCGGGGACGGAAACGAGATAGATTCCGCCGTCATAGGAGGAGGCGATCAGCCCATCGCCGCTGCGCGTCAGGGAACTGATGCCGTTGGCCGCGATCGTCTGCCGGGTGACCCTGCCGGTCCGCAGATCGGCCTTCACCAGCGCCCCCCAATAATCGCCGACGATCACCGTATCAGCGTCCCAGAAGCAGAGCGATTTGGGAGACCGGCGGCCGAGCTCGATCGAATGAACCAACCGAGCGTCGGCGAGGTCGTAAACGTTCAGGGTGAAGTCGCGCGATGCGCTGGCGATGCGGTCTCCCGCCGGGGAGATATCGACATCGTCGACGATCGCGGTGTGGCCGGGGAAGTGGTTGAGGATCTCGCCGTCGAGCGTCCAGGACAGCAGTCCGCCATCGGCGCTGCAGCTTACACCGATCGCGTCCTTCGGGTGCAGGCGCAAGGCCTTCACCGCGCCGTCGTGCAGCGCATGCGCCTGCACATCGCGCCCGTCCGGCGAGACCCGGACGATCGCGCCGCTATAGCAGGCAGCGAACATCGCGCCTTCATGGCCCGCGCACTGCGCCACCCGGATCGAATTGATCGGCCCCTGCCCCAGCGCCACCTCGACCTGGCTTTCCAGCCCGGCACCGAAGACATGGAGTTTGTGGTCGTGCGTCCCGGTGATCACCCGGCCCGAGGCCGGATCGCGCGTGATCGCGTTCATCAGCCGGCGCCCGCCCGGCGGCGCGGTGCGCGCGACGAGGGCGGCCTCATGATCGGTCAGGCGGATCAGCCGCACCATGCCGTCATCGGCGACCAGCGCGACGCTGCCGTCCGGCGCGGCGGCGGCCTCGTTGAAACAGGCATTGCCCTGATCCCCCGGTGCGCCGCCGATCTCACAAATGATCTCGCCCGAGGCCGCATCCCATTGCACGACGGTGCCATCGAAGGTGCCGGCGAGGATCGTGCTGCCATCTGGCGACCAGCCAAAGGACCGTTCCCATTTGGCCGGATGATTTTGCAGATCGACCCGGGGAGCGAAGGACGCGGCGTCCCAGAGCCTGATCACCTGATCATAGGCGCAGGACAGGATGTCGCCGTTGACCGGCGACACCGCGACCTTCTTGATCCCCGATCCGTGCGCCGCGATCGCGGCCTGGGCCGTACCGTCACGGGCATCGAAGACGCGGATGACGCCGTCGTCGCAGCCCAGCACCACGCGGCCGTTGAGCATGTCGATCGCGCAGGTATCGGTTTCGGTCTCGAACGGGCCCCAGGTGCGGATCAGCGCGCCGCTCGCGAGATCCCATTGCCGCAGCGTCATGTCGTCGCCCGACGAATAGATCAGCCCGTCGCGACAGGCGACCGATAGCACATCCTTGTCATGGCCTTCGATCGTCCGGCGAATGGCGCCGGTGTCGAGGTCCCACACGATGATCCGCCGGTCGCGCGACGCCGAAACGCCGGTGCAGTCGTCGACGAACGCGAAGCCTTCGACATCGTCGCTATGCCCACGCAGCATCCGGGCCAGCTTCCGTTCGCCGAGATCCCAGATGCAGATGTCATAGTCGGACGAGGAGGATGCCGCCCAGGCGCCGTCGTCGCTCACCGTCACATGATTGGCGAGGTGCCGGTGATAGCCGAGCAGTTCGGCCGTGCCGGCATCCAGATCGAACAGCGAGACCGCGCCGTCATAGGCGACCGCAACCGCGGCGGCACGCCCCGGAATGGCGGCGACCGAGGTGACCGGTCCACGATGGCGGGTAAAGCCATCGGCTGCGATCGGGACGATGTTGGCGTTGAGCATCGGCGGCGCTCCTACGGCGTGAAGGCGTGGTGACGGAGTTCGGGCGTGTCGCGGCGGTAGAGATCGTCGAGCAGCGCAGTCCCGCGCAGGGCACCGGCCAGCTCGTCGAAATTCTGCACCACGGCGTCGAGATCGGCCGGTCCGCGCTTGTGGCTGGCGGCCGACAGCGGCGCGGGTGCGGTTATCGCTAGAAAGGCGAGGATGCGGGCTATCTCGGCGGGATCGCCCAGCGCTTCATAATGAGTGTCGAGCCAGGGTTGTCCGGACGCGCGGAGCGCCTCCTCGATCATCGCATAATAGGCGGCGTTCCGGGCGCTGTGCCGGATCAGGTCATCCACCTCGACATGCACCGCCGGCAGGGTCGGGTCGGCCGGTGAGTCATAGGTTTCCCAGACCCCGGTCAGCTTCGCGATCTCCTCGGACACATAGGTCCGCACGCGGTTGCGCCGCCGGAGCAGGATCTTGCGCACCAACGGGTCGCGCAGCAGGGCGCGGACTGCATCGTCATTCTCGTCCCGGTTCATCTTGAAGCCGGTCGCCCGGGCATCCCCGCCCGAGGCCCAGACCGTGGCGATGAACCCTGCCGGGTCGCGGTCCCGTTCGGCGAGGCTGGCGCCGCCCTGCGCGTCCAGCGCCCAATGGATGCCGCCGGGGTTGAACAGGCCGTGATGGCACAGGATGTCGGGGTGCGCATTCAACAGGCTGCAAAGCAGATTGCTGCCGGTGCGCGGTGCCGCGAAGATGACGAACCGGACAGGCTGGCCGGCGCTCATCGCGCCGCCCCCGCCGCTACCGCAACCTCCACATCTCCGGATTCGAGCAGGAAACCCTCCCCGAAGGCGCTCGCCCGAAACGCGACGGGCAAGGTGCCGAGCGTGTCGCGGGCACCGCGATCAGCGCCCTCGGCATCGCCGGCGCGGACATAGATCGTCACCCGGTCAGCAAAGCCCTGGCTGAAGAAGGAGCGCAGCAAGGTCGGGCCGCCCTCGACCAGCAGGCTTTCGATGCCGTGATCGTAAAGCGAGGTCAGCGGCCCGTGCAGGTCATGGCCGCTCATCGTCAGTGCGACCGCGCTCGGATCGACATGGTCGTGCGAGCTGATCACGAAGGCGGGCGCCCCGGGGTGCGACATCGCGCAGGGCTGGGACCCGGCGAAGATGACGCGGTTCGGCTGACGCCGCGGCTCGCGCCCGAGCTTTTCCGAGCGGACCGTCAGCCGGGGGCGATCCATGTTCCACGTCCTGCCGCCGACGGCGATGGCGTCATAGCGCTCGCGCAGGACATGGACACGGCGCCAGTCGGCGCCGCAGGAGATGTTACCCGAAATACCCTGCGGACGGGACACGCTGTGAATGTCCTCGGTGGCGAAGTTGATGTGGATGAAAGGCCGCCGCATTCACTTCTCCAATGCTTTTCCACCCAGGATTACCGTCGCCGGCGACAAAGGGTTTTTGAAGGAAACGGGGCACCACACCCGCACTGAATAGCATGGAGAGAAAGGTCAGAAAGAAGTGTTGCAACCAATTTAGAATGGAATCGCATGAAACTCGGGATCTTCTGCTGAGCTGTCGTAGTTGATTGGAATTTTACCACCAACCATGTGGCATATTACCACCACATATGCGGTATCTTGTATGGACTTTAGCGTCCCTATTTGCCGGAATCATTTCCCACTATAAAGATATACATTGACCATGGCTCCCCACGACTCAGGTGAGAGGCCTGCACTCGTGAGCGGAATCGACCGACCGCCGACCTGTTTCACCTGTTTTTACAGGCGGAATTTTTCTGCACCTGTTATGTTGGATTTCACCTGGCAAATTATCGTTCTGATCCAGAACCTTGCGTCGTCCCACCTGTTATTCCCGGAACAGGTGGGAACAGGTGCGATAACAGGTGACATCGCCGCCGGAACAGGCGCGGCTTGATTCAAATCATCGACGCGATCGGGTTTGAAGGCAGTGGGATCAACCATGGCCGGAACGATGACATGAAGAGCCACCAATTTGAATCGAGCGCCGACAGGACGGACGATGGCGACGCACCGCAGGTCTCGCGCCTGCGAGGGCGGTTTCGCAAGGGGAGCTCGGGCAATCCCGCCGGTCGTCCGCCGGGGCGGCGTGCAACGGGCGCGCCGGGCGACCGCCTGCCCGGATCTGACCAGCCGACACGCGCGATGATCCTCGAAGAGGCCTATCGCCGGGTGACGATGAACGACGGCGACGCCGTGATCGAGCTGCCGGCGCACCGGGCCATCTTCCGATCGCTGACCGAGGCGGCGATGAAGGGCAACCAGGCCGCGCTACGCCGCTGGACCGACCTGGTGCGGCAGGCCGAGAACGACCAGATGCGCGACCAGCTCGCGCTCTACAATCTCATGGAGCGGGCGCCGTACGGGCGCGAGCCCAAGGCTTCCTACGAGGACGATATCCTGGTCGATTCGCGCTCCGGGCGGGTGGTGATCAGGGGTGGGCCGGGCGATGATAGCGATGGCTAAGGCGTAGGGCGCCCGGCTGACGTGCAAGCCGATCGACGTCGCATGAGCACGAAAGTCAGCCCCTCCCGTTCGGGACGGGCTGACTTGGCTTAGGGCACATTTCACGCCCCCTCACCCGCCAGAGGGTTTTGGAACGATGAGGTGACGACGCCCGTAAAAAAGTTACGGATTTTTCGCTCTCATCCGTCTATCTGGATAATCGCGATGACGAATCGCGCGTCGAACGAGGAACCTCCGGACCGTGCAGGGAATGTCGGCAGTGACGAAGAAAGCAGCGGCGTACGCCCTGTCTTCGTGCGCCCGAATGCCCGGCGTCCCCACCAGCGCCTCGATCCGACTTATTATCCGGACCCGAATTACGATCGGGCAGATCTCCACGATCTGACCCCATCGGTCAAAGGCGCTGGCGCGGGACGCATCCGCCACGCCGACGTACATAATTCAGTGATTTCCGGAGCTTCATCATGGACTTTTCCCGTGCGCGTGACGCGCATCCGCCCGAACAGGTCGTGCGCCTGCAGGATTCCGCCAGCGGCCTGGACGGCGTCATCGCCCTTCATTCCTCCCATCTCGGCCCAGCGGCCGGCGGCTGCCGTTTATGGACCTATCCCGACTTCAATGACGCCACCCAGGACGCGCTGCGCCTAGCCGAAGGTATGAGCTACAAGAACGCGCTGGCCGGCCTGCCGCTCGGCGGCGGCAAGGCAGTGCTGCGTCGCCCCGAAGGCGATTTCGATCGCGCTGCCCTCTTCCGCGCCTTTGGCGAGGCAGTCGAAGCGTTGGGCGGTCGGTATGTCACTGCCGAGGATGTGGGCACCACCGTCGGCGACATGGCAGAAGTGGCCCGTCAGACACGGCATGTTGCGGGTTTACCGCCGCAGGACGGGCGACCCGGCGGCGATCCGTCGCCATGGACCGCGCTCGGTGTCTTCCGCGCCATGCAGGCGGCGGCCGAGCACCGGCTCGAACGGCCGATCGGCGACTGCACGGTTGCCATCCAGGGGCTCGGCTCAGTTGGGGCCGCGCTGGCCTATCTGCTCCACGACGCGGGCGCGAAGCTGATCGTCGCGGAACCGCGCTCCGCCGTGGTGGCGGAAGTCGCGACTCGTACCGGCGCTGACGTCACCTCGTTGAGTGGTGTGCTCGAAGCACGGTGCGACATCTTTGCACCCTGCGCGCTCGGCGGCGTGCTCAATGCAAGAAGTATCCCGAAGCTGCGCGCAGCCGTGGTCTGCGGCGCGGCGAACAACCAGCTTGGAAACGAGGAGGATGGCACGGCGCTGGCCGAGCGCGGCGTGCTCTATGCCCCGGACTATGTCGTCAATGCCGGCGGGATCATCAATGTCTGCGCCGAATATCTCGGCTGGGACACCGACGAGGTCGCCTTGCGGATCGATGCGATCCCGGATCGCCTTCACCAGGTCTGGGCCGATGCGGCGGACAATGGCCTGGCCGTCAACATCGCCGCCGACCGTCTGGCGCGGGCGACGATCGCACGCGGCCGATCGCCGGCGATGGCGCTATTATGAGGGAGCTTAAACGTCCCGTCGCGCGGTACCGGGTTCATGGCACCGATGATCCCGAACTGGTACCGCGCGTGTTCGGCCAGTTCGCCCGTCGCGGACTGGTGCCCGCGTTCGCGCTGATCCGCCGCTCCGCCGGGCTGGTCAGGATGCAGATCGAGGCCGATGTCGCCGATCCCCATATCGCGCGCATTCTGGAGGGGACCTTGCGTGCGCAGTTCCTGATCAGGGAAGTAACGCTCGACTATGGGGATTCGGGATAGCGACATGATCAGGAACGCGATCGAAGCGGATGTGGACACCCTCACCCGCCTGTGGTTCGACGGCTGGCAGGACGGCCATGCCGCCGTTGTGCCGGCCGACCTGCGGCGGCTGCGCACGCTGGAGAGTTTCCGTGAGCGGCTCGTCGAAGCGCTCGACCGCGTGCGGGTCTATGAGCGCGACGGGACACTATTCGGGTTTTCGATGCTGAAGCGCGATGAGCTCTACCAATTCTATGTCTCTGCCGAAGCGCGTGGCAGCGATGTCGCGCCCGCGTTGATGGCGGACGCGGTGGCGCGGCTGCGCGCCGGCGGCGTCGGGATCGCGTGGCTGGCCTGCGCGATCGGCAATGATCGGGCGGCGCGCTTCTACGAAAAATCGGGCTGGCATCGCGCCGGCGTCGTTACCAGCGCGTTGCCGACACCCGATGGCGTCTTCCACCTCGAGGTATGGCGGTACGAGATCCGCCTCTGACCCCGCGAGGCTGGCAAAACGCGGCGACTGAAGGCAGAAAAGGGCTCATGCCCTTCTCCCCTACCGACGTACCGCGCATCGAGACCTTCACCGGCACCGCGGCCGAGGCCATCGCCCTGCTCCTGCCGCTATGCGAGGCAGTCTTCCCGGACTTCGACAGCGACTATCTGACCAACCGCCTGCGACATGTCGCGGACCCGCATCTACTGCTGGCGCGGCGCGAGGACGGCGTGCCGGTGGGGTTCAAGCTCGGCTATCGCCGCGGCGATAGCCTGTTCTACAGCTGGCTCGGCGGTGTGGCACCGGAAGCGCGGCGTATCGGTCTTGCCGCGCTGATGATGGAGCGCCAGCACGCGGAAGTCAGCGCGCTCGGTTATCGTCATGTGGAGACGCGCACGCGGGCCGCGAACAATCCCATGATCCTGCTCAACCTGCGTCACGGCTTCCATGTCGCCGGGTTCGAAGTCGACGCGCACGGCATTCCCGTCGTGACCCAACGCAAGGAACTGAAGGAATAGCGCGGAGCCGGGCTGGCCCCGCGCCTGTCCACCTCAGCGCGCCGCGGTGATGATGATCTCCACCTTATAGTCGGGGGTTGCCAGCTTGGCTTCGCCGGTGGCCCGCGTCGGCGCATCCTGGCCGCCGATCCACGCGTCCCACACCGCGTTCATTTCGCCAAAATCGGCCATGTCGGCGAGCCAGATGATGGCCGACAACAGCTTCGACTTGTCGCTCCCGGTACGCGCCAGGAGGCCGTCGATCTGCGCCAGGACCGCCTCGGTCTGGGCCGTCACGCTCTCCCCCGGCGCGCCGACCTGCCCCGCGAGATACACGGTGTCGCCGTGGATCACGGCCTGGCTCATGCGTGGGCCGGCGTCGATGCGCGTAATGGTCATGCTTCAATTCTCCCGGCGCGGGGCGCGCTCTTTCAGGTGCAGTGAACGATCGGACGGTCGCCCGACTCGATCGCCCGCTGCCTGCCGGAGATGCCGTCGGCACGCAACGCCCGCTGAAGCACCGCCGAGGAAAGATCTGGGAGGCGCCGGTCGCCGGCAAAAAGATCGGCAGCGTTGCACGGTTACAACAGGGCTGGCGTGACAAAGAGCGGTGAGACGATGCCGCACCGCATCGTCCTAGGCGCGCTTAATGTCGCGCGCGCCATGCCGAGCCCCGCAACTGCGCGGAAACCCGAGCGCGAGCCGGCCGTTATGATCTGCTGCGCTTGCGAACGTTTTTACCTGTGAACGCGCGATTCCAAAATCACCGTCATTCTGGTTTTATCATTACCGCCAAACGTGGCTCGGTCCGATTGACAACGTCAGACATTTTGATACCGTCCCCGTCAAGCAGCAGGAACTCTGCTTTTAGAAAACAAGGTCGGCAGCCTTCGCAGCGCGCCGTAAAGGAGGGGTATTATGAAAAATTTTGGTCGTTCGTCGTCACTTGCGCGGTCCACATCCGCAATCGCCGTCGCGGTGTGCATGATGGTGCCGGGTGCGGCGATGGCGCAGGCCGCGCCGGCAGCAACGGCCGATGGACAGGCTGGGGACGGCGAGCAGGACATCGTTGTCACCGGCCTCCGCGCCAGCCTCGAGCGCTCGATCGCGATCAAGCGCAATTCGTCCGGCGTGGTCGATGCGATCTCGGCTGAGGACATCGGCAAGTTCCCAGATACCAACTTGGCAGAGTCGCTTCAGCGCATCACGGGCGTGTCGATCAACCGCACCAATGGCGAAGGCGCGCTGGTAACGGTGCGTGGCTTCGGCCCGAACTACAACCTCGTCACGCTCAACGGCCGCACCCTCGCAACCTCGGTCGTGTCGGTAGTCGGCGGTGACCAGAATTCCGACGGCGCGCAGGGAACCAGCCGCTCCTTCGATTTCTCCAACCTGGCCTCGGAAGGCGTAAAAACACTGGAAGTCTACAAGACCGGCCGGGCCGCCATCCCATCGGGTGGCATCGGCGCGACAATCAACGTGGTCTCGCGACACCCGCTCGACGGCCCCTCCGGCATTTCGGGTAGCATCGGTGCCAAAGCCGTCTACGACACCAGCGTGAATGGCTGCCTCGACTGCGGTTCCAAGGTCACGCCCGAGGTATCCGGCGTATTGAGCTGGACCGATCCATCCGAGAAGTTCGGCGTCTCGCTGTTCGGCAGCTATCAGAAGCGCAATTATACGTCGATTGCCGCGACATC
>Ga0247735_1000831_pt1 | contig 12243 bp, 11 predicted proteins | sample UWRJL178409R2_FD_180934 | JGI IMG/M metagenome (GOLD analysis project Ga0247735, IMG submission 180934) | Plant litter microbial communities from Arlington Agricultural Research Station in Wisconsin, United States - UWRJ-L178-409R-2 | ecosystem: Environmental > Terrestrial > Plant litter >...
TATTGGGTCCGCGAGGGCCCTGGCCTCTTCGAACCCCTGTTCCTTCATCACGACGATGTCGCTTCCGGGGTTTGCGGCCTCGACGAGTTTAATTGCCGAGGTCGCGACATCGTCAATCGAGATTGCTTCCACTCGGGCCTGACGACTGGTTACCAGATTTCTCACGCGCCGGATGATCTCTCCGGCGTTGAGTATCTGCGTGCGGGCTGCGCCGAGAGTCTCGGTCAGCACGGCCTTGTCCAGCTCTCGCTGAGGGGACAGCATCATGATGCTTCCGCTCAGATAATTCGACGCGGCGGTGAGGGGCTGAGTCAGCTCATGCGCCAGGGTCGCCGCTATCGCATTCAGCCCATCGATCCTCGAAAGATGACCTACTTGTTCCTGGAGAGATTCGAGGAGCTTGCGCGGCGTGATGTCCTGATCGGTGCCGTGAACGCCAATCAGCCGCCCTGAACCGTCCAGATCGGGAACGGCGACGATGCGACGATGACTGATGACGCCGCTCGGCAGGCGGGCCGCAAGCTCATACTCCTGCCGTTCCCCCTCCGCCTCGATCTGCTTTAGAACGAACCGAAATGTCTCGATGCCATGTTGCCCGATGATGTCGCCGAATTCGCTGAGCGGAACGGGTCTTGGATTACCCGTTCGCTCGTACATCGCCCATAGGCTATCCGACCACAGAAATTCCTCGCGCACCGGATCGAAGCTCCAGTCGCCGAGCCTGGCAAGGTGCTGTGCCTCTCGCAATTGCGCGTTCGCCGCGTTGATTTCCGCCTCCCGCGCAACGCGGCGCTTGATCAGGACGAGCACGAGGCATGCCGCCAGGATCGTGACGATGCTGAACAGTAGGCCGCCCACGACATACCATCGGGCCCTGGTCCGGACCGGGGCGAGAATCGCTGCCTGGGAGATGCCTGAGGTTACGAAAATGCCATATTGAGGCAGCCGGCGATGGCTGAAATATCGGACTTTACCGTCCAGGGCACTTGCCCCGAGATACGTGATATTCGGATTCTTGGCCTGCATCCGCATGACTTGCTTGCCGCGCAAATCCTGGCCGAAGCTCAGAACATCCCCCGTTCGCCGGGCACGCGTGATCCCGTCGAGGCCGATGACCGACACCAAGTCGGTGTCGCTCAGGGACCCGTTTTTCAGGAAGCTCGTCAACTCGCTTGGGGGGATCTGCACACTTACCGTTCCGCCGAAGCTCCCATCCTTGAGATTTACCCTACGTGACAGGAGCAGAAACCAGCCTGGCAGAAGTCGCGACCGGGATGGTGGATTGACACGCAGCGCCGTACTCGAGCTTGCCCGATGCCCTAGGAAGGTTTTCGTGGTCGACACGTTCACCCGCGCCGGCACGGAGGCCACGCTCGACCCGACCAGGGCGCCCTGCGCGTTAATCACGTTGATCTCGCGCAGCGCGGGGGACCGCACTGCGAAGTCGGCGAGCGGGACGGCCCGAACGAGCGGAACGGGATTTTGCGGGCCTTCGAGAAGCTGGCCATAGCGGTCACTGACATAGGCCGTTGCCAGATCCGCCGCCTCGAGCGTCCGGGTGACATATTGCTCCAGGGCAATGACTCGATTCACATTTTCGCGGATTCCGGAATCTACCGCCTGGCGCCGCTCATGCTCGATTTGCGTCAGGACAAAAAACCACACCAGCGCGATCATCGCGAGTGCCGTGCCGACGATTACAACCCTTACCTTGAGGCTCAACGAGCTTTGCAATCGCGAAGGTCCTTCAGCAGGAGGTATCGAAGCAATGCCCCAAATACGCTAGGCCTGGAAGCGCCCGTTTTGGTTCCTTTAAGCAGCCACCTGGATAGCTGTCTGGCTGTGCGATTCAAGGGAGCGCCCTTCACTGCTTCCTCGCAGCCCGGACTTACTTGGTATTTTCTGAATTCCGCGCTGTGCCGCGGCCCTAGAGCCGCTTGCATTAAATCAGAGCTACCAACAGGCCGTTCGTCCTGAGTAGCCCTCGAGTAGCCGCGTAGCGGCGTATCGAGAGGGCGTATCGAAGGACAGGTTCCGAGCGACAACCTGTCCTTCGATACGCCCTCTCGATACGCCTTCGGCTACTCGATCCCTACTCAGGACGAACGGATCAGATTTAACGCTCGCCGCTGTAGGCAGGCTAGGAAAACCGGAGCCCAGCTTTCGTACGATGCTCTAGCGTTCCCGCCCGAGCGTGTACGCCCGCAGCGCCATTGCATCATGATAGGCATTATGTGGCACGGCGCTCATCGCGGCTGAATCGAAGCCGATCGAATCGAGCATCTCGAACTTTATCCGGTCGAGCGCCATGCGCCGTCCCGGCGCAATCACCATCAGCATCGCGGCATGGGCGATATCCTCCGGCCAGTCGGCGATCAGCACGGGATCGGGATCGCCACCGAGATAGACTTCGAACCGGCGCGCCATCGTGACACGATCCACCGGCACGGTATCCAGTACCGGCAAGACATGGTCGGCGACCCACTGCGTCGGCTGGTCGCATCGCACCGCTTCATAAAAAGGCGGCATGTCTTCCGCTTCGGGCACCAGCGCGAGCGAGATCATTTCCCCGCCGAACCCGTTGAACTCGACATCGAGGAAATAGCGCACGCTAGAATTGATGCCCGGTGCGGTCGCGCTTGGTCGCGAGATAGCGTTCGTTATGCGGGTTGGCCGGCAGGACGTGCGGCACGCGCTCGACCACCCTGATTCCCGCCGCTTCGAGCTGCGCGACCTTCTCCGGATTGTTGGTCAGTAGCCGCACCGATCGCTGACCGAGCAATTCGAGCATCCGCGCCGCCACCGCGAAATTGCGCGAATCGACCGCGAAGCCGAGCCGGGTATTGGCGTCGACCGTATCGAACCCCTGATCCTGCAGCGCATAGGCGCGAAGCTTGTTGATCAGGCCAATCCCGCGCCCTTCCTGCCGGAGATAGAGCAATATGCCCCAGCCGCTGTCGGAAATCGCCCGGATCGCCGCGTCGAGCTGCGGTCCGCAATCGCATTTGAGGCTGCCGAGCACGTCCCCGGTCAGGCATTCGCTGTGCAGGCGAACAAGCGGGGGCTGGCCGTTCGGTGCACCTATCAGCAGCGCGACATGCTCCCCGGGCATCTCCGGTGTGCGGAAGGCGACGATCTCCGTGTCTTCCGCGCCTGACACTGGCAGGCGCGCGCGCGTCGCGATGGTCAGCCGGGCGGCATCCTCATACGCGTCGATATCCGCTGGCGTGAGCGTCAACTCCGTCGTCGCGTCCGGATCAGCGAAGAAGGCAGGCAGCACCCCGCCGATCCGTGCCAGCCGAAGGGCGGCGGCGGCGGCGTCGGACGCTTCGACCGGAATGGCACGGAACGGACCTTTCAGTGGCGTCTGCAGGTCGAATTGCGGATCGACCAGCGCCGTCGCAGCGGCAAAATCGAGCCAGGGCGCGCGCTCGATCAGCACCGGCGAATCGGGCGCCGCCGCCTCGCGCTGGTTGGCGAGCTTCAGCGTCGCCGCCCGACCCGAACTAAGCAGGACCGATGCCCGGCCGTTCGGGTCGAACGCGGCCAGCCGCGCTGGATCGGTCGTTTCGATCGGCAACAAGGCGAGCGTGCCATCGGCTCCCGCGATGGCGATCGGCCACCCGCGCCGCAGGGCGTCGATTGCTTCGGCAGTCCGTCGTGCGGTCACACTGCGAACTCGGTCATGATGGGGATATGGTCGGAGGGCTTGAGCCAGCTCCGGCAATCCTCGAACACACTGTGGCTCACAGCGGTCTTCGCCACGTCGGCGGTGGCCCACATATGGTCCAGTCGGCGGCCGCGATCCGAAGCGAGCCAGTCTTTCGCACGGTAGCTCCACCAGGTGAACAGCCGGTCCGGTGCGGGCACGAAATGGCGTCCGAGATCGACCCAGTCGTTCGATGCCTTCAGTCCGTCAAGCGCCGCGACCTCGATCGGCGTGTGGCTGACCACGTCGAGCAGCTGCTTGTGGCTCCACACATCGGCTTCGAGCGGTGCGATGTTGAAATCGCCGACCAGGACCGTCGGAACGGTCAGCCCTTCCGACCAGCGCGTCATCCGCTCGACGAAATCAAGCTTCTGCCCAAATTTCGGGTTCACCTCTCGGTCGGGGACATCGCCGCCCGCCGGCACATAGACATTCTCCAACCGGATCCCGTTATCGAGCCGCACGCCGACGTGACGCGCCTCGCGATTGGCTTGCCAGTCGAACCGATCATCCTCAACCAGCGGCACGCGGCTGATGATCGCGACGCCGTGATGCATGCGCTGCCCGTGCAGGATGATGTGGTTATAGCCGAGGGCGCGAAAGGGAGCGGTCGGGAAATCCCCGTCGATCACCTTGGTTTCCTGAAGGCACAAAATGTCGGGCGACACTTCGCGCAGAAAACGTTCGACAATCTCGATACGGAACCGCACCGAGTTAATGTTCCAGGAAACGATCTTGAGCGCCATCAAGGCGATGTAGCGGCGGGAGAGGGTGCCGACAAGGAATGGGGCGGCACGGGAAAGAACCGGAAATGGAAAGGCCCTCGCTCCGGGGGCATGGAGCGAGGGCCGACCTAGCGTTCGTCACGCAGGCGGGAAGCAGGTCGTCCGAGCAACAGGGGGAAAATCTCGGGCCGCCCCACATCCGCAATGTCTTTCTAGGGCCGCGAACCTGTCGCCACTATGAACGAAGGATCAGTTTCGCCCCAAACTCCGCCGCGGGTCGTTCCAATTGAACGTCCTGTCGCTCACCGGCGCGTTGAACTGCTGATTCGACAGGCGGATAGTCGTGCGGTTGTTCTGCGAATCGAGCGCAACCCAACCCTGCAACATGAGCCCGCCCGGTGCGCTGGCATCGCGCACGAAGACAAGCGTGATGCGGCCATATTCGGGATGCTTGGGGTCGTTCGCCTCGACCGTGATGATCCGCGGGTCGAATCCCGGCACGACCTTGGCGAAGCGCGTCATGTCCTTGCTGGGGTCGAGCAATATGCTGAGCGGAGAATTGCCGATCGGCCAGCGCTGCACCTGCTTAACCGAATAATCGATGAAGGTCAGCGCTTTGCCATCGCCCACGATCAGGATCGGCACGCCCTTTTCGTACTGGAAGCGTATCTTGCCCGGCTTCTTCAGGGTGAGCGTGCCGGTCAGCACCTTGCCGGCACGGTCGGTCTGGCTGAACGCGGCGGTCAGGCTCTGCACTGACTGCAAATGGTTCTGGACGAGCGCCAGATCGCCGGTGGCCGGGGCTGCTGCGACCAGTGCCGGGACGGCGAGCGCCGCCAGCACGGACAGATTGCGAAGGATCACGATATTCTCCCGAGACAGGTGCCGGCGCTATGCGCGCCGGGTTGAACCCCTTCTGAACCGCAGGCCTTACAGCGGGTTCCCGTCCCGGTCGCGCAGCACGTCGCGTCGTCCGACATGGTCGGGGCGGCTGACGATTCCATCCTTCTCCATCCGTTCGATCAGCCGCGCCGCGCTGTTGTAGCCGATGCGGAGCTGACGCTGCAGCCAGGAGGTCGAGGCCTTCTGGCTCTCGACGACGAGCTGGATGGCGGAGCGATATTGCTGATCCTCCACCGAATCCTCGCCGTCCGGCGCACCGTCCAGCGCGAAGCCGTCCTCGGGCTCCTCGGTGACAGACTGGATATAATCGGGCCGGCCCTGCGCACGCCAGTGATCGGCGACCGCGCGAACCTCGTCGTCGCTGACGAACGGGCCGTGCACGCGCACGATGCCCTTGCCGCCCGGCATATAGAGCATGTCGCCCTTGCCCAGCAGCTGCTCGGCACCCTGCTCGCCAAGGATGGTGCGCGAATCGATCTTGGAAGTGACGTGGAAGCTGATCCGCGTCGGCAAATTCGCCTTGATCACGCCGGTGATGACGTCGACCGACGGGCGCTGAGTCGCCATGATCAGATGGATGCCCGCCGCACGCGCCTTTTGCGCGAGCCGCTGGATCAGGAATTCGACTTCCTTGCCCGCCGTCATCATCAGGTCGGCGAGCTCGTCGACGATCACCACGATTTGCGGCAACGGCTGGAAGTCGAGCGTCTCCTCCTCATAGACCGGCTGGCCGGTCTCGGCATCGTAACCGGTCTGTACGCGTCGCCCGAGCGGCTGGCCCTTGGTCCGTGCCGCGCGCACCTTCTCGTTGAAGCTGGCGAGGCTGCGCACCCCGACCGAGGACATCATGCGATAGCGTTCCTCCATCTGCTCGACGGCCCATTTCAGCGCACGCACTGCCTTTGCGGGGTCGGTGACGACGGGGGAGAGCAGATGGGGGATGTCCTCGTACATGCTCAGCTCGAGCATCTTCGGATCGATCATGATCATGCGGCACTGGTCCGGGCGCAGCCGGTACAGCAGCGACAGGATCATGCAGTTGAGCCCGACCGACTTGCCCGACCCGGTCGTGCCGGCGACAAGCAGATGCGGCATCGGCGCGAGATCGGCGATGACGGGGTCGCCGGCGATGTTCTTGCCGAGCACCAGCGGCAGCGAGGCAGACTGGTCGTCGAACGATTGCGATCCGATCAGCTCGTGCAGCCCCACCGTCTCGCGCCGGACATTGGGCAGCTCGATGCCGATCACCGTGCGGCCCGGAATGGTCGCGACGCGTGCGGATATGGCGGACATGTTGCGCGCGATATCGTCGGCGAGCTGGATCACCCGGCTGGCCTTGATGCCCGATGCCGGCTCCAGTTCGTACATCGTCACCACCGGGCCGGGCCGGATGTTGATAATGGAACCCTTGACGTGGAAATCGTCGAGCACCGATTCGAGCAGCCGGGCATTGCGCTCGAGCGCCGCCTTGTCGACCGGCCCGCCCGGTGCCGGCGGCGCGGGCTTGAGCAGATCGAGTGGCGGCAGTTGCGAATTGTCGCCGAGGTCGAACGATGCCTGCTTGGTCTTGGCTCTTGCGACTGACGGCGCGAGATTGCGTTCGGCGATGACCGGTCCTGGCCGAGAATCGGGCAACGCGACCGGGCGCGGTGTCGGCTTGCGCGCGGGCTCGGGCTCGGGCGCGAACACCTCCTGTTCGGGCGTGCGCCGCTCCGTTCTGATCGGTTTCGGCTTGGGCAGGCGCCGCGGCCGGTCACCGATATCGATGATGAAGCTCAACGCCCAGACGCCGGCACCGGCAAGGCCAGTGAGAATGGCGATGGAGAAACCGGCCCACCACCGAATCGCCGAATCGCCGATGAAGCCGGTCCCCCAGCGAATCAGATCGGCCAGGGTCATGCCGACCATGCCGCCATAGCCTGCCGGCAGCCAGTGCACGGCCGAATCCCGGATCAGTGCCCCAGTCGTGGCCATCAGCGCGATGCCGCCCAGCGAGGCGGTCAGCATCAAGCGCCAACGCCCGACCGGCACGTCGGCCCAAAGGCGGACCGCGATCATCAGGACGGTGAACAGCAAGGCGCCAACCGGCAGGCCGAACAGCGCGAACAGCAAGTCCGCAGTCCAGGCGCCCGGGGTGCCCAGCCAGTTCTCGGCGGGCCCGCCCGAGGCGGTGTTCAGCGACGGATCTCCAGAATGATAGGTGACGAGCGATACCAGCACGAGCATCGCGGCGATGACGATCGCCATCGCACCGATCAGCGCCCCGCTCCGTGCGGCGCCTGCCTTCACCGTCTCGCGCCACAAGGGCGGCTGCGCCCGGCTAGCCATGATCTGGTCCTCGATTGTTCGCTGTCTGTACGCGTGGAATCATCGCTCTTGCCGAGTCCGACGTCAAGGCGGACGCATTGGCACGCTTGCGGTGGCGCGCTAGAGCGAGCCCATGGACAAAGCGGACGTCATCATTCTGGGCGGTGGCCTGGTCGGCAGCGCGCTCGCCGTGGCGCTCGACGCGCACGGCCTCACTGCCATCGTCATCGACATCGCCGACCCGCAGGTGATTCTCGCCGCGGGATTTGACGGTCGCGCCTCGGCGATCGCCAGCGCGCCCTATCGCATGCTGGAGGCGATCGGCGTGGTCGACCGGCTGGCGGGTTATGGTTGTCCGATCCAGGGCATCCGGGTCAGCGATGGGCTTGAACCCGGCGCGCTGGATTTCGAGCCGGACGCAGAGAGCGGGGCGCTTGGCCACATGTTCGAGAATCGGCGGTTGCGCGGCGCGCTGCTCGCGTCGGCCGAGGCTGCACCAGGCGTCGATGTCCGCATGAAGAGCCGCGCGATCGCGGTCGATCGCGGCGCGCACGGCGTTACCGTCACGCTCGATTCGGGCGCGGTCGTCACTGCGCCGCTGCTGATCGCTGCCGAAGGCCGCAATTCGCCGACGCGCGAATCGGCCGGGTTGAAGGTCGCGCGCTGGACCTATGATCACGCCGCGCTGGTCACCTCGCTTCACCACGAGGTCAGCCACGACAATATCGCCTATGAGATCTTCTACCCGAAGGGCCCCTTTGCGATCCTGCCGCTGAACGACGACGATCATGGCCATCGTTCGGCGATCGTCTGGTCGGTGCGCCGCGACGAGGCACCGGGCATGATGAAACTCTCCGATCGCGGCTTCCTCGCCGAGGCGGAGAAGAAAATGGGCGGTTTCCTGGGCAAGCTCGGCCCGCTCGGCGCCCGCTCCAGCTACCCGCTCGGCTTCCACCATGCCGCGACCATCACCGCGGACCGGCTCGCCCTGGTCGGCGACGCGGCGCACGGCATCCACCCGATCGCCGGCCAGGGCGTCAATGTCGGCTTCCGCGACGTCGCGACGCTGGTCGAGGTGCTGGTGGAGGGCAAACGCCTGGGCCTCGATCTCGGCGACCCGCAGCTTCTCGCGCGGTACGAACGCTGGCGCAGTCTCGACACCTTGATGGTCGCCGCCGCCACCGACGGCCTGACGCGCCTGTTCGGCATTCCCGGCCGCACTGCCTCCGCCGTGCGCCGCTTCGGCCTGTCGGCAGTGCAGAAGCTGCCCCCTCTCAAGGACCGCTTCATGGCCGAGGCGCGGGGCGAATCGGGCGATGTGCCGAAGCTGCTCCAGGGGCTGACGGTCTAGCGGATTGTTTCCGCCGCCTCCCGTTCGACGGCCTCTGCGCTGCCGCTCTTGCGCACCATGATGAACGTGTCGGACCAGACGCCGGGCACGTCCCATCGCCCGCTGATCTCGTTGCCGTCCGGCGCGATCGTGCCGGCATATTGGACGACATAACAGGCGCGCACTGCCGCATCATAGGATTTCACGAAGTGCGCCGCGTCGCCGCTGCGCCGGCCCTCGATCCACGCGTGCAGCACGGCGGGATCGCCGTGCACTTCGCCCGATTCGGTCGTCTCTCCGGTCAGGAAGCCGGCTTCGTCGCGCAGGATCGCGGTAAATGCATTGGGCGGCATGTGATGGGGGTAATTGAAGATGCCGTCCCATTCGCCGCTGAGACTGCCGTTCGCGCTCGCTGCCCCGCTCGCTGCCCCGCTCACTGCAGCGTCACCGAATCCTCACCATCGTGGCGGCCGAAGAAGTGCATCAGCTGGATGATCAGCTCGGCTCGGTCCTCGATGCCCGGCGCTTCGAGCAGCGCCTGCTTCGCGGCGACATCGAACGGCGCGATCTGGGCGATGCCGTTGACCAGGGCTTCGTCATCGAGCCGGGTTACTGCCTCCCAGTCGACCGCATAGCCCTGCGCATCGGCGAAACGGCGCGATTCCATCTCGAGCGAGGATCGCCGCGACAGCGACAATATCTCGGCCTCAGCCGCGACCGGCAGCAACAATGCCTCGACCTGACGAAATGCCGTCGTCACATCCAGCTCGCGGATGATCCGGAACAGCGACAGCCCTTCCAGCACCAGATTGTATCGCCCGTCCTCGCTCGCCTCGAACTCCGCGATCTTTCCGACGCAGCCGATTTCGAACAGCGCCGGTGACTCGCCCGGCGCCAGCGGACCGGGGCGCGGCTGGATCATGCCGATGCGCCGGTCGCGCGCCATCGAATCGGAGATCATCGCGCGGTATCGCGGCTCGAAGATGTGAAGCGGCAGATGCATGCCGGGGAACAACAGCGCGCCGGGCAGCGGAAAGATCGATAGCCGAGTCGAGACCGGCGCGTCGGTCATCCGAAAAGGATCGCCGACAGCCGCCGCCGTTGCGCCGACACCCAGGGGTCCTCGAGCCCGACGACCTCGAACAGCTTCAACAGCTGCTGGCGCGCCGCACCCTCGTTCCACTCCTTGTCGGCGGCGATGATGCCCAGCAGCGAATCGGCGGCCGCGTCGCGGTCGCCCGCTGCCATCTGGCCGCCGGCGAGCTCGAAACGCTTGTCGAGATCATCCGGGTTGGCCGCCACTTCCGCCGCCAGGCCCGCCAGATCATCGACCGGCTTCGCATCCTTTGCCAGCGCCAGCGCCGATTTCGCGCGCTCGATCTCCGGCAGCTTGGCCAGTTCCTCGGGCAAAGCCGCGATCGCCGCCTCGGCCTCGTCGATCCGATTCGCGGCGACCAGAGCGCGTACCCGGCCCGACAGCACGGCGGGGTGATCCGGCACCATCTCGCCGATCTGCTCGAACACGGACAGCGCCCGCTCCGTATCGCCCTCGGCCAGCAACTGCTCGCCCATCGCAATCAGCGGCTCGATCTCGGCCTCGGCACTCGCCACCTCGCTCTCCACCGGCAACTGGCGAAGAATCTGGTCGAGCATGGCCTTCAACTGCGATTCGGTGCGCGCGCTGGTCAGGTCGGCGACCAGTTGCCCCTGGAACATCGCATAGACCGTCGGGATCGTCTTGATCTGGAACTGTGCGGAGATGAACTGATTCTTGTCGGTATCGACCTTGGCCAGCACCACGCCCTTGTCGGCATATTCCGCGGCGACCTTTTCCAGCACTGGCGTGAGCGCCTTGCACGGCCCGCACCATTCGGCCCAGAAATCGATGATGACGAGCTTCGTCATCGACGGCTCGACGACGTCGCGCCGGAACCCTTCGACTGCCTCGCGCTCCGCGGCGGTCATTCCCAAACTGGCCAAGTCTCACTCCCGTGCTTCTATGTCGCGCCTTATGTGGGTGTGCGGGCCCGCAAGCCAACCCTTTTCGTCGCTTGTGCATCAAGGGGTTGCCGGACCCAAAAGCCGATGCTAGAGGCCGCCCCCTTACCCGCCCGGTCCACCGACCGGTCAGGCGCCAGAGCGGGCGTAGCTCAGGGGTAGAGCACAACCTTGCCAAGGTTGGGGTCGAGGGTTCGAATCCCTTCGCCCGCTCCAGTTTCTCGTGCGGATCACGAGAGTGCAAACAGGCCGCGCAAGCGGCCTTTTTCATGTCCGCCTTTCTTTACGCTGCCTAGAAAACGAACCCGTGTTGCGCGGGCTCGGGCGGGGAGAGGTCGACTCCCTCGATCGCCAGCATCCTCATCTTCGAATCGGATCCGCCCGGCGCCGAAAAGCCACCAACCTTGCCGCCGGCCGCCAGCACGCGGTGGCACGGCACGATCAGCGGTACGGGGTTGGAAGCCATGGCCTGGCCCACCGCGCGCGCCGATTCGGGGCCGGCGCCAAGCTCCTTCGCCACCGCGCCATAAGTGGTGATTTCGCCCCAGCCGAGCCGTCGCACCAGATCGTAGATTTGCGTGAAGAACGGGCCCTGCTCGCCGAGATCGACCGGTACCGCGGAGAAATCGGTCCGCTCGCCGGCGAAATAGCGCTGTGCCGCCACGATAACTGCGGCGATCACGGGTGGTGGCACGCGGCGCACGGCGTCCGGTAAACGGCGCAGGAGAGAGCGCTCCGCAGCGTCGTCCGACTCAGCGGGCAGTCGGAAGCCGACCACACCCCTGTCCGTCCAGGCAATCGCGGCAACGCCATTCGCCGTCTCGAAAAGCTGATAGTCGGCCACGGCCTCACCCTGCTTCACTGTTCCCGCCCAAAGATAGGGGCACTGGCCCGGTTGAACCAGCCTCAGCGGCAGGGTGAGGCGTGGGTCAGGCCTTCTTGCCGCGCAGCGTGTTGATCACCGCCAGCGCCAGCGTGCCGACGAGTGCGGCCGTCGCCCAGGGGCGTTCCTTGGCGAACGTCCTGGCCTTGTCCGCCAGCGGGCCGACGCCTTGCGTCACGGCGTCTTTCGCCGCGCCATAGCTTTGCTGGAGATTGCCGGCGACCTGGTCGGCGACGCCCTGGTTCTGCGTGGCCTGATCGCCCGTCACCTTGCCGACGGCTTCCTTGACCTGGCCGCCGAGATTGCGACCTTCACCCGCAAGCGTGTCCTCGTTCATGTACATTCCCTTCGTCCGGCACCTCGCTGTGAAGTGCCCAGCACCGTAACG
>Ga0247735_1000832_pt1 | contig 12243 bp, 11 predicted proteins | sample UWRJL178409R2_FD_180934 | JGI IMG/M metagenome (GOLD analysis project Ga0247735, IMG submission 180934) | Plant litter microbial communities from Arlington Agricultural Research Station in Wisconsin, United States - UWRJ-L178-409R-2 | ecosystem: Environmental > Terrestrial > Plant litter >...
GCCGTCTTTCCAGCCGGTCGGTCCAGGTCCGGCGGGCCCCATCGAAGATGCTCGGCGATCGCCATCTCGGAACCGACGCGATTGAAGCGATCACGCACGATCCAATAGTTTCGCGCCACCTGATCATCGGACATCATGCCCGCGAGGCGGGTCTCGACTCCCATCAGTCTGGCAAAGCTGTCCGCGCGGTCCTTTTCCGCGTCGGTAAGGATGTCCTCCCTGTCCCTGCCGACGGGGGTGCGCGGGGCGAGCGATTGCCGCGCCTCGGTCAATGTCTGCATCAATTCCTTATTGCCGGGGAGAAACCCCGAGACCTGGGCAACGAGAAAATCCGCATAGGCGTGACGCGCGATATCCTGATCGGCCGGATTGGCCCGCGGAACGGCGCCAACCAGCCAGGTCCACACGACTGCGCCCAGGTCATTCATCGTCACGGTCTTTCCCCCGCCAGCACAGGATCAATATACGCCGCGACAACAAGACAAGAACAACAACAGTAACCGCTTCGGATCAGTTCCGGTTGCTATATATTCCGAAAAATCCCTTCACCCTCCGATACTTCACGCTATTCCAGTCCTTAATGAACCAACTTGAACATTATGGCCCAATTCGGCGTTACGGCGCCTCGACTGCATGGACGGAAGAGATTGCGCGCGCCCGCCCGCGCGGTAATGGGAGACATGTCAGCCGAAATCGATCCGTTCCACGCCATTGCCGTCAGCCGCCTGGCGCACCGCATGGGCGCCCAGGGCCAGTCCGTGATCCATATGGAGTTCGGCCAGCCTTCGACTGGCGCGCCGGCGGAAGCGATCGCGACCGCGCAGCATGTGCTGGCGACCGACGGCATGGGGTATTGGGAAAGCATGCCGCTCAAGGCGCGGATCGCGCGCCATTATGACGAGGCGTACGGCGTCGCGATCGACCCGGAACAGGTGGTACTGACCTGCGGCGCCTCGCCCGCCTTCGTGCTGGCGCTGTCCTGTCTGTTTGCGCCGGGCGACCGGGTGGCGTTCGCGCGGCCGGGTTATGTCGCCTATCGCAACACGGTGAAGGCGCTTCACCTGGTGCCGGTCGAGATCGGCTGCGGCGCGGCGGAGCGATTCCAGATCACCGCGGCCGCGATCGAACGGCTCGATCCGGCGCCGCAGGGGCTGATCCTCGCCAGCCCGGCCAACCCGACCGGCACGATCATCGCGGCGGACGAGCTGGCGGCGATCGTCGCGGTGTGCCGCAGGCGGGGCATACGCATCGTCTCGGACGAGATCTATCACGGGCTGAGCTATGTCGGCCCGGCGCGATCGGTGCTGCAGGAGGATGCGGAGGCGCTGATCGTCAACAGCTTCTCCAAATATTTCAGCATGGCCGCGTGGCGGCTCGGCTGGCTGGTGGTGCCGCCGGCGCTGATCGACGCGGCGCGGGCGCGGATGGGCAATCTGTTCCTGACCCCGCCGTCACTGGCGCAACATGCGGGGCTGGTCGCGTTCGATTGCCGCGACGAGCTGGAAGGGCATGTCCAGGCCTATGCGCGCAACCGCGACCTGCTGCTCGCAGCGCTGCCCGCGCTCGGGCTGAAACGGATCGCACCGCCCGACGGCGCCTTTTATATCTGGGCGGATATCGGGCATCTGACCGATGACAGCATGGAGTTCTGCCTGCGGCTGCTGGCCGATACCGGCGTCGCGACGGCGCCGGGGATCGATTTCGATCCGGTCGAGGGGCGGCGGTTCATGCGCTTCAGCTTTGCCGTGTCGACGGATCGGGTCGAGGAAGCGCTACGGCGGATCGCGCCGTGGTTTGCGGCGCAGGTGCGTGTGGGCGCTACTCCAGGTTGAATCGATCCCCAGGAACCCAGGAACGGCGCGTCGTCGGCGCGCTGTGAAGTAGGTTCGCGCGGAGGCGCGGAGGCGCGGAGGTCGTACTGCATCTCCGCGCCTCCGCGCCTCCGCGCGAACCCTCTTCCAGCTGCGCCCCCCAATTGCGCATCCGCGCGAGACGTGTAGCCTCGACAGGAGGATGGTCCGTCACGGGGGTGAATGATGCTGAAATCGTCGAGCGCGTCGGCCGCTCCACCGCCCGCGGGGAGCCAGCCGATCCCTATCGCCCTTCCCTGCTATATCACCCCGGCCGGCGAATATCCGACGCCGGACGGCTCTGCCGCGCCCATGTTCCTGCTGGCGATGATCCACACCGCGATCGGGCAGAGCGGGCAGGCCCCATTCGATGCGCTGCCCGCCGATGGCCGCCTGCTCACCGTCGATCAGGCCCATATGGCCGACGCGCCGCTCTATTCCGTGATCCTGAACCAGTTCGGCGGCGCACCTCCGAATTTCGCGCTGCCCGATCTGCGCGGGCGGGCGGTGGTCGGCGGCAATCCCGGCGTCGCGCCGCCGGCGGACACGGTGGCGATGCAATGGATCATTGCGACGCAGAGCGTGCCCATGCTCGACCAAACCGCAGGGGTCGCGGCCGGCATGGTCGTGCCGTTCGCGTGCAGCGCCGCGCCCTCCGGCTGGGTGGCGTGCGACGGGTCGACCTTCGCCCAGGCGCAATATCCCGAGCTGTTCGCGCTGTTCGGCAATGCCTTTGGCTGGCTGACGACGACGGAGGTCGCCTTGCCGCGCCTGACGGACAATGTCGTCATCGGCGCGGGCGCGCCCTATGCGCCGGGATGGCCGGTCACGAGGGTGGGAACGACGATCGGCGGAGGGCCGCTCCAGGGCGTGTGCCTCAATTATCTCATCTGTTTCAATGGCGTCTGGCCCAGCGCCACCCCGTCCGCCGTGGTGCCCGTGCAGCAGGGTTTTGTCGGGCAGATCATCGCTTATGCCGGCAATGACGCGCCGCCGGGCTGGCTGTTGTGCGACGGATCCCTGCTGGCGATCGAGACCTATATGGAGCTGTTCGCGCTGATCGGGAATATTTATGGTGGCGACGGCGAGACGAATTTCGCTGCGCCCGATCTGCGCGGCAAGGTGATCGTCGGGCCGACCGGTTGAGAGGGCGGAGCTACGGATGACCGAAGAACGGATATCTCGATGCGCATGCGGTGCCCTGAGCGCGACCTGCCGCGGTGAGCCGGTGCGCGTTTCCATCTGCCACTGCCTGGACTGCAAGCGGCGGAGCGGCAGCGCGTTCGCCTACACCGCGACCTATGAGGCGGGCCAGGTTTCGACGCGCGGGGACCATGGCACCTATCGCCGCACCGGCGACGAAGGCCGCTGGGCGGATTTCCATTTCTGCCGCCTGTGCGGGACGTCGGTATTCTATGAGATCGAGGTGCGGCCGGGCATGGTCTCCGTGCCGGCGGGCGGCTTTGCCGACAGGGACTTCCCCGAACCATCAGTCGAGGTGTTCGGCGAGCGGCGGGCGGAATGGTGCGTCATTCGACCGACGGGGTCGCTGACCGAAGAGTGAGCGCGAAGCGCAGGGGAGAGATTGGATGGAGATCGAGGCGCAGCAGTTCGCCGCCGAATGGGCCGCTGCCTGGAATGCCCATGACATCGAGGCGGTGCTTCGCCATTTCCATGAGGATGCGACCTTCTCCTCGCCCTTCGCGGCCCTGGTCTTCCCCGAAAGCCAGGGGCGGCTGAGCGGCAAGGCGGCGATCAGGGACTATTGGGCGATCGGCATCGCGCGCATCCCGGACCTGCACTTTTCGATCGATACGGTATTCGTCGGCGTGGATTGTATCGTCATCGCCTATGTGAACCAGAAACAGGTCCGGGTGAGCGAGATACTGAAGTTCGCCGGCGATCTCGTGATCGAAGGGCACGGCACTTATGCGCAAGGGGTCGCCAATCCCACGGGGGCCAGCGCCTGACAGGGGACGATCGGCGTCATTCCGCTTGTCGTCCGTCCCGTCCCTGCCGTATCGGCTTGCGCGGTCAGGATGTCCGATCACCAATGCTTAGCCAGCCCGAACAAGCCCTGCAGAATCTGGAAGAGGCGCGCGGCTTGCGCGCGGCCGGCACGCCCTATCGCCAGATCGGCCGCCAGCTTGGGCTCAGCTCCGGCCAGCTCGGCCATATTCGCCGGGCGCTGAAGCGGGAGAAGGGCGCGCGCACGCGGCTGCGCAAAGCGGCGCCGGAGGCGACCGACCGCGATCTTCCGGTCAGCCAGTCCGTGCTGCCGTCCGGCCTGCGCCAAAAGCTGACCGCATCGGGATATCGAACGCTCGGCGACCTGGCGGACCGGCTGGCCGATCCCGACTTTCCCGGCCTGGAGACGATGCCCGGCATCGGCCCGCACCGGGCGCGGCTGGTGAAGGGCGTGCTGGATCATTTCGGGCTGCTTCCCGGCCCGAGCGATCTGCAGGCAGCGATCGAGCGGCTGTTCCCCGAATTCCGGGACGCGCCCTAGGCGCGATGCCGGTGTGCAAGGCAGTGCGGCGGGCCCTTTCCTTGCAAGGCAGCAGCGCAGTCTTTACTTCAGGCCCATCAGGCCGCTGACAACGGCTCTCCGACCGGATGTGCAGCATGACCTTCTCCCTGACCGCAACGCCAGCCCGCCTTGCCTTCAGGGATCTTCATCATGCCTGCCATTACCGTTTCCGATCTTTCCTGGTCCACGCCTGACAATCGTCCGGTCCTTGCCGATCTCGACCTGAATTTCGCCGCCGAGCGCGCCGGTCTGGTCGGGCGCAACGGCGTGGGCAAATCCACCCTGCTCAGGCTGATCGCCGGGCAATTGCCGGTCCAGTCTGGCCGCATCGGCATCAGCGGCACGATCGGCGTGCTGCGCCAGATCGTGCAGGTCCGGCCCGACGAGACGGTCGCCGACCTGTTCGGCGCGACCGATGCGCTCGCGCTGTTGCGGCGCGCGGAACAGGGTGTCGCCAGCATCGAGGAACTGGGCGATGCCGACTGGACGCTGGAGGAGCGGATCGCCTCAGCGCTGGGCCGGGTCGGGCTCGGCATCGGGCCTGACGCACCGCTGGCCCTGCTGTCGGGCGGACAACGCACGCGGGCGAGCCTGGCCGGGGCGATCTTCGGCGCGCCCGACTTCCTGTTGCTGGACGAGCCGACCAACAATCTCGACCGTGAGGGGCGCGATGCGGTGATCGGCCTGCTGGCCGGATGGCGCGCCGGGGCGATCGTCGTCAGCCATGACCGCGACCTGCTCGAGACGATGGACGCGATCGTCGAGATGACCAGCCTGGGAGCGACCCGCTATGGCGGCAACTGGAGCCGCTATCGCGAGCGCAAGGCGATCGAGCTGGCGGCGGTCGAGCGTGAGCTTGCCGAGGCCGAACGGCAGGTGACCGAGGTCGCACGCGGGGCGCAGGAAATGGCCGAACGCAAGGCCCGCAAGGATAGTGCCGGCAAGCGCAAGGGTGCGAAGGGCGACATGCCGCGCATCCTGATCGGCGCGCGCAAGGACCGCGCCGAGGACAGCGGTGGCGAAAACCGGCGCCTGGCCGAGCGGCAACTGGCTCAGGCAGCGGACGCCGCGGCGACCGCGCGCGAGCGGGTGGAGGTGCTGCAGCCCTTTGCGGTTACCCTGGCGCCGACCCGGTTGCCGGCCAACCGGACGGTGCTGGAGATCGATGGCGTGACCGCGGGATATGAGCCCGGCAGGCCCGTGCTGCGCACCATATCCCTCACGATCAGCGGGCCGGAGCGCGTCGCGGTGACCGGGCCGAACGGGTCGGGCAAGACGACATTGCTCGCGCTGATCACCGGCCAGGTGCGGCCCTGGATCGGAACAGTGCGGGTTCCGGTCGATCGGGCGATGCTCGACCAGCGGGTGAGCCTGCTCGATCCCGACAGCTCGATCCGCGACAATTATGCGCGGATCAACCGAACCACCGACGAGAATGCCTGCCGCGCCGCGCTCGCCCGCTTCATGTTCCGGGCCGATGCCGCGTTGCAGATCGTCTCCACCCTGAGCGGCGGGCAGATGCTGCGCGCAGGGCTCGCCTGCGTGCTCGGCGGTGCGAAGCCGCCTTCCTTGCTGATGCTGGACGAGCCGACCAACCATCTCGATCTCGACTCGATCGAGGCTGTCGAGGCGGGGCTAAGGGCCTATGACGGGGCGTTGCTCGTGGTGAGCCATGATGCGGCGTTCCTGGAGGCGATCGGCATCACGCGGTGGATCGACCTGGCGGGCCCCGAAAAAATGGTCGGGCATGCCGACACAGCCTGACTCCAGTCAGCTCCAGATCGCGCGGCTCCCGCATCTCGGGGGTAAGGTCGGCGGACAAGACCGCCGACCTTCCACGACGCTCAGTTCCGCAGGCTGTCCGGCACGACGCCGCCGTTTTCAGCAAGCTTGTCCATCACGGCCTTGTGGAGCGCGATATTCTTCTCCGCGCTGCCGTCTTCGCCGCTCACGCCGAGTTCCTGGGCCAGTTCCTTGCGGGCAGCCAGGCTCGAATCGAGATCGAGCAGCTTCAGCAGGTCGACGATCGAGGTCTGGTAATTGCCGCCGCCCCCTTTCATCGACGCCATTTCGCCGAGCACCGCGCCCACATCGACATTCTGCGGCGCGGCGGCCGGTGCAGCCGGGGCGGCCTGGGCAGGAGCTGCAGCGGGAGCGGCAGGAGCAGCGGCGGCGGGGGCGGCCGCAGGCGCAGCTGCCGGTTTGTGATGGAAGATCTTGTCCATGATGCTGCCGAAAATGCCCATTGCTCTTCTCCTGATTCATGTACGTCGCCCGGCCGGGTGGGCATCCGCTAGAACGGGAGCCGGCGCGAAAAGGTCCATGACGACCTACCCCCGGTAATTATCGTCGCGCGGAACGTTCCCCCGCCGCCGGCGGTTTGTGCGCGGGGCGCCTCAGCGCGCGATCATCAGGAGACGGACATGCGCTACACACTCATCGCGTTGCTGTCGGGAAGCGCGCTGGCGCTCTCGGCGTGCGGCGGGTCGAAGACCGAAACGAGCACCACGACGAACAGCGTCATCACCGAGGGCGACACCATGACGGTCGCCAATGACACCATGGCGGTGACGCTCAGCCCGGGTCAAACCTTCGCCAATGCCGCCGCCTCGAGCGATGCGTTCGAGATCGCCGAAGCGCAACTGGCCCTGACGACATCGAAGTCGGCGGCGATCAAATCCTTCGCGCAGAAGATGATCGATGCCCATACCGCCTCGACCACCAAGCTGAAGGCCGCCGCGGCAAGCGCCACGCCGGCGATCACGCCCGATGCGACGTTGACCGCCGAGCAGCAGCAGAAGGTCGATGCGCTCAAGACCAGGACGGGCGCCGATTTCGACGCCGCTTATGCAGCCGATCAGGTTGCGGGGCATCAGGCAACGCTCGACGCGCTGAAAGCCTATTCGGCGACGGGCGAGGTTCCCCAGCTGAAGACCTTCGCGACCGGGCTGGTGCCGACCGTGACCGCGCATCTCAACATGGCCAAGGGCCTGAAGCCCTGACCGGATGGCGGGGCGGCAGCGCTGCCCCGCTTTTCCACGTCCGTCAGGCGATCCATGCCCGAATCGCGCGCGCGACATCGCCGACCGCGTCGCGCGCGAGCGTCACGTCGCGCGTCATCTGAAGGAAGCCGTGCACCGCGCCCGGCCATAGCAGCATTTCAGCCGAGACCCCTGCCGCCGCCAGCCGATCCAGCAGCAACCGGCTGTCGTCCGCCACCATATCCGCCTCGGCGATTCCCAGGAACATCGGCGGCAGCCCCGCAAGATCGGCATATAGAGGCGCGGCCCCGGCCGGTCGCTCGTCCGTCGCCGCGCCGAGATATTGGCGCCAATACCAGGCCATGCGCTCCGACGTCAGGCCATAGGCGCCGTCGCCAAAGGTCCGCGCGCTCGCCGTGTCCAGACCCGGCGCGAAACAACCATAGAGCAAGGCGCAGCCGACCGGCATCGCCCGCCCCGCGTCGCGTAGCCGGATCGCCAGCGACAGCGCCAGATTGGCCCCGGCGCTGTCGCCTGCAAAGGCGAACCGCGCCGGGTCGAGCGCATATCGCGTGGCGCGCTTCTCGATCCAGTCCCACGCGGCCAGGCAATCGTCGAGCGCCGCCGGATACGGATGTTCGGGTGCCAGGCGATAGTCGACGCTGAACAACACCGCTCCGCTTTGCTGCGCCAGAAGCCGCAGCATGCGATCATGCGTGTCCACATCGCCGGCGAACCAGCCACCGCCATGCAGAAAGAAAATACCGCCCCGCGCGGTCGCCGCGAACGGCGTATGGACGCGCAACCGGATCAGCCCGCCCGCGCCCCTGATGCGATGTTCCTCCAGGCCGCCCATCTCTGGGAGCCCGTCGTTGAACCAGGCGGATGCAGCGTTCATTCGCGCCCGCGCTTCGGCCGGCGGCAGCGCCGTCAGGTCGAACGCGGGGAAGCGCGCCGCCTGGGCCGTTCGTGCGGCGACGATCTCGGGGTCGATGGGAACCGCCATGATTGCGCGCCTATCAGGTGTCGCCTTCTCGCAACAACGACGAATGTTGGACTGCCATGACAAAGTTTCCGACGCGCGCGGCGCGGCGGCTGTTATGCCCCGGCCACTGACACGGAGGAATCATGCCCGGCATCCTACACGGCCTGCGCATCGCCGAATGCGCCGCGTTCATCGCCTGTCCCTATGCCACGATGACGCTGGCGGAACTGGGCGCCGAGGTGATCCGCATCGACGCGATCGGCGGCGGGCTCGATTATCGCCGCTGGCCGGTCACCGCCGGGGGCCGCAGCCTTTATTGGGCGGGGCTCAACAAGGGCAAGAAATCTGTCCGTATCGATATCCGCAGCGAGGAGGGCCGGGAACTGGCCCAGGCGATCATCGCCGCGCCGGGCGAGCATGGCGGCATCTTCGCGACCAACCTGCCCGCGACGGGCTGGCTCGCCGACGATGCCCTTCGCGCGCGCCGCCCCGACCTGATCATGGCGACGATCGTCGGCAATCATGACGGGTCGACCGCGCTCGACTATACGGTGAACTGCGCGGCGGGCTTTCCCGGCATCACCGGTCCGCAAGGTTCCGACGCGCCGGTCAATCACGTCCTGCCCGCCTGGGACCTGCTCGCCGGCATGAGCATGGCCACCGCGATCCTCGCCGCCGAACGCCATCGGCGGATGACCGGCCAGGGCCAGCGCCTCCGCATCGCCTTGTCCGACGTCGCTTTCGCGGTGGTCAGCGACCTTGGCTACCTTGCCGAGCACCAGATCAACGGGGCCGCGCGGGAACGCCATGGCAACCATATCTATGGCGCGTTCGGGCATGACTTCGCCACCTCGGACGGCCGCCGCCTGATGGTCGCCGCGGTCAGCGCCGGGCAGTGGCAGGCGCTGGTGCGTGCGACCGGCATCGGCGATGCGGTCGCCACCTATCAGCAGACGAACGGGGCCGATCTTGCCCTTGAAGCCGATCGTTTCGAGGCGCGCGAGACGATCGTCACCTGGCTCCGCCCCTGGTTCGACACCCGCACGCTGGATCAGGCACGCGCCGATCTCGACGGCGCCCGCGCCTGTTGGGGGCCCTATCAGGATATCGGGCAGATGCTTGCCGAGGACCCGCGCGTTTCGCCCGCCAACCCGATGTTCGCCGAGGTCGAGCACCGCGCGCTTGGCCGCTCCCTCACCGCCCGTACGCCGATCGATTTCTCCGCCGTCGAGGCGGTCCCGCCGCTCGCCGGGCCAATACTCGGCCAGGATACCGACGCCGTATTGGCCGATCTGCTCGGTCTTTCCTCGGGCGTGATCGGCGCCCTGCACGACCGCGCGATCATCGCCGGCCCCGACGATCGCTGAGGCCTTGCGCGGTTGCGGTATCAAGGCGACGTCAGACGCCGATCACTTCGCCTTCTGCGCCGGCACGAACTGCTCCGCCACCGCCTTGGCGAGAAGGTCGGGCGGCAACAGGCCCTGGTCGAGCAGGAAATTGTTGAACGCCAGCCGATCGAACTTCGCCCCCAGCGCCAGCTCGGTATCCATGCGGATGCGCAGGATGCGGGTATAGCCGTAGAAATAACTGCCGGCCTGGCCCGGCGCACGCGAGGTGTAGCGTTCGATCTCCTGCTTCGCCATCGCCGGCGAGGCGACGACCTGCTCGAGCAGGATTCGCCGGGCATCCTCGCGCGAGATCAGGCCGAGGTTGAGCATCGGATCGAGCATCGCCCGCCCTGCCCGCAGCAGCCGCGCCTGCAGCGCCATCAACTGTCCGTCGAGCGGGTGATAGGGCAGCGCCTCCGCCTCGGCATAGAGCGCCCAGCCCTCCACATTGACGCTGTTGAACGCGAAATAGATTCGCGCCTGCGACACGCCGCGCTCGACCAAAGCAGTGAATTGCAGCTCATGCCCCGGCCGCCCCTCATGCGCGGCGACGGTCCATTGCGCCGAGGGGAAGTTGAAATCGTCATAGGCGGCGTCCGGCCCCGAAGACGCCACGCTCAGCGGCAGCACGAAGGTCCCGCGCTCGCCCTTGTTGCCGATCAGCGGCGGCGGCTCCATGTGCGGCGCGGGCGATGCCGCCGATTCAGCCTCACTGGCGAGCCGCATCTGCATCGGCCGGTCGGGCAGGTCGACGATGCGCTCGCGCTTGATCGCCGCTTCATTGGCGCGGATCACCTCGGCATAGCTCGCCTCGAGCTTGTCGTTCGGGATGGTCGCCTGTTTGAGCTGACGGATGACGTCGACATAGGTCCCGCCCTTCAGCCCCTTTTCCTTCGCGACCAACGGCGCCAGCGCGGTCATCGCGGCGCGTGTCTCGGCGAACTCGATCTGCGCCTGTTGGATCAGCAGCCGCGGCTCGATATCGATGCCGAACTGCTTTAGCCGGTAGGCATAGACTTCGGGCGGCAGGCGGAAATCGGTGCGGGCCAGCGGCAGCACTTCAGCGCGTTCCCACGCGGTATAATCGGCGATCTGCCTGTCGAGCTTCGCCAGCGCCGCGTCGGCACCGGTGATCTTGTATTTGGCGAAAAGCTTGCGGATGCCCTCGGCATAGGTCCCGGCATTGCTCAGCGCATTGTCCAGCGCGACCTTGTCCGGCCCGAGCAGCCCTGGCTTGCGCGTCTCCGCAAACCGCGCCCGGGCCAGATCGGTCAGCGGCGTGGTGCCGGGGTAATCCCCGACATAGCGGCGCAGCAGCTCGACCGCCTTTTGGCGCCGCTCGGGCACGACCTGGTCGTCGAGCAGCCCCTTGATCCCACCGAACATCGCCCGCGGCGCATCGCTCCAGGACAGGAAATATTTACGGCGCAGGCTGGTGCCTTCGAGATCGGACTCGACCGACCGGATCATGATCTCCAGGTCCTGCCGGACATTGGCGTCCCTCTCCGCCGCGAGCCGCCGTTTCAGCTCGGCCGTCACCTTGCCCATCGCCTCGGCAGTGCGCTCGTCGACCCTGGGCCCGAGATCGGTTGCCAGCCCGTCATAGGCGGTCATGCCGTTTTGCGAGGCCGATTCCGGATCGAATTTTGCCTGCGCCTCGGCGACGAACTTTGCATTCTGATCGCTGACCGCGACCCAGGCTTTATCGGGCGCGGCGGCCAGCGGCGAGACCGCGACGAGCAGCAGGGACAGGATGGCGAAACGGCGCATGCTGGTCTTTCCGGAAAAATGGCCGCTGACCCCCTGGCGGCCCTCGACGACGGTCTACGCCCGTTGCCGCACCGGCGGCAACGGGTCGTGACGTCTCCCCGAGGCGTGGAGGGATTCAGCACCGCCGACTGTGATCCGGATGCCACAGCCGCGAGGGGATGAGAGCTCAGGCCACGACCGTGCCGATCCGGTCCAGCTCGGCAACCACCTCATCCGTCAGCACGAGGTCAGCCGCGGCCAGATTCTCGCGCAGATGCCCGGTCGAGGAGGTGCCCGGAATCAGCAGGATATTCGGCGACCGACACAGCAGCCACGCCAGCGCCACCTGCATCGGCGTTGCACCCAGCCGCGCCGCCACGTCCGACAATGACGATGATTGCAGCGGGGAGAAGCCGCCCAGCGGGAAGAAGGGCACATAGGCGATGCCCGCGGCCGCCAGCCCGGCGACAAGCGTGTCGTCGTCGCGGTGGACCAGATTATAGTGGTTCTGCACGCACACCACCGGTGCGATGCCCTGCGCCTCGGCGACCTGGGTCGAGGTCACGTTGCTCAGGCCGAGATGACGGATCAGCCCCTGACGCTGCAGATCAGCCAGCGTGCCGAACTGCTCCGCGATCGAGCCCTCGCTCGGCCCATGGATTGCCCCCATCGCCCGCAGATTGACGACATCGAGTGTCTCGACGCCCAGATTGCGAAGATTGTCGTGCACGCCCCGAGTCAAGTCGGCGGGCGATGTCGC
>Ga0247735_1000833_pt1 | contig 12242 bp, 14 predicted proteins | sample UWRJL178409R2_FD_180934 | JGI IMG/M metagenome (GOLD analysis project Ga0247735, IMG submission 180934) | Plant litter microbial communities from Arlington Agricultural Research Station in Wisconsin, United States - UWRJ-L178-409R-2 | ecosystem: Environmental > Terrestrial > Plant litter >...
TCGGGATGATATCGGCGCCCAGCGCCTTTTGCCGCGCCCATGCGGCGGCGCGCAGCCCCTGCGCGGCGAGCGACAGCGCGTCGGCGTCGGACTTGCCCGACCAGAAGCTTTCGAGCGCGAACTTCAACTCGCGGCGCGGGCCGATACGGGGGAAACCGAGGGTTGCCACTGAGATGGTCATCGTTTTGGCCTTGCGTTGGGCAAGGTGACGGCCGGACGCGCGACATCGGACCGACACCCTCATGGCAAGCCAGGGCGCGGTGATGCACGCGGCCTGACCGGGCACCCCGCCGGAGGACGTTATCTGACGAGGCAGGTCTCCTGGCTCGCGGGTCGATGCGACGGTCCGGCCTTCCCGGTCCCTTGCCTGGACCAGTGACACGAATTGGACCGCCGCTCACCGCTCACAGTTGCGGGGGCAGCGCCGGAATGGGCCCGCACCCTCGCGGATACGCACCGTCACCGTCTTCCCGTCTTGGCTCCGACCGTACCCGGACGAAGAACCTCGACAGCCACAAGGATAGCCATCGCGTACGGCGCGTCAAGCATCATATAAAGAATTGTTTATATCGTTATATGCTGCCTATGATGGTGTAAAAGCCCCGACGGAAAGGCGCGCCTTCGCGATCGCCGCCCTTATGACGGGTCCTTCCGGGTGCAGAAATCGGCAGCGATTGCCACCCTGGCCAATCGGATCAGGCGTCGAGGTGCCGCAGATCCCCGCCGCGCGTCTCGCGCCCGAACCAGGCGACCAGGCCAAGCGCCACCACGGCCGGCGCCATGATGATGACCGCCGCCAGCCCCATGGACGGGATCAGCGCGGCGATGCTCAGGCCCTGCGCAAGCAGCCCGCCCGCCTTGGTGCAGGCCGCGACCCAGCCCGTCGCGCGTCCGCGCACCCGCAAGGGGAAGCTCTCGGCCGTATAGGGCAGCAGAATGGCAAGGATGCCGTTCGACCCCACGATCAGCAACGCGACCGGCAACACCGGACTCCCCGTACCCGCCAGCTCCAGCCTGAGCACGCCAAGCAGCCCGGCGAGCGTCACGCCGATCATCGTGACGAGCGACCATTTGGTGCTCCAGCGACTGTACATCAGCGCCGCCAGGAACACGGTCGGGAAAGCGATCAGCGAGCTTTCCGCCAGCAGCCGGCTCGACACCGCGACGGAATAGCCTTTGGCGACGAGATCGGTCGGCAGCCACAGCAACAGGCCGAAATTGATCAGGCCCCAGGTGAGCGCGGCAACGGTCAACGCGGCCAGCTTCCCGATCATGCGCCTGCCCGTCAGCGGGCCGTGGCTGACACCGATCGTCGCCGGGGGCGGCCCGCGACGCACGGTGGCGCCGAAGCGTCGCATCACGGCTTCGGCCTCGACGATGCGCCCGCGCGCGATCAGGAACTTCGCGGATTCGGGGATCAGCGCCCCGAGCACAATCAGGCTGAGCCCGGTCGGGAGGTTCGCCAGCCACAATATGCGCCACCCGAAGATCGGTTGAAGTAGCGCCGACAGCCCGCTCGCCGCAAAATATCCCCCGACCGCGCCGAGCCCGCCGACCAGCACCAGGCTCCAGCCGCGATGGCGATTGGGCATCATCTCCGCGAGCAGCGCGTAGGTCACCGGCAACATGCCGCCGGCCGCCGCGCCCATCATGAAGCACATGCCGATATTCCAGGCGAGCGACGGCATCGCCCCGCAGATCGAGGTGCCGACGAACATCACCGCCGACAGCAGGATCGATGCCTTGCGCCCATAGATGTCGGCGATCACACCCCACACCACGGATCCCACCACCGTGCCCATCAGCGCGAAGAACGGCACCAGCGACACGGTCGAGCGCGGCACATGATATTCGCCGATCATGCCGGGCACGGTGAAGCCCAGCGACGCGGGCTTCATCACATCGATGATCAGCGCGACGACCAGCACGATCATCAGCCGCCAATGCGCCCAGCCGAGCGCTGCATCCTCGGGCGCAGCGATGGTGATGTCCTCCGCCGCCGCCCGCTGCGCCGCCAGATTACGCGGGAGCAGGCCATAGGCCGCGACGATCACGCCGCCGACAATCAGGAACATGCCGAAGATCATGCCCGAATCCATCGGCATGCCGGCCAGATGATAGCCCATGTCCTTCGCCATCAGGAACATCGGGATGTGGAGCAGCACCCCCGCCGTGACGGCAGCGCAGCCGAGGATGAATGCCCACAAGGCCTGGCGATCGGACAGGCTGGTCATGCGTGCGGCCATTCGGAACTCCCCACTCCGCCGCTTCTCGTCGCGACGCCCCGGGGAAGCGATACCGCTATCGTCGCGCGCTGGCCATGCCCGGCGCGGGCGCGCTATTGCTCGTCGCGCACCCGCTCATGGTGGCGGATCACTTCGTCGATGATGAAGCGCAGGAATTTCTCGGAAAAATCCGGGTCGAGATCGGCCTGCTTGGCCAACCCGCGCAGCCGGGCGATCTGCGCATCCTCGCGGCCGGGGTCGGCGGGCGGCAGCCCCGCGGTCGCCTTGTAGCGCCCGACTGCCTGAGTCACCTTGAACCGCTCGGCGAGCAGGAAGACCAAAGCCGCGTCGATATTGTCGATGCTCTGGCGATAGCCACTGAGCGTTTCGTCGGTCACCTTGCCGTCCCCACCAGTTCGCCGGGCCTTTTGCGGATGCCCGTCGCGACGCGCAACCCCGAAAGGCTGACGTTCACACCCGCAAAGGCTTGCCTTTACCCGGTCATGCGGCCACATCGCAGGCATCATGAGCGCCACGATCCACCGCCTCGATGCCCAGCGCCAGCCGTCGCTCGAACCGATGGTGCAACTGGTCGCCGGCGATCTCAACCTCGTCAACGCGGTGATCCTGTCGCGAATGCAGTCGGATATCCCGCTGATTCCCGAATTGGCCGGTCATCTCATCGCCGGCGGCGGCAAGCGCATGCGCCCGATGCTGACGCTCGCGAGCGCGCGGCTGCTTGGATACACGGGCGCGCGGCACCATCGCCTCGCCGCGGCGGTCGAATTCATCCACACCGCCACCCTGCTGCACGACGATGTGGTCGACGGCTCCGACCTGCGCCGGGGCAAGCGCACCGCCAACCTCATCTGGGGCAACCCGGCGAGCGTGCTGGTCGGCGATTTCCTGTTCAGCCGCTCGTTCGAGCTGATGGTCGAGGACGGCAGCCTCAAGGTCCTCAAGATCCTGTCCGGCGCCAGCGCGATCATCGCCGAGGGCGAGGTCAATCAGCTTACCGCGGCGCGGCGCGTCGATATCGGCGAGGAACGCTATCTCGACATCATCGGCGCAAAGACCGCCGCGCTGTTCGCCGCCGCCTGCCGCATCGCTGCGGTGGTGGCCGAACGCCCCGAGGCGGAGGAAGCCGCGCTCGACGCCTATGGCCGCAACCTCGGCATCGCGTTCCAGCTGGTCGACGACGCGATCGACTATGTTTCGGACGCCGGCACGATGGGCAAGGACGCGGGCGACGATTTCCGCGAGGGCAAGTCCACCTTGCCCGTCATCCTCGCCTACGCGCGCGGCAGTGCCGAGGACCGCGTCTTCTGGAAGGCGGCGATCGAGGGTCACCGCGCCAGCGACGAGGATTTCGCCCACGCCGTCTCGCTGATCCGCTCGACCCGCGCGGTCGATGACACCCTCGCCCGCGCGCGCCATTACGGCCAGCGCGCGATCGACGCGATCGGCAGCTTCGCGCCGAGCAAGGCCAAGGACGCGATGGTCGAAGCGGTCGAATTCGCGGTGGCGCGGACATACTGAACCGGCGGCTTGCCCACACACCGTTCGTGTCGAACAGAAACCGAACCCGGGGCCAACGAGCGGTACGGGCCGGCCTCAATCAGTGCCGGTGAGTCTCCACTGCCGGCGCGCAGGGTAGCGGATCCTTCTCGCTACCGATGATCTCCACCTGCAACGTCGCATGGCCGATATCGAAGCGCTGCTTCAGCATTCCCTGCGCCTCGCCCAGGAACGCATCGCCGGGATGGCCGCCGGGCATCACCAGATGCGCGGTCAGCACCGTCTCGGTCGTGCTCATCGGCCAGATATGGACGTGATGGACGCGCGCGACGCCGGGCAAGGTGCGCAGCGACATGCGCACCTTGTCGTAATCGATCTGCCGCGGGACCGCGCCGAGCGACATCTCGACCGATTCGCGCAGCAGGCCCCAGGTCTGCCAGAAGATCAGCGCGGCGATCGCGATACTGACGATCGGGTCGATCCACAGCTTGCCGGTCCACAGGATCGCCAGTCCCGCGACCACCACCCCCGCCGACACCGCCGCGTCGGCCGCCATGTGCAGGAAGGCGCCGCGGATATTGATGTCGTTCTTGCTCCCGCGCACGAACAGCAGGGCAGTGGCAAGGTTCACCACGATGCCGATCGCGGCGACGATCGCGACCGTACCGCCCTCGACGGGCGCCGGCGCCGCCATGCGCTGCGCCGCCGCCAGCACGATCGCCCCGAGCGCAACCAGCAGCAGCAGCGCGTTGGTCAGCGCGGCAAGGATCGTCGTGCCCTTCAGCCCATAGGTGAAGCGCTTCGTTGCCGCCTTGCGCCCCAGCGCGACCGCGCCCCAGGCTACCGCCAGCCCCAGTACGTCCGACAGATTATGCCCCGCATCCGCGAGCAGCGCGACCGAATCCGCAATGAAGCCGAACGCCGCCTCGGCGACGACGAACCCCAGATTGAGCGCGATGCCGATGGCGAAGGCGCGGTCATGACCGGATGCAGGCGCGTGCGAATGGCCGTGATGACCACGGCCATGGCTATGGCTATGGCTATGGCTATGGGAGTGCCCATGCGAATGGCCCTGATGATGGCTGTGCTCGGCCACGCGATTCTCCGTCTGTTGTCAGGGGCGTACCATCGCTCGCCCGCGATATGCTAGGACATCGGAAATGAGCGACGAGATCGAAACCGTTACGCTGTGGCGCCCTGTCGGACCGAAGGAGCTCGCGCTGATCGAGCAGTCGGGTTTCCGCGCCTTCCCCCCGCGCCTGCCGGAACAGCCGATCTTCTATCCGGTAACGACCGAAGCTTATGCCGTGAAGATCGCGCGCGACTGGAACGTGAAGGCGAGCGGATCGGGCCATGTCACACGCTTCGAGGTACGGAAGGACTATCTCGACGGCTATGCTGTGCAGGAGGCCGGTGGCCGCGCACATCTGGAATATTGGATCCCGGCCGAGGATCTGCCCGCGTTCAACGCGGCATCCTTGGCGAGATCGTGGTAACGCAGGAATTCCGCTGACATCCCTCCCCATCCATGCCGTGCTGCCCGACCTGCTCGCTGTGTTGCGAGCGGCGTCGAATGCCGTGCTCGTCGCGCCACCCGGCGCGGGCAAGACGACCGCAGTGGCGCCTGCCCTGCTCGGCGAGGACTGGTGCAGCGGCGAGATCCTGCTGCTGTCGCCGCGCCGCCTGGCCGCACGAGCGGCGGGCGAGCGCATGGCGGCACTGGCAGGCGAGCCGGTCGGCAAGACCTTCGGCTACGCCACCCGGATGGAGTCGAAGCGGTCGGCCGAAACCCGCGTCACGGTCGTCACCGAGGGCATTTTCGTCAACCGCATCCAGGCCGATCCGGAACTGGCCGGCGTCTCGGCGGTGCTGTTCGACGAAGTCCATGAGCGCAGCCTCGACAGCGATTTCGGGCTCGCGCTCGCCCTCGACGCACAGGGAGCGCTCAGGCCGGACCTGCGCATCCTCGCCATGTCGGCGACGCTCGATGGCGCGCGCTTCTCCATGTTGATGGGCGGCGCGCCAGTGATCGAGAGCGAAGGGCGCAGCCATCCCCTCACGCTCCGCCATATCGGCCGCGCGGCGGAGGCGCGGATCGAGGATTCAGTGGCAGGCGCAATCAGGCTGGCATTGCGCGAAGAGGCTGGCGGCATCCTCGCCTTTCTGCCCGGCGTGGCCGAAATCGAGCGAACCGCCGAACGGATAGAGGGGCTGGGCGGCGACATCATGCTGCACCGGCTTCACGGCAGCCTCGACCCCGGCGCCCAGCGCGCCGCGATCGCGCCCGACCCGCAGGGACGGCGCAAGATCGTGCTCGCGACTTCGATCGCCGAGACCAGCCTGACGCTCGACGGCATCTCGGTCGTCGTCGATTCGGGGCTCGCCCGCCGTCCGCGCTACGACCGCGCGGCCGGCATGACCCGGCTCGTCACCGAGCGGGCAAGCCAGGCCGCCGTGACTCAGCGCGCCGGCCGCGCCGCGCGGCAAATGCCGGGCGTGGCCTATCGGCTATGGGAGGAAGCGGCGACCGCCGGACTGCCGCGCTTCGATCCGCCGGAAATACTGGAAGCCGACCTGTCGGCGCTGACACTCGACTGCGCGCTGTGGGGCGTGGCCGACCCACGCACGCTGTCCTGGCTCGATCCGCCGCCGGCTGCGGCGATCGACGAAGCGCGCGGCCGGCTGGCCGTGCTGGAAGCGATCGATGCCGATGGGCGGCCGACCCCGCATGGCAAGGCGATCGCCCGGCTGCCGCTCCCGCCAAGGCTCGGGCACATGCTCGTGCGCGCGGGAGAGATCGGGCTGGCTGGTACGGCCGCCGAGGTCGCCGTGCTGCTCGGCGAACGCGGGCTCGGCGGGACCGACGTCGATCTGGAGAGCCGCCTCAGGCGCTGGCGCATGGAACGCGGGCCACGGGCCGAAGGCGGGCGGAAACTGGCGAAACGCTGGACCTCTCTTGCCCCCCTCCCGCTTGCGGGAGGGGTTGGTGGTCGCCCGGCCACCTCAAACGCACCGGTAGCGGGGCGCGGAAGCCCACCCCCGGCCGCTCCCGCAAGCGGGAGGGGAGATGAAGTGGCCACCTGCATCGCCCTCGCCTTTCCCGATCGCATCGCCAGGCGTCGCGACGCCAGCGGAGAGACCTGGGCGTCAGCGGGCGGTCGCGGCTTCAAGCTCGACCCCACCTCCTCGCTCGCCGGCAACGAATGGCTCGCCGTTGCCGAAACGCAAGGCATGGCCTCGGGCGCGCGCATCCTCTCCGCCGCGCCGATCGACCTAGCCACCGTCGAATCGCTGGTCGGCGACCGCGTCGAGACCCGGCGCAGCGTCCGCTTCGACCCGGCGACCGGCGGCGTGCAGGCGTTACGCGAACGCCGGCTCGGCGCGATCCGGTTGTCGAGCGGGCCCGACTCCAACGCCAATCCAGAGGAAATTGCCGCCGCCTTGCTCGCCGCCGTGCAGGCTGGCGGCTTCTCCTTGCTTCCCTGGAGCGACGCGGCGCGCGCGCTGCTCGACCGCATCGCCTTTGTCCGGGAGGCGGGCGCCCCGGTGGACGAGATCGACGAGGCGCACCTGCTCACCCGCGCCGACGAATGGCTCGTGCCGCTGCTCGCGGGGAAAAGACGACTCGATGCGCTCGACACCAGCGCCCTGGCCGAATCGCTGCGCGCGGTGATCGGCTGGGACACGCTCCGCACACTCGACACGCTGGCGCCGACGCATTTCCATTCGCCCGCCGGGACCAGCCACCCGATCGACTATGCCGCGGAAGGCGGACCGCGTGTCGAGCTCCGCCCCCAGCAACTTTTCGGCCTCGCCACCCACCCCCATGTCGCGGGGGGCCGTGTGCCGCTCGTCCTCAGTCTGACCTCACCCGCCGGGCGGCCAATCCAGACCACGCGCGACCTTCCGGGGTTCTGGGCGGGAAGCTGGGCCGCGGTCGCCAAGGAGATGCGCGGGCGCTACCCCCGCCACCCCTGGCCCGACGACCCCGCCGGCGCCGCCCCGACCACCCGCACGAAAAATGCGGACGCACGCCACGCGCAGCGGCGCTAACCCCTTCCTTTCTCCGTTCGCCCCGAGTAGCGATCGAGCTTGCCGAGAGCGCGTATCGAGGGGCAGCTATGTCTCGATGGGGCGCTCGACTGGCTCGACGCCTATTCGACACGAACGGATCTGAAGCAATGGCCACCGCCCGCATCTACCAGCGCCCCAAGAACGCGATGCAGTCCGGCCGCGCGCGCACTGACGCATGGCTGCTCGAATTCGCCCCGGCCGAAGCAAAGCGGCCTGACCCGCTGACCGGCTGGGCCGGCTCCGGTGACACGCGCGAGCAGGTCCGGCTCGGCTTCCCCACCCAGGAGGCGGCAATCGCCTATGCCGAGCGCGAGGGCCTCGCCTTCACCGTGAGCGCGGCCCCCGACCGCAAGCTCAAGCTTCAGGCCTATGCCGACAATTTCCGTTGACCCCGAAGCTGTTAGTGCGCCGCTGGATCGCGGCTTTCAATAACGCCGATGTCGATGCGCTGGTTGCGCTATACCGGCCCGACGCGACCAATCATCAGGTAGCGCTAGAGCCAGTGCATGGCCGCGACGCGATCCGCGCGATGTTCGAACGCGAATTCTCCACTGCGACGATGGAATGCGTGCCGGAAAATCTGTTCGAGGATGGCGAATGGGCGATCCTTGAATGGCGCGACCCGAACGGACTGCGCGGCTGCGGCTTCTTCCACGTGATCGACGACCAGATCGCGCTCCAGCGCGGCTATTGGGATCGGCTGAGCTTCGAGGCGGCCCGGAAGGGCTGACGCCCCTCTTCCTCGTCACCCCAGAATAGAGGGGCTCAGCAACAGAAAGAGCCGCACGTCGATCGCGACGCCTTCGGCGCGTTTGGCCGCGACGAAATCGACGATCCCGCCAAGCGGCACGCGGTGCACCGTGATGTCCTCGTCACCCTGCCCGCCGCCGTCGCTCACCTTGGTCAGGCCGGTCGCACGCACCAGGGTGAAGCCTTCGGACACCATGCCGGGCGAAGACTGGAAATAGCCGATCGTCTCGACCTTTTCCGGACGATAGCCCGTTTCCTCCTCAAGCTCGCGCGCGGCGGACGCCTCGGGCGCCTCGCCTTCCTCCTCGTCGCCGACCAGGCCTGCTGGCAGCTCGAGGCAGCGTTTGCCCAGCGGCACGCGATATTGCTCGACCAGGATCACCTCGCCGTCGTCGATCGCCAGGATCACCGCCGCCTGGATGCCGCGCGCGCGCGAGACATATTCCCAGGTGCCCTGTTTCTTCACAACGATGTACTGGCCAGCCCAGACCGTTTCGGCCCCAATCTTGTCAATGACGTCGCTCATAGTTCGATCAGCCTGTCGGGAAGTTCGTTGCGATCGGTCTCGGTCTTGGGAAAATTCTCGGACAGGATCGCACCGATCTGCGCGACCGCCGCGGCCATGCCATGGGCCGGACGACCGACGCGCACTTCGTCGACCAGGGCGGCCATCGCATCGCCCCAGCGCTCGGCCGGCACGGCATGATGGATTGCCTCGTCCGCGACGATCTCCGCCATGCGCTCGTCGAGCGAGAGATAGAGCAGGATGCCGACGCGTGCCTCGGTACGGCGCTCTGCCCCGACCTTGAAATACTGGATTGCCCGCCGCCGCACCCGCCGTGCCCGCGTCGCTTTCGGCGTCAGGGCCAGGCGCAGCGGCGCCCAGGCGAGCGCATAGCGGACGACGAGAAAGACGATCGTCTGGGCGATCAGCACCCAGAACAACAAGCCGCGCAAATCCGTCTCCGCGCCCCATCCGTTCGACGACCAGCCGAACCGCGTCTCGAGTGCCACCGGATTGATCGCTGCCAATGCGATGGTCAGCAGGGTCGCAGCCAATGCGTAATGAAGCGCGACGTCGTTATACTGGTCGGATCGCTGGCTGATGATCGTCACGATCTCGCCGTCGGTGCCATTTTCGGCCCGTGCAACCGCTTCACCGACGATCGCGTGATCGGCCGCGCTCAGCTTCACGGAGGGCGCCATTACCAATCCCCCGAGGCGCCACCGCCTCCGAACGAACCACCGCCGCCGGAAAAGCCACCGCCTCCACCGCCGCCGCCCCAATCGGAGCCGCCGCCCCAGGACGAACCGCCGCCCCAGCCGCTGCCCGATCCTCCGCCAAGACCGGGGCCCCAGAGGATCACTGGTGCATGGCCACCGCGATAGCGTTTTCCGTTGCTGCCGCGGCGGAACCAGGAAAGCACGACGAACAGGACGACGATGACGAAGAAGATCACCCCGAACGGAACATTGCTATCCGCGGACGGTCTGGGCTTCGCCGTCACGACCTTCGCACCCCGCGCCTCGGCTGCCTCAAGCGGCAATTTCATCTGCTCGGCGATCGCGTTCGCGCCGTCGATGATGCCGCCCGGAAGATCGCCTGCCTTGAACTTCGGCACGATGCTGTTGGCGATGATCGTGCTGGACAGCGCATCGGTCATGATCGGCTCGAGCCCGTAACCCACCTCGATCCGCACCTTGCGCTCATTTGGCGCGACCAGCAGGATGATGCCATTGTTCGATCCGCCCTGTCCGATCTTCCAGGCGCGGCCGAGCCGATAGCCATAATCCTCGATCGGATAACCCTGAAGATCGGGGACAGTCGCCACCACGAACTGCCGCGACGACGCCTTTTCGATCTCGTCGGAGAGCTGCGTGAGCTGCGCAACCTGCGCGGCGTTGAGCACATGAGCGTCGTCTACCACCCGCCCCGTCAGCGGCGGGAAAGTCTGGGCCAGTGCAGCCGGCATGCCGGATAGCATTACCAGTGCCATCAATATCATACGCAGGAAAGTCACGCGGCCACCCTTTCCGGAGGCGAGATTTCACGGATCACCCCATCGACTCCGCCGACGATGCCACGCGGATAATCTCCGGCGCGAAAGGCCGGCAGGATCACCGACTGGATGATCGCGCTGGCCTCTTCGTCGCGCAGCGCCTTTTCAAGGCCATAGCCAACCTCGATCCGCACCTTGCGTTCGGTGGGGGCAACGATCAGCAATACGCCGTCATTGCTTCCCTTTCGTCCGATCCCCCATGTCCGCCCGAGGGTGACACCATAATCCTCGATCGGATGTCCTCCCAGGTTCGGGACCGTGACGACGACGAACTGGTGACGCGTCCGCCGCTCCAGCGCCGTCAACTTGTCCGCTATCGCCGCCTTCGACGCCGGCGGCAGCAGTTGCGCCGCATCGACGACGCGACCGGACAGCGTCGGAAAATCATAGCCGGCAGGCGCAACCTGACTGGCCGGGGCGGAGGTGCCGCACCCGGCCAACATCACGAACAGGGCAAGCAATCGGATCAGCTGGCGTTCCCGAAATTGACCGTCGGGGCCGTCTCGGCGCCCGGGGTGGTCGCAGTGAACGGCGCCATCGGCTTGGACCCGTAAAACACCTTGGCACCGATCGCGTCGGGGAAGGTACGGATGCGGGTGTTATACGCCTGCACCGCGTCGTTATAATCTTTCCGCGCGATCGTGATGCGGTTCTCGGTGCCCTCGAGCTGGCTCATCAGGGTCGTGTAATTGCCCTGGCTCTTCAACTCGGGATAGGCTTCCTGCAGGCGCTGGAGATTCAGCGTCACGCCAGCCTGAGCCCGCTCATAGGCTGCAACCTTGGCCGGATCGGTGAGGTCGTCACCCGAAAGCTTGACCTGTGAGGCGGCGGCACGTGCCTGCGTCACCTGCACCAGGATATCCTTTTCCTGCGCGCCGGCGGCCTTCACCGTGGCGACGAGGTTGGGGATGAGATCGGCGCGGCGTTGATAGTTGTTTTGCACATCGGCCCAGCGCGCCTTGGCATTTTCCTCGGCCGTGGGGACGCTGTTGAGTCCGCAGGCTGAGAGCGCGATGGCGGACATCAGCGCGAAGACGGCACGGTATTTCATGAACAATCCCTCCAACCCTTGCGCGCCCATGATAGGCGACTAGCCTAGGCACGCGGAAGCGAAATCGGATGGAGAGGTCGTATGTTCAAGGAGTTCAAGACATTCATCGCACGGGGGAACGTGCTGGATCTCGCCGTCGCGGTGATCATCGGCGCGGCGTTCGGCAAGATCGTCACCTCGCTGACGGACGATGTGCTGATGCCCGTGATCGGCAAGATCTTCGGCGGTCTCGATTTCTCCAGCTATTTCTTCGTGCTGGGAAAAGTGCCCGAGGCGCTGGCCGGATCGACCGATTACGCCGCGCTGAAAAAGGCCGGGGTGTCCGTGTTCGGCTACGGCGCCTTCATCACCCAGGCGGTCAATTTCGTGATCCTCGCCTTCATCATCTTCCTGATCGTGCGCGCCGCGAACAAGCTGATCGCGAAGCCCGAGGAAGCACCGGCGGAGCCTGCGGCCGAACCGGCGGACGTCACGCTGCTGCGCGAAATCCGGGATGAACTGAAGAAGCGCTGAGCCTCGATCCCTCTCCCTCGCGGGAGGGGGAGGGTTTATGCCGCCGCCAGG
>Ga0247735_1000835_pt1 | contig 12185 bp, 12 predicted proteins | sample UWRJL178409R2_FD_180934 | JGI IMG/M metagenome (GOLD analysis project Ga0247735, IMG submission 180934) | Plant litter microbial communities from Arlington Agricultural Research Station in Wisconsin, United States - UWRJ-L178-409R-2 | ecosystem: Environmental > Terrestrial > Plant litter >...
AACACTGGCGTGAATGCGCTCTTGGTATGAAGCGTCTCTGGCGCGTCATACAAATTAGCGAGCAGACCAAACACCCAGGTGCATTGGCAATAAACTTCCTGGAGCGGTCCAAGCCCCTACACGTAACATTGTATCACAGTACATATGATGCGTCTCAGCTGGATGCTGAGGAAATTGGCCTACTCAATGACTTCTACAACAGACTCGCAGAAAACCGTGACAGAATTGCAAGAATATTCTTGTGGGGCACTTTTCACGAGACTGCATGGTGGCTTCTCCACCAAGACTTGCCAAACATCGTCGAGACAGTCATCTCTACTGAATCTACTCCATATATTTACGGCAACTCTTTGGATAAGCGAACTTCCAGTCGAGCCGAGCCTCAGTTTAAAGGCCGTGCCTGGAACCTCAAGAAACTCGCGCTTTTTGGACCAATGTGGGCTCTAAACTCCTACGCGAACTTCACTCATCTCTTCATCATCGACAATTACATTCGTGACGGCAAAGAAGGCTGGATACTTGAGCTTCTATCATCGTTATCAAACACCTTACGCGTCCTATATCTCCACGACGCTTGTCTACATCATTCAGAACCTGCTCGAGGTCAAACAAGCGACCGAGTTCGTCTCCCATATCTCAAGTATATTGAGATACGTCCCGACGAGGACGAATATGAGGAGGACGGGCCGCAAACAGAATGCGACCTATCTATCCTTCGCTGCCTTTCTCTCCCGTCCTCAACTTCCGTCGTATGGGCCACGAATGGGATCAGGGACGGAGAGAGCATCGAGATGGACCCCAACATGTTTCCTCCGCGAGAATACCGTGATTGCGTCCAGGATGTAGTCATCTCTTGTGGCCGGGAGGATTGTTTTCTGATGAAAGGAAATACTATATTTTCCCCTTCGAAAGACATCCAATCGTATACGATATATACGCTGTGCACCGGTTTTCCCAACGTTACATCGATATCTCTCCCATCCAGCTGGTTAGGATCTCAATGTGAGGGTGACCCCTCGGAGCTCGCGGAGCTGATCCTGAAGTTGGACAATTGCCAACTCAAGGATGAATTCTATCACAGCTTCATTCCTGCTTTATCCGACGTACATGTATACACGGGTGAGTCCGACGACATAGTCTTGAAGGAGGATATGCGGCAGAGGATCTCAGAATCACTGATCGAAATGAAGCTTCCTGCGTTGGATTTCTCAGTTGATTTTTCAATGTCACGTCGCCGAGAGGATCTGGACAAGGTTTTTACTTTACATTTCCATCCTGGCGATATCAAGATTCAGCAAGTCGTGCTTCCAGAGTAGAGAAATACTCTGTAAATATACTAGATCTCTGGATTTTAGTTACCTTGTTAAGAGTATGCCAGGTGGATCTTGCCTCGACAAATGACTGTCCAACTTCAACGATATGCGATAAACAAGTTGCATGTGGATATGGAAAAGTAAGCCCGTGATAGTGAACCAAAGTTTAATGAGCCACGGTAAAGCGCTAATCTACAAGATCCTCTAGAGGTCACATATGAAATGCACTGGCAGGATATGTATGCCTAATTGTCCAAGAAGTGTCCCCAAATCCAATGTCCTGTAGCTAGGCCGAAGGTTTTTTGACGCATAGGATGTTGGTTGCTGCCCACTGGCCTATGCTCAAAGGGCGGCAGCAGCCAGCATTCCCGCAAGCAACCCCACCACCAATGTGTCTGCCTTGGCGTTAATTGTTGGCGCGGCATTAGATGGACGCGGAACGCTGACAGTTGAGCTTGGGGCGTTTGCTGGCTTGGTGCTGGAGGTGGTTATCGAAGGTCGGGGTGTGGTCGACGTCGATGGAATAACAATTCCGCTGGAGGTGGTTCTAGACGTTGTGACCGTGACTGGTGTGGTGGATGAAGACACCACCGTGCTAGTGTCTGGAGAAGGATCGGCGGCGGTTCTATTTATAGATAAAATTCAACACGGATGAAAACCTAGACAGAAGGGAGAACTCACGTCGTTGGGACATCTTCAGTTGACGTCTGGGTTGGGAGGATAGTGAATGAGCCGTCATCGCTGGTAGTCGTGTCGTCTTGTCCGAAAGCACCAATGGCAAAGAAGAGAATGGTCATGAACGAGGTCAGAGTCGTGAACTTCATGATGGTGGTGTTGGAGGAGGTGGTGGTGGTAGGGTACGATGTTGTAGACAGGAGGACCGACCGATGTCTTATATACACTGTACCGAGATCTATTCGGGGTGTGTGCGGCGCATCTAATGAAAATAAACGAGGTGCGAACGAGGCTTGAAGGGCTTCAGCATTCCGCCCGCCGACGATGTAATGCTAATAATAGATGCAATGATTTCACGTACCTGACTACGCCTTGCACAGGTAATTAGAATTTCATTAGCGGACGCTAGGGATTGGAGCACAGTCCAGAAGGTAATCCTTTATAGTGGGGTGCGGACGGAAGGTGCGGGTGCACGGTTCATGGAATCCGTTGAAACGTCCTGGTGATCTGAAAAGCGAATCCAGTGCGCTGAATGCCTCAAGATTAGAGGGTGGTTTTCGTCACATGGGCGCGCTTTATTAACGCTGGAATGCTATGGTCCTACTCGCCAGAAAGCTGGGTGGGGTTTCGACTGTCAACTCCATTTGGGTTCGGGTTCTTTAACAGCGCTGACTTGAGACAAGCGCCCATAAAGACTATTCAGAGCACAAGGTTGTGGCTGGGTTATAACTTATTAAGGATAATAAATGCCGCAAGATTTTTGCCACTGCGAATGCTCGCCAGGAAATTTAATTCACGAAAACCAAAACCAAGTCAAGCAGAACTTAGCGGTATGGATTATATATATGCTCTATAACGATGAAAGTGCAATTATCAACGACCAACACGCTCTAGTAGTAAAATATGTCGTCGATCAGTTTGTCCCAGGATAAGAAAGGGAGAATATGCATAAAGAAGATCTTGACGTGTGTGAACATACTTAGCATTCGCGATCAATATATAGGAGGAGATCCAGCCAGGCGACTTGGGCTGTCAGGGCGTGAGCTTTCTTTCCTCTCGCGTGTTATCCCATTCGCATCAGGGGCAGCGGTGTTCGCGCTCGTGGATGGCACCATATCGCTCGGGAGCAGGACTGCCCGATCAACAGCCACAGGTAAGCCACGATGCCGTCCTCGTACCCTATGAAATTCAACTTGTAAGCTGAAATCGTTGGAACAATGGCGAAGTGCGACAAACATGATTACGATAACAACAAGTTTTGACAGTGGCGACATCGCCCCAACAAATGAATAGTTGTCCTGAGTGACAAGGTCAATGTAAAGTGGCATGAAGGCGAACGTAATCATACCGAAGGGAACCCTAAACTAAGCCCAATACCGCCAAAGGCTGACACAAGCTCGAAAAGAACGCGGAACAGATCGAACCATTTTTTCGACTCGTCGAGCAGGTTGGCACGCTCAATGATCGCCACCAGGAAGACCCCCCAGACCAGCCACCAGATGTCTGGTAAACATTCAGTTGAATGAAAGAAGAGAGATATTTCTAGGGACCAACCAATTGACATCTGCCGTCTTAAATGCCATCCCAGATACCTGCCAATTCGCTCTCGTCGGGTCTTGAGATTGTTGATATCATTAGGTTCCTCGTCTTCGTCGTCTGGTGGTGCTTCAAACACACCGAGAGATCTTTCTTCGTAGCTATTGGGAAAGATGTAAATGAAACGAGACGCCAAAAATTAAAATCGAAGTACATGGACGTACACATTGGTCGAACGAATGCTCAAAGCGACCGGATATACCGCAATGTACATCATGACGACGTAAAGGAACCTAGGCAAAGTGGGAGAAAAAAAAGTTAGGCCGTGCGCAGGTTGGCATCTGACCACAACGCACTGCAATGCAGGAGCCAAGCTGGTCAGTGGTACAATGGCGAAACCAGAAGCTCGTGCGGCCAGTCCTTGAAAAAGACCGTCAATAACTCGAACACCGGTTGGGATTGATGTATATGCAGGGAGGCCGATATCTGTCGAGAACAAAATGGCTTATAAACTAACACGGACAATGGTAGGAGGAAGAGATCGCACTTAAAACGAGGAATGACGCCCATTCAATTACACTGGGGGTGCAAAGATCAGTTTAAAGGCCAGTTATTCGTTAAAAAGATACTTTCCTGAAGCCAACAAGGCAAATGACAAGAAACCAAGTTTGATGGCTCGGGAATAGGTAGAGGAAACATCTGAAAAAGGGAGAAGAATCAGGAGGAGGGTGAGTCTTGGGCACATTTGATTACCTTCGAGGATGCTTGAGTAGGAATGATAGAGCTTCTTGCGATTCTGAATCTTCGGGTATCACCTTCGATGCAATCCAACTAAAAGGCTTGTTCAGTGAATGCTAAGACACTTCGTGACTACGCTTACATGATGAGGCGCATGCTGTATGGCGGTGCAAGGTCAATTGTGACGAAATACGATATGGACCCTCTTGGAGAGACTTACAAGATGGGCTGTGCGTAGGTCATCATCAAGGTGACACAAAAATGAGTAGGAATGACGAACCAGTGCATGATTTCCTGCCAAGATGACCAATGCCAAAGCAACTAGAAGGGGATCATTGTGAGAGGCAAGTCTATCTCGGGTATTTCTAGCCTCACTGATCATAAGATATGCTTTCTCAAATGGCAGCATGCCTCTATCAGGAGCTTGCAGGTCAGTTTACGAAAGAAAGCGCGACATTGACTTACAAATCCACCAATGATAGCCCACCACCTGTGTAAGCACCCATAACCTGAAAGAAGGCAAACCAAGGTTTCGATACTAATCGCGGCTGTGCGTCAAAGACTCCATCATAGGTTTTGACGGATAAAAGCCATGGCAAGAAGAGAATCACTGAGAAAAGTTGCCAAATCACGAAGTACTTGCGTCGTCGGTCAAATGGAGGAATTCTCGAAGAAGACGAGGTAGGGACTTACAGCTGGTACCAAATAGCTCAAGAGTCGCAACGCTCTGTATTCAGCTCCACCAATATCCTCTAACTCCTCGTCCGACAAACCCTCCGTCTGAAAATCTGAGTTCCTTCCAACCACCAACTTGTTCAAATTCTTCAACCAAGGCACATTCGTTGATTCAATGGTGGTCACTGTGGGCATGGTCATTGTCCTATTGAGCTTTCTTTCCACGTGGGCGTAGGCATGTGGGGCTGTGATGCGCACAACTGTGTGCAGGAGGTGTGCAGGACCTGGGAAACCGCCCATGCCTTGGTATTTGTTGGAGTGGTGAGAGGTGGGTGAAGTGGGAGACCCTGGGATGGTGGGCGGAGCAGACGACACCATTGTTCCCCTTCGACGCATGTAGGGACGGTTATCGGCTGTGGGATTTGGTATAAGCTGTGGAGGAAAAATAAAGGTAACTTACGGCGGATGCTCAATGTGGGGTGTTGGAGAAGTCTTGGAGTCATAGTTGCCGATGGGGCGAACTCGACAGCTTTGAACGAGTTCGCATTTGATGAGAAGGGTGAAAAGGGTTTCTCGGAGTCAGGTGAAAGGACCATGTTCAGCGACCGAGGAGACCCGTCTGGAAGTGGGGCATTGGATGATCTTGGTGAAGACGAGAATATCCTAGCGTCCGTTATTGGCTCGTCTCTTTCTGCGTCCTCCCTCCCGTCAACGGCTGAGGTATTTACTCTCGTGACGCCTGGCGTAGGCACATGGAATTGGAATTGCGGTGTGACGGGGTCTTCCCGTTTCTTGTCTTGACGAAGATCAGGTTCAGGTTGTTTAAATACTCCAATTGGGGCTGAAATAGAGATATTCTTCATAAACGAGGATTTTGACCGGAGAACCTCTCTTTTGGGGTTTCGCTTCCTTTTGGAAATGACGTATTCACAGTGTCTTCGGAAGAAACGTCTGCACTGGGTCAGGACATACACAGTGGTTCAATATGATGTCGAGGACAGACTTTCGAATAAGAACCATCACCCATGAAACGATAGTAATATCTCCCTAGATAAATTCAGTCTCTAATCTTTAACTGAAAATAATGTACTCACTATGCACATTAAGAAATACAGAATAACCTGCTGCCATGTTGTAAGGGTTGACAGATTCACTGTCGACAATCCCGTGACGGTCATTGCGGAATAGCATAAAAACAACGAATCCAGATAGCTGATATGAAACCGTCCATTGGATCCATAGAAAATCCCGGAGAATATGAGAGGAATAAACGTGAAAGCTGCGAGGTGGACTCTAAAGAAAGTGGATTCGTCCGCTATGTACTTGATAATGCGTGGTATGAAGGGCCCTTTGGGGGTATTTGCAGACTGAGAGGCATCTTCAGCAATGGTTGGATATCTTGCAAAACCGGATTCGAGATTTGAACCTTGCAATTGGTCGGGGTCCATGATATTCTCGGTTGTCGAGTGGATATGGCGAAGTCCGAATGTGCCAGCAACGTCCAGCGCCCAAGCCTGAATTAGGTATAGTAATCCCAGGTAGTCAAAGCAGGTGGTATAGAGGATTGAGGTCAGTAGAAGTGCATAGCAAGGAGGAGAGCAGTTGTGGACGGCTTTGAGCAGGGGGCACGAGGTGAACGCACTGCTGCTGGGTACTTGAGTCCTTACCGTATCAAGCGATGACAGCGAGGAAAATGTAACGGAATGGCACCTGATGGGAATAATCCGACCCTGACGGAATGGTCTTATCTCTTAATACCTCCGCTCGTTGGAATCACGCCAAAAGCCGAAATATTCCAATTCATGACTTGCTTACACAGTCTTTGTCATATTTCTGTATAGTGGATAGAAGACCTTCTGGTGTTGGCTTCTGAGCCGTGATGTGTACCTTAAGATGAAGCTCGTCAACCAAAAATGAGTGGGTTGTGGGTCCTATAGCGGCAATTCTAGAACGTTGTGATCGATCTGAGTGTAGGATGTCATCCTCCTCCAAACTGAATTTCTTGCGTAGGAGAGGAGTGACAAAGGCTGCAGAAGAGGGGGCGAAATAGACAATCCACCAATACGCCACGCCTACAATATGTCTGAGCACAGGGGCCAAGATTGAAGAATAGTCATCACCTTGAGGGGACGATGTGAGAGAAGCGCCTAAAATTTGTTCAAAATGTGAAGACATTTGGGTTTTGTATACCTGTAGTGAATGCAATTGGAGGCCGCCTTCTTCCAGTAGCCGTGGTAGAGTATCCCGGTTCTTGTCGCCCGTCAGATAGAACAGCACTGAACCAGTCTTGCCACGTTCCTTGGAGTCTTCCAGAATAAAAGGCGCTAGCTTTGCGGCGCTTCCTGATTCTTGTCCTCGTACATCAACAAAGGTCAGGCCGAGATCCTTGAACTCCTCAAAGACTGTCCTGAGTAGCGCCGCGGTGCTCTCCCCAACAACATAAAACGGTACATCACACCAGCAGTCTGCGATAGTCAATCATGAATTGAGACCACAGCTTGTGACGGACTTACCTACACCTCCTTTCTCAGTACCCGTTCTCGTCTGATTTACCTGCCGTGCATCTCGAAGCAGGCGTAACGCTTCCCTCCATGCATCGCAGGACCTCTTGCTAGTAACAATTACACCATCAAGACCACTCGCGTGTGGCCCACCATGGATGATATCCCGTAGATTCTCGACGTTGGTGTAAGCCGTTTCCAATACCGGTATAGAAACGGTGTAGTATCCCGCCTCCGTGAAGATCGCCTCATACCGATCCTGACCATCTTCTGAGGGTTCACGCAGAAGAAGAACGTTGGTCATTTGCTGTGTCTTATAGATGGGGGAACTAGAGAAAGAGTGCTAACGTTGCGTCTGGCCAATGTAGCGCCGATGATCTCCGATCAACTCCGAATGAATTGAGAGCAATGGAATTTCCGCGCGCTCGACCTGCGCTCAGCTTCGACCTAACCATCCTGACCTCAGGAATCAGCAACAATATGGCTTCGAAGAAAGAAAAGCCATCGCACTCATTGTGAGTATCTATTCACTTCGACGTGGCCTTTGCTCACTTGCTTCGTTAAATCTTCTCTAGGTTTGCTGGAGCGACGGCAGGAGCTATCGAGGCGTAAGCACTGGATTCCCAACCCTCCCCTTCTATCCGTCTTAAAGGCTATAGAATGATAGATTTGTGACATATCCCACCGAGTTTGTCAAGACACGATCACAGTTTGGAGGGAAGGTTAGCCTTTTCTCTACTACCCGCCAACTGAGTTCCTTGACGCCGGTTGGAACTGCAGAGAGAAGGCCCTATCGCAATCGTAAAGGAGACTTTGAAGACAAAGGGTATCGCTGGGCTATACTCAGGGTGTACGGCTCTGGTGGTTGGCAATTCTCTGAAAGCAGGCGTGCGGTTTGTGAGTTACGACCATTTCAAGTCAGTGTTGGCCGATGACAAGGTGCGCTACAATGCTGCATATAGTGTGTTTAACACGAGCTGATGCATACTATCGTCAGGGTAAAGTCAGCGCACCAAGGAGTCTCGTAGCTGGTCTGGGAGCAGGCATGATGGAGGCCATTTTCGCTGTCACGCCGTCGGAGACGATCAAGTACGTCGACCATGCTCTTATGAAATCTGTATTCTGACTATCAAATTAGGACGAAACTCATTGACGATGCAAAACGCCCAAATCCACAATACCGAGGGCTGCTGCACGGAACCATCTCAATTGTGAAGCAAGAAGGCATTTCAGGCATTTACCGAGGGTTATTCCCTGTTGTATGTCTTCCAGATATCGCCCTATTCGCATACAACCTGACGCTAGTGTATAGATGATGCGGCAAGGAGCCAACTCCGCCGTTCGGTTCACGACCTACGCTACGCTCAAGCAGTTCGTCCAGGGTACTGTACGTCCTGGCCAGCCATTACCGAGCGCGGTCACTTTTGGGATTGGAGGTATTGCTGGGTTGGTGACCGTGTATACCACGATGCCTCTGGAGTGAGTCTTTGACTTATCGTCCTCTCCCCCAATATTAACCATGCATCATTTCCAGTGTAATCAAGACTCGTATGCAATCTCTAGAAGCACGGCAGCAGTATCGACACTCTTTCCATTGCGCATATAGAATTTTTACGGAGGAAGGGATCTTACGGTTCTGGACGGGTGCTACACCTAGGCTCGTACGTTTGGTGGTACGTTTCTCATCATTTTTCTCCTGGTAAAGTGTTTCTGACGATAAGAAATAGCTGAGTGGTGGTATCGTCTTCACTGTATACGAAAATATCATAAAGGCCATAGGAGGCAGAGAGCAATAGATTCACCTGCCGCTGTGGCTTTACACTTTTGTGGCGTGCTTGCAAGATCTGCTCGGGTTCATTCTCGCAAGAACGAGGATGGGCATGATATTCGACTCCTCTGAACAATTCTTGTATGAAAATAATGGTGTCATTAACCCAATGCAGATCTGTGACGTTCTACGGTGCTCAAAGTCGTCCGCCCTTGTTAGCGGGATCTAAATATGGAAATAATTTCTATTTTGGGTTGACTCACTTTGCCCAACTTACTGAAACACAAGCTTCGGGAAAAGAATACAATCAATGGGGCTGTACCATTCACGGTGCATTGTTCATGCGCTTGGCAGAGGCTATTTTAAAGTACGTTCACGTTCCTATGCGCTTTGTGGCCAAAGCGAGTGGCACTTCCTTTGTCCCATCCAGTACCTGACGCTGGCCCCATTACGGCCCGCTATGGCAACATACCTTCCTGAAATGGTATGTCAAAGTCCAGTGGCTACAACACGAGGTCGATGCCACCGTGGCCCGCGCCAGAGAGCGACGGGGCGACATACGCAAACACCAACATATAAAGGCAGAGGTTCTCGACTGGCTCGCTACACCACACCACCGCCCTCTTGCAACAGCCGCTACCGTCATTTGCTGTTGCCCTGCCTGCAAAGTACCCACGATCTCGAAACTTCGACAAGCCTTGCACAATCCAAGCACTCAATGTTATCTGCCGCCATCGCTTCAAAACCGGCCTCACATCGTGTCTCTTTGCCTTCCATCACCACTCTCAACTTGAATTACGAGAATTCGCGCCAGAACTCGTTTGCCTCCTGTTATTGCAATGAATGCGAACTCGATGCTCCTCTTTCACCTCTTTCTGATCCTACTGAATCCGAAGACGAAGGTGAACCCATGGACGTAGTCTCTTATGAGAAGTGCGCAAACATCCTTATGGTCGTCCGAGCGTGCACTAATTCGGTCGTCCCCTAGCATTCTGCTCTCTCTGTCGGAGCCTGCTCTGCTTGCCCCCTCGAAGGCTATTGGGGTCAACTACCGCATGATATCGACTTCAAAGTCCGCAGCTCTCTCGCGAAAGATCCCCCTCAGAGTCAAAGCAAGCAACCTCGAGGCGACCTCAGTTAACAGGGCTTCTTGTGATCTCAAGACTCTAGCGGCGGTGGCATCTTCAGTGTTAGACGCAGAGAACTTGAAACCTCCCGCTCCCACTCCCTCATCGACAATCACCGCCATTTCCACCTCTGCACCTTCTACAGCTGCTAAGTCTTCCGTCAGCAAGAAGCGCAAGCGTCCTGCCTCAGACCTTCCTCCAAGTGACAGAGTCCTCAGGTCAAGAAAGTCGGTCGTATCGAACAGCGTTCCATCCACCACAGAGGCAACTCGACTACCCGTCGCTGTCGGTCCTCTGATGAAATCCGGTGTTGCACAATTTGTTACCCAGAAATATGTGGCAAGCTCTCCATATTCGATGACGGCCGTCGAGATCTGTGAGAGTCTGGAGAGAAATAAAGCTACACTAGGATCTATGAGGAGACCCACGGTATGGGGAGCGCTAAGGCAGCGACGGGCGAACATACTTTGACTGATTCTTCTTTTTTCTTGACTTCTGGCTGTAAGGACGTTACCGGACCCTTGTAATTCTCGATATCCTCGTCGTAATTCTACATCACATCTTAGTTGTACTACTGACAGAAATTCAAATCTGATCTTCCATTGTCGAATCGCGTTCCACTTTCACGCAAGACTTTGACAGGCAGGCTGTATGGTTCGGAACAAGCGTCCATTTTCATCTCATCGTTGGGGCCTGCAACTCCCCAGGCCGCCCAGCAGATCAAGGGTCTTCCAGATGAACTATGAGGTAATGTCTGTACAAAAGTTAGGTGTTAATTATAAGGTGTTATAGAAATGCAAAGCAATAAAGCAATCCAACAGAACTCTACTCGTCGGAATCGTTCCAACCCGGCTCCTGCCTTAACTTTTCCGACATGAAATTCAGAAGTTTTCTTTGTGAAGGTAAGAATTCAGGAGAAAACATAGGAGCGTCGCACTTGGTCTTGTGCAGCTTCCAATTGGCTTTCTGACACACTTGTGAGCAGTAGACGGCCTGAGAAAACAAATACCCTTAGTCACAATGTACAATGAAGAAGGGAATTTAAATGCACCGTTTGACACGACGAACATTGCTTCATCTCGACTGGGTTGCGACCTTCCACAATCTCGCAACCATCGGCGAAACACTGTCGATGGTAGGCCCCGCCCCAAGTACCAACTTTCGCCGCCCGTTCAATTTCCCAACGTGAGCGGGGATCCTCGCTTTCAGCGATGTACTTGTCGATGCATAGGTTCCAGTTGTGCGCATGGCTGCTCGCAGGATTTTACCACCGTTGGCCCTCACACAAGGTCTGCAGTAGAGATTCCACGTTAGCAGGTATCTAGAGTCCAAAGCGGCGAGTGGTCAACTCACAGTGGAAAACGTATTATGCCCATCGCATATGCAAACGCAGGATCGACCATCCCAAGCTTCACCACCATATCTCGAAACTTCACTCGCTGCTCCTGGGTTTGACCAGTAAAAGGAAGGTCATTGCCATTATACGATTTGTCTGACTTGGCGTCAAAGTCCAGCGCTTGAATCTTCCTCACGGCTGCACGTAGTTCATCTGATCGGCCAGGGAGTGTGTCAGTGTAACATCTGATACGACCCCTCTCGTAATCCCAGCTTTCAAGAAGGTGAGCCTTCTTCCAGCAGCAACTCCCATATGGCCTATCCTTTCCGCAAAAGCATAGGTAGTTTGCCGGATATTGAATGTTCACGCCTGGGGCTCCGTGGCAATCTTTCAAGTTCTGACCTGACCAACACGGACAAAGTCGAGAGGGTCGTTGGGAGGGAACGAACTTGCGCTGGGCGAGCTCGCTGAGGGTTGCGCATAATTGACTGTCATTCACCGAGCTGATGAGGTCCT
>Ga0247735_1000837_pt1 | contig 12182 bp, 9 predicted proteins | sample UWRJL178409R2_FD_180934 | JGI IMG/M metagenome (GOLD analysis project Ga0247735, IMG submission 180934) | Plant litter microbial communities from Arlington Agricultural Research Station in Wisconsin, United States - UWRJ-L178-409R-2 | ecosystem: Environmental > Terrestrial > Plant litter >...
CAGGCGGAGTGCGTATTCGCTCCGCGATTTCATACTTCTTTTGGGATATCGCAAGTGAGATTCTCAACAGCTCTCCTGAAGAGAAAGGCGGTGTAAAGGAAACGAATTGCTTCACAATCCTAGCTCGGCCGTTTCGTCATTGGATAATCCATGGAAAGGACCGATTCAATTCTATCGATCGGACATTGCAAATTTGCAAGGAACATGATGTGGCCATATGTGTTGGACTGCCTAAAGGTTCTACAACCTTGATGGTCCTAATTGAGAAAGCGAGGATGGAGGAAGACTTCTATCTGATCGAGCAGCTCATAAGTTTCATGGAGAGCGCTGAGATCAAAAAGTATAATAACGATGGTGCTTCGGCTTTGATATTAGCAATCATTCGAGCGACCAACACTCCTCATTGGAAAAAGATTTTGCAAGCCCTTGTGCTTCACTACACCGTTGCGGAGCTCCAAGAGGAGAGGTTATATGGGGGCTCACATCTGCATATGGCCGTGAGGACGGATTCGCCTGTCGCAGCTCGAATTCTTCTAGACATTGGTGTCGATCCCAATCAGCGAACGTTCGACTCGGACAATATAACGCCACTGCATATTTGCGTGATCAAAGCAGGGTCATTAGAGATGTGCCGAGTTCTTGTAGAGTACGGAGCGGACATGAATCTCAAAGAACATGGTACTATGGCAACGCCATTAGTTCACCTTGCGAGAAAGATTCGCCCAGGAAACTCCATTCTAATCGACTACATTCTAGAATTAGACTTTCCAGAGATTGTGTACACCGACTTGCTTGACGAAACAGTACACAACTTTTGGGTCGTCCCTAGAACACAGCATTTAGGTAGCCGAGAATTACTCCGCCATCTATTGACTATCCCGAAGGTCGCGAGGCATGTGGATGATATGAACACTGGGGGTAATACCACACTGCTTCAGACATGTGCATATCAGCTTTGCTTGGAGGCACTTGAACTCCTATTAGAAGCTGGAGCAGATGTGAACAAAGGCATTCCATACCGACGAGGAATATTCTACCCCCTTCAAATCGCTTGCATTATGGGAAGGGCATATTTTCTTGACTCGGACGACAACCCAGGCCCAGCTAATATTGCGGTTAAAGAAGAAAAGGCGGAAAGAGCTATACAGATAGGCTTTCGACTTTTGGAAAGACATCATGCTAGGGTGGATGATCCATTTTCTGGAATTACCGAGTTACATATGTAAGTCCATTGGCACAAGTTCATCATTTTGTTGCAAGATGTAGAAATGTTTATCTGTTACATGTTTGCGCTCAGTGTTGACGCAGTCTATCCTACTCATCTTTTACTTGAAGGAACTACGCTAATTTTGTACCCTTAATCTGGATAGTGCTTCGTACGTGGGCTTGGAACGAAGAATTCAAATGTCACAAGGGGAGACAGGTGCTGCGAGTAAAAGAGGACTATGGCCTAGTGTGAAAGGAGATTTTACACCCGCCAGTCTCGTCCAAAAAGCAGTTAAAAAGGACTTGGGTATAGTATTTGGATTGAGAAATAGACTGGGCAGGCCGAAGATGTCAAAGTCTCCTCCCCGCGGGATTTTGGAATATGGATTCTTGAGGCTTATAGGAGCAGATTAATTCTAGGCCTTTTTGGGCGCTATGGAGTCTGTTAGACATGTTTTAGACTTGGATACAATTCGTCGTCATCTCTATCTCCCCTCCTCCGGCTAACAGATAACTTCAGTATCATAAGCAGTAGGAACTCTAAACCCTTCGCTAATACGAATTTAAGCCACGTCTCCAACGTCTCCGTATCTAATATGGATCTCTGCGCAGATATCTGCTCTCGATTGGATTCGGGTATTCAATTCCATCATCAACCTTCACCAGCCGAAACTGGTTGTTCGGAAGAGCTGCTGTAATTCGGAACTCTCCCATCGGCGCTCTCAGACCGGGCTGTACTATCCACACAATTTCATCAATTTCGAAAGGATACTGTGCGTTGAATGAGTAAAGTTCTCGCGTGCGCATAATCATACAATTGTACGTGACTTACATCCGCTGTGTTTGCGTACCCTCTGACGGAAGTTCTCCACTCGTATTCGTCCTCCACTTCCTGGCCACGCTTAGAGAGCTGCCATAGGGTGGAAACATTACGATTACCTTTCCATTTTGAGTCTCCTGCGTTTTTGTAGCGCTTGTGGCGTTTTTGTCGGTTGTGGAGCTCTTGTTGGCTTGCATGGTTACTACAGTGAAAATATGTGAACTAGAAAGAGGGGCCAAGGCTAAGGCAACGATCTTGTGCTAAGTAATGTGTTCTTCTTTCGACGCACCATATTACGATATTGGAAAATACTGACGTGGCACCACTGCGGGACAGTCGATTTGCCTGTTGCCTTCCAAGGCTGAATCTCCCCGCCTCTAGGGCGCTAATGAACTCGAGAAATAAGCCCTCGCACTTCTGCGCACGATTGACCTCTATCCAAAATGCTTGAAGGAGTGTAAAGAGTTTTAAAAAGGAGTGATAACAGATTGTTAAGCAATTCACTTAAATGTATCCATATTTATGATCTATATACTCTGCAAAAACGAGTGTTGGGCAAGGATTCACATAGGCAGGCATTTCAGGTAGCGCGGGGCTTATTTCCCGACTTCATTGGCGGAGCCCACTTTCGTTTGATTTACGCACTACCGGTAGCCTTGCATGCCCTCGAATCTTCCAAATTTTGCTGAATTGCGACTCCTCAGTATTGTACATTCACTTGCACAGTTCCGATTCGCAACAGATGGAAACATAAGAAGACATAGTGGTTAGATCTGTGTGGTATGATGATACCCATTGCAATTGCAAGTCCACAGGCTGGTTTGAAGTCTAAACGTAAGGCTACCTTTCTTGACGGAGGCTTCATAAGTGCTTGTCTCTGAAGCTAATATCGAATTTGGTCGTAGTCGAGCAACATAGACTTGGTTATCCTCGACTCGCAGCGTTTCTGAACCTAGATCCAGGTCTTACCATCGTTAGGAGATTCGACAACTTGCACCTCCGAGTGTTACTAGAACAGCAGGCTGAAATCAGTGAGCTGGAAAGTCGCCTCAACAAGTGCGATGACGAGGAAACCATTCAGCTCCATTTAAGTAGCTGTAGGAAAGATGGGAATAAGCAACGCAGGCATCTGATCGAAGAAATCAAGGTGAAACTTTGCGAGTATGGTATCTAGCATCATTTCATTCACGAGAACGCTTCTGCTAGAAAGTTCTTGAAGGTGTAGGAGCTAACATGGCACCGTTAGATAATTCGGTACTAAAATATAGTAAGATGCTTCGGCTTGCAGGCGCGGAAACTCAACATCAGCAAAATGTAAAGAATTGGATGGACGGGAATAGGCCTATAGTGCGCTCTGAGGCTGGCTGGGTCTCATGTTTACTGGAATCTGAAGACTTTGTTGCTCTTAACCCCATTGAGTCAAGCAAAGCCGGTCTAGAGAATCTGTTGGACCGAATACTAAAAAGATGGCCTCGATTTCTTGCAAAGGTGTACAATTTTCCTTGTCAATACGAGTAAGAATATTACTGACTGAAGTTTAGCTCTCCTCAAGCAAGGTAATAAGCTCTTGCTACTATTGGCAATGAAGTGACTGACCAAGATTAGGAAAAGACTGATGATGAACATATCATGCTCTTCCGTCCAACCACTTTGCGTTGGATTGTAAGAGTTTGTATGGCTATCTTGGCGCCTTTGTGGACAATTCTACCAGGCATTTTGATCTTCACCACACCCCACAAAGCCTCCAAAGCCATCATGTATTCAATATTCATGATTAGCACGTCACTAGCCATGTGCTTTACTACGAACACAACAAACTATAGCATGGTCATAGCGGTCGTTTCGTGAGTCAATGTTGAGAAGCTTATTGAGAGTTTTGAAACTTATACTTGTTAGGTACGGAGCTGTGTTGGCCACATTCCTATCTTAATAGTCGGATATAGCATGGCTCAGTTATATACAGCACCCGAACTAGTCTTCCAATACATGTATCCTCAACCTTGCCAACACGTTCTCCCGAACTTCACGCTGGAGCTGCCATTCTTCCATGCCCTCCCACTGTTCTTTTTGGAGACACACTCTTACTGCGCTAGCATATGAAGTTCCCGCATAATGCGCCAATCTATCCAGCGCTTTTGACAACATATGTTCACGCAAGTGCTCAGGATCTTTTATCCATTCAAAGTTCTTCTTTTTACTATCCATCTGCGGAAGTAGCCGCCAGCATCCAATTTCCAAAAGGAGAATGCCCTTCGTAATTGAACATTAGCATGAGATCAATTTTCAACAATGAAGGACATACAAGTGCATAAAGATCATGATGACTTTTGAAACGTGCTGGCGTTCCCCATCGATCCGGGTGGCGATAAAGTTTCTCCTTGGTGAAGTCGACGGTTTGTCGTGTTTCTGCATCCACGGGCCTTGAGCAGTCGAATCCTACAAAATACGGCTCGTCAAATCTGTAGGCTACAGCAGAATTTCTCTTATCATCTTTGTAATCACTGGTGCTGAAGAGAAGGACATTGCTAGATCTGATAGCCTTGTGATACCAACCAATCGAGTGCAACTGCAACATTGCTTCGCACAAGACTCGACTCATAGATATTCGGGACTCCAAAGGTACGTGTCCGACTTTCTCGATCAGGTCGGAGAGGACGGCATATTTTCCAATATCTTGCTTTTGCGGGGATTGATAGATGAAGCCAAACCTAGGCCCGTACAGACGCTCATGCGTGTACCCTACTGCTGGCAAGGTTCTGAAGGAGGCTGGTTTGGGTTCCAGTAGCAAAGCTGACATTCGTGCAACTTTCTTCAAAACGACGCTTTGATCAGTGTCGTCTATCTCCTCGTAGTAGCAGTACTCGACAAGCACTTGCGAATTCTTCAGGGTACCGACGCGGAATCGTTGGTCCTGGTGGGCTTGATCAGTAAAACCGATCGCATGATTTGGGGTTTTAACCGGTCTGCTTTCATTCAAAAGGGTTAAACGTAGTTTGATTCGGTTTCCGAGAGTCGCGTTGTCGACCATCTTCTCAGCTACTAGGAGTTCCAATTGTGGCTGTTCTAAGCTGGCCATGAGATCTTCTATCATCGTATTTAGGCCATGCGACTTTTCTTTCAGTCTCTTGACCAAGTTCATTGCCTCTTGGTCTGTGAGATGTTGCGGACTCGGTGCTTTGGCGGTCTCGTCTAATTCCTGCACTAGCCCATCCAGTTCGTTTCGACTTCTGAGTGGGATCAAAGGACGTCTTCTATCGCCCGTAAGAGAACTTTGAAGAAGATGGACTCCAATGGAACGGGAGGTAGTTGTATCTGAGACTATTTGTTCTGCTAGTCGAATATCTACAACGGAGGAAGGCGATCCCTTTGTCAACCAGTTGATTATGGAATCCAGAACCGTCGATTCGAGTGGTCGATGAGTGTAGACTTCCAGTAGAAACTTTTGGTCCTGAGAGAGAGATAAATTATTAGATTGCATAGCATCCACCTTCAGAAGAGGCAAGCTCGACTTAACACACTTTCGCATCACGATATTGCCGACAGAGTCTCTACCTGACACCAAAAGTGGTTGTCTTCTGAGACCGGTATCGGCATGTACCAAGTGCGAGTGGAGACTGCGTAAATTGACCTCCTGATCCCTCTCCATGATTTCTCGCATTTTCTGCGTGAGAATTTTCGTAAAAGACGGCCATCTTCCGGATCCCGTTGGTGTCATCTGATTGTGATCCGTTGCGAGAAGGATTTCGACATATCTTCGGGTCTTGCCCCTCACCGCCGAGCCTGCATAGCAGCAGTCAAGGAGTATCACAACATCGCATTCGGCGGTTAGCAATTGGGGTTGTATGGCAGACCAATCCACTGTAGGGCTAGCTCCATTGTTATAACTCCAGCCTTGTCAGAAAAACATTAATGCCATAGTCCTCGTAGTGGTAAACTTACGCAGCCCATTCGCACTCGGTAGAGCCATCTTCAGTGGGACCACCATGGCCTCCATAGTAAACAATAACTAAGTTATCAGATGTTCCATATAGATCCAGAAACGTATTGAGTGCACTGCAGAGCATGCGCTGAGGTTTCTTAGAGGGAATCGCGTAACGTTCGACGCTGTAATTAAACGTGTCCTGCAACAAATCCTCCAACGCTTGGATTTCGTCGTGAATTTTGAGATCTGTCTCTTTCCAGTACAAAAGCAGCACAGCTACGCAAGTATAGCGTTGTATGCGGCGGATTTGGTATCGCTCCAGCTCGTCTGCGATCTTGGCTTGTGAAGCCTGGTGTGCCATAAGTGATATCTTTGGCGTCGAAAGAACAAAACAATGGCAAAAGGAATTGGGCAAACGTAGCGCTCAAATTTTGAACAACAAGTCCTGAGTTTACTTCGTGATTCTTTCGGTTTTCAATCAGCATAGGGATACAACACAGCACTATGCCCAGATTGTTGACCGGAATTAACCCCGCAATAGTGGGATTGATCGGTTCTGGTGTAATTAGTGCATTGCATGAGAAAAGCAACACAGTGATAAAGCAGAATGTGGGGCTTTATCAACCAGCGGTCGTTCGTGTTTCAAAGCGCAACACAATCTTACACTGTCAACTCATAATATACAATAATAAAAGTTTGCAATACAGCATACACACTGTAAATTCACACCAAATGAGAATCTACCCAATCTATAGGGTTCCTCTTTAACTGACCAGCAAGATTTACGTTTGACGGATGAAGTGCGGTGTAATTTATCACCTCATACGGGTGGTAAAGTGCAATAATACAACGTCGCGTGTGGCTGCGCGAGCCTATGTTCCCTCTCGACCACTCTTAGCGCCTCAACACGTATCAGCCAAAAGCTTCCTCAAAGCTCTGCAATAAGAGCTACAATAACCCTAATTACAATACTGCTAGTAATAAGACACACTAAAGATATTGCCTATCCAGACTGGGCCAAAAAAGTGCAAGATAAAACCACCCGGATTCCTCTTGCTAACCTCTGCGGCGATGACATGTAGGAACAATGTGCTGCTACCTAGAATAATAGATAGACTATTGCACAAAAGCACGCGATAGTCCAACTTCTGTCCAGGCTTTTCGAGGAAGTCGGAAACCTCTTTACGTATTGTGCGAATAGGGTACTGGTTGGGGATTTAGGGTGCCAGTATATCTCGTGTGGATCTGCTTACTGCTGAAATCGATACATCGGACCCTCTTCTTCATGGAAAGCGATAAATAATGTATGCCAATCCAATGAGACTTTGTGTTGAGCTGGATAGTACTTGAGGTTTGGAAGCTCGATATTGTTTGTACTGTCGCTGATCAGGAGCCGGAAGTCAGGGATGCTTTCCTTCACCAGATCTTGCCAGAGATTTGCAACCCTGTGATCACGCAAAATTTCTGAGAAGCTGTCGGAGTGGAAAGGGTGCTGGTGGTTGTGGGAAGAGGGCCAACGCACTAAAATGCTATCCGAAAGTAGGCACGGGTGCGGTCTTATTAGAGTTGAACAAATAACCTGTAGCTTGATTCGACCAGCTAGTGTTGGTTCCATCCTCAGTATAGTTTCAGTAAAGAGAAGTCATTGATAGCACTGCGCTGGCGAAGAGGTATTCGACTTCCTTGCAAAGGCTTTCGAAACTTGGCGGCATATCTGCCAAAGAAAGCATCTGTCGAGGACAAAATCGAGCTCAAACTCGAGCCTAAACTCGAGAGTGTTTCCTAGATTTATGCAGGAAGGTGGGTCTGGGTTGTTGTGGGCGGTGCAGCTGATGCGGAATCGCAATCACTGTGTTGTCTTTATCAGCTCTCATAGAATTAGAAGAGGGCCAGGAGTTGCGTTGGTAAGCAAGTAATGGTGGTGGAGCGTGAGGGCTGTGGTAGTTTTAAAAAGTAGTAGGAGGGTAAACACGTAGGGGCCTAAACTAAATGATGCCAAGACAGTGAATATGCTGCGAACGAATTTTGCGCCACGCGGGTAATAGTCTTTTCCAACAAACTCCCGACTTCTATATGCCCAAACGATTGTTGTAGAACAAACGCTGCTCTTTGTGATGGGAGGAAGGCACGTGAGTGGAAGCCACTATGGTTTGCGAAAGGTATTGGATTGACAATAAGTATTTGACCTCCTCTCTGAATTTTATGCAGACTTGTCGACAATACATCCAAAGAAAAATGTGGTTCCAGTATAGGTTCAATTGGCGAAAACGAAGAAACATGAGCCGACAACTCCAGTGGCAAAGGCGACAGCGCAATGTGCTGGGTGCCTACAGGCCATTGTTGATAGTGTTTGATGTCACATCTAGGCTTGGGCTAAGATCTTTGCAGGATTTAGGTGGATTTGCTATTGTATTAATAACTAAAGATAGGCGGTTGACAATTGATTAAATTGGAGAGCGTGGTGTGAGCATGCTCGATATGCCACCCTAAAATGGAGTCCGTACACCTAATTACGTAATCGCGTTCGCAAATAAGAAGAAACACAGCCTGTATATTTGATCGAGGCGCTTTTGGCCTTTTCCGAGCAGGCTTATTTAGGCAACAGCCAATACTTAGCGAGGTTCAACAACTTCCGAGATTCTCAATTTCATTTATCGAAGATAGTCTTACATCATCTCTTCTTCAGCAAATCGATATGACCTCCGTATTGAACTTGATAGTCTATCACTCTCCTCTTTTCGCCGCACATTGGGCGCTCTTCCTACCTTCACCCACCAACGCCAAGATTGGCCGACGCATTCACGCTGATGGTAGTCCAGCAAGCGGGTTTGAGGTGCTTTTCGAAGAATATGACCTTACAGAATGCACCCAGCGCTACAAGGTCATTGGGCTTGGTGTGGTGGAGATTAAAGATTTGGAGAGCGTAGCGAGAAGCATAGAAGCACCAAAGAAGAGCTTGGTATCAGCTGCTGGCATGGTACGTTTCTGTACATATTACATGCTACATCTGAACCCAAGCTGATCCATCCTTCACGCTTGTTAGGGATCAAGGAGGCGCATTGAGCTGAAGAATTGTCAGACATGGGTGACGGACGTTGTAGCGAAACTAACTAACAGTGGGTTGATCTGTGCTGACGCTATCGGACTCACAAGCGATGCGCCCAAGAATTGAAAAGGATGATCTGAGCAGTTCGCTAGTAATAGTAGGACCTTATGTGCTTATTTTTAGTGAAGGGCTACGTCTTGTAAGCCAGTACAACCACGGTCGATTTTAGTCCAGTTCCTTCTTTGCTATTGTGCCTCAGCACAAATGACGAAAGAGCCAAAAGGATGAAGGTAGTCATTTTGTTACTATGTCTGTAAACCTACTAATACAAACATGATCTTTCATTCTCCTTATCACTTGTAGGATCAAAAGGCGGTGAGGCAAATTCTAGAGATCTTTTTACAGATTTACTGTTTACCCATACACAATTTTTCACTGAGTTGGATGGCTATGACCAATGCTTTGAGTCGAAATCTAGACCTCAAGTTGTGCCAATATAGGAAAGGTTTGAACTCGCAACACATAAAAAAACTCTGTGTCGACATTGTGCGTACTGTTTTTGTTAAAGAGATTTATTCCCAAAAGCACAGCACCAGGCACTAAAACTGAACTGTGGTAGGGTACCTTCTGGAGCATTACTATGGAAATGGATCAAAATACTAATGCAATGTGAACTCAATAAAGAGGCAACCTAGCGTATCGCTAGAGATATTAATATGCTACAAATACACTCAAGATGCACGCTTTGGAAAGCAGATCCATAAACCCAAGAACTATTAAACTCCAATGCATGTTTCTTTAAACTCCTCACCTTTGGACATCATGTCGATCCAAAAAACACAAAGACAACTCCAGCCCTTGTTCGTTCAGTAATCCACGCCAGCCTCCTCCGGCCACCTCCATGAACCCTCTTTTTTCCTAGCCTCCACAAATCGTGGATCATCTTTGAACATGTTCCAAAGCCACTCTCTGTTCCCCAGATCTTCATGCCATGGAATCCACCCCGGAATGGAGAAATCGTTCAGCTGACCCCAGTGTCGAACGATGGGGTTTTGCATTTTAGGTCTCTTATCTTTTGACGGGACGTAGTTGGCGAGGCGACAAACTTCGGCGATGTTGAAATCTATGAGAACAACTCTAGACTCGGACGCGGAGCAGGGACTGTGAGAGAACGGAGAAGGGCTGATGATGATGTTGCGTGGATGGAAATCTTTATGCGACACTCCACCGTAATGATAGATTTGCGCTTCGGCTACGAGAGCTTCATTCATAATCACGTTGCGTTGCTTCTCTGTAAGAAGCTTCGGGTCAACGTCGTTCATGCAGATCCCATCGATGAACTCCATGAGAATAAGAGGGACCTGTCTCCGCACGCCGCCTTGCCAAAGTTCCATAACCCAGGACCCGTAATACTCTGGAATGACCTTGCTCTCCAATGGGCTAGAAGAAAGTTCGTGGTATGCAGTAGATTCGCAACAGTAGTCTTTGTCTGCATTCTTCACCACATCTTTCTTCGTTTTGTAAAGCTGGTCTATAGCAGGATAGTAGAGTGGATCATAAATCTTAGCGACCATATTCCCCTTCACGACCACAAGCTGGGCACCCTTTTGATTGCCAGTGCGAAGCTCTGCCGCGATTTCCAACTCGATAAAATTGTTTGGATTCATTGTGCCATCTAGTGGCGGTCTGGTGAGGCATGTTTTGGTTTGAGAAGTGGTTTTCCAATGTGAGGTTCTTGAGGTGAAGGGGACACAGTACGAGCGGCCACAGGGCGACAAGGGTGTATGGCGATGCGCGCGAAATCTGAAACCAGGATGGTATACGCTTGTAGGCGTGTATTCACTTGCGGAAGTGGGTGAGATTGAGGACTTTGACGAAGAAGTTGAAGATGTGTCCGACATTTTACTGCGGCCGGTGTAGTTGAGTTGTGGTGGATATCTTTGAAGCAGAAGAGAGGCAAGAGGACTAAAAGTGGTCAGAGATCCAAGTGTCGCGCTGGCTTAGCGGGATGATATATCCAGCTAATGGAATCACTTCCGCGAGAGATCTTCAACTTTACTTTCACCGCACCACGATGACGCATGCGTGCTTTGGAAAATCTTTCATTTATCGCAACTCTCTAACTCTGAAATATGGAATGCTTGCTGGGTATACACTCATATCTATCGTTACCCTTCGCGCCTTGAGGCTACCCCGCATATGTTAGTTGTAATTCAGAGCACATAGGGCGACAGTAATGCGCATACAATGTTCTGGTGGATACAGTAAAGGCCAGCACATTAAATTGACTACAATTACCTTGCCAATGTTAGTTATCCCTGCAATCTAAGAGCTGGTCGAGCATAATGCAGTCCTCCAGCGTTAACTGCATAGGGCTTACCAATGAGCTTGAATGGTGGACTCTGCCTGCACCGTAAGAAACTCGTCCCACCGCCCAACAAACCTTCATGTTGATAAGGGACTATATGTCAGCAGCAATTTCCTGTATGTGTGATCCTATCAGTTCCCTCGTTGGCCCTCTGCCACGGTATCAAAAATACCTGGTCACGAACCAGACTGCCCTATATGCAGCGGAAAAACAACAGATTATCAAACGCCACGATCCGCCTACGCTATTCAAGTATGAAGATCTCGAAGTACTCCAATTAGAGAACAGCCTCGTTACTCAACCTACGTGAGGGTGACACGCTTGCAATAGTATGTTGTAGTGTTGGTTCGTTCTGGATGAGTGGATCGTTGAGTATATTGTTTGCTTTGCGGATCCAAGTAGCATTATGCCTCTTCAAAAGAACCTTTGGTGGCTTGGTGTCCCAAGTGAAGGTTCCAGACGAGCTCAAAGGATCGAGCTTACCTGGTGGGTTGGCTTCAATGCTATCCAAATACTGCGTGAGTGACTGCAGAATAGTTGGTGGGTGTGCCCGATCATCCCTACAGAGTCATCAGTTGGTATTAGTATGAAGAATTCATAGATTATAACTTACTTGACAGGTGGTAGAGGTTTTTGAACGCTCATGGTTTCGGTGGTATTCATGAGAGGAGAAAAAGGTGGGAAGGAGTGGAGTGTGTTTATATAGAGCGAAGGTTGGAAGGCGCTAACTGTACTAAGCCGGCACGAATTAGCGGGCTACTCTTGTCCCTCATTCTGGAAATTCAGTACAATACTATTTTATGCCTGAGTGAATGGCGCA
>Ga0247735_1000838_pt1 | contig 12177 bp, 6 predicted proteins | sample UWRJL178409R2_FD_180934 | JGI IMG/M metagenome (GOLD analysis project Ga0247735, IMG submission 180934) | Plant litter microbial communities from Arlington Agricultural Research Station in Wisconsin, United States - UWRJ-L178-409R-2 | ecosystem: Environmental > Terrestrial > Plant litter >...
GTGGGATCCGTGGGATCCGTCGGGTCCGTCGGGTCAGTCGGGTCCGTGGGATCCGTCGGGTCCGTGGGATCGGTGGGATCGGTGGGATCCGTCGGGTCAACCGGCGGGAGGGTGTCCTCGATCACCGTGAGCGGGATGCGCACTGTGGTGTTGGATTCTTTCGCCGTGATCACCAGGACCGATTCGACTTCTGCATCAGCCGGCACCGTGAAGGCCACCAAAGACGAGCCCGCGGTCACCGTGGAGACGACCGGTGCGGCGCTGCTTCCTTCGAAGACGGCACTCACCTCGGTGTTTGCCGGGCTCTTCAGCGATGTCAGGTCCAGCTTGTCGAGCTGCACGGTTCCGTCGGCACCAATGGCAAGCGGCGCTGTCGGAACTCCGGTTACGGCTACGCCGCGGCGGTCGAACGAGGGGGTGAGCCCATCAGCTTCGTTCGCCTTCAGGTAAGCGATCCAGGCTTCGCGGTCGACAAGACCGGAGTCCTGACGTTCCGTTCCGTTGCGGAACTCGTGGAAGTTGTCGCCACCATCGAGCAGGAAGTTGAACGATCCGACCCGGTAGTCCCTGTCGGGGTTGATCGGCAGTCCGTCGATCGTGATGCTCGTGATGCGGTCGCCTTCGACGCGGGAGGCGTCGTAGGTGTAGTTGACGTTGTCCGACAGTCCAAGGTTCAGGAATGCGCGGCTGGGGACGGTGCCATCGGCGGCGCGCTGCCACTGCTGCTCGAGAACCGTTTTGAACTGTGCACCCGAGAGTGTCTGGGTCCAGAGGTTGTTCGCGAACGGAAGCACGGCGATCGCTTCAGCGGTGGTGATAACGCCGTCGCTGTCGCCAGTGGTGGTTCCGGCGGCGTAGAGCAGGTCGGCACGGAGGCCACCCGGGTTGACGATACCGATTTCCGCGCCACCCAGGATCGGGTCTGCGAGGGTGTCGCGCAGGGAGTCTGCGACCAGGTTGCCAAGCACCGATTCGGACGTTCGGTCATCCCGTACCAGCGCGCCGGTGCTGTCGGCGGCGTAGGCGGTGGTGATGTCGTCGTTCAGGGTACCTACCGGAACACGGCCGGTGACTGCTGCAGCATCCACTGCGGCGTTGACAATGGTTTCGACCGTTGCGGCAACCGGATAGGCCGCGACAAGCGATTCGGTGGATGCGGTGCTGCGGGCAACATTCCTCGCCGTGTAGGCCGAGACCTCATTGCTGTCGTCGAGCGTGAGCACAATCTGCCCCACATAGTCGCCGTAGCTGCCGGTCTGCACGATCGGACGGGTTTTGGTGGCCTCACCGGTGATCGGGGCATCCCAGGCGTACTGCTTGTGGGTGTGGCCGGTGAAGATTGCGTCGACTTCCGCCGCAGTCTTCGTCACGATGTCCGCGAAGGCACCGCCGCCGGCGATCTCCTCCTCGATCGTCGATCCCTCGACAACGCCGGAACCGGCGCCTTCGTGGTACTCGGCGATGATGATGTCGGCTTCACCGTTGTCAGGGTTGCCGTCGGAGAGCTGGGCGGCGACACGGTTGACCGCCTCGATCGGGTCACCGAAGTCGAGGTTGGCAATACCGGCACCGGAAACGAGGGCCGGGGTCTCCTGGGTGACAACACCGATGACGCCGACGGTGACACCGTTGACCTCGTAGGTGGCGTACTCGTCGAGGGCGGGGGTTGTGGTGCCCTTGTTGTAGACGTTCGCCCCGAGGTAGTCCCAGGCGGCGTTCTCGCTGCCCTCTGCACCGATAACACGGTCCGTCAGGTCTGAGAAGCCGAGGTCGAACTCGTGGTTACCCACGGCCGATGCGTCAAGCCCGAGGGCGTTGAGGACGTCGATCGTCGGCTGGTCCTGCTGCGACGAGGAGTTGTACAGCGAGGCACCGATGTTGTCTCCGGCAGAGATGAGGAGGTCGTTTCCGAATCCACCCTCGGCGCGCAGCTTCTCGATCGTGCCGGCGAAGTTCACCGTGGTCGAGGTGAGTGGCGCGCGTGCCTTGCCGTCGATGCGTCCGTGGAAATCATTGATTCCGAGGATGTTGATCGTTTTGGCAGTGTTGATTCCTACAATGACCGGGTCGTGGTCCGACGAACGGTAGGCGTCCGCGGAGTAGAAGTCGGTCAGGTTGTAATTGGTGCGGCTGTACTCGAACGCGATGGACTCGTAGGAGTTGATGTTCCAGATGTCCGCTCCAACTACCGCGGCGTTCGCTGCGGGCGAGGCGAACACGTGGTCGAGCGAGCCGATCGTTCCACCGAATGCGTAGGTTTCCTTGCCGGTCTTGGCACCCTGGCTGACGTAACCAGCATCTTCAAGAACCTTGATGGGTGCTTCCTTGGCGTAGGCGTTGAAGTCGCCAACGAGGAAGATCTTCGCGTCGCCCGCCTCGGTCTGGAAGGTGTCGGCGAACGCGACGAGCGCGGTGGCCTGGCGGGTGCGGTCGCCGGTGAAGGCTCCCTCGCCGAGTTCGGCGTTGTCGCCGACAGCCGACGCGCTCGAGCTCTTCGACTTGAAGTGGTTCGCGATGACGGTGATGGCCGCGTTGTCTGCCGCACCAATGGTCTTGAAGCTCTGGGCTACAGGTTTGCGCGCGTTGGAGAAGTTGGTCTGGTCATCGAGGATCGAGGATTCCCCGACGGTCTCTGCAACAGCTTTTTTGTAGATGAACGCGGTGCGGATGACATCTTCGTTCGCCGGGACGGCGGCCGGAGAGGGGACAAACGCCCAGGTGTCCGGCGCCGCATCGTTCAGCGCGTCGACGAGAGTGGACAGTGCGGTGTCGCGGGGCTGGCTGAAACGAGCCGAGTTCTCGATCTCCTCAAGCGAGACAACGTCAGCGCCGAGGCCGTTGATGGCCGCGACGATCTTGTCCTGCTGCAGCTTCAGGGCTGCAGCGTTCGCTGCGCCGCGGGCGTCACAACCGGAGTTGACCGTGAGCCGGTTACCCTCGCGGTCGGTGTAGTAGCTGCAACCGGAGATGCTTTCACCGGTGGTTGAGAAGTAGTTCAGGACGTTGAACGTTCCGAGCTTCAGGTCACCGCCGATGGCAGCAGGAGCTGCGGGACGCGCGCTGGTGAAGGTGGCCGGCTGAACGGTGTCCGCGTTGGCAACGGTGAGCTGCGTGGTCGGCTGGACCTTCCAGGCGGAGTTGCGGTAGTCGAGCACAACCGGTTTGGTGAAGGTGGCGGCTGAGCCGATCCGGACGGTGGAGTCCTTCGACAGGTACGGAAGGGCGATGTTTTTGTTCGCCCCGTTGTTCGACGTGCTCAGGAAGTTGATGCTTGCGCCGTCATCGAGGGTGAGCGAGCGTGCCTTGTTGCTGGCGTCCGCTGCCTTCCAGGCGTCGGAGTTGTAGGTAGCCGTGGCGTTCGGGTTGACCAATGCGGTGGTCCCGGAGGCGAGGCCTATCTCGGCGTACTGGTTGGTCGAGTAGTTGTTTGTCACCGTGTAGTCACCGGTGGGCGAGACGAGCATCCCCTCAAGGCTCTCGCGAATCTCTTCGGAGGCCGGCAGCGCCAGGACGGCTGCGACCGGAGCGGTAACCGTGTCGGCCAGCGTGGTCAGACCGCCTGCGGCGACGGTGAGCTGCGTGAGGCCGAAGTACTCGCTGACGGGACCGGTGACCTCGACATAGTCGCCGACGGCAACGTCTTTGACCGTGGCTGCGGAGTAGATGAAGATGCCCTCCGAGGCTTTGTGGGTCTCGAAGTCGAGTGCTCCGCCGGTGCCAGGGGTCTGGATGTAGTAGCCGTTGAAACCACCGTCGGGGAAGCTGGCGGTGACAACACCACGAGTGGTGACGGTCTGTCCGGACAGCGGGCTCACGTCGGTGGTGCCCTGGATCTCGGAGATCGCAACCGGTCCGGCGGGCGGTGCGGTGGTCGGCTCCGCCGTCGGCGTTGCCGTGGGGGTCGCCGTCGGCGTGGCCGTCGGCTCAGCCGTGGGCTCTCCGGTCGGCTCCGGCGTCGGAGTCGGATCGGGGGTCTCACCACCGGTCGTCGAGTTCTGCGGGGTGGGGGCTGCTGTGACGAAGTCGGCCGAGTTGACGTCGGAGTCTTTCGCATCGGTGCGGTTAATCGAGGTGGTGACGGATGCTGCTGGTGCGGCGGTGCCCTCGAAGGTGTTGGAGGTGCCGTAGCCGAGGAGGTCGACGATTGCCGGGTCTCCGACAAGGGAGCCGGTGGCCGGAGCCGTGAGCGCGGTCGTCTGGTTGGCGAGGAACAGTGTTCCGCCGCCGCCGGCGAAGGACGGGCCGAACTCGGCGTCCGCGGCTGGCAGCGTCGCGCCGTTGGCAGCGTTCGACGAACCCTGGATGAGGTAATAGCCGCCGGGCGCGATCGAACCGGTCAGTGCCTTGACACCGGTCGGGTTCACCTGGCCGGTCGCCGATCGGTACTGCAGCGACATCGAGCCAAGGTCGACAGTCTCCGCGGTGGGGTTGTACAGCTCGACGAACTTGTTCAGATACGTCGCACCGGACGAGCCACCGTTCAGGTAGGCCTCGTTGATCACCACGCCCGTGCCGGCGGTATTCGCCTGAGCCGGCAATGCGACAAGTGGTGCAGCCGCCAAAGCAAGGCCTAAGAAGGTGGCGAGGCCAACCTTTGATCGTTTCTTGCTCGAACTCTGCATCGAGAACTCCCCCATAGCGGTAATACGTGTTAATAGATCAGTTCTGAGCTAACGGGACTCCAGTGTCCCCTATGAGTCAGTTATGTGAATTCGAAGTAAACATACCCCCTTAACGAGGGTCGCCGATGGTGTATACCCCCTGTTCGCGTCGCGTTCATGTTGCTGGCCGCAGGCACAAAAAACCAACGGCGCCATCATCCTTCGCTCGTAGGATGCTGGCGCCGCTGGGGTTGTACGGAGTCGACTACTTCTCCCGTGCTTCCGGGAATCCGAGGGAAAGCCGGGCCGGGTGGGAGTAGTCGATTCCTGGTCTGGGGATTGTCACCATCACGTCCGCGATTGCTGGCGCAGTACCAGCCGGCCAACCGGAATCGGGGGCTGCAACCTCCGCACACGCTCGATTTCGAGCGAGAGCGAACGTGGGGGTGCTCACCGATCCCTGCATAGCCGTATCCCCCAGCATCCCGATGGCAACGGTCTTAGCTAACGGGGTCGCCGTGACGCTCCCGCGTCAGTGACGTTAACTCGCGGTTAAATCGTGATTGGTACGCGATGGGGTGCCACTGACAGCCTGCGCCGCGGTGAACACATCGGGAAACGACGGACGACCCCTCTATCGAGGGGCCGTCCGGGGTGAATCAGTTCTGCGCTGGGCTCAGCCGAGCAGGTCGTGGCGAACCACGATCTCGTCGCGGCCGGGGCCAACACCGATCGCGGAGATGCGCGAGCCGCTCATCGCCTCGATCGCGAGCACGTAGTCCTGCGCGTTTTTCGGCAGGTCTTCGAAGGTGCGCGCGCCGGTGATGTCTTCGGTCCAGCCCGGGAACTCTTCGTAGATCGGGATCGCGTGGTGGAAGTCCGACTGCGAGACGGGAACCTCTTCGACGCGAACACCGTCGACGTCGTAGGCGACGCAGACCGGGATCTTCTCGAGGCCGGAGAGCACATCGAGCTTGGTCATCACGAAGTCGGTGACACCGTTGATCCGCGCCGAGTAGCGTGCGATCGGGGCGTCGTACCAGCCGGTGCGGCGGGGGCGACCGGTGGTGGTGCCGTACTCGTGGCCCTGCGAGCGCAGGAATTCACCGGACTCGTCGTCGAGCTCGGTCGGGAACGGGCCTGCGCCGACACGCGTGGTGTATGCCTTGACGATGCCGATGACACGCTCGATCCGGTTCGGCGCGACACCGGAACCGGTGGCAGCACCACCGGAGGTCGAGCTCGAGGAGGTGACAAACGGGTAGGTGCCGTGGTCCACGTCGAGCATGGTGGCCTGGCCGCCCTCGAAAAGCACCGTCTTGCCAGCATCCAACGCCTGGTTCAAAATCAAACCGGTGTCTGCGACCATCGGGCGAAGGCGCTCTGCATAGCTGAGCAGGTCTTCGACGATCTCGTCGACCGAGATGGCACGGCGGTTGTAGATCTTCACCAGCAGGTGGTTTTTCTGGTGCAGGGCACCTTCCACCTTCTGGCGCAGGATGTTCTCGTCGAACAGGTCCTGGATGCGGATGCCGACACGGTTGATCTTGTCGGCGTACGACGGGCCGATGCCACGACCGGTTGTGCCGATCTGGCGCTTGCCGAGGAAACGCTCGGTGACCTTGTCGAGGGTGCGGTGGTACTGGGTGATGACGTGGGCGTTGGCGCTGACGAGCAGCTTGCTCACGTCGACGCCGCGGGCGATGAGGGCGTCGAGTTCTTCGAACAGCACCTGGATGTCGATAACAACACCGTTGGCGATGACGGGAATGACGCCGTCCGTGAGGATTCCGGAGGGTAACAGGTGAAGTGCGTACTTCTCGTCACCGATCACAACCGTGTGACCGGCGTTGTTACCGCCATTGAATTTGACGACGTAGTCGATGCGGCTTCCGAGGAGGTCGGTTGCTTTACCTTTACCCTCGTCGCCCCACTGGGCGCCGATGATGACAACTGCAGGCACGGGGGATCCCTTCGATCGGGTGGGGATTACACCCCATTCTAGGTCGATTAGCGTTTCAGTTTTATCTTGCACACCGGTGTGCAAGTTATTAGACTGATCGGTATGCCCCAGCCTCCTTCTTCCAGCACCCCTCCGCGCGCCCGTCGGCGGGATGCTGCCGAGAACCGCGACGCCATCCTGGCCGCGGCCGCCATCGCGTTCAACCGCGACCCCGATTCAACCCTCGAGTCCATCGCCGCCGAGGCGGGGCTCAGCCGCCGCGCGCTCTACGGGCATTTCGCCAACCGTGACGAATTACTGCTCGAGCTCCTCACCCGCCGCGCGGCCCACATCTCCACCCGGTTAACCGTGATCGACCAGAACGATTCCCGCATCGCCATCGCCCAGATCGGCGGCGGCCTCTGGCGCGAGATCGAGAACGTGCGGGTGATGGCCAACTTCGCCGTGCGCGGTCCCTTTATGGCGCTGGTCGGCGAGGCGCTCGCCCCCACCCGCTCCCTGCTCCTCGACGTGGTCACCCGTGGGATCACGCAGAAGCAACTGCGCCAGGACCTGGATGCTGCGCTGCTGGCCCGCCTGATCGAGGGCGCCGCCCTCGCCGTTCTCGAGGAGGCAAGCCGCACCCCGCTCGACAACGACGAGGGTGCCCGGCTCGTGATGAAGGCGAGCCTCGCCATGGCGGGATTGTCCTGGACCGAAAGCGCCGTCGTCACCGAAACGGTGCTCGCCACCATGCCGGACACCCCGGACGCTCCCGCTCCCCACACCACCACATCCACCACATCCACCATCGGCCCCACCCAGCAGACGGAGCGTTCCGCGTGAGAATTGTGCTCGACGGCGTGGCCAAGGGCGACGCCCTCCCCGCCACCAGCCTCGCCTTCGAATCCGGCCTGGTAACCGTGGTTGGGGTGGAAACCGCGCAGCGCCCCACCGTTCTCGGTCTCGTCGCCTCCGGCCGGATGCGCGCGGAAGGTGGGTCGGTGACCGTCGACGGCGCGGCTGACCTGCGCAGGATCCGCCGCAGCATTGCGCTGGTCGACGCCCCGGTCGTCTCCGAACCCAACGAAAGTGTCACCCTCGCCGGCGTCACCGCGGAAGAACTGATGTTCGCCGGCCGCCCCGCAAACCCGTGGGCGGTGATGCGTGTCCTCACAGACCTCGGAGCCGACACCCTCGCCCGCGCGGCCATGGCCGACATCCCCCCGGGCATCCGCTTCCGGGTCCAGCTCGAACTGGCGCTACTGCGCCCCGGCGTCACCGGCATCGTCTGGGTCTCCCCCGACCGCCACGGCGGCGATCCGGACGAATGGGCCGCCCTCGCCCGCGAGATTGCCGGGCGCGACATCGCGGTGCTGGTCATCGTGGGCCTTGCCTCCGCCGACGTCGACACAACCCTGGCCAACGAACCGGCTGAATCGGCTGATCTGGCTGAATCAGTTGAACTGGTTGAACTGGCCGGCCCCGCGGATGCTCCGGAGCCACGGTCGGCAATCGAGCCCGGGCCCGAGCCACTCCTCGAAGTGGAACCGGCGACCGCAGCATCCCCCCTCATCAGCACCAGCGCTGACGGCGCCCCGATTACAGCCCTTATCGAACCGGCCGCGACCGAAATCGCCGCCGCAGAAAAGAAGATCTCGTGAAAATCCTCCAGATGATCGCCGCCGAATTCCGGCGCCTGACCGCCACCCGCCTCGGTGTCATCGCGCTCATCGCGCTGACCTGCGTGCCGGTCATCTACGGCGGCCTCTACCTCTGGGCGAACCAGGACCCCTACAGCCGCCTCGACCAGATCCCGGTCGCCCTCGTGGTCAGCGACACCGGGGCCACCGTGGACGGCACCTTCCACAACTACGGCGAGGAGATCTCCGACGAGGTGCTCGACGACGGCACGTTCGACTGGCACCTGGTCTCCGCTGCCGACGCCGAGGCCGGGGTCGACGACGCCACCTACGACTTCAGCGTGAGCCTGCCCGCCGACTTCTCCACCGCCCTGGCCTCCGCGTCGAGCGATGCGCCCGAGCAGGCCGAAGTGGTGCTGACCACCAACGACGCGAACAGTTACCTGGCCACCACGATCGGCGAGCAGGCCGTCAAAACCCTGCGCACCTCGATCGTCGAGAAAGTCAACAAGGAAGCGGCCGACCAGTTTCTGATCGGCATCTCCACCATTCGTGGCAAAATCACGGATGCTGCCAGCGGCGCCAGCACCCTGTTCGACGGTGCGACCACTGCCGGTAGCGGCGCCAATTCTCTCGCGGCCGGCACCTCTGCCCTCGCCTCCGGCGCCGACTCGCTCGCGGCCGGAGCGGCCACCCTGGCCACCGGCGCCGAGGGCGCCTCCGACGGCGCAGCCTCCCTCTCCAGCGGTGCGGCGAGCGCCGCGACCGGGGCGCAGGGTGTGAGCGACGGCGCAGCATCGCTGGCATCCGGCGCCGCGACCCTGGCTTCCGGAGCATCCACCCTGAATACTGGCGCGCAGTCGCTGGTCACCGGCGCGCAGCAGGTGGCGGACGGCAACGCCAAGCTCGCGGCACAAGCCGACGAGATCGGCACCATCGCGGGCGACGGAGTCAGCGACCTGCCCGCCATCCGCACCCAGATCACCGACACCCTCACCCAGGCCGGCCTCGATGCGGCGACCATCGACCAGGTACTCACCCGCATCGACCCGCTCGGCACCTCGCTCACCGACGCGAACGACCAGCTGCAGGCGGTGGTTGGGCAGATCGATCAGCTCGCCGCGGGCAGTGCCGCCGTGGCCTCCGGCAGTGCGGAACTAGCCGGCGGAACGGCGAGCCTCGCCAGCGGAAGTGCGACCCTTGCCGAGGGAAGCACGGCACTCGCTGCTGGCAGCGTCACCCTCGCGACGGGCACGGCCTCGCTGGCATCCGGCGCCTCGGCGCTGGCGGCGGGCACAGAGACGTTGGCCAGCGGAAGTCGGACGCTCGCGGACGGCAGCGCCACCCTCGCCACCGGGGCGAACGATTCCGCGACCGGTGCCGGAACCCTGGCCAGCGGCCTCGGCGAGCTGACCGAGGGCATCGGCACCCTGCGTGACGGGCTGAACGACGGGGTCTCCTCGATCCCCGTGAGCACCGACGCGTCCCGCGCCACCCAGTCCGACGCCATCGCCGACCCGGTCGCCATCGAGAACACCGCGGTCACCGCCGCGGGAACCTACGGCGCCGGCCTCGCCCCGTTCTTTGCGAGCCTCGCGAGCTGGATCGGCATCTACGCCCTGTTCCTTATTGTGAAGCCGGTCTCGAAGCGCGCCATCACGGCGCTGCGTTCCCCGATCAAGGTGACTCTCGCGGGCTGGCTGACACCGGGCATCCTCGGCGCCATCCAGATGGCCGGGCTGTTCGCGATCCTCGCCTTCGCGCTGAAGTTCACCATCAGCAACCCGGTCGGCCTGTTCGGGGTGATGGTGCTCGCGTCGCTGACCTTCGCGGCGATCATCCTCGCGCTGAACGTCTGGCTCGGCAGTGTCGGCCAGTTCATCGGTCTTGTGCTGATGGTGGTGCAGCTGGTGACCGCCGGGGGAACCTTCCCCTGGCAGACCCTGCCTGCGCCGCTGGCGGTGCTGCACCATGTGCTGCCGATGAGCGCCGCCGTCGACGCGATGCGCCAGATCATGTACGGCGGCGACCTCGCCGCTGCAGCATCCGACATCAGGACGCTGCTGCTCTGGCTGGTCGCCGGGCTGGTGCTCGCCGGCATCGGGGTCACCCGGATGACCCACACCCGCACACTGCGCGACCTGCAGCCTTCGCTGATCGGCTGACCAGCCAGCGCCGCAGTGGGCTCACCACAAACGAGGCCGTCCAGCAGTGCTGGGCGGCCTCGTGCATTGTGCGATCGTGCCTGTTACTCGGGGAAGCGCTTGGCGTCTTCTTCGTCTTCGATGGCGCGGATGACCTTCGGGTCTGCGTCGCGCAGGAACGCGTCGAGGCGCTCGACCTCGTCCTCTTCACCAATCGCGTCAGCGCCGCGCTTCAGCGCGTAGAGCGCGCGAAGCACACCGCGGTTCGGTTCGTGCGACCACGGCACGGGCCCCTGGCCCTTCCAGCCGCCCTTGCGCAGCGCGTCCAGTCCGCGGTGGTAGCCGACGCGGGCGTACGCGTAGGATTCGAGGGTTTTGCCGGCCTCGAAGGCCTGGTCGGACAGCAGCGCCCAGGCGAGCGACGAGGTGGGGTGCGCGATCACAACATCGGATGCTTCCATCTCGGGGTTCGCGATCGAGGCGAGCACCTCCGGGTCTTCGGCGAGGCGAGTTTCTGGCATTCCGAGCAGGTTCGACGTCATGCTGCAACGGTACCGCGCCGCAGGCTGCCCGGCACCTAATGCACCCCGACAACCGGTCGGCCGGTCAGGCCGTCAGCGGGCGAGCCACTTCACAATGGGCTCGGCGGCGAGGGAGGCGAGGAGCTCGTAGCCCGCGGCATCCGGGTGGAAACCGTCACCGTCTGCCAACTGCTGGCGCCACCCGGCATGGGATACCGTCTCGGCGAAGCACTGCACGTAGGGCATCCCCAGGATCTTGGCGACGTCGGCCATCAGGTCGTTGAGCTCGTGGATGCGCTCGTTCTGTGCATCGTCGGAGACCGCAGGAGGGCCAACCACCATCACCCGGGCGCCATCACGCTCACGGTGGATCTGCTGCAGGGCGCGCAGCGACTGGAACATCCCGACGCGCTGGACACCGTCGTCGAACGTGGTGTCGTTCACCCCGAAGGAGAGGACTACACGCGCATCGGTCGCCGGCTCGAGGCGCGGTGCGACCTCACGAACGAAGCGCTCGCTGACCTGCACGGAAGTGTCGCGGCGCAGCCCGAGGTTGTAGACGGTGGGCGCAAGTCCGCCGGCAAAGGCGGCCGCCGTCACGCGACCCACCCAACCGAGGCCGGAAGAATCGCCGGTGCCGGCTACGTAGGAATCGCCAACAAAGCAGACACGTTGATCCCGATCAGACATTTGATCATTTTAGAGGCACGGCCGTCCGCACCGCGGCGGTGCGAGTCCCGGACGAGGCAGGGCCCCACAGAACTAGCGGAATGAGACGTGCTGGGTGATCCAGGCGTGCATCGCGACGGCGGCGGCGGCCGACGCGTTCATGCTGCGGGTGGAGCCGAACTGGCTGATCTCGACCACAGCATCCGCCGCGGCGATCGCCTCGGTGCTGAGCCCCGGCCCCTCCTGGCCAAAGAGCAGCACGCAGCGTTCCGGAAAGTCGAACGTCTCGATGATGACACTGCCAGGCACGTTATCGATCGCGATGATCGGAACGCCCTCACCCTTCGCCCACTCGGCGAACGTGGCGACGGTGTCGTGGTGCAGAACGTGCTGGTAGCGGTCGGTGACCATCGCGCCGCGCTTGTTCCAGCGGCGGCGCCCGATGATGTGCACGGTGTCTGCGGCGAACGCGTTGGCGGTTCGCACGATCGAGCCGATGTTCATGTCGTGCTGCCAGTTCTCGATCGCGACCGAGAACGGGTGGCGGCTCTCGTCGAGGTCCGCGACGATGGCGGCCATCGTCCAGTAGCGGTAGCGGTCGACCACGTTGCGCGTGTCACCGCGCTCGAGAAGCTCGGGGTCGTACCTCTCCTCGGT
>Ga0247735_1000839_pt1 | contig 12168 bp, 16 predicted proteins | sample UWRJL178409R2_FD_180934 | JGI IMG/M metagenome (GOLD analysis project Ga0247735, IMG submission 180934) | Plant litter microbial communities from Arlington Agricultural Research Station in Wisconsin, United States - UWRJ-L178-409R-2 | ecosystem: Environmental > Terrestrial > Plant litter >...
CTTCCAAGTCCACGAACAGATCAGACGGTCACCATCTCACGGACACCGACCTCCTCTGTGTCCTCAGAGGACGCGAACAAGCCTCTCGCTTTCTCTCAACCTTCATCGTCGCCGAGCTCGAGGGTCGAGAACCTAGCCCAAACTGTGTCTACAGGAGCGATCCAGAGGCCTTCCGCAAGCGCGTCTGTCAAGCTGTATTCGAGGCTACGACCTTTGAAGTTCTGCGAGATGTCAACGGGGTCGTGTTGCATCGAAGCTCCGATCCACTTTTTGCTTTGATGGACGCAGACATGATGCAAGCTAGGACCGGGGCCGAAGGCGGGAGGTTGAACGTTTTACAACGTGCTTGTGAACCTTGCAGGATGGACCTATCAGCATCTGTGGATGCGGAAAGGGAGGCTATGTGGCGCAAGTTGCCTAGCTGGTTTGGTTTGGATGTCCCTGGCTGGCCATGAATTCTTTTGGGCTAGTATCTATTGTTCCGGCTCCGGGTAGCTTTCGCCTGCCTAATGATTCAGAGTCCTTCATATGCTGCTTTATATCAACGTGAGCCGATGCGGCGAGAAAGTGTCATGTGTAAATGAAAGTTTTCGTCTATGACCGCAAAGCATGCTTCGACAAATTGGTCCTTACAGGTCTCTACAGCGTCAATTCATCCAAGCCCCAGACTTTGTGGTCCTGGCCATAACGACATACGAGGTCGGCACACCAGATGGGTCCGCGGGTTGGCTTAACGTTTTGAGGATTGGGTATAGACAAGCCGCCGCTACCCATAAAGCTGTCGATAGATGGGATATGGTGCGCGCAGAAAGCCATTAAACCCCACAGGAACAAATCGCCGCAGCAGGAATGGCGTTTTATTGTAAGATCGCGAAGCCTCCAACTCTTGAACGAGTGGTGAAGAGACATTTCTTGAATGAAGGGGTGCGACACTGTAGACTGGAGGATCATGAAACTTAATAATAAACCATGAAGTGATTTGCAAAGACGCACGATATCTGATGATTCAGGGAATGTGTCCGATGGCATGGAAAGGTACCTCCCCCTTGAAGTCACTTCCCGGATGTCTAAGGCCAGCGTCTGAAGGAGAGGTAGTGAAACGGCCAAGTTGTTCAGGAGAGCCGAATCAAGATATGCTGAAAAGAAAGAAAGACTTGACAACGAGTTCGATGGATTTTGCTGATTAAGACCTTGGAGGACCAAGGGAAGGCGAACGTTGATTGCAAGTGGTCCACCGAATGAGAGTTCCTTCAGAGATGGCGCCTGTTGTGCAAAGAACGTAGGTATTGAGGCTTGAACATTGGAAAAGAGCACTGCCGCGGACATGTGCAAAGTAGAAAGGTTAGGGAGGAATAGTCCATCCAGAGTGAATTGTCGCTCTGGCGAGTCCCAAGTAGCTCCCGCACTCTCGACAAACACAAATAGAGACAGACTGCGAATTTTTTGGGAATGCTTTCCAATGAAGGCGGCAGACGCAGACGGCGCTGGCCTATTTGGTCCCTCGTCCAGAGAGATGCCAAGATAGAGGTCATCAAGTTTCTCGAAGTGATCAAGGTGACTGTAAAGATGAGAGAGGTTCATGGGTGGAGTACACCGAATTGCGAGCTTTTTCAAGCTGGAACGCAGGGAGTTTACATAGTCAGCCACCGCCGACTGTGCGCCCATATAACTGGAATGTTCTGCTCGGCCGAAAGGATTGTCGAAGCTTAAGGTGAGATTGAAGGTTTCGAGATGAGGGAAGGAGATACCCATGGGAGGGAGAGCGGAGGAAGTTTTGGAATGTGACAGCACTAAGTGCAGCTCGGTAAGGGTTGGCGCAAAGTGATTCCACGAAAGGTCAATATATGGAGTCGGAACGTTGCTATCGGGCATCTCCCACACAATCTTGTAGCGCCGCAGGTTGACCATAAGAGGTATGATTTTGCAGAGGTTCTCACTGAATTTTGCAGTGGTCATGTAGTCGTAATCATTGGATACTTCTTCCACCCGAACTTGTTTGGGTTTGAAGCGTCGGAAAACGCGATGAGCAAGTTTTCTGATACCAGATACATCTTCGCAGTGCCCAACCTGCACCGTGTACAGCTCGTTCTCGCGCTGTTCATGAATGATGTCTGGGCGAATGGTAAAGAAACGAACGCGCTTCGCAATTGTAACGTCCCTTGAAGTGATACACTTCAGTCCAAACAGTACACCCCGGAAATTTGGTAAGAACATACTGCAGATTCTCCAGCTTGTGAACCATACGCCCATTTATTTGATCAAAGTCAATGTCCCGATACCGAGCATTCATCCCCTCGTGGAAGAAGGCGCGATTCACCTCATAGAGTAGTTTCAAGGTTGTGGAAGGAAGATAGTTGGCGATATGCTCCCATATTTCTGGAGGAAGATACATGTTGTTGTTAAAGAGGCATGCCAAGTGAATGCGCTAGCCGATGTCTGGCATTCTCGGTGTCATTAAGCGCCGGGAATCGTGGGAACGGGTGGCAGCACGCTCTCAAAGGCTTTACTTATTCCATAAACAGTTTCTTATGTATGAATTTAAAGCTTTATGTACCCGGCTCATTAATGAGTTTATTACATTGAAATGAGAGACTTTTCAGACTTAAAACAAGTGTAAAACAGCGAGCATTCCAATACCCTCTTGGCAAGCTCGCCAAGCCTTCGAGAACCTGTGCGGCATTGATGGCGTAGACGGCCTCGAATAGCCTCTGAGCAGCCCACTGGTAATATATCGCCATTATTCGTGGTCTAAAGCTTGCTCGCACTCAACCCTTTATATCATGTAGAATTAGCAAATATGGTAGCCAGCGCTAGCAGCGCACCGTCTGAACATGACTGACCTCATGGTCAGTTGGTAACTTCTTGGTGTATTTTTGGAGAACTCCCTCGCTGGGGATAAGTGGCTGCGGAGTCTGGGATACTTGAAGATGTGTTGTCAAAGAAAAAGTCTCAGACACCGTTTCACTTCCCATGATTCTCAATGCTGCGTGGAGCTACCGATCCTACTTCCCCCAAAATGCAAGAAGGGGACTCCGTCAACATATCCGGTTTTTCCTTCCTTTTGCTCTCGTAGCTTTGTGCTTCTACCTCCTCCGTAGTCTCGCGATAATTCAATACCCATATACAACGGCCCTACTCGAGGAGATTTATGATCCACCTTCCGTGAACCCTGAAGAACACCAGCCAAAAATCCTCCTCGTAGCCGCATACTTTCCTCTCCCAAAGTCAAAGCACAGCGCAGACGACTATAACTACTGGCTCAGAGAGTTTCTGGGGCCAATTACGACAGATATTTACTTCTTCACCACACCGGAGCACGAGGAGAAAATCCGCGACTCACGCGGCCATGGGCTGCCCATAGTCATCGACACCACCTACTCGACCGCTTTCGATGTCCCGCCGCTGAAGGGCTTCAAGAAAAATTATACCGCGATGTATAACCTTGACCGGGAGAAGAATATCCACAATCCGGAGCTCTATGCTATCTGGAACGCAAAACCATTCTTACTTGAAGCGGGGTTGAAGAATATGGCACGGCATGGCAAGACATATGATTATGCCTTTTGGAATGACGCGGGTAGCATTCGAGGGAGACATGTGTATAAGGACTGGCCAGATCCAGCGAGGGTCGAGCGTGTATGGCGAATGGGAGAGGAGTTGACAGGTGTAAGGAAAGAGGATCTGTTATTTTTTCCACTTATCGGGATCCATACTCGCCCATTTCGCAGATGGGAGGAAGATTGGGGTCCCGTGGACACTTACTTAGGTGTCAGTGAAGGTGCGTCGCCACTGTTTATTCGAAACTTGTCGCTTTGAGACTCATTATTTGAAGGCTCATTCTTCGGAGGATCTCCATCTACTGTGTCGTGGTGGAATCGGACATTCTACGCATACCACGATTATTGGCTCTCCCTAGGACACTTCGTTGGAGTGGACCAAAGCGTTTTTGACGCCTTATTTCTCCTTTTCCCCGAGCGCATCATCACCAACTACTACTTTGAACCAGACTCGCCTGCACGTCAAGGCCGCGGTATTTGGCCCTTCAGTATCTTTGAATCGGATTACCTCGGTGTATGTGGATCCCAGTGGTTTTATTACCAATTTTGGTTTTCGAGCGCAAGGTCCAGAGAGGAGACGAGGAAGTTTTGGCTTGATAATTGGTCGTGGTGGGAGAGGAAGTATGACTCGTGGAAAAATAACTTGGGCTTGCGGGAGAAGTCGTGGTGGAGGGCAAAGGAAAGTTGCAGGCTGACTCCAGTGCGGTCGATGAGGGACCTTTTGAGGCGGCAGTACGGCAAGAACTGGAGTCCACCATCACGCAAGCTCGTTGTAGAAAAAATAGACCACTAAAGTTTCTTGTGCAACTCCGAGCAACAGGTTTCTAATGTTGAGCACTTGATATTATAATTACTGCGTCAATCTGTTACAATGATTCAAAACGCAAGGTCATTTCTCTTGCATCCCTCCTTCGGCAAGTTCTATGGAGTTCGACCGTTTTGGACGATTGCCAAATTTGGGTATGACTCTGAGCCGCCGAGCCGAGCCGGACCGAGCCTGGAAGCAGGCCTGTGACACTGAGTTCGGGGTTCTCTTTTCACTTCGCGCCTCAGAATTTTCATATCATGCTTGAATATCTTACGCAAGCCCAAATTGACAAGGTCAGATTTGAGATATTGTCTGATATTTAACCAAGGAACTGGTTTCATTGACTCATCGAGATAGTTCCACGCCGATGGGTCAGTAGGCCAATATGACCTATGGAAGCGCTGGAGCTCATATCCTCCTTTCCTCCCTCAGTTATCTTGTGATCCCTGCGTTTTTGTCGGCAGATGAAACGGACAGACTACTGATTCGGTCGAAACAACTTCTTGACGACTTCAATGTCGACGAGCATCCTCTTGTGAGTGTTTTCCACTTTCTGACTCATCTGCCAGCAGTGCATCATATTCTAATAGTTTGCATTGGATGAACCTAGACTAAATTCACAACCGGAGATGATAACCATGTTGGAGATGACTACTTCCTAACTTCAGGCGACAAAATGTACGTCTGTTACGACCGTTTCTTACAGTTATCGGTCTCAATGCTTCTGAGTAGCCGCTATTTCCTCGAAGAAGATGCTGTTGACTCGAATGGGAATCTTGTCAGAGAGAAGCAGAAATCGGTCAACAAGATTGGCCACGGTGGGTTCATACAATCGTCCCTTATATTTGCCACCACCCTAATCGGCCCTTCGAATAGCTCTGCACGAACTCGATCCTGCCTTCCGTAAAGTAACCCTCGAGAATGAGAAGCTGAGAAGCCTTGTGAGAGACTTGAAATTCCATCAGGATCCTGTTGGTGTGTAATATCACCCTCTTTAGCCTTGAAGGACGCCCCAGTTTATTCGTATACGATGACAGCATTGCAATCGATGGTCATCACGAAACAGACCCACATCGGAGGCGAAGGTTAGTATGTTATTCTTCGTTGGAAGAACTCTCGACGACTATTGTCATGCTTCAGTACCTGAGCATAATGACTCGTACGTATTTTGGATTTTCACTTACCTAAAACCAGTCATTAACAAGAGTTATCGCGACTGGTAGTACCTTTTTGGTGAGTTTCTCGCCTAGATCTCCTGACTTGTTGAATTTTAACGAGCCAACTGTGACCTTTAGTACACCGATCCTCCATCGGCTCTTGGATTTTGGATCGCCTTGGAGAAGTGTACGGCCAGCAATGGCGCTCTCTCGTTTCTTCCAGGCTCACATCTCACGACACCTATCACGAAGCGCTTCGTCAGACTGGGCGATAAGAACGGAACAGGATTCGAACCATTGGTCCCACCCGATGTCGAGAAGGAGGTGTCCTCGCGCTCGAAGGGCGAGTACATCCTTGAGACCTGTAATCCAGGTTGGTCAGATGCAAGGATCGTTTTGGCATCACTCATACATGAAATCCATCATAGGCGATCTAGTTCTGATCCATGGGGCTGTCCTTCACAAGTCGGAGCGCAACACGAGCCCTCACACGAGATTCGCCTATACGTTCCACATGATCGAATCGCCTCCTCACGCTCAATATGACGAGAAGAACTGGTTACAACCAACCAAAGAGATGCCATTCTCCAAGGTCCTGCTTCCAAAACTCGTCAATTAACTCTGATTCCGGTAATACAACCATGGCTCAGTCAAACAGTCTTCGGTGCTTGTGCTGTAAATACAACTATCTGGAATTGAACGTCGAAGGTTAATACTGTTCATGCAAATTTTTTTGTTTGTGTCAACAACACGAGGGACAATCCTATCTTGACATGGATATCCACGTCTCTGATATAAAACAGTCCACTCGCGATTTCCTCTTCTAACAATTATCAACAGACGATGGCCACTGTAGAGTCAGCGACCATCTACGAGTGCACGGCCTCACCGACACCACATTCCTCCGAGGTGTGTCAATTTTGACTCGTCGGCACATATATCGACTGAAGTCGTCATCACGACGAAGCTCCTAGGACTGAAGTTGCTCTTGCCACTGATCATGAACGACCTATTCACTGTTCTGGCGAATGCCTTCGCCACCTCGGCACTGGGTTAACGACACCCTCATCGAGGAACAGAGGAGGAGTGCTGGATAAAACCTATACTCATGGCGGACTGAGCACTCCTGAGTGGAGGACAAAGGATGGATGTGAAGACGAGAAGTTCATCGCTGCGTCGTACGATCCGTTTGAGCATCGAATTCCCTCCCACCTATCAAGATCAACTTTTCCAAGTCCTTTTCTTTGGTGTGTCAAATAGCTGTGAGATATCCGACTCGTATACTATCTAGGATTCGTGACTCCTAATGGTGTTGCTAGAATCAACCTGGATGATGACGCTAGGCCACACTAAAGAAATTCGTCTCCGCGCCGTCACGGAACCAAGATCGTGCTCTCATTTGGTAACGTCCCTGTCGCTATGGCTCTCATTAATCACCTGCATGATTGTAGGATGGAGTGGAACCTGTGCAATGTCGACCTCGAGGAGCCGCGGTAGGCATGCCGTCGTGGTTAACCATTATGATCTGGATGATACATAGGCTCCGGCGTCCTTGATCTGGAGTGCCTCCAGTGGATGAAGCAATCATAAATATTTAAATATTGACTGTGTCGGAACCAGATCTACAAACTTGAATAGCGTCTGATTTTTTATATCCAGGAATATCTCAACGCTCCAGGAGAACGGCATTGGCTAATCACTGCAAAGGTCCAATCTGGCTCTCGACCTGCTGGAGTTGAATGTCAACGGTATGAACTAGGGCGTCTGGGTTGTCGAGGGTGATCTGTCTTTCCTTGAAGCAATCATAGGTTCTCTGCCATGGATCCTGGCCAGTGATGCCATCCGGTGCACCTTCCGAGATAATTCCTTCGCGATTGAGAATCTCCAAAGGTAAAAAGGTCAGCCAGAATATCAACTGGCCCATTGGAGAGACCTTACATCGATTGCCTCCCATACCCAGTTTCTGCAGCGCCATGTTGGATCTTGCTCCTCGTCATCAGGGATACTGAATAGCTCCGAGAAGCTCTGTGAGATCTTCATCTGTCCTATTATCTGGAACCTTTGCGAGAAGCACAAGGCCTTGCAACATACGAGTGCGTGGCATCTTCTTTTCTGGCGCGTATTTCCAAACGCTTTTACCGTACCTTTTACTTTCAGGTTCGGAGGTAGATGCATGGTTAGGATGCCCCTTGACATGCAGTGCGAGCGCACTTTTCATGCCACTCTTGAGATCAGGCCATATAAAGCCTGCGCTTTCGTTCGTTGAGTTTTTTGAACATGCTGCGACGTCCTAAGAAATCGAAAGATCAAATAGGACGCAGATGTATAGAGCAGCCTTGACTGAGCTGTGAGCTAATATATGTCAGTACTGATAAACAGGCTGAGGAATGATCGACGGAGATGAAGGACCAGGACAAAGGACAACTCTTTCTTTCTGCCTTGTTTGATACTGCCATTTAGCCAGTGCCAGTGCCACAGAACTTGGGCCACTCAGGGACATTTGTACGGTTAAAGTTAGTTGAAGCCCCGCTTGATCGCCCTTTCCTTTCAACCATCCAACTTGGTTCACTCATCTATGTAAGGTCTCCAACTTATCATTATGTTGCACAAACTGATATACCATTTCCTCCACAGTGGGGCTGTATTTCACAACTCAGCGCAACACGAGCGGCCCTGCCGCGGCCTACAAGATACACGTTCTACATGTTTGAATTGCCTCTTATGCATGCTCAATATGACGACAAGAACTGGTTACAGCCAATCAAAGAAATGATCCCTGCGTTGTAAATATCTACTAGTGAAATTAAATTTGAAGACTAGATTGCTCACGCGACCGTTCTCGGAACATGGATGAATGTATAATTACGGCGGCACAGCCTTTCTAAATGGTACACTCCACAGATGTGAAGGTCAGAGCGTATATATTCCCGAACACTGATCACTGAAAACCCCAATTCCTCTCTGAAAGATATATGGCAACAGTGTTCCCTCCAGAAATTGTGCTGCACATAACGAGCTTCCTAACCGACTACGAAGCATGGGAGCTTCGTGAGGTCGATAGTGCGTTCCTCCAAACTGCACTGGATCGGCGCTATCGCACATTTCTCGTTGACCTGAGCCCACTACCAGGGCTAGACACCGCGGACACCGTGCAAGATCGTATTCGGCGCCTAAGGTGCATATCTTCCACCTGGAAACCGGATGATTATTTTGCTAAACGTGTTCCTCATCAGTGGGCCCTTGGCCCCACCTCGTGTTCGGAAGATTATATTCGCGCCTTACGAGGCGTTGTCGGCTATAGACTATCCATTTCGAAGTCGTCCTCCACGACCCTCTCGGCTAGCGAGCTTCAAGAGACGAGTTGCGGACATCTGCGTGAAGAGGCCTGACGCCGGGGGTACGGTCTTTTCGACCTGCCAAAACGTGTCTTCCATACATGTCGCCTGCAGTGGCTTTAATCACCATGTCCAGGCGTTATATGGGTATCATCCACTCATAACAACGGCTCTAGCTCAGCTTTCTGGGCAACTCCGCTCGCTTTGTCTTGCGACAATCCCATACCTCACTGTCGACGCGGTCTTGTCACCTAGTCTCGTCCTTCCGCAGCTCGAGCATTTTTCCATTCGATACTTCCTCGCGGTGGATAGCCGGGATCGCAAGGATCCTGACGCCAAACACATGAACACTATCCAGAACGCAGTCACCCCATTTGTCAATCGCCATCGCCTCACTCTTCGATCCTTGGAAATCATAGTACCAGCCGATTTTTATGGCAACAACGATCTCATCCCTTTATTTTCCAACCTGAAATGCATCCAAAATCTCGAATTGTTCTCTGTGGGCGTGGGTGCAACTTCAATACCTGCTCTCAGCAAGTTTATCGAGATGCACGCATTGAGCCTTCGTAGCATTAAGGTAGTTGGCTGTGCCAGTTCTGCCTTGCGGCTGTTGAAGGACAATCTGACATCCTTCCCGCAACTGACAAGCCTTGCAGGTGAACTTTATGATGCAGAAACACCACACAAATTGCCCATAACATATCTCTGCCAATACGCGCCAACGCTGTCTCGTTTACATATCCTTGGGAAGTTACTCCAGGACAAGGACCTGAGATTGTTGCTATCTGCCAGCTGGGTTTTACTCGAAGACTTCGAGGTGGGGGTGTCGTTGGTGACCACGGAGACGTTTGATTCTCTGATAGGCTGTCTCCCACTTCTGAAGTCCCTCGTTCTTCGCGTGGCCCGCTTTGGAAAAGATTACGAGGTAAGCCTTCCGCACTTTTTCTTCGGCAAGTTTATTGTATCTCAATATTGTCTTTGATAAGTTATTCTGCGCTGAGATGAAGGCTCGGCGGTATCATTCAATCCACCTTCGGCATCTTACTGTGCAATTTGAGAATGCTTCGCGAACAGACGCATGTCGGTTTGGCCATTGTATGAGTGCTATAGCGAAGGCGTTCACAACCCTAGATCTTCTTAACAACAAGAGGAGGGAAGAACACTTGGTTCCCAACAAACGCATTCTTTTTACATCCGCAGTCACTCCGGGAAGGAACTAGTACAGTAAGATAATGTAAAGTGCAGTGCTTGATGTCACAGTTTGGTCAAGTTGCGGCTCAGGTAATGCGTACATCGCGGTGCATTCTACATTTGACGATGAAGAGGCCGGTGGGCTTCTATGATATGCAATTGATCCTCACGGATGGCTACAAGCGTCCTGGTACACTAAACGAACGTGAGCCTATCAGCGACCCCTAACTTTCTCGTCCATCACGTGTTCCGGGTCAATGCAAGTGCCTGTCAGTCAGTGTCAAAAGGACCCACCCACCAAAAGGCCCGCAAATTGAACCAGACTAGTCAATCCTCCTGCTTGGCATTAATATGTCAGATCTTCCTCTCGAATTATGGCTCCATATCACCAGTTTCATCTCTGACTCTGAAGTCTGGGAGCTGCGAGCGGTCAATCGTATCCTACTCCAAGTTGCTCTGGATCGACATTTCCGCACGGTTGCTTTTTATCTTCCATTTTCGAAAGTCACGAAGAGTAACCAAAGGGAATTACGAAATTTTCGCCGCTTGACGTACGTTGTTCAGCCAGATCGAGCGCTGGTAGCGAAACTTACAGCAGAGATAGGAACCCCATAATAGCGGATAGGGTGCGCGAGGTTGTGTTTTCCCTCGGCTCGTACCACGTAGGAAGACTAAGCGCCAAGAAATGGTTTTGGCCATGTTCCAAAACTGTTCAAGAGCGGATTTCGAATTTATTCGACAAAAAACCACAGTTGGCTACCAGAGCGTTCCAAACGATGCAAAACGTAACAAAGATGGATGTCAACTGCTACATCACATTTTACTGCGAGTATGAGCAAGCAGTTGCTGGTACCTGCTACGTATTCTCCGCCATGACAGCCTTTTCTAGCCAACTCCGCTCCCTTTCGCTTACCTGTAACCAGTTTCGCTACCTCGCGGCCGCGCTTTCATCATCGGTTCTACTTCCTCATCTTGAAAATCTTGCCATGAGGTGCTTGAATACATACACCCAGATGCATGAAGTGCCGTTAATCTCCCAGACGGAAAACACAATTGTCTCGTTCGTTAATCGACATCATCTTACCATTCGCTCCTTCCAATTTACCACGCAAAAGGAAACTCAGCATCTCTCTATCATCACCAGGATAGAACAATTGCAACATCTGGATTGCCTCCATATCGTAGTACATGATCCAGAGGCACTATCAATCAAAAAATTCATCGAAACACACTCGCAGACACTCCGTAAACTGACGCTCTGGGAGAATCCTCTCCCTCTCGGATCTCCTCTCCTCGCAAGCAGACACGACCTGTTCGGGAGACTCAAAACCCCCTTGACCTGTCTGAAGTGTCTTAAAGTCGCTTTGACACCATCCTCACCATTCTACCTAGCTACATCCCTCGTGGAATATGTGAAAGCATATTCTCCAACTTTGACGTGCTTGGACATCGAATACGAAACGCTACTCCACTCTGATTGGGTGGAATTTTTGCGTGCCGATTGGAGCTCACTGCGAGACCTCCGATTGCAACTTTGCTTTGCGACACTGGATGTTTTTGACAACATCTCCAGGATATTCTCCTACCTGACTTCACTTTCCCTTCGTGTGACTCGTGTACTGGCCGAACACACAGATCCTGACTCTGATTACAAGGCAAGCTTGTTCATTCGTCCTCCAAACGCTTACCCTAACTCCAATTCCATCAGTCATTTTGCAAGGGGATGAGCTGGAGGCGGTACTCTTCCATAGACCTTCAAGACTTCAACTTCGAATACTCCGCAATTAATCTTGGCTATAAGGATATTGTCATAGCTGTGTTGGAAGCATTCGTAACCGTTCAGGTATTCAACGGCGATTCAAGAAGAGAAGCTCTTGCTCACCTGGAAGCTATCCCCACTGGGACTGATGAGAGCGATGTATGTACCACCCAGTAACAAAACAAAACAAAAAAAGGAATACTGCTTGTAAGATAGCCTGAATGATTGTAGACTATGCAGTTATCCTATCACCAATGTCAATGGTCGTCAGCATCGTTCGAATAAGCTGCCAATTTGATCATGATCAGTGAGGCCGAGTGTAGCATTGATGATCTTGCGGACAATGTTTGTACTTTCA
>Ga0247735_1000841_pt1 | contig 12161 bp, 7 predicted proteins | sample UWRJL178409R2_FD_180934 | JGI IMG/M metagenome (GOLD analysis project Ga0247735, IMG submission 180934) | Plant litter microbial communities from Arlington Agricultural Research Station in Wisconsin, United States - UWRJ-L178-409R-2 | ecosystem: Environmental > Terrestrial > Plant litter >...
TTTCCGCATCACCACCCAGCCGCCACAGCGTATCTCGATCGACGGTGAAGTCCTCGCCTGCACGCCCGTCGTGGCGAAGGTCGCGCCCGCCGCGATCGAAGTGGCGGTGGCGCGTGACCCTCAGCGCGGGTAATCGCGCCACAGCCATTCGAGCGCGCCGGGCAAGGTCTGCGCGATGACATCGCCATCGACATGTCCTGCCCCGGCGGCGGTCACGTAGCGATAGTCATAGTGTTTGGCCCGGAGCGCCGCCGCCATGCGATCATTGGCCATCGGCCAGTTGTGGTAGGTGGTCTCTGGGTCTTGCCAATGGAGGTCGCGCTCGCCCACCTCCATCCAGACGCGGATCGGCTTTGCCGGCGTCGTCGGGATGAGCCGGTCGTGATAATCCCAAGCGCCATGCGGTGTCGCGGGATCGGCAGGCGACGCCTGATTCACGAACGTTCCCGAATAGGACAGCACCTTGCCGAACCATTCGGGATGGAACCACGCCATCGTGAAAGCCGCCGCCGCGCCTGAACTGCCGCCCATCGCCGCCCGGCCCTTGGGATCATCGGTGAAGCGGACGCCGTAAAGCTGCTCGACGCGCGGCAGCACCTCTGTCTGGACGAACTGCGCGTAGCGATCCGAGACGGTGTCATATTCCAGCCCGCGTTCGGAGCCTTGCGCGTCGCCGCCACCGGACTGGATCATCACCGCCACCATCGCCGGAACGCGGCGCTGCGCGATCAGGCTGTCGAGCGCGGCGGCGACGCGTGCGGTATAATCGCGCCCGTCCTGTACCACCAGCAGCGGCGCCTTCGTGCCCGGCCGATAGCCTGCGGGAATGTAGACGAACACCTCACGCCGGTATGGCGCGGGTTCGGACTGGAGTTGCGCGGGCACCGCGAGGCGGTTGCCGTACGGATCGCGCCGGCGCGTCGTCTCGGTGTCGAGCTGACGAATGCCGGGATAGATCCGGCTCTCGCGCGAGGTCATGATGAAGCTGTGCAGCGTTCCCTTGGGCTGGCCCGCGCGCGCCGCCATCTCGGGCGCCTCGCGGTATGGCGGCGCGATGTGGATGTCATCTGCTCGTGCTGGACCAGCACCGACGAGCAGGGCAGCGATCAGCGCCAACGATCTCGCCCGCATATATCTCTCCGCTCCGTCGCCCGCCTTGTGCCTAGATACGGATGTGCGCCAATCCGCGCCCCGCGCCAACGATGAAGTCGGCTAAGCGCTTACGCGGCGCCCGCCGCTCCGCCCTCGCCGCCGACGATGCCCTGCGCGCCGGTCGGCTGCGCGCCGATCCACTGCACCTGCTGCGGGGTGGTGCCCAGTTCGATACCGGCCTCGGGCAGCTTCGTCAGCAGTTCGAACCAGATCTCGCTTCGCGTCGGATAGACCGCGCGCGGCGAGTTCACATAGGCAAAGCTGTTGAAATTGATCCGCCCATCAAGAAGCGAGTCGATGAACAATACCGGCTTGGGATCATCCAGCACCGCGACCTGCGCGTCGTAGATCGCCATCAGCATCGCGCGGACCTGTGCGATGTCGGTCCCCATCGGCACGGAGAATTGCAACTGGATGCGGCCGATCGGATCGGACAGCGTCTTGTTGACGATCGACTTGGTGATCAGCTCGGAATTGGGCACGATCAGCGTCGAGCGGTCGGCGATCTGGATTTCGGTGGCGCGCACGCTGATTCGCTTCACGTCACCCTCTTGATCGCCGATCCGCACCCAGTCGCCGATCTTGACTGGCCGCTCGGCGAGCAGGATCAGCCCCGAGACGAAATTCTGCGTGATCGCCTGCAAGCCGAAACCGATGCCGACCGACAGCGCCGAGAGCAGCAGCGCGATCCGCTCGACACCGATGCCGAGCGACGCCAGCGACCACAACACCACGAGGATCAGCCCGATATAGCGCGCGACCATCGCGATCGAGTTGCGCGCGCCGGCGTCGAGTTCGGTGGCGGGCAGGTAGCGCGTGGTCAGCCACGTCTGGATACCGCGTAGCACGAACATCCCGACTGCAAGCACCGCCAGCGCGCGCAGGATCGCGCCCGGCGAGATCGTCACCTGACCGATCGTGATCCCCTGCGCGATCCGGCTGATCTGGCCGAACAGCGTCGGGATGTCCGATCCGAACGGGAAAAGCACGGAGCCCATCGCCACCAGGATCAGCAGCAGTCGGAGCAGCGCCGACAGGGCCACGCCGAACTGGTCGATCAGGCTGCGGCGCACGCCGAAGCCGTGATGAACGGCGTCGGCAAGTTTGCCGTCGCGACGAAACACGGTCGAGCAGATATCGTCAATGCCGACCAGCAACAGGTACAATGCGGCCGCGACCACCGCGATCCAGACCGTGAACCGCGCCAGGAAATAGCCGAACGCGACATAGCCGGTCGCGAGCGACACCAATGATACCGCCAGCACCACCCAGGTGGTGAGCGAAAGGAAGGCGACGATCGACTGATCGCCGCGCTCCTCATCCGTCGCCCGTGCGGTAGCCGCCCGCATGCGTGCCCCGGTCAGCAGGAGACCGAGCACGAGCACGATGTAGAGGACAGCGGCGAAGACTTCGGTCACGGCCTGCACCGGGCCGCTCGCGCCGATGCCGCTGCGCGCCGCAGTGAGCAAGAAGCTGAGCATCGTCACGGCGGCCGCCGCGAAGGTCCACGGGCGTAGCCGGTTGGCAGTCTCGTCGGTGATGTCGATCAACCGCCACGAGGGCTGGCGGCGCTGGAGCAGCGCGCCGCCCAGCGCCGCGATCAGTGCCGCGACGAAGCTGCTCTGTTCGAAATTCGATGCCAGTTTGTCCCAGATCGGCGCGACCATGCCACCGGCACGCAAACCGCTGATCAGCGCGACCGAGGCCAGCCACGGCACCAATGTACCGACCAGCGTCAGCCACAGCGCGAGGCTCGATCGGCGGATGCGATTGCCGGGCACCTGCGCGATCACGTAGCGCCGCCCCGCCGCCCGCAGACCGACCCGCACTGGCCAGATCAGCACGATGGCGACGATCAGGCCAAGCAGCCCCGCCAGCAGTCCGCCGCGCATCACGCCGCTTTCGACCGCATCCGTCTCCGCAGCGATGAACGCGGACAATCGCCGCCCATCGCGCGGCAGCGAGTGGAACAGGGAACCCCAGAACGAAGGCGTCAGCGGAGAGGCGACCTGCACCGACATGCGTTCGGAGAAGGCTTCGGCGCGGCTCCGGTTGATCTCGGCGGAAAGCTGATCCGCCTCCGTACCGAGCAACTTGCCGCGTTTGATCGCCGAATCGACAACCGAACGCTGCCGCGCGAGCAATTTGCGCTGTGCCTGGATATCCGGGGTCTCGACAACCCCGGGCGTGACCGGGCCGAGTTGCGCGATCCGCGCGTCGATGAGCTGGAGCTGGGCCGACAAGGTGGCGACTTGCAGTGCGCTATCCTGCTTCACCGCATCCGCGCGATCCTGAAGCGACTCCGCCTCGGTCGCATCGGTATGGCCGTTGAAGGCGGCGTCGACAGCATCGAACTCGCGCCCGTCCTGGTCCAGCGCACGCGTGGCGACGAGGATCGGATCGACATCCTGCGCGGCGGCCGGAGCGATCGCCAGCAGCACGGACAGCAGCGGCACGAGGAAGCGGAATGTCATGCCGCCCCCTACCGCCTGCGAAACACCAAGCCCAGCCGTAACCCGCGCATCGCGTGGTGGCCTGCGACCGGCTGATCCGATACGCGCTACGGCAACGCGCATTTTTGGAGGTGCCGATGTCTGACGATTATGCGCGTGGCCAGCGTGACGGCCTGCGCCTTGCCCTGGCGATTCTGGCGGCGGAAGAGGCGAAATGGGCGGCCCTGCTGGGCGAAAGCCGATCGGGGCGGACCAACGCGATCCGCAACGCGCGGCACAAGACGCTGCAAGTCGCACAGAAGCGTGTTCAGACCGCGCTCAACCGGCTCACGCCCAAGGACAGTGCCGCGATCGATGAAGAACTGGCGGCGGCGCTGGACAAGATCGGTCTTTAGCGCCCGCTCACGAAAAAGGGCGGGGAATGTCACCATTCCCCGCCCTTCAAGGCATTCCAAGACCGTAAGGCTTAGAAGTGCGTGATGACGCCCAGCATCGGACGGAAGCTGTGGAAATCGCCGAAGGTGTTTACTTCGGCGCGGATGCGGAAGCCCGCATTGCCGGTGATGCCCTTCAGGCCGATATCCTTCGGGCCGACCTCGGTGCCGATGCCGTAGGTGATTCCGCTATGGCTCTTGTCGTTGGGATTGCCGCTCACGTAGGTCGCGTAGTGGTCGAAGTCGATCCACTGATAGCCGACCTTGCCGTAGAACAGGCCGCTGTCGCCAGCGCGAACGCCGAACCGGCCAGCCGCGCCATATTCCCAGTTGATGTTGCCGGAAACGCCCTTGGCGACGTTACCCTCGACGCCGACAAACACCGGCCCTAGCGGAACGTTGATGCCCGCGACGCCCTGCACCAGCGCGCCGGCGAGGCGATAGTTGTTGCGCAGCGAACCATTGGCGTTCAGCGCCTGAGGGATGCCGTGGTTCGGCTCGTTGTCGAACTGCTCCCAGCCACCCATCACGCCGACATACGGCTCGATCCCGAAGGCCTTGCTGCCGTCGGGCGCGGTCGGAGCGGTCTCGGTCGGAGCCGTCGACGAGGCATCCTGCGCGAAGGCGGGAGCGGCGGCGAAGACGGCCAGAGCGGCGGCGGCGAGTTTAAGTTTCAGCATCTGTATGACCTTATTAATCTGACACGTCGGGCTGTCCGCCAAGGCGTCCGGTGTCCCGAGGTCCACTCAAACAAGGTTCGACGCCGGTTGTTGCACTGCAACGGCGATTAATCGGCAACCCCCAATTTTGTCACATTTCTGCAACGGTTTCTTGCGCTAAGATGAACAGAAAACGGCGGATTTGTGGCCGCGACGCCTCAGCCAAGTCCCTGCCGCAGCACGAAAACGCGGTCGGCGTGAATGGGCGCCGGAGTGAAGCGGCATCCTCGCAGGTCGGCTGGAACCATCCGCATTCCGACTGTTTCGCCGCGCGCGGTATCGAATTCGATCACCTCGCATGCGCCCGTCATGCCCGGCACTCGAACGTCGGCTGGACATGGTGCCAGATCGGCGCGGATGCGCCCGTCCTTGCCGCAGCCATCCTTCCTGAGCAGCCAGATGATCGCCTGTTCGCCGTCGCCGCATGCGAACACATGGAAGCCCGGCGCCTTCACGATGTGGTTCCAGTTCGATCGCCGGAACCGCGTCCAGTCGATGAGCGGCAGGAACGCCGCCATGTGGCGCTGTGCGACGCGCATTCCCGGCGTCAGCACATGCGGGGACCGGTTGGGCCAGCGCATTCCGCCGCCGACCCCGCCCGACGCGAGATGCGCCCAGGCCATGTGGCGGAAATATTCGTCGTCAAACGGCTCGGGCAAGGTGATGAGCCGATCCTTGAAGCTGTGGATCGGGCCATGTTCGGTATCGAGGAACGGGCGCCCCGCGGGGGTCTCGGCCAGACACTCGCGGACGATCTCCCCCATCGCCAGTGCGGGCGCGACCGTGTCGCGCGGATCGTCGATCGAGCGTTCCTTGTAGATGTGGATCGTCGCGAAATCCAAATCGGGATGGCGGAAGATCGGATCGTGCATGTTGAGATGCGGCTTCCAGCGCAGTTCCGGCCCGTACATCGACACGGTCTGCGGGTGCGATCGCCCGTAAAGCTCTTCCTCCAGCCGGCGGACGTGGACGGAGAGATCGTGGATCACCTCACCGAAGCACGCCGCGCTCCCTTCCGCATTGGCAGGGTGAATCTCGTTCCATAAATCCCATGCGAACAGCGCGCCCGATCCGCCCCAGCGGCGCACCGCGAAATCGAGCCGCGCCTTGAGCGCCGCACGGGCTTCGGGCGCGAGCAACGCACGGGAGAAGCTGTCGAGCGGGCCGCCATTGGCGGTGTTCCACGGATGATGCCGCCACTTGATCCACGTCCAAAACGTATCGAGTGGAGTCAGCAGGATACGCATCCCGATCCGCTCGCACAGCGCGAACAGATCATCCCAATATTGCACCATCGCCGGCACGAAACGCCCGGCGGGACGCTCCAGATAGCGGTGCCGCACCTGAGCATATTCGAGCATCAGCCGCAGACAGGTGACGCCGTGATCTTTGAGCAGGTGCAGATGCCGCTCGACCGCCGCCATGTCGCGCCGGCGGAACAGCGGCGCCAGCTCGGGCCAGGTGATCGCATCATTCTGACCGATCGGATGCCACGGTGCGCCGCTCTCCTCGATGAAATAGGGGGCATCGGGAGCGACCTGAATCCAGGGTAACGTGGCGCTCGGACTCACTCGGCAGACACCGCCGTATATGTCGTCTCGCCGATCGCCTGCTCCGCGACATGCCGGCGATAGGTGGCCAGCGCCTGCCCGACGACCTGGTCCATATTGTAATAACGGTAGGTCGCGAGCCGACCTACAAACAGCACGTCGGGCGTTACCGCCGCGAGCGCCTCATAGCGTTTGTAGAGTGCCTGATTCTCCGCGCGCGGGATCGGATAATAAGGATCACCTTCGTCGCTCGGATATTCATAGGTCAGGCTGGTACGCGGCGCGGTCTGACCGGTGAGGTGCTTGTATTCGGTGATGCGCGTGTGCGGCACGGCTTCGTCCGGATAGTTCACCACCGCGACCGACTGCGCCCATTCGCGTTCCTCGATGACATGGCGGAATTCAAGCGAGCGGTACGGCAGCTTACCGAAGCGGAAGCCGAAATATTCGTCGATCGGCCCGGTGTAGACGATCCGGTCATAGACGAACCGCTCCTTCGCCTCGGCGAAATCGACGCCGAGCGCGACGTCGATATTGGGGTGATCGAGCATCTTCTCGAACATCGCGGTATAGCCGTCGCGCGGCATCACCTGATGCGTATCGGTGAAATAGCGGTCGTCGGTCGAGGTGCGGGTCGGCACGCGCGCGGTGACGCTCTTGTCGAGCTCGGACGGGTCGATGCCCCATTGCTTGCGCGTGTAACCGCGGAAGAAGGTCTCGTAGAGCTCACGCCCGACCGCCGACACCACCACATCCTCCGAACTGCGCACGACGGCGACCGGCTCGGCACGAGCGGCGAGGAACGCGGCGGTCTCCGCGTCATCCTTCAGCGACAGGCCGTACAGTCTTTTGAGCGTCGTGCGGTTGATCGGAATCGGAACCTGCTTGTCGCCGACCTGCGCGAGAACGCGATGCTCGTAAGGCCGCCACGCGGTAAAGCGCGAGAGATACTCGACGATCTCGGCGCTGTTGGTGTGGAAGATGTGCGGACCATATTGGTGGATCATGATGCCGGCGGCGTCGCGGTGGTCATAGGCGTTGCCGGCGACATGCGGGCGCTTGTCGATCACCAGCACACGCTTGCCCGACCCGGCGGCGAGCCGCTCGGCCATCACCGCGCCAGCGAAGCCCGCGCCGACGACGAGGTAATCATAGCGTGTTGTCGGCAGCGCTTGCAGCACCGGGCGGCGCGGCTCGGCGATGTCGAGGATCAGCCGCAGCATCCGCGCCGCGACCTGATCCCAACTCTGCTCGGCGAGCAGCGCATCGGACTCGGCGCGCCACGCATCGCCCGAGCGGCGCAGCGCGAGCGCCCGATCGCAGGCGGCGACGAACGCTTCCACACCGTCCGCCACGAACACGCCCGGCACCGCGCCGTAATGGCGGATGACGTCCTTGATCGGCGTCGAGACGACGGGCAGCCCGGCGGCGAGATATTCGGGCGTCTTGGTCGGGCTGATGAAGCGCGTCGCCTCGTTGATCGCGAACGGCATCAGCGCGACGTCCCAGCCGGCGGCGTAGCCGGGCAGTTCGTCATACGGCTTGCCGCCGAGATAGGCGATGTTGGCGCGTTGCGGCAGCTCCGCCGGATCGACCTTCACCACCGGCCCGAGCATGACGAAGGACCAATCGGGCCGCGCGTCGGCTAGCGAGGCGATGAGGTCAAGATCCATACGCTCGTCGATGACGCCATAGAAACCGAAACGCGGCCTTGGCAGCGCGGCCTGATCGGCCGCATCCGGCATGGAGTCGCGAGCGCGCGCGAAATGCGCGACGTCGACGCTCGACGGGAATGGATGGACCGATCCGTGGCTCGCGCGCTTGGCTTCGTAGAGGCTGTAGCCGCCGGTGAAGACGAGATCGGCGGCGCCGAACAATTCCTGCTCGAGCGGGATCAGTTCGGGCGGCGCGAACCGGAAATTGGCGAGTTCGTCCATGCAATCATAGACGGTGCACTTCGCATCGATATGTCGCGAGAACGACAGCATCATCGGCGTGTAATACCAGCGGATGATGCTCACGTCCGAGCGTGCCGTGCAGGACTCGAGCAAGCGGCGGAGCACATCGGCGCGGTCGCCCGGCTCCAGTCCCCACGGCAGATGCGGCACCGCAACCATGACGCCCGGCGCGCCTTCGTGCAGATCGATCCACGCCTCGCCGGTCGCATCCTCGATCGGCTCTTCCCAGAACAGCACGTCCATGTTGCGCGCCAGCCGCGTCATCAGATGCTGTGGTCGCTGGAAGACGAAGTCCCATCGCAAGTGCGAGAAGCAGATCAGCAAGGTCGACGACGATGGGTTCGAGCTGGCGTTACCTTGGGTCAAGTGCGTAATCCTCCGTAGAAACACGCAACCGTCGGCTTGGCTCGCCCGTTCCCGTCAGGGTAGGAACTTTCTTTTTGTTGCAGCATGATGCAAGTTATTGCGGACACACTTTCATGATAAACGAAGCGACGCTGCGGATCGGCACGGCAGGCTGGGCGATTCCCGCCGCGGTGCGCGATCTGTTCCCCGCCGACGGCAGCGGGCTCGAACGCTATGCTGCGCGACTGGGCGCGGTCGAGATCAACAGCAGCTTCTACCGCCCACATCGCGCATCGACCTATGCGCGCTGGGCCGGGAGTGTTCCGGCGGACTTCCGCTTCGCGCTGAAACTGCCCAAGACGATCACGCACGGCGCACGGCTGGTCGATTGCGGCGCGCTGCTCGCCGCCTTCGCCGAACAGATCGCACCGCTCGGCGAGCATCTCGGCCCCTTACTCGTCCAGCTTCCGCCGAGCCTGAAGTTCGACTCCGCCGTCGCGGCAGACTTCTTCGCGACGCTTGCGAGGACGGCCGATGCTTCCGCCGTCTGCGAGCCGCGACACCTGTCCTGGTTCACACCCGAAGCCGATGCCTTGCTCGTCGAACATCGCATCGCCCGCGTGGCGGCGGACCCGGCGTTGTGCGACGCCGCCGCGCGCCCCGGCGGCTGGCCGGGCCTCGGCTATCACCGGCTCCACGGAAGTCCACAGATCTACCGCTCGCCCTATTCGGACGCGCAGGTGCAGGCGCTGGCCGCGCGGATCGCACACAGCGAAGCGGCGGAAAGCTGGGTCATCTTCGACAACACCGCCTCGGGCGCGGCGCTCCCCAACGCGCTCGCGCTTCAGGCCGCGAGGTCTTCCAGCAACGTGTGAACGCGCTCGCCACGGTCGGCGTCTCCGGTGGCCTCGCGCAGCAACAGCCGCCCATTCTTCTCGTCCAGCCCAGCCGCCTTGGCATCGGCATCGAACCCGCGCTTGGGCGTGATCGCGATCGCCGCCGCGCCGGCATCGATCCGCTCGATCCTGAGCGCATGCGCGGCGAGACGGATTCGCGCGCGCAGCATCAGCGCAGCGGCGGCGGGCGGCAGCGGCCCGAAGCGATCGAGCAATTCCTCCTCGAACGCATCGAGCGCGGCATCATCCTCGATCCGCGCGAAACGGACGTAGAGCGCCAGCCGCACGTCGGGCTCGGGTATCCAGCTCTCCGGGAACGCGCCAGCCTCGCCGAGATGCAACTCGGGCGTCCAGCGCTCGACCGTCTCGCCGCGCGCCTCGCGCAATGCGCCGCCAAGCAGATGCTGGTACAAATCGGTGCCGATCAGCTTCATATGCCCGGTCTGATCGTCGCCGAGCAGATCGCCGGCACCGCGCATGTCGAGATCCTGCGCGCTGATCTCGAAGCCGGCGCCGAGCCGGTCGAATGTGGCGAGCGTGCGCAGCCGCTTGAGCGTGCGCTCGCCGATCGCATCCTCGGCCTTGGTGAGCAGGATCACCTGCCCGCGCCGGTTGCCGCGCCCGACCCGCCCGCGCAACTGGTGGAGCTGCGCGAGACCAAAGCGATCGGCGCGCCAGACGATCATCGTATTAGCGCGCGGTACGTCCAGCCCGGCCTCGATGATGTTGGTCGCGAGCAAGATGTCGCCCTTGCCTGCCGCGAAGCCGACCATCACGGCGTCGATCTCCGCCGCCGGCAGCTTGCCGTGCGCCTGCACCAATTCGAGGTCGGGAGCGGCCCGCCGCAGCTTTTCGGCGAGCGGCGCCATGTCCTCGATGCGCGGCACGACCACGAAGCTCTGCCCGCCGCGCCCCTTCTCGCGCAGCAACGCGGTGCGAAGCCGGGCGTCGTCATAATGATCGACGCTGGTTCGGATCGGCTGGCGTCGTGCGGGCGGCGTGGCGATGACGGAAATCTGCTGGAGCCCGACCAGCGCCATTTGCAGCGTGCGCGGGATCGGCGTCGCGGTCAACGCGAGCAGATGCGTCTCGCCCGATCCGCGCAGCCGCGCCTTGTCGGCAGCACCGAAGCGCTGCTCCTCGTCGATCACCACCAGCCCAAGCTTGGCATACTCCACGCCCTTGGCCATCACCGCGCCGGTGCCGACGACGATCCCGATCGATCCGTCGGCAAGCCCGGCCTTGACCGCCTTCTTCTCAGCCGCGCTCGACAAGCGCGACAGCCCGGCCACGGTGATACCGGAGGCTTCGAAGCGGCGCTGGAAGCTTTCGAGATGCTGGCGGACCAGCACCGTGGTCGGTGCGGCGACGATGACCTGATAACCCGCGAGCGCCGCCAACGCCGCCGCGCGCAGCGCCACCTCGGTCTTGCCATAGCCGACATCGCCGACGACGAGCCGGTCCATCGGCTTGCCGCTGGCGAGATCGGCGCGCACGGCGTGGATCGCGCGCGCCTGATCGGCGGTCTCGTTGAACGGGAAGCCGTGGACGAAGCGTTCATAGGCGGCGGGATCGGGTTCGATCACCGGCGCGGTCAGTTTGGCGCGCGCCGCCGCCAGCTTGGCGAGTTGTTTCGCACTTTCCGCGACGGCCGCCTGAATGGCACCGCGACGCTTCTGCCACGAGGAGCCGTCGAGCTTGTCGAGCGTGACCGCATCGGCATCCGCGCCATAGCGCCAGATCCGGTCGGCATCGTCGATCGCGACCAGCCGGCGCGCGCCGTCGGCATATTCGAGCGCGATCATCTCGCTGCCTGCGCCGCTCGCCTCGGGCGAGGGTTCGAGGCCGGCGACCCGTGCCGCGCCGTGATCTTCATGGATGACGACATCGCCGATGCGGATTTCGCCGACACTCCCGCTCCAGCGATCGGACGCCGACGCGGGCGCATCGCCGAGCACGGCACGGCTGCCGAGCAGGTCGGCTGCGGCGATCACGATCCGCTTGGCATCGACGAAGCCGGCATCGACCGGCATCACGAGCGCGCCCGCCGTGCCGGGCTCGAGCGCGGTGAGATCGGCAAGGCTTTCCGCCTCGTCGACGTCGGTGCCGAGCCGCTTGGCGATCCTGGCGCGCAGGAACCGCAAATCGCGCTTGCTGCCGGCAAGCACCAATGCACGCGTGTCGCGCAGCGGCGCCACGAATTTGATGAACGCTGCCAGTGTGCCGCGCTTTTCGGCAAAGCGCGGCACCGCCTCGAAATCGTCACCGATCTCGACCGCTTTCCATTCCGCCAGCGCCGCAGCCCAATCAGCCTCGGCGATGGCATCGACCGCGCCGCCGCTGCGCTCCGCGGCATCCGCAGCGAGTTGGAGAAACCGCGCACGACGCCGGTCCGCCTTCTCCGCCAGCACGATCGCGCCTGCGGCGAGGTGCGACAGGATCGGCACCGCTTGACCAACGGGCGGCTCGGCGGCGCGACCGATCTCTACGACGTCGAGGTCTTCGACGGTGCGCTGGGTAGCGGGATCGTAGGAGCGGATCGCCGTGATCCGCCCGTCGGCGATGTCGATCCGCGCCGGCAAGCCGGCGTCGGCGGGGTAGATGTCGATGACGGCCTCGCGAACCGCCATCTCGCCGGGTTCATCGACCCCGTC
>Ga0247735_1000842_pt1 | contig 12159 bp, 8 predicted proteins | sample UWRJL178409R2_FD_180934 | JGI IMG/M metagenome (GOLD analysis project Ga0247735, IMG submission 180934) | Plant litter microbial communities from Arlington Agricultural Research Station in Wisconsin, United States - UWRJ-L178-409R-2 | ecosystem: Environmental > Terrestrial > Plant litter >...
GCTGGTCGAGGGCGCGCTCGCCGATGCCGGCGTCAGCCTCGCCGATGTCGATGCGGTCGCGGCGACGGCGGGGCCGGGGCTGATCGGCGGGGTGATGGTCGGGCTCGTCACCGGCAAGGCGCTGGCGCATGCGGCGGGCAAGCCTTTGGTCGCGGTCAACCATCTCGAAGGCCATGCGCTCTCGCCGCGTCTCGCCGATCCCGATCTCGATTTCCCCTATCTGCTGCTGCTCGTCTCGGGCGGGCATTGCCAGTTGCTGCTGGTCGAAGGCGTCGCGCGCTACCGTCGGCTCGCCACCACGATCGACGATGCGGCGGGCGAAGCGTTCGACAAGACCGCCAAGATCCTCGGCCTCGGCTTCCCCGGCGGCCCGGCGGTGGAACGCGCAGCGGCGCTCGGCAACCCCAAGGCGGTGCCGCTGCCGCGCCCGCTCAAGGGATCGGCCGAGCCGCATTTCTCCTTCGCCGGCCTCAAGAGCGCGGTGGTCCGCGCGCATGCGGCGGGCACCTGGTCCCCCGAGGATATCGCCGCCTCGTTCCAGGCGGCGGTGGTCGATTGCCTGATCGACCGCACCACCCGCGCGCTCCACCGCGCCGAGGACGCGACCGCTCTGGTCGTCGCGGGCGGTGTCGCCGCGAACGGCGCGGTACGCTCTAGCTTGCAGCAATTGGCGAACGACAACGCGCTCCGCTTCGTCGCGCCGCCCTTGTGGCTCTGCACCGACAATGCCGCGATGATCGCCTGGGCCGGCGCCGAGCGCTTCGCCGCCGGCCTCACCGATCCGCTCGACATGCCCGCACGCCCGCGCTGGCCGCTCGATCCATCGGCAGAGGCGGTGCGCGGCGCGGGAGTGAAGGCATGAACATCGGTATTTTGGGTGGCGGCGCATGGGGCACCGCGCTCGCGCAGGTGATGGCGGCGGGCGGGCATGATGTGCGGCTGTGGGCGCGCGAGGCCGATGTGGTCGCTGCGATCAACGACACCCATGCCAACCCGCTGTTCCTGCCGGGGATCGACCTTTCGCCCGCGATTCGCGCCAGCGACGATCTTGCGGCAGCCGCCGAAACCGACCTCATCCTCGTCGTCACCCCCGCGCAGCATGCCCGCGCGGTGCTGCGCGATCTGCCCAGGCGCGGCCAGCCGCTGCTGCTCTGCTCGAAGGGGATCGAGGCGGGCAGCCACAAATTGCTGAGCGAAGTCGCCGCCGAGGAGCATCCCGCCTCGCCGATCGGCGTCCTCTCCGGCCCCACCTTCGCGGGCGAAGTCGCGCGCGGCCTGCCCACCGCCGTCACGCTGGCGATGGCGGACGAGGACGCCGCCGCGCGCATGGCCGAGGCGCTCGCGCTGCCGACCTTCCGCCCCTACGCGTCGGACGATGTGATCGGCGCGGAGATCGGCGGCGCGGTCAAGAACGTGCTCGCCATCGCCTGCGGCGTGGTCGAGGGTGCCGGACTCGGCCAGAACGCCCGCGCCGCGCTGATCGCGCGCGGCTTCGCCGAGATGACGCGCTTCGGCCTCGCGCGCGGCGCCCGCGCGGAAACGCTCGCCGGCTTGTCGGGACTGGGCGATCTGGTGCTGACCTGTTCCTCGACAAGCAGCCGCAACTTCTCGCTCGGCCTCGGGCTGGGTCAGGGCCGCAAGGCGGCCGAGCTGATGGCGGATCGCCGCACCGTGGCGGAGGGCGCGTTCACCGCCCCGGTGCTGTGCGCCGCGGCGGCGGCGGCGGGCGTTGCGATGCCAGTTTCCGAAGCGGTGGCCGCGCTGTTGGCAGGCGCCGAGGTCGGCGCGGTGATCGGCACTCTGCTGGCACGGCCACTGACGCGAGAACACGCCTGATGCGATTCGCGGCGCGCCGCCGCTGAAAAGCGCAAGATCGGTCGAGCGCCCGCCCCCTGCCACCGCCTAACTGGCCTCGCCACGGAGGATGCGATGACGAAGGCGGCGCTCGAACACTATCATGCCCGAATGCAACGGGTGCTCGATCATATCGATCGGCATCCCGACACCGACCTCAGCCTCGACGTGCTGAGCGGAGTCGCCGCTTTCTCGAAACATCATTTCCACCGGCAGTTCACGGCGACCTTTGGGCTGTCCGTGCATCGCTACGTCCAACTCGTCCGCTTGAAGCGCGCCTCCTATCATCTGGCGTTCCGCAAGGCGGATAGTGTGACGGGCGTAGCGATGGATGCCGGGTACGAAGCTCCGGATGCCTTTGCCCGCGCGTTTCGTGCACGCCTCGGGCAATCGCCCTCGGCCTTCCGGAAAGCGCCCGACTGGGCGCCGTGGCACGCGGCCTTCGCGCCGCTCACCCATGCCAGGAGCAAGCACATGATCCCCTACACCTTGAACGATGTCACCCTTCGCGATTTCCCCGCCACCCCGGTCGCGCTGATGGAGCACAAGGGCGATCCCGCCCGCGTGTACGAAACGGTGCAACGCTTCATCGCATGGCGCCGCGCCGCCAGTCTCGGGCGTGAGGCGGCGGCGACCTATACGGTGTTTCATTCGGACCCGCGCACCACGCCGCCGGAGGACTTCCGGCTCGACGTCTGCGCCGGCACCGATCGGCCGATCGCGCCCAACGCCGCCGGTGTGGAAGCGGGCCTGATCCCCGCGGGCCGCTGCGCGGTGCTGCGCGTGATCGGCGGTGCGGAAGACTTGGAGGCGCCGGCGCTGTTCCTGTATCGTGACTGGCTGCCGGCAAGCGGTGAGGAAGCGGGTGACTTCCCGCTGTTTTGTCAGCGGGTCACATTCTACCCGGATGTGCCGGAGCAGGAGACGGTGACGGAGCTGTTCTTGCCGCTGGTGTAGCCCCTAACCGTCACCCCAGCGCACGCTGGGGTCTCCCACAGCAGCGCGCGCCGGTCGCGTCTCACCGGGAGATGCCAGCGTGCGCTGGCATGACGATCAGCACTCAAAAATCGACCGCGATGCCCTTCAGCGTCCAGTCGCCATAGCGGGTCGGATCGAGCGTGAGCGGGTCTTTGGTTTCGACCTTGGGCTGGGGTTCGGGCACCGGCGTGTTCTTGGAAAGATGGGCGGGTGGCTTCACATGGGGCGGTCGGCGGCTCATGGAGGCTCCTTTGGTGCGGGACTCCCCAGATCGCGCGCCCAAGCTGAGAGTTCAAGACCCGTGGCCGTACCTTCCCAGTCCAATGCCCCCAAACCCGCCGATCCGCCCGGCGTCCCCGCCCGCCGCGCCGCGCTGAAACTGCTCGATGCGGTGCTGCGGCAGGGGCTGCCGCTGGACGCCGCGCTCGGCCGCGCCACGGCGGGGATCGAACGCGCCGACGATCGCGCGCTCGCCCATGCCATCGCCGCCGAGGTGCTGCGCCGCCTGCCCGATCTCGATTCGCTGATCGATTCGGCGACACCGCGCGCGCTGCCCGAGGACGCCAAGGCGCGCTTCGTGCTGCGAATCGCTTTGGTGCAGGCGCTGTCGCTCGGCACGCCCGCGCATGCCGCGATCGCGACCGTGCTGCCGCTGGTCGATGGCGGGCCGAAGAAGCTCGTCCACGGCGTGTTCGGCGCGCTCTCGCGGCGCGGCGACACCTTGCCCGAAATCCCGGCGCTGCCCGATCCGGTCGCGATCCGCTGGCACGCCGCCTGGGGCGACGACATGATCGAGGCCGCCGAACACGCCATCGCCGCCCCGCCGCCGCTCGACCTGACGCTCGCCGACCCGGCCACCACCGCCGAATGGACCGAGCGACTCGGCGGCACCTCGCTGCTGCCCGGCCATGTCCGGCTCGAATCGGCGCATGTCCCCGAACTGCCCGGTTTCGAAGAGGGCGCGTGGTGGGTTCAGGACATCGCCGCCTCGCTGCCCGCGCGGCTGATCGGGGCCGGCACCGGTACGGCACTCGACCTCTGCGCCGCGCCCGGCGGCAAGACGATGCAGCTCGCACATGCCGGCTGGTCGGTGATCGCGGTCGATGCCTCCGAGGCGCGCCTCACCCGGCTGCGCGCCAACATCGCGCGCACCGACACCAAGGCGCGCGTCATCACCGGCGACGTGCTCCACTGGTCGCCACAAGAGAGCGTCGATGCGGTGCTGCTCGACGCGCCGTGCAGCGCGACCGGCATCTTCCGCCGCCACCCCGACGTGCTCTACCGCACCCGCCCCTCGGTGATCGCGCAGATGGCGGTGACGCAAGCACGGCTGCTCACGCGCGCCGCCGGCTGGGTCAAGCCAGGCGGCACGCTCGTCTACGCGACCTGCTCGCTCGAACGCGAGGAGGGCGAGACGCGGATCGAGGCGTTCCTCGCCGACCATGCCGATTATGCGATCGATCCCGTCCGCGCGGAGGAACTGCCCGCCGGCGTGACGCCGCACGAAAACGGCTGGCTGCGGCTGCTGCCCGGGCAGGTCTCGCCCGGCGGCAACGACGGCTTCTTCATCGCCCGGCTGCGCAGGGCCGATAGGTAGCTTGCGGGGTTTTGCCCGCGGGCTTAGAGCCTGAACGATGCAACTGCCCGTCCGCATCGCGCCCTCGATCCTCTCCGCCGATTTCGCCAAGCTCGGCGAGGAGGTGCGCGCGATCGACGCCGCCGGCGCCGACTGGATTCACGTCGATGTGATGGACGGGCATTTCGTGCCCAACATCACGATCGGCCCGCAAGTGGTGAAGGCGCTGCGCGCGCACACCACCAAGCCGTTCGACGTGCATCTCATGATCGCGCCGGTCGACGCCTATCTCGACCAGTTCGCCGAGGCCGGCGCCGACACGCTCAGCATCCATGTCGAGGCCGGGCCGCACACGCACCGCAGCCTTCAGCACATCCGCAAGCTCGGCAAGCGCGCCGGCGTGGTGCTGACCCCGCAGACCCCGGCGAAGGCGCTCGAATATCTGATCGATTCGGTCGATCTGGTGCTGGTGATGAGCGTCAACCCCGGCTTCGGCGGGCAAAGCTTCATCCCCAGCGCGCTTCGCAAGATCGAAGCCGTGCGCCAGATGATCGACAAGGGCGGCTACAAGGTCGATCTCGAAGTCGATGGCGGCATCGATGTCGAGACCGCGCGCGACGCGATCAACGCCGGTGCCGACGCGCTGGTCGCCGGCACCGCCACCTTCCGCGGCGGGCCGGAGCGCTACGCCGAGAATATCCGGGCACTGAGGGGCGCGTGAACGATCTGCCGTCGCGGGACGATGCGAATGCCGGCGAAGGCGACGACTCGGTCGAGGGCAAGTGGCTGGTCCGCGCCGATGGCGACAAAGGGCTGTCGCTGGCCGATCGCATCAGCGAGCATTTCCACCGGCTGACCTGGCGCACCCCGATCCACGGATTGCGGCTGAAGGGGCGCTATCCGCTCAAATTGCTGGCGGTGCCCGACGATCCGTTCCTCGGCGATGTGAAGCGCGGGAAGGCGCTGCTCGCCGGACAGATGACCTTTCGGGGCGAGGCCCGCGCGATCGAGTCGCTCAATCTCCTCAAGCCCGATTTCTCCGCCGATTTCGCCGAGTATCTGCATAGCGCCGCATGGTTGCGCGACCTTTCGACCGTGGCGACGCGCGTACAGGCGGTGCCGGTGGCGGAGGCGATCCAGCGCCACTGGCTCGCCGCCCACGCCGAAATCGTCAGCGAACCGGCGTGGCGGCCCGATCTGTGTGCGCAGCGAATCCTCGCCTGGTCCGCGCACGCGCCGCTGATCCTGTCGTCGGCCGATCTGGTCTATCGCAGCGCGGTGCTCAACGCCTTCGCGCGCTGCACGCGCCACCTCGATCGCGGCGCGGAGAAGGTCGCGCCCGGCGCGGCGCGCGTGGCGACGCTGTGCGGCGTGGTCGCGGGCGGGATGCTGCTGCCCGGCGGCGATGCGCGCCGAGTCGCCAGCGAAGCCGCGCTCGCGCGCGCGCTGGCGGTGTCGCTGTTCGAGGATGGCGGCGTCGTCTCGCGCAGCCCGCAGGCGCAAGTCGATGTCATCATGCTGCTCACCCAGCTTCGCGCGGTCTACGAGGCGCGGCGGATCGAACCGCCCGCGCTAATCGGTGATGCGCTCGGCCGGCTCGTGCCTGCGCTGCTCGGCGTCTGCCTGGGCGATGGCGGGCTGTCGAGCTGGCAAGGCGGCGGCCCGGTGCCGGGGGCCGAGATCGCCGACATCATCACCGCGACCTGCGTGCGCACTCGCCCGCTGCGGCAGGCGCGCGAATGGGGCTATCAGCGGCTGGCGGCGGCGGGGGCGGTGCTGGTGTTCGATGCCGCCCCGCCGCCGGTCGCGCGGTTGGTCAAGGGCGGCTGCGCCTCGACGCTGGCGTTCGAGTTTTCGGACGGCGCGCACCGCATCATCGTCAATTGCGGCGGCGCGCGCGCCGGCATCGCGCAACTCCCGGCGGAACTGGCCGAGGGGCTGCGCACCACGGCGGCGCATTCGACGCTGGTGGTCGGCGACAGCAATTCGACCGCGGTCCACGCCGACGGCACGCTCGGGCGCGGCGTCGCCGAGGTCGAGCTGGCGCGGCAGGAGAGCGAGAACGCCAGCCGGGTCGAGGCCAGCCACGACGGCTATGCCCGCCGCTTCGGCTTCATTCACCGCCGCCAACTCGTCCTCACCGGCGACGGCCGCGAATTGCGCGGCGATGACATGCTGCTCCCCGCCAAGAAGCGCGGGCGCGTCTCGGCGAGCGGCTTCGTCATCCGCTTCCACCTCGGCGTCGGCATCGAAGTGTCGCCCACCGCCGACGGCATGGCGGCGCTGCTGCGGCTGCCGGGCGGCGTCTTGTGGCAATTCCGCTGCCGTGGCGGCGCGCTCGCCGTCGAGCCGAGCGTGTGGATCGACGGCGCGGGGCGGCCGCAATCGACCGTCCAGCTCGTCGTCACCGGCGACACGCCTGCGGGCGGCACCAGCGTCGGCTGGGTCTTGAAGCGCGCGGGGTAAGCGGTGAGCGTAGAACGCTGAGCACACACGCTCCGTTCACCCTGAGCGTGTCGAAGGGTGTGCCCCAAGCGCACGTGCTTCGACACGCTCAGCACGAACGGATCGGACACGCATCAGTCAGGGCTGGGATCACGGCTTTCGTCCGGATGGCGATGCTGTAAGGGAGGCGCAAATTTGTCCCCCGGAGTTCTCATGACCCAGATTCCCATCCGCCGCGCTCTCCTGTCCGTCTCCGACAAGACCGGCATCGTCGATCTCGGCCAGTCTCTCGCCAAGGCCGGCATCGAACTGGTCTCGACCGGCGGCACCGCCAAGGCGCTGCGCGACGCCGGGCTCGCGGTGCGCGACATCTCCGATCTCACCGGCTTTCCCGAGATGATGGACGGACGCGTCAAGACGCTCCACCCCAAGGTCCACGGCGGGTTGCTCGCGGTGCGCGACGATGCCGCGCACGTCGCGTCGATGAAGGAGCATGATATCGGCGCGATCGATCTCGTCGTCGTCAATCTCTACCCGTTCGAGGCGACCGTCGCGAAGGGCGCCGAGCGCGACGAGGTGATCGAGAATATCGACATCGGCGGCCCCTCGATGGTGCGCTCGGCCGCCAAGAACCATGCTTTCGTCGCGATCGTCACCGATCCCGCCGATTATCCGCTGGTCGCCGGCGGCAGCACCACGCTCGAGGATCGCAAGCGCCTCGCCGCCAAGGCCTATGCCGCCACTGCCGCCTATGATTCGGCGATCGCGCAGTGGTTCGCCTTCGCCGACCAGCGCGAGTCGTTCCCGCAGATCCTGCCGGTCGCGCTAACGCTCGGCGATACGCTTCGCTACGGCGAGAATCCGCACCAGTCGGCGGCGTTCTACGCGACGCGCGGGCCGGTCGCGAACGGGGTCGGCCAGGCGCGGCAGGTGCAGGGCAAGGCGCTGTCGTACAACAATTACAACGATGCCGACGCCGCGCTCGAACTGGTCAGCGAGTTCCGCGACGCCGATCCGAGCGTCGTCATCGTCAAGCACGCCAATCCGTGCGGCGTCGCCACCGCCGCGACGATCGAACAGGCTTATGCCGAGGCTTTCGCCTGCGACACCGTCTCCGCATTCGGCGGCATCATCGCGCTCAACCGCCCGCTCGACGCGGCGACCGCGCGTGCGATCACCGGCATCTTCACCGAAGTGGTGATCGCGCCCGATGCCGATGAGGAAGCGATCGCTCTGTTCGCCGCCAAGAAGAACCTGCGTTTGCTGCTGACCGGCGCTTTGCCCGATCCGTCGCGCGGCGGGCTGATGGCCAAGTCGATCACCGGCGGCTGGCTCGTGCAGGGCCGCGATAACGCATCGGCACCGGACATGAAGGTCGTGACCAAGCGCGCGCCCACTGCGGCCGAACTCGCCGATTGCCGCTTCGCCTGGACGGTCGCCAAACACGTCAAGTCGAACGCGATCGTCTACGCCAAGGACGGCAGCACGGCGGGGATCGGCGCGGGGCAGATGAACCGGCTCGAATCGGCGCGCATCGCCGCATGGAAGGCGAAAGACGCCGCCGAGAAGGCCGGCTGGGCACAACCCCGGACGATCGGCTCGGCGGTCGCGTCGGACGCGTTCTTCCCCTTCGCCGACGGCCTGCTCGCGGCGGTGGAAGCGGGCGCGACCGCAGTGATCCAGCCCGGCGGCTCGATCCGCGACGACGAGGTGATCGCCGCCGCCGACGCGGCCGGGCTGGCGATGGTGTTCACGGGCGTACGGCACTTCAGGCACTGACGATCGCCCCAAGCCGTAGCGAAGCTACGGCGCGGGCTCGCCGCGATCGGCACGGCCGGCGGCGCCACGGCGCCGTCCGACGAGTGACAGGTGCAGGATGCCCCGCATCCTGCAGGTCATGCCGGGGGCATGACCGACCTGTCACTGGCTTTGCCCATGACGTGGCCGCTCTGTCAGGCCGCAGCCGTCTTAGGCGTCCGCCGCAACAAAGCCCGATCCTCCGGCCCGAACGCGAATTTCCACAGCACGAACAGATAGCTCGCTGCGATCGCGGGTTCGCCGAACACCAGCTCAGCCCATTCGTAGCGATGCGGCAGTGAGGTGAAGATCGTCCCCACCGCGATCGCCACCCCCGCCGCCAACAGCAACTGCCAGCGCCAGCCGCGCACCGGCGCGCCGAGCATCCGCGCCAGCACGCTCGACTTGACGATCGACGACGTTCCCATCGCCAGCAACAGCGCCAGCGCCGGCCCCGCCGCCTGCCAGGTATCGGGCCAGCCCGCCCAGCGCATCGCGAAGATCAAGGCGAAGCTCAATGCCACCTGCAAACTCAGCGCGGCGATCGACAGCATCAGATTGAGGTGCCGCGCGATATAGACGAGCGCGCTTTCGCACACCGCGCCGGTCGAGGCCGCGACCTCGGCGGTGAGCAGGAACGCCATCGCCGCCGTGCCTGCGACGAACTGCGGGCCGACCACGCCCATCACCGCCTTGCCCGGAATCGACCCCATCAGCGCAAGCCCCGCCTGCGCCGCCATGATCCAGAAGCCGACCTGCCGCACCTGCTGCGCCACCGCCTTGCGATCCCCTGCTGCGAGGCTGGTGGTGATGACCGGGCCGAGGATCGGATCGAAGCTGGTCTTCAACTTGCCCGGCAGCGAGGCGATCTGCACCGCCATGTAATAGATGCCGACGATCGCCGGCGCGAACATATAGCCGAGGATCGCGCGATCGACGTTGCGCGATCCCCATTCGATCGCGTCTGCGCCGGCGAGCGGGATGTTGTGCCGCGCCAGCGCGACCAGCCGCCCCGGCTCGGGCCGCCAGCCATAGGGCATGCCGTAGCTGCGCAGGAACGGGATAAGCGATGCCGTCAGCGCGGCGAGCATCGACAGCATGTAGGACAGGACCAGCCCGTCTTGCTTGGTGAAGAACGAAAAGACGAACGCGGCGATGCTGATCGTCCACGGTTCGATGATCGCGCGCGCCGTCACCGAGGCGCCGACGTTGCGGCGATAGGCGAGTGCCGCGAGCGTGATCTCGGTCCAGGCGGTGGCGAACACGACGAGCGGCAGATAGCGCTCCAGCCGCCCCATCTCGCCGCTCGGGAACATGATCTGCGGAAAGGCGAACAGTATCACGCTGGCGAACGCCGAGGCGACGAACGCCACCGCCAGCGCGTCCCACGCGACATGCGTGTGCGATCGTTCGCCCGAATCGGAGAACGCCTGCGCCAACCCGCGCTTGAGGCCCAGCGTGGCGAGCTGCGCCGCGAACTCGACCACCACCACCGCGAGCGCGAACCGCCCGACCAGATCGGGGCCATAGCTGCGCCCGGCGATGAACAGGAACGGCAGGCGTGCCGCCAGCCGCAGCAGGAAGCCGAAGATGTTGGTCCGCCCGCCCTTGGCGAGCGCATTGATGTCGTCGGGGGCACCGGCCGCCGACGGGTTTACGTCACTCAATGCGCCGCGCCCCAGCTCGGCCCGACGCCGATCTCGACGCCGAGCGGCACCGACAGCGTCACCGCCGGTTCGGCGGCGCTCGCCATCACGCGCTCGATCACCGGCTTCGCCGCCGCCACGTCGGCTTCGGGCAGTTCGAACACGAGTTCGTCATGCACCTGCAGCAGCATGCGGACATGGGTGAGCCCGGCCTCGGCCAGCGCCGGCCCCATCCGCACCATCGCGCGTTTGATGATGTCGGCCGAGGTGCCCTGGATCGGCGCGTTGATCGCGGCGCGCTCGGCGCCCTGCCGCTCGTGCTGGACCTTGGATGTGATGCGCGGGAAGTGCGTCTTTCGACCGAACAAGGTGACGGTATAGCCGTTCTCGCGGACGAACTCGGTGGTCGCGGCGATATAGTTGCGGATGCCGGGGAAACGCTCGAAATAGCGGTCGATCATCGCCTGCGCCTCGTCGGCGGTGACGTCGAGCCGCCCGGCCAGCCCCCAGCGCGAGATGCCGTAGAGGATCGCGAAGTTGATCGTCTTGGCGCGCCCGCGCGTGTCGCGGTTGACCTCGCCGAACAGCTCCTGCGCGGTCAGGCTGTGGATGTCCGCGCCGCTCGCGAACGCCTCGCGCAACTGCGGCACGTCGGCCATGTGCGCGGCGAGGCGAAGCTCGATCTGCGAGTAGTCGGCGGCGAGGATGACGTTGCCCGCGTCCGCCACGAACGCGTCGCGAATCTGGCGGCCGATCTCGGTGCGGATCGGGATGTTCTGGAGGTTCGGGTCGGTCGAGGACAGCCGCCCGGTCTGCGCGCCGGTCAGGCTGTAGCTGGTGTGGACTCGCCCCGTCGCGGGGTTGATCTGCGCTTGGAGCGCATCGGTATAGGTCGATTTGAGCTTCGAGAGCTGGCGCCATTCGAGCACCTTGCCGGCGATCTCCACCCCGGGCGAATCGCGGTCGGCGGCGATCCGCTCGAGCTCGTTGACGTCGGTCGAATAGACGCCAGACTTGCCCTTGCGCCCGCCCTTGATGCCCATCCGCTCGAACAGCACATCGCCCAATTGCTTGGGGCTGCCGATCGTGAACGGACCACCGGCGAGCGCGTGGATTTCGGTTTCGAGGCCCGCGATCTGCGTGGAGAATTCGGTCGACAGCCCGGCGAGCTTCTCGCGATCGACCTTGATGCCATGCCGCTCCATCCGCGCCACCACCGGTACGAGCGGACGATCGACCATTTCGTAGACGCGCGTCACCTGCTCGGCGGCGAGGCGCGGCTTGAAGCGCCGCCACAGCCGCAACGTCACATCGGCATCCTCGGCGGCGTAACGCGTCGCCGCGTCGAGATCGACTTCGTTGAACTGGCGCTGGCTCTTGCCGACGCCGACCACGTCCTTGAACGCGATGCAACTATGCGAAAGATGCGTCGCGGCAAGCTCGTCCATGCCGTGGCCGTGCAGCCCGGCATCGAGATCGAAGCTCATCAGGATCGTGTCGTCGAACGGCGCGACATTGATGCCGAGCCGGCCCAATACGATCATATCGTATTTGAGATTATGCCCGATCTTGAGCACCGCCGGGTCTTCGAGCAGCGGCTTGAGCTTCGCCAGCGCGACAGCGGTGTCGAGCTGCGGCGGCGTCTCCGCGAACAGCCCGGTGCCGCCGTGGCCGAGCGGCACATAGCAGGCGCGATTGGGCTGAAGCGCCAGGCTGATCCCGACCAGCTCGGCGCGAGTCGCGTCGATGCCGGTGGTCTCGGTATCGACCGCGATCCAGCCCTGATGCCGCGCCGCCTCGATCCAGCCGTCGAGCGCGGCCTCGTCCACCACCGTCTCGTACCCGTCGTGTTCGCAAGGCGGG
>Ga0247735_1000844_pt1 | contig 12148 bp, 11 predicted proteins | sample UWRJL178409R2_FD_180934 | JGI IMG/M metagenome (GOLD analysis project Ga0247735, IMG submission 180934) | Plant litter microbial communities from Arlington Agricultural Research Station in Wisconsin, United States - UWRJ-L178-409R-2 | ecosystem: Environmental > Terrestrial > Plant litter >...
ACGTTGCGCCCGTTTATGGTGCGTGATCCGCCGTCCATCTGGCCGAGCGAGTGGACCAGATAGACCGGCATGTTGAGCTTGTAGTCGGGGAAGGTCTTGATGAAGCGTGCCTGGCCCGTCGTAAAGGCCTGGGCGAAGGCGTTGGAGGCGGCGGTATAATTCGAGCGAATGGCCGGAAAACCAGTCAGCGCTGCAGCGACAGCGGCATCATATTGCGCCTCGGTGCGTCCATTGGGCTGATAGAAGCCGGGAAACAGCGTGTTGAAGCGCTTGCGGAACAGCCGGACACGTTCCGCCTCCGGCATCGTCGCGGTCTCGTCGAAAAATGCCGTGAAGGCGGCGGTATGGGCGGTGAAGTCCGCAGGCGCCGTTACCGGCGCCGCCTTCTCCCGCGGCGCGGTGGATGCTGGGCTGGCCTGCGCCGCGAGCGCAGCCGCCATGATCGTTGCGAGGATCATGCTATTCCAGCCCCGTGCAATCGCCGCCAAGGCGCGTGGCAAAGCCCGGCGCCCGAGTGCCGAGTTCGGCACCGTCCACCTTGCCGATGAGATAGGTTACGCGCCGATCCGAACCGGTGCCGACATCGACCGTCCAGGCATCGACCCTGCCCTCCGATGTCTCTACCGTCTCACTGCCCGTCACCTTCAAGGTGAAGGTCCCGAAGCCCTTGTCATATTGGTAGAAGGGCAGACTATACTCGCCGCCGTCCGCCAGCGGCAGTGCGCCGAAAGTCAGGCCCCAGAGATTGCCCTCCCACACTGGGTTGGGCGCGGCGAGGTCGACCGGCACCGCGACGCCCTTCTCCACCCGCGACCCGGCAATCCGGCCATTGGCGTAGCGAAGCGTGACATGCTCCTTGCCCAACTTGCGGCTGTCGAAGGCGAGCGGCCGCAGATCCTTGCGCGCCAGCACGAAATGATCGCGCAGGTCGAAGGCATCGCCGACACGCTGATGTACGACGACGTCCCATGCCGCCTCCCCCGCCACCTCGATCGGGCGAACGCTTTGCCACGTCGCGCCGATTACTGAGGCGTCCCGCATGATTGCATAGCAGGTGGTACCGGCGGTGAGCCTTCCGCCGTCCGGCAGCGCGGCGATCGCCAGCAAGGATGCGAGAATCATGATTGCGTTCCCCCGGCCGATCCGTATTGTCCGAGCAATACACCACGTGCCCGATTGCGCAAGACGCGAGCCCCGACATGTAAGGAGCGCTGGCTAACCGTCTCGAAAATCAGTCATCTCACGCCGGAAGCTGCCGGAATCACGGCGAATCCCGCGACGTGCGTCTTTTGGCCGGATCGGTCGCTGTTAGGGTTTGCTTCTGGCCGGGCGGGGGTCGCACGGTCGTGTAGAGCGAGAACAAGCAAATGGGCGCGACACAGAGAATGATGGTCAGCGGCAAGGTCCAGGGCGTCGGCTATCGCAACTGGGCCATCTGGACGGCCAATGCGCTGGGCGTGACCGGGTGGATCCGCAACGTCCAGGACGGCCGGATCGAGATCATGGCATCGGGCGAGGGTCAGGCGCTGGACGCGTTGGTCGAGGCCTGTCGCGAGGGTCCGCAACTCGCCCGCGTCGACGACGTGGAGGTGCAGGCGGTTGGCGAGGTACACCTCAAGGGCTTCAACAAACGCCTCGGGATTCAGGCCTAGCCGAGGCGCTCAGCCTTCGGCGATATCCTCGTTCCATAGCGCCGGATGGTCAGCGATGAAGCGCGCCATCAACGCGATACAGCGCGGATCGTCGGCCAGCTCCACGCGTACGCCCCGCTCACGCAGGAAACCCTCGTTGCCGCCGAAATTCCGGTTTTCGGCGATCACGACATGAGGGATGCCGAATTGTACGATCGTGCCGGCGCACATCATGCACGGGCTGAGCGAGGTATAGAGGATCGTGTCGCGATAATGTGCTCGGCGGCCGGCATTGCGCAGGCAGTCCATCTCGCCATGCGCGATCGGATCGCCCTGCTGGACGCGCCGGTTATAACCTTCGCCTAGGATCCGCCCGTCATGGACCAGAACCGATCCGATCGGCAGACCACCTTCAGACGCGCCTTGCGCCGCAAGCTCGAAGCAGCGGGTGACGAAGGGGGCGTGCGGGTCGCTCATCTCGGTACCGGCCTATCGCTCTCCGGGCGCTGGGTCGAGAGGGCGGCAAGAGTCGGGACGATCAGTATATGTGGCCCGACCGGCGCCACCATCAGGGAATGAGCCTATGACCGACACCGCTCAACGCGTCTTCATATCCGGCAAGGTCCAGGGCGTGGGTTTCCGCGACTGGGTGGTTCGCCATGGCAAAGCGCTCGGCCTGATCGGCTGGGTGCGGAACCGCACCGACGGGCGTGTCGAGGTGCTGATCATTGGCAACAGCGATGCATCGACCGCCCTGATCGACAAATGCCGCGAGGGCCCGCCCCTCGCCCGGGTCGAGCATATCGAAGCTCATGCCGACAGCGAGCGCCCGCCCAAGGGTTTCACCAAGCGGTTTACCCTCTAGAATCCGCGAGGAGCGTCGCCACCTCGTCCAACTGCGCGAGTTGGTCGCCATTATACCGGCAGTCATCGCTTACGTCTGCGATGGCCCAGGAAGGCACAACCAGGGTTCTGAGCGCAACATCGTCCGCCAGCTCGATTTCGGCCAGCTCCAGCCCCTCAAGCGCCCCCTCGAACAGGTCGATGCCGAACTCACCTTGCGGCGTCGTTATCGGATAGCGCCGCTTGCTCAGGGTCCGGGCAGGCAACGTCGCGAACACATCATATTCCGCTTCGCTGAGATAGGCGGTCACTATCGGGCGCGCGAGCGCGTCGGCGGCCTCATATTTCTTGGTCAACTTGAGCACGACCCGTCCGGTTGCGCTGTCGGACACGCGGCGCAATCGCAGCCGGGTGGTAGCGATATAGCGGTCCTCGATCCGCACGAACGGCAAGCCGGCCAGGTCCGGCCGGCTTGCACCATCCACGAGGAAGCGTCGTTCCCGTTCGATATGCGCGTATTTCGGCGAGCGAGCTTCGTCGTCGCCGCCGCGCATTACCGCGTCAGCTTCTTATAGGCCAACCGGGTCGGCCGATCGGCCGCATCGCCCAGGCGACGGCGCTTGTCCGCTTCGTAGCTCTCGAAATTGCCCTCGAACCACTCGACATGGCTGTCGCCCTCGAACGCGAGGATATGAGTCGCGAGGCGATCGAGGAAGAAGCGATCATGGCTGATCACCACGGCGCAGCCAGCGAAGCTCTCCAGCGCCTCTTCGAGCGCGCGCAGAGTCTCGACGTCGAGATCGTTGGTCGGCTCGTCGAGCAGCAGGACGTTGCCACCCTCCTTCAGCATCTTGGCGAGATGGACTCGGTTGCGCTCACCGCCCGACAGCTGGCCGACCTTCTTCTGCTGGTCCTGGCCCTTAAAGTTGAACGCGCCGACATAGGCCCGCGTGCCGAGCTCCTGCTTGCCGAAGCGGAAGACCTCGAGCTTGTCGGAAATCTCTTCCCAGACATTCTTGTTGGGGTCGAGATCGTCACGGCTCTGGTCGACATAACCGAGCTTGACCGTCTGGCCGACCTCGATCGTGCCGCCGTCCGGCTGTTCCTGGCCGGTGATCAGCTTGAACAAGGTCGACTTGCCGGCGCCGTTCGGCCCGATCACCCCGACGATGCCACCGGGCGGCAGCACGAAATCGAGATTCTCGAACAGCAATTTGTCGCCATAAGCCTTGGTCAGCCCCTTGGCCTCGATCACCTTGCCACCGAGCCGTTCGGGCAGCTGGATCAGGATCTGCGCCTTGCCGACCGAGCGGTTCTCCTGCTTCTCCATCAGCTCGTCGAACGCGCGGATACGCGCCTTGGACTTGGTCTGGCGAGCCTTGGGAGTCTGCCGCATCCAGGCCAGTTCATCGGCAATCGCCTTGGCCTTGCCCTGCTCCTCGCGCTCTTCCTGCTCGAGCCGCTTCACCTTCTTTTCGAGGTAGCCCGAATAGTTGGACTCGTACGTGTAGTAGCGGCCGCGATCGAGCTCGAGCACCCAGTTCACGACATTGTCGAGGAAGTAGCGGTCATGCGTCACGAGGATGACGTTGCCGGTATATTCCTTGAGGTAGTTTTCGAGCCACTGGACGCTCTCCGCGTCGAGATGGTTGGTCGGTTCGTCGAGCAGCAGGATCTGCGGCTTTTCAAGCAGCAGCTTGCAGAGTGCGACACGACGCTTCTCGCCGCCCGAAAGATTTGTGACCGGACTGTCGCCGGGCGGGCAGCGCAGGGCCTCCATCGCGATCTCGAGCTGGTTGTCGAGGCTCCAGCCATCGACCGCGTCGATCTTGGCCTGGAGATCACCCATCTCCTCCATCAGCGCGTCGAAATCGGTGTCATCCTTGGGATCACCCATCTCGGCCGAGATCGCATTGAAGCGATCGACCAGGTCGGCAACGGGGCGAACCCCGTCCTTGACGTTGTCGATGACGTTCTTGGTCGGGTCGAGCTGCGGCTCCTGCGCCAGATAGCCGACCTTGACGCCCTCGGCCGCCCAGGCTTCGCCCACGAAATCGGGGTCGATGCCGGCCATGATCTTCATCAAGGTCGACTTGCCCGAACCGTTCGGCCCGATGATCGCGATTTTCGCATCCCCAAGGAACTGGAGATGGATGTTGTTGAGCACCGGCTTCGCGGCACCCGGGAAGGTCTTGGTAAGACCCTTCATCACATAGCTGTACTGCACGGCCATCGCCGATCGGCTCCGTCTTTGAATGCGGGGAATTTCGCTGGCGCATGTAGTGGTTGCTTGCGCGCTTGGCAAACCGGATCATGTCCGAAAATCGGCGTGTGCGACGCTTGTCGAAACACCGTGCTTGCTTCTAAGCGACGATGCGACGGCCCTGCACCTTTTCAGGGCGAACGGAGGACCCGATCGTGCGCAATCTCTCCCTTTTCGCGGCGCTTGCCGCCTCCGCCCTCGCCTTCCCCGCCGTTGCTCAACAGGCGCCGCTCGATCCGGCCATTGGCAAGCTGCGCGACGCGGCGCTGAAGGACGATGTCGCGTGGGATATCGTCGAAGGCCTGACCACCGAAATCGGCCCGCGCCCGGACGGATCTCCGCAACAGGCGAAGGCACGCGAATGGGGTGTGGCGAAGCTCAAGAGCCTCGGCTTCCAGAATGTCCGCATCGAGACCTACCAGCTCGACACCTGGGTCCGCGGGCTGGAGAGTGCCGAGGTCGTCTCGCCCTTCCCACAGCCGCTGCGTCTCACCGCGCTCGGCAATTCGGGCGCGACGCCGCCCGAGGGCCTGACCCTGCCGGTTGTCTTCTTCCCGAGCATCGACGACCTGCGCGCTGCGCCGGACGGCAGCCTGAAGGGCAAGATCGCGTTCGTCTCGAACACCATGCAGCGCACCATGGATGGCTCCAGCTATGGCAGCCAGGGCGCCGCGCGGCGCCAGGGGCCGAGCATCGCCGCCAAGAAGGGCGCAAGCGCGATCGTCATCCGGTCGATCGGCACGGATCATGGCCGCGGCCCGCATGCCGGCGTCACCAATTTCGAGGCGGGCGTCACCCCGATCCCCGCCGCGGCCTTGTCGGTGGCGGATGCCGCCAATCTCGAACGCATGGTGAAGCGCGGCAAGCCCGTCACGCTGCACCTGCTGCTCACGCCGAAGCGGGTAGGCCTGCGCGAATCCGGTAACGTGATCGCCGAAGTGCCCGGCACCGATCCCAATGCGGGAATCGTGCTGATCGGTGGCCATCTCGATAGCTGGGACCTCGGCACCGGCGCGATCGACGATGCCTCGGGCATCGGCATCACCACGGCAGCGGCAAAGCTGCTGCTGGATTCAGGGAGCCGCCCGCGCCGCACGATCCGCGTCGTCTGGTTTGGCGACGAAGAGACCGGCGGCTTCGGTGGCGTGGCCTATGCCAAGGCGCACGCCGGCGAACGCCATGCGATCGCCACCGAATCCGATTTCGGGGCTGACCGGGTCTGGCGATTCCAGACCAATCTACCCGACAGCGCGAAGCCGATCGCCGACCGGCTGGCGGCGGCGCTGACGCCGATCGGTGTGATCCGCGGTCCGGGCGTCGCCAATGGGGGCACCGATGTCGAACCAGTGCTGGCGACGGGCGTCGCGGGGATCGATCTGAACCAGGATGGCCTGCGCTACTTCGATTACCACCATACGCCGGAGGACACGATCGACATCATCGACCCGGCCCAACTCCGCCAGAATGTCGCCGCATGGACGGCGATGCTTGCCGTGGTTGCGAACGCGCCGGAGGAGATCGGACAGGTTCCGGTCAAGAAATGACGGAAAACCGTGACTGAACCTTTCTGTAGGATGCATTGCGATTGACGCACCTGCACCGTTCGTTATGAAAAGCCGCTCGTGGTAGCAATCGGGCTGGCCGCGAAGTTTGCTATGCTTGGGAGCATCCGCATGAAGAAGATCGCCTTTGTTCTCGCCGCCGCCGGCCTGATGTCGCTCGCCGCCTGCACCAAGCCCACTCCTGCCGAAAACAACACGGCAGCGATTGGCGATAACCTGGAAGCAGTCGCTGACAACATTGATGAGGTTGCCGACAACACGTCGAACGCCGTTGCGGCCGACGCGCTCGAGAACGCTGCGGATGGCCTGCACAATGCAGCCGACGCCGTGACGTCGAACATGTAATCGGTTTGGCCGGGCTTCGGCCCGGCCAGCTGTTTCGAGAGGGCGTCCCTGCGGGGGCGCCCTTTTCGTTTGGGCGCCCCCTATGATCCACGATCAGCCGGGATGCTCGCTTTCCAGCGTCGACGAGACTTTCCAAAGATCGATCCCGCCTTCGCCGGCATATTGATCGATGTCGCGGAGCTCGCCTTCATCGAACCCCAACCGTTTTACCGCATCGAGCGAATCGTCGAGCTGCTGTACCGTCCGCGCACCGATAAGGGCGGACGTAACCCGAGGGTCGCGCAGCACCCAGGCGATGGCCATCTGTGCCAGCGTCTGGCCACGCCGCTCGGCGATCGCGTTGAGCGCACGAATCCGCCCGATATTCTCGTCGGACAGCATCGCCTGACCCAGCGACCCGCTTTTGCTCGCCCGGGCGCCCTCCGGCACGCCGCCCAGATATTTGCTGGTCAGCATCCCCTGCGCGAGCGGCGAAAAGGCGATGCAGCCGGTGCCCAGTTCGTCCAGCGTATCGAGCAGCCCGTTCTCGACCCAGCGATTGAGCATCGAATAGCTCGGCTGATGGATCAACAGCGGCACCCGCTCCTCGCGCAGGATCGCCACGGCCTTGCGGGTCAGTTCCGGCGAATAGGAGGAGATGCCGACATAAAGCGCCTTGCCCTGGCGGTGCAGGTGCGCGAGCGCTCCCATCGTCTCCTCGAGCGGTGTCCTGGGGTCGACGCGGTGCGAGTAGAAAATGTCGACATAGTCGAGCCCCATGCGCTTCAGGCTCTGGTCGCAGCTTGCGATCAGATATTTGCGTGACCCGCCGATATCGCCGTAAGGGCCGGGCCACATGTCCCACCCCGCCTTGGTCGAGATGACCAGTTCGTCGCGGTGACCGGCAAAATCCGCAGCCAGCACACGGCCGAAATTCTCCTCGGCTGATCCATAGGGCGGCCCATAATTGTTCGCGAGATCGAAATGGGTGACGCCACGGTCGAAGGCGCGGCGTAGAATCGCCCTGCCTGTCTCGAACACATCCTGCCCCCCGAAGTTCTGCCACAGGCCAAGCGAGATGGCCGGCAGGTCGAGGCCGCTCCTGCCGCACCGGCGATAGGGCATGCGCCCGTCATAACGGGCAGGATCGGCGGTATAGGGCATGGGATAGGGCACTGGGGAACTCCTATGGTATGAATCAGGGCGGTCAGGGCCGGATCGCGGCGCAATCGCCATAGCATTTCGTCAGTGCACCGATCCGCCCGTTTGTCTCGCGCCTAGGGCCGATAACCGCAATGACGGGCAATATAAGCGGCGTGACCCGGCATGGTTTCGGCCGATTGCCGAAACAGCCCGGCCAGGCGCAGGAAATTCTGCTGCGCGCGCGGAATGTCGATCGCGTCGGCCAGCGCATCCCAGGACTCGGGCATCACGCCCCGGCCGACCAGGACGGCCAGCCAGTCCGCGGGCGCGACACCACTCGAGTCGTGCGACTGGAGGCGCCCCCGCCCGCGGAACAGGTCGATCCGGTGCGACAGACTATCGGGTAATATGGCTCCCTCCCCGTTTACGCGCAGGACCGGCCTGCCCTGCTCCATCACGACATGGTGGAGCAGTGTCAGGTCTCGTTCGGTCTCGATCGACCTGGTCAGGATTCGACCGAATTCGCTCGCTTCCGCAGGGGCGGTGGCGCGATCCGGAAAGAGGGACAGGAGAGCGGCAATGCCGCGGCCGGCAATGTCCAGCTCGCCCGCCTCGATCGACTCGATCGAGGCCGCCGCGGCGCCCAGGGCGACGCAATTACCCGCCCAGAAGCGCTTGCGCCGCCCCCTGCGGTGCGCCGTAAAGCGTGGCTCGCTGTTCCCGCCATTGCCCAGGGCTTCGAGCGCCACGTCATCCGGGCTCTGGCCGGGGGCGAAGCTGATGCTGTTCCAGGTCTGATGCTGCAGCGGCAGCCGTCGCCGCCAGCCGGCCCGATGAATTGAAGCGGATGACAGCGGGGGCAGATCCGGCAGGGCATCCGTCGCGACGCCGACCTCGCCGCTGGCGGGAAACCAGCCGCTCCAGTCCTCGAATCCGATATCGAGCGCTGCCATCACCACCGCGCGCGCGCCGGTGCAGTCCACGAACAACTCCCCCTCGATCGAGCGGCCGTCTCGCAACTGGACAGCCGCAATCATCCCGCTTTCGCCGTGCCTTGCGACCGAGCCGATCTCCCCCGCCTGCCCGTCGACACCTTGCGCGAGCGCGAGGGACTTGAGGTACGCAGCGTACAAGGCAGTATCCAGATGATAGCCATAATCCATCATCGGCCGCTTGTCGGCGGCGGGCTTCGCAAAACGACCCATGGTTGCCGCGATCGCAGCGAGGTTATAGTCGTCGAGATCGACCCGCTGCCCCGCCGCGCGGGCGCGCAGCCACAGTTGGTAGAACGCCGTTCCGCCAACCTCGAGCCCGAAATCGCCAAAGCAATGCAGATAACCGCCAGCACGCGCCGGATCGACGAAGCGCGTACCCAGCCGCATCGTCCCGCCCGAACGGGACAGCATGGCGTGCTCATCCATACCGATCAGCGCGTGGAAATCCTTATAGGCCGGTAGCGTGGACTGGGCGGCAACATCATCGACCGGGCAATCGACAACCGTCACGCGCGTCGTCGGCGTAAAACGCGCCAGCGCGACCGCGGCCATCCATCCGGTCACGCCGCCGCCGGCGATGACGATGCTGCGCACCCGTTCTGGCCGGTCCATCTCAGCGCGGCCGGTAATTGACGAAGATATTGGCGGTCAGCCGCCCGCTGCGGGGATCCGCGACGAGCGGTTTCTCCTCGCGGATATGCCCCGAATGGAGCAGGCAACTGCGATAGATCGCCATCCGGTTGAACACGGCGTCGCATCCCCCGATCCGGGCATAATGGCCGGTATCCTCACCGACATAATGCTGTGGCGGTGCCTCCTCGACCAGCTCGCGGGCGCGCACCGCGTCATAGGCCACAGCGCGGCCCTGATCGAGCGTCTCATAGCCGGTCGCGCGGTGGCGATAGAAGGATGTCCCGCCAAAATCCGGGTCGCATAGATAGTGCAGCAGCGCGAACTGCAGCGGATAGACCGTGTCGATATGCGGCGTTCGCTGTTGCACTGTTAACTGCTCGGGCGGGGTGGTCGTCAGCGAGAAGCTGCATTCGGCGTTGGACAGCACGACATCGTCCAGGCCGAATGCGTGCTCGATCAAGGGGCTGAGCGCGCGCACCACGCCTTCGACATAGTTGAGCGGCGCGGGCGCGCGGACGCCGGGATAGCCGCCCTCCGGGTTGCCTGCCGGCGTGAACGCCACTTCCCAGGTCGCATAGTCGATCAAAGCGGTCGGATCGTTGAGCAACTCGTCCACGATCAGCACCGGCTCCCGCATACTGCCCACGCGATCGAGCGTTACGCTCGGGCGCGGGTTGACGCTGAGGTCATAGGTCGGGCTGGCAACGGGCGTCATTGCGATCTCATCTGCAAGGTCTATGGCGCTTGCCGAGGCCCGGCAAGCATAGACCAGGGCGAAAAAAAGGGGCTCCAATCCTGTTGGATCGAAGCCCCGAGATTCTCCGCCACGGCGTTGCCTCCTGTGGCGGAGGCATTGCCGAAGACGGCCCCCTAACCTCCGAACTTGGCGCGTATCGAGAAGACGATGCGCCGATCGTTCATGAACCACGACCGCGGCCTGGTAATGAGATCGTTGTTGATTACCTGAGTCGTCCTGAGTGTCGAGTTGAGCAGGTTCACGCCCTGGAAACCCATCTTGATGTTGGGCGTCACGCTATAGAACACTGACGCGTCCAACTGTCCGGTCGATTCATTGAACACCGGCGCGAACGGCACGATCACGTCGCGAACCGTCAGCAAGTAGCGCGAGCGCCAGGAATAGGCAGCCCGGATCTCGAAGCCGCCGGCCTGATAGAAGGGCGCGACGTTGAACGTGTATTTCGACAGTCCCTGCAACGGCAGCTTGCTGGTATCGACATTGGCGATGCGGCCCGCGGCGACGTCCGGATCGGTTCCGGACAACGTGCTCTGCCGCACGCCCTTCGAGTCGACATAAGTGAAGTTCGCAGCAAGGCCGAGGCCACTGAGGAAGCCAGGCAAGAAAGTGTAGGTCTGCTGATACCCGACCTCCAGGCCCTTCACGCGGCCCGTGTCGGGCGAATTGAACGGGGTCGTCACCAACGCACCAAAAGTCGCGCCGTTGTTGGTGAAGCTCAAGCGTTGCGTGCCGTTGGTAAGTACGCCGTAAAGATCTTTCTTGAACAACGAGAACGTAAGCTGACCCACGCTCGAGAAATACCATTCTGCTGTGAGATCATAGTTATTGGAGCGGATCGGTTTCAGATAGGGGTTGCCGACGCTGAAGATAGCAATCGGCGCGCCATTCGTCTTGATCGTGGTGTCCAACGTATCGAGCTCAATATTGTAAAAGGCTCGCGTCAGACCGAAATCGGGTGGCGCGATGCCCTGGTTGAAAGCAGCACGAAATTGCAACCCGCCGCCGACTTCCAATTTCAAATTCAGACTCGGCAAAAAGTAATGATAATCTAGCTTTGCGCTGATCGGTGTCAGGGCACCATTCTGGAATTTGTTTGCGTTAGCGAGGACAGTCGGACCTAGCGCGCAGAAAGGTGTAGGAACTACGGGCAGATTAGTATTGGGATCGATGATCGGATTTCCACCACCGTCGACCAAGGGGTCGCAGGTGTAACTTTGGGTGGGATAGGAGAAATAGCCCTGCGCCTCTCGCCTCGTCGTCGAATATCGTACACCGACATTGCCGCTGAGCCTTAAGCCACCGTCGCCTATCGGATTGCCGAAGCGGATCTGAGCATAAACGGCGTTATTGCGTTCCTGCACCGGGTTGATTTCGCCCGGCAGGAATGGCGTCCCAGCAATCACGCCACACCGTTGGGCCAGCGGGACCCAGTTTTGGGGGCAGCCAGCGGCCAGCCGGTCGCGGAATTCGTCGCCGATTGCGAGACCTGCCGTGCCCGCTGCCTGGTAGTTCTTGATCAACTCATCCGGGACGAATAGACGGCCGGCGCCAGTCGGCAGGTTCACCGTACCGCGGAAGAAGTTCGAGAACAAATAGGCTTCACTTGGTCCAGGCGAACCGCCTGCTGTATTCGGGTTGCCGTTGACAGGCTCGTCAAGCCACACCGGCCCGGTCCCGCCCCAGATTTCGCTGAGGACACCCCAGTTGTAGGTCGAGAAGCGTGCGGTATTCTTGCGATCGGAAAAGCGATAGCCGGCACGGATCGAGCTAAGCCAGCTATCCTCGGGGAAGCTGTAGTCCAAGTCGATACGCGCCGCATCCTCGTTGCCGTCGCTATCCTCGATATGATCCATCGCCGCGCGATAGAAGCTGTTGTACGGATCCAGATAGCTGCTGTGCTGCGGATTCATGTACAGCGTGCTGTCATTGGTGAGCGGCAGAAAGCTCACCATTGCGGGGTCGTCACCATTCATATGAATCTTGGCGTTCTGGAACGT
>Ga0247735_1000845_pt1 | contig 12146 bp, 17 predicted proteins | sample UWRJL178409R2_FD_180934 | JGI IMG/M metagenome (GOLD analysis project Ga0247735, IMG submission 180934) | Plant litter microbial communities from Arlington Agricultural Research Station in Wisconsin, United States - UWRJ-L178-409R-2 | ecosystem: Environmental > Terrestrial > Plant litter >...
AGACAGTGGCGAAGGGGCACCTCTATTGGCACAATCGTAATGAAAAGCAGGGGTAAGGCACCGAGAAGAGAAGACACATAGTATATAAAAGGGTCAATAAAAGCAGCGATAACCTCAATTTGAAGAAGCTTCGAGTGGATCGGCAGATGTGGTGTGTAAGGTACATATGGAAGATGAGGTGAGACGCCACTTATAATGCCCAAAAAATCATGGTTATATTCGTCCTTGCGGTAGATGGGAAGTGAACTGTGATGTAAAATGGTCGAGGAGAGTGGTGATTGTGGATCTGATATTGGCTCCGACGAAAGGCTGTGGAGTGGGCGGGTTTTCTGCGTGCGCAATTGATACATATGGGTAAAAGGAAAATAGCACAGCGGCGTCAGCCGCGGATACGCAGCCACGAGTACTGCATGTGGTAAGGGAACTTGGGTTTTGGGGTACCTTTCGTTGCAGGTATACATTGGAATTTGGGTATGCGGTCACTGTAGTAGAGGTCGTGGGATATGTCATCGCAAAGTCATATAGGTGGAGATACAACATGATCTTTCTAGATCATTGGCTGAACACGAGCGATGTCGTGCGGGGGGCAGTTCTCTTGCTCGTTGTTCATAGGAGTTTTGACTGTTTCAAGTGTTGTCGGATGACCATATCTCGAACTTAAAAGACTTAAGTCCGATACTGTTACGAATGAAAGAATTTACACACCACTGGCGATGATTCCAGCCGTTGTTGCGGTGTCTGTGACACTCGTACAGAAAGCGTAAAACTTCCGTGGGCTAGGCGAGTACTCTCTGTGGATCGCACTGAACTTTCCGCGTAAGTCTGTCAAGCCAACGATTGCAGTTAGCGCATTGTAGGAAGCCCCGGGATCATGCCACAAGTAATCCAAGCAACAGAAAGCAAGGATCATATACGTACATTTGCTAACACTCTCTAAGTCGTTTTCCCGGTCGCCATAACTCCGGACATATTTCGCCAGCCTGTGCGTGGATAATTGGTGTAAGCATATCTGCAGAATGCAAGTCGATCCAAGAAAGAAACCATGGGGAAAGACACAACGGCCGATATAAGAAAACGTTGACACGATATATCATATCGCCAGAAGCCAGAAGCCAGCCCGAAATTAGGGGGACAAACTGTACGGAAGCCCAAATGTCGAAATGTCCGGCCAGGAACAATAGAACAGGAAGGAAATGGATAGGTCTCGCATGGGTGGAGGACGTAAAGAGGTAGTAGAAAAGGAACGCATGTGCTCCCAAGAACTATCCCCCAAAGGACGGTCTAGGACGGTGGAAGGAGATCCAAGGAGCCACATATGGTTTGGTTCACCTAGGTTGGATGTAGATCCACAACGCCAAGAAGGCGATGAATTAGGTACGCACGGAACCAGGCGGCCGTGATTGGGGCCCAATAAAAATATGGTCGGATATTTTTGAAGCATCGATAAGCACTCACTTCACGCCTGAACCTAATTTCTTCTCCAGGATGTCGCATTTGTTGAGGAACAGCACCAAATCGACATTGGCTAGCAGTTTTGAGGAGCATACAGCCTTCCATAGCAGTACAGAGTCTTCAAGTCGATTCACCGTCCTATCTTCTGCGAGAACTTGATCGAAACCCGATATTGGCGCCAGGAAAATAATGGCATCCACTAAAACGTCCAGATGTAGGTGAATATATGCACATGTATGCACGTTCGCAAAATGTCACACACCATCGTCGAAGAAAGGCGCCCACGTTGCTGTAATTCAATAGAAAAAGACATTGGTATTGAAGCCCAAGTGATACACATCTCAGACTCACGTCTTTGACTCCTGCTGCCGCCAACATCGACAATCCTCCATTCGGTACCACTGTCCCTGCCAGCGCTAACCTCCATCTCAAACCTATACTCCGAAACACCGACGGTTTTTAGCCGTGCTTTCAACACATCATCATCGCTTGGCATATATCTGAGCGAGGTGACTCGCTCTAGGTCATCTAGGAAGCTAGATTGAATGTTGGTTGAGCCTTGAGTCCTGGGAAAAGAGGGAAATCAATCTTATCGAACTCACAAGCCACTAGCCTCTTCCAGCCGGATCTTTCTCCTTCGTAGTACGTCTCTGACTCCTGGGTCATTCCATAGCTGCATCATATCTCTTCGACATGAGTGCAGTACCTCCTGCGGTTCGTCAGTAGTTTCCAGCCCTGTGTTCCCAGCACTCATGGGTCGTTGTCCATGTCCGTTACTGCTTGAAGATTCGCCCGAGAAATTGACTCTCGCTCTCGAGAGGCCACCCTTCCAGCCTGAACCAGGACGTACAAATATCTCTTGATTTCGAGGAGTTGGATTTCCACGGTTATGGGAATTGTTCATTGACCGCGAGAATGAGGTGTGCGTGGGTGAAGGGAGTTCATAGCCATGACCGTTGGAACTACTCGGCCCTGCGAGATGTGTGGCCTCCTCTTCATTTGGTGGGACGAGTTTGGCGATAAGAAGTGATTCTATATGTCGTAGAGGTAATAGTCGAGCTTTGAGGGCGTCCAAAGGTGTCTGTGCCAGCGTCATGGAGGAAGTACCAGATGGAACAGACTGCGGACTGTCGTAACTATGCTGAACGTGTTGATATGGGCTACCGATTGCGAACTCTGTGTCAGAGTCATCATAATCGTCTGGTTCAGTGTAGTATTGTTGACGTTGTGGGGGAACTGGTGGTGGATAACGCGGTGGAGAACCGTAAGAGAATTGCACATCAATGCTTGTTCCGCTACTATGGTTGTTGTTTATGTTGCCCATGATTTCAGCAGCGTTGGAACGTGCAGGTAGAGGAGGAGAGTTTGTCACTGATGGCATAGATGGCCGTGAACGAGATATACTTCGTGCCCGTGACCGCGGCGACGAGTACGGTGAATTGGGCAAGGGATCGTTGAGAGCATCCAGAATGGTCCGTATTGAGCGAACAATGTTGAGTTGGATGACAGCGCGCCATAGTATACGTTCCTCTCGGAACGCAGTCGGTGTATACAGCCGTTGAAATTCTGGCTATCCTTCAGCATTTTTCTAATGTAGGTTACCGAACAACTCACGTCTTAACGTTGTTGACTTGCCTGGAGTTCCGGAAGTTGGTGAGAACGCTTCCCCTGGCAGCAGATAGTTTGTTACACACCTGATTCACTCTGACCGAGCAGCAGGAGCCTCACGATGCGTTTCTTTCTGCGCGCCGTGCGTTCGGCCTTGATGCTGGCATCGATTGCTTGACTGACGCGCTTTGCCTCTGCTTCTCTATCTAACCTGAGCTGACGTTGCTCAAGAGACTCGTCTGGAGGTGGCTTCAGGATCTCGTCCAGGGGGTCGTCGGAGGACGCAAGCATTGGCGCAGACGAAGGTGATGGCTGGAGGAGGAGGAAGGACGAATCTCAGGCACACCACTGATTAGACGTTGTATATCCCAGCGCGAATTTCGAACCGGTTTGCTGTTCCTGGATCACAGGCACCGAGGCACAATCACAGCCCTGCGAACTGGTTCGGGCCAATTGCACCCGCCGGCCCGGACAACCACCCAGGTATTGGGGCTCACACAGACGACGTATATATGTCAGGAAATCGCATTGTTCCCGGGAGTGAGTTGCCGTACATCACTCACCCTCGATTCTGTGCAATTGAGTCCAAGACGCAAAATATGCTGCTAAACCTTTCTTCCCACTTCCCAATTCCTCCCCACTTCGATAAGTTCGATTTACGGAGTGAAAGTGGTCATGGCTTGGCATATTAGGTGCGAGATGCTACATACCAAAAAGATAGATCCAGCGGTAATTGGCTGGCCATATCTATTCCAGACGATAAGCTCATGGCTCAATTTCTCATGGAGGAGTGAAAATAGAAACGGGTGTTCCAAGCATCACTTCCCCAAAGGACGGAGATAAACGAGGCAAAGACCATTTGCGCGCGCTACTTCCGCATACGATCGCTTTGGACAGAGTGTGGCGCACCATCAATAGCCCGGAAGTAAATGGATCTGTAAAAGGTTAGCGCCGATTGGATTGCAAAGATCATCTCTGATAGCACTGATACCATGGCTCAGTGTGCTACTAGATGCTACCGTCCTCTACCATTGCTGGATTTTTTTGTCTTGTACACGACTGACAGAATGTGACGCTGGTCCTACCGCCGGCGATATAAACTCAGTACGTTTTTTTTTGGGTCCGATGTCACCGAGAAGATTTTCCAACGCAGATGTAGTATGAGCGCTATAAGCATATTGTCCTGCATCACTCACCAAGCCGAACCAAAGGCGAACCAGGGAGCCATTGTTTCACGTTGGGATATGTCAGATGCGACAAGCGACCGCACATTCACCTTCACGACCAGCACACGATGCAGCACGATGCACACGCTAGCAAATCACTTTGCGAATTGCCGGCACCTTGAACTAAGCCAAACGGTGTGGCAGCCCTCTACATTATACGGAACCTCCCATGACTACCACGGCACCGTAGACATTGCCCATAAAAGGTGCTTTTGCTGACAGGCTCTTTTGCCTCGAGGTGGTAATCATTGAAAGTAGCTACCAGGCACCCGTGTCCCTCATTCATTTGCGGAGAAGAACCAGCGGAGATCACCAGTCAAAGTGTACCTGAAGGAAAAGACGACCCAGGAACCAGGTGATTAGACTGACATGAAGGCACACATTAGTATGATTAAGCACACGCAGTGGATAAGGCACACTCTGCAAATCCGCTGCCTCGAGGCCTCAAAACAACCTGACCATCATGAATTGCGACGAGCTTGAGATCTGCAACCTAAATAAAAAGAAGACAAGAATCCCCGCGACTAGAAGCTCACTCCTCTCTCTGATCATCTTTCAGCGAGACAATCAAGAGATGTCGATATGGCCAAACTCGCTGCCTGAACCCCAGATACATGCTTGACATCGGACGATATCACGCACTGGTTCGTACACCACTTCGGCGGCATCTAAACGACGCCGGATGGCTTTTTGGATAGTCGTGACAATCGCCATGAATACCATCCGCCCCAGGCGTTCTGCTGAAGCACGCGACATGTCAGAATACCCGGTGTTTCGACACAAACTGAGCACCGATCGCCGTCATAACCTCTAAGCCTGAACTGGAGTACTATCAATAGACGGATAGGCATCTATGAAGCTAAGCACAAGATACGGATACGTCGCAGAGAAGACACAACTTAGAATACCGACCAACCCGGAGAAAACAGACCAATCGCAAATGAGAAGTTGAACCCAACCGAACGCATCTCATGAGCCAAAGTAAACTTTACCGTGACCGTTCCGTGTCGAGCCTAACGACAAAAATCGGTATTATGATTGAAACAACTGTAGAGGATATGTCACAAAAAGCTGGCGAAGGAAATTGTGAAAGAGACATGAGACTATTCAAACAAAAATCGCAAGATAATGGCCAGAACACGACGATCACTCAACATCGCGCCAGGGACGGTCGACATTCGCATCGACGTCGTCTTCGACCTCAGCCGTGGTGATAGTCTCCATACGACGCGTGAACTCGTTCATATCGAGTTTGGCCGCCTCTCGGACCGCCCTATCATACCCGCCAGCTTCGTCGACTGGGACCATAGGATCCCAAGTAATGCCGGGACCAGTCCATCCCCCGTTGTTATGGATATAGCTGAGAAAAGAACGCCAGAGCGGGTCGAGGGACAGGACTTGAGGATCACCGACGACGATGAGGAGTGCTTGTGCACGGGTGACCGCAACTGAGAATATGCAGGTGTGATCAGATTTGGGGCTCCGCAAGATTATGATTTGACAGGGCTTACCATTGAAGCGTCTGGGGCTCGCAACGAAGCCAAGCGTATGGCGGAGATCGTATTCCACAAACTCCTTCGAACTTCGAACCGTCGAAATAATGATGACTTTGCGTTCCTGGTGCAATACGTCAGTGCCTACAGCCAAATTACCACAGGGTAGATAGACTTACTTGTCCCTGGAACTCCTCAACGGAGCCAACCTTCACACCATCCGCAACGCCGCGAAGCGATGCACGGAGTTTAAGGCATTGGGCATGGTACGGTGCGATGATGCCAATGTCAGCATCAGCTAAAAAGTAATGCACAATGCTTGTGAGATATTTGAATACTGTGGGAGAGGGCAACATACTCGTTCGATATCGCCTGTCTTCCTTCAGTCGCTGCACATATTGTTTTACCTGTAGAACCTCATCTGCATTGAAGAAGGAAGGAGACGAAGCTTCTCGGTCATCTTTTCCGGAGACGGCGTGGAAGACAATGGGGAACTTCTTGGAAGGTAAGTAGGACGAGTTGAGGTAGGCGTTAATGATCGAGGGGCTGGCGCAAGCTTGCAAATCGTTTCCGTAGAATCTTTCGTTTGGGAATCTTAGGATTGAATTATGAGAGCGGAAGTTTTTGACGAGCTTCACTACACTGTGATTAACCTTGGTGTGAGTGACGGATAGAAAACACGAAGGCATTTACGAACCTCCTTCCGTACCTGGTGCTAAGATTGTACGCGTCTCTATCCATCAAGCGTTCGAGATAACTGGTTTCAAGTCCTAGTTCTCGAGCGACACCAGAGCGGATGATGGGTCCCAGTTGCTTGGGATCACCAGAAAGCACTATGTTGGTCTTTGGGTCGGCCATCATCTTTATAGAGACGAAAGACTCAGGCTCAGTTGCCTGGCCAGCCTCGTCGATAAAAATGTGGGTGAAATGTCCGCGCGGGAGGCCGATGCCGTGCGCTACTGAGGCAGACACACAAGTGGTCACCAATACTCGGAATCTCTTCATGCGAGCCATGGGAGGTACCGAGAAGTGGCCATCGATTTGAGTATAGGTGTGAGGCAGCAGCTCATCGGGCACCTGATTCTTGAATCTGGATGGCGCGTAGAACCGGAAGAGTTGATCAACACTGAGGCCAGCTCGATCAGGTTTTGAAATAAGGCGCGAGGCGATTAAATCGGCTGCAGAATTGCTTGGTGCACATGCCAGGATTTTGGCCTGGGGGTTGTTGTCCAATACCTGGCGGATTGCTTCAACGATTGTGATGGTCTTACCCGTTCCAGGCCTGTATAATGCATGTTAAAAAGTGATTAGCAAGTTAGTGGCATGAATGACTCACGGGCCAAATACAACAAAAGGCGGAGAGCCGGCGGGCTGGCTGACAATCGATTTGACTGCCTGGACTTGAGGTGCGTTGGAAAGGATCAATGGGTTGTAGAGCTTCATTATCGGTTCGCTAGTCGTGGAGACGACGTGGTGTGCGAGGGGAAACAAAACACGCTCTTCAATGAAGACGGCATCAAGTGCTTGGTGCTGTCTGCGTACGGGAACTCGATTAAGCTTGAAGCGCACATGGAACCGACGACCTTCGGAATATCGTCCAAAGCTCCCATGGAATTTGAGACCAACTTCCACCTGCCTAACGACATGGACATGACCTTCGAACCACTTTCCGTCTGTAGCATTTTGTTCCTGCACAAATATTCTGTCCCCTAATTTTTTTTTGAGAATGAGAATGCGTAAATTCTGCTATGGCTAACTTACCAATTAGAACACTGGGTCGTTTCTCAGCCAATCCTGGTACATCAAGGCTGAAAGGTAGTTAGCTAAGACACCGATCCAAATAGAAGCAAGGCCCACTAATAGTAGTTGTTATGACGAGTCAGAGCCGCGTTTAGAATGTCATATCGTTCTAAATCAAGTCTAAGAAGTGCGATTGCGTAAGTGAGCGAAGGCTGCATGATGCGAAATAAACACACTCCATTTTGTATTCCTCTACCCAAACCAAAGTCTTGAAATGTCGTCCGTATGTTTCCGTATTGAGAACAGCTGGCATAAACATATTGCGTGTTTGAGCGACTGTTTTCGATGTAGATTGCGTCCCAGAGAGAAGAGAAGCCAAATGTGAAGGGATAGTCGCCTTCGGGAGTTTTCCAATATAAGGAATAGCATTCAAAGAAGGGGGTTTTTCGCCTCCAATGACTTCGCGAATAGGTTTCCTGGTCGTCCTCACCTGGGGGACATAGGGCGCCTTTGGCATAAGAGCCTCGTGCTCGGTCTTATTTCCAACGACGACTTTGAGAGTTCGAGTAATGATGAACTTTTTCTTGAGTTGAGAATCTTCGAAAACAAACTCAACTCGGTCCTCGTAACGTCCAATGTGTATTTCCTTGAGATTCAGCAAAATCGATAGAGGCTTCGCCACGGTAATCTTGCGTTCAGTCCCGGACACTACAACGGAGAACCTATCGAAAGTTCCTTAGTATAAGAACTTAGACGAAGCTTGAATCGAAAACATACGCAGACTCTCTCGAAAACGCTCCTTGTGACGATGCCAATCGAATCTCGACCAAGCTCGAGCGAGAAAAGGGGTCCGATGTCTTCACAGTTGCAGACGCTTTGTAACCATTTGCAGCTGCTTCTGGATCCACAAAACCGAAGTCGAAATCACCGTCGACAGCCAACCCGTTCTTGTCTTTCTCAGATTCTGCTGCCACCGCTTGATACTTCACATAGGCCTCCTTCGATTTATGTTTTGAATTCTTCAGGTGGACATTCCAGTCACCGGATGGCACTGTACTCTGACACGCATCGCAGAAAAAAGTGCCGGGCATGGCCTCCGCTGGCTGTGGATCGACGTCGGCAGAGACGCCAAGGGTAGTCGCCTTTGACCGATGCTTGCGGGTATTGACGTGATCGTTCCACCCTTGCTGGCCAAGTGCGACGTTCACGCGGCAAATTGAACAAGAATGAACGACGGAGATGCCCTGCACCTTTCTGAGATGTTTCTTTCCTATAACATGTGTGTAGTAGTTGTCAATGGTCGGAAAAACTCGTCCACAGGGCTCGCATGTAACGATGTTGTGATCGAAGCGACAGGACGCGTCAGAACAGCTCCCGTGAGCAAGCACGTTGGAACAGCCGATCTGTGGCATGGAGGAATCTGGAGACGCCGAGAAATGAGAGCCAGGCTATAGAGGGGGGAAAGAAGAGGAACAAAATCTGCAACGCAAGCCACTGATCGACCCTTGCTTTATAGGTTTGCCTCGGCAAACCGGCCCACTCAATTCTATCACGGTATTTAAACAATCACATCCACCACAATGCAACGATTGAGGAGCATATAAGGATAGCTCCCATGACGAGCCACAAGTGTCAAGGGTGAACCAGCCATGAGGCGACTTGTGGGCGATAGAAGACATGGTCGAGCCCAAAGTGGCACGGGCGCCTAATTTGTGACGTCAAATTTAAAGTTCAAGAACCTTGAATTCTCACACATCTCCCTTTATTCCCAATGCCACGCTGTAAGAAAGGCTGCGATGTCCCATGGGCGATGCACAATTATCCGAGTCAAAGGGATCAAGGCGAATACCATTTCGCAGCTATCAACGAATGAGTCAAATGGTCAACTGAAAACCACTTCCGTGGATAGCTGTCCCGCCTAGACGGTGCTGGTGTTGATCGGCAGATAGCGTCTGGATCCTCTGATAATAAGATCCGCCGTCCGCTTCATTCCTTGGTTCGAACCGTTGGAGGCATCGCGTGTCGAAGGAGCAGGCGGCGGTTGGTCAGTTTGATTCGCACGTCAATAGCGTCAAGCGCATGTACCCTAGAGTCCCAATGCCCACGAATCAAATTTACACGATCTATGAACCATATTCACAAAGAGGCAGGCTGAAAACATAGTCAAAGGAATATCGCAGAGTCTTGGGCTTGATTGTTCGCAAGATTAATGACGAGAAAAAAATGGATACACAAAGGGAAGTACAACACGAGGAGTTAGAATCCGTCTATGAGAAAAGCTTGTTGACCGAAGTGTTTCCCTCTTGGTTCTTTTTCAGCACCTACATCACCAGCACCATGGTCAGATATGAAGATAGTGGAAACATCAGAGTACGAACCTTTGCAACAGCAAACTCGAAATCTTCCTGAGTGACGTGCTGTCTCCGCTCGCGTAGAGCATACATGCCAGCTTCCGTGCAAATACCGCGTACCTCCGCACCAGAACACTGACCCATTTTCTCAGCAAGCGCTCTTAGGTTGATGCCTCGTTGCAGCGACATCTTGAAAGTGTGTCAGTAGACAGACCAGAAGTGGCTCAAGACCTCATACCTTGCGAGAATGGATTCGAAGAATTGACACGCGTGCTTCAGGGCCAGGGGGAGGGAACTCAATCTTGCGATCAATGCGACCAGGTCGTAGGAGAGCGGAGTCGAGGATATCTAGTAGGGAGTTCAGTCAACATGTAGCGCCCCTGAACGGGAGTCCACGCACCGATACGATTTGTGGCCATGATAACTTTGATGTTCTTCGTGGGCTCAAAGCCATCAAGCTGGTTCAGTAACTCCAACATTGTTCTTTGTACTTCTGAATCTCCTCCTCCACTACCACTTTCACCTCGCGAGCTTCCGATAGAATCAATTTCGTCCATGAAGATGATACTCGGCGCATGCTCTCGGGCCATCACGAACAATTCACGGACCATTCGACTACCCTCTCCAATGTACTTCTGCACCAACTCGCTTCCGCTTACACGAATGAATTTGCAGTCCGTGTGATGGGCAACTGCACGAGCCAGCAGCGTCTTTCCTGTTCCTGGGGGGCCATATAGCAACACACCCTTTGGCTGGGCGATACCGAGAGCTTCGAACAGTTCAGGATGCTTCACAGGTAGCTCGATAACTTCTTTGATCTCCTTGATTTGTTTGTCGAGACCTCCAACCATCTCGTATGTGCTATCAGGGACCTTCTCAACCATCATGAGAGATACCAAGGGATCAACTTTGTTGGGAAGGATTTTGTGGAGGGTATAAGAATCGGAACGAAGGGCGACGCGTAATGTTGCTTTCAACGCGTTGACGTCGATCTCAGAATCAATGTCAACAACTATAGAGCTTTGGGTTAAGCGCTTTAATCCTTTGAAAAGAATTGGTAGTGCGCGTACTGTATTTCCCTTCAGGCTGCACCTTTACCAAAACCTTCGTCTTGCCCATCACTTTGACGACTTCACCGACATAACTTCCGGGTTCATGAAGCAGCTGGAGTTCTTCTCGTAGTAGTCGCACTTTAAATCATCGATTTAGACCCTTGGTAGAATATAAAAAGGAGAGCCATGCAGACCTCGCGCGTTCAAAGCATTCCGTTGAGCCTCCAATCGTCGCAGGTTCTGCGTCTTCTGGTTGATCAAGATCTCTGCGGCTTCAATCTTCGCTTGGTAGTAGGATTTAATGCCTCCTGGGGCGATTGGCAGTGTTCCAGCAGCGGGCATTATGGAGGGTCTTGTCGTCGCAATTCACAAAGCTGGATTCCAAGAGGTGTACGCGTCCATCTAGTCACGTTACTTTGGGACATTCGGTGTCCCGGGCCGGATGACACCGCCACCATAAGGCCCCACATCTTGGCCCTCGTCTTGGTTGGGCGCCTCTTTGAACTTTCCTACCACCCAGAATCCATTTGGGTTCGCCAAGGTGAAATCAATTTCAATATGAGCAAAAGTTGTAGCCTCAAAAATTTCTGCCTAAGTATCTCAACATTCAATCCAGCCGACGCCAGGATCCGGGTACCAATGACGTTTATCGCTAGCGGAGGAGTATTTATAGCCAATTGCAACGCTGCGTGGGGCATCGAGTGAGCACTTTGCCCCCCTTCATCCTTACCCTCTTCTCCTTCATGGCGTATGAAAAGGATCCAGAATGCCTTCAATGTGAAAAACCTCCACCGAAGTCTCGTTTTGATGTGTCTGTCGACTCTGTTCCAACGTCAAATACCGAACGCAGCCCGTTGGTCAAACTGGGTCGAATGGCGAGGGTGGAATATTGGAATATCAGCTGGTGGGTCGCGCAGGTTCGTTGTTTACTCTTTCCGTTTCCTTAACATCAAAGTTGATCCTCGCGCTAGGCCTTCACTTGGGGAAGTGTAGTCTGGGTCATCAATGGTTTCGCCTCCTTCCTGCCATATTGCAATTCCCACTTTCAAGTGGCATTGTACAGCTCAGGATGGACTGCTTTCATTGGTGCGACTATATTTGAGGTCGGCTCTATTCTTGGAATGTGGGAGGCCTGGAATCGCGACAACCCCGCAAACTTTGGCTGGAATGTTAAGAATGCCTTCCGGTCGAATACAAGCGGATCTGCTCGTCGTGGGACCGAAA
>Ga0247735_1000848_pt1 | contig 12129 bp, 14 predicted proteins | sample UWRJL178409R2_FD_180934 | JGI IMG/M metagenome (GOLD analysis project Ga0247735, IMG submission 180934) | Plant litter microbial communities from Arlington Agricultural Research Station in Wisconsin, United States - UWRJ-L178-409R-2 | ecosystem: Environmental > Terrestrial > Plant litter >...
TATGTGAAAGTAGGAGATGCAGAAGCAACATATTTTGACAGCAAAAAAGACTTTGCAAAACTTGTACCTGCAAAAAGCAAAGAAGTTTTAGAGTTTATTAAAACAAATAAGATAAACCTTGAAAATGCTGCCGACCTTCAAAAACTTGGTCAGTATACTAATGGTATTCTATAATTACTTACCGGCAATAAAATCTTTTAAATAAAAAGGTTCAAAATAAGCGACATCTACGGTGTCGCTTTTTTTGTATCTATCAAAAGATAATTGTGCCATCTCCCCTGCCGATGGGTATACGGCATTTTCATGGTATACAAATTTACCTGCAGGTAAAACTTCGTGGTATTTTGCAGCACCATCGCCCGTTAAATGTATAGTACCCTCTATATCATCAAAAAAATTATCACCAATAACCTCGGCTTTTGTTTCTCTTATGTTATTATAATCCGTATCAAAAATAGCTGTATAAGCCTCCATACGGCGTGCATCTATCATAGGTATAATAACACCATCGTTTACAGTTATCTTACGGGCTAAAAGCTCTAAAGTATCTATTGCAATTAAAGGAATGTTAAGTGCATAACACAGCCCTTTTGCAGCAGATACTCCTATGCGAAGTCCCGTGTAAGACCCTGGCCCCATACTTACCGCAATAGCATTAAGGTCTCTATAGTTAAGTTTAGCTTCTTTTAATACGTCTTCTATAAATACGTGTAGTTTTTCGGCATGGGTATATCCCTCTCCGGCAAATTCTTTAAGAGCAAGGGTTACACCATCCTGAGCTATGCCTACAGAGCAGTTTTTTGTAGCGGTTTCTAAATTTAAAATAACTGCCATACTATTTAACAACTGCAGTTTTAATTTTCACTTTATCATTAGCGTTAAGCTCTTTACTAACCAGTGTATAAGGCCCAACAATAACTTCGTCTCCCGCATTAAGGCCAGATAGTATCTCTATATTAGTATCGTCCTGTATGCCGGTTGTTACTTTTTTAAGCACCGCTTTATCGCCAATTTTTACAAAAACACTTTCATATTTTTTCTCAGCAGCGCCGGTGTCATTAGCATCTGGTGCAGCAGGGTCTTTAGGAGCATTCTGTGTTGCACCCGCAGTACCCTCTGCTTTTAGCACTACCGCACTAATAGGCACAGCCAGTACGTTTGGTTTTTTCTCTGTAATAATATCTACCGTAGCGGTCATACCCGGCCTGAACGGAGAATAATTGCCCGGTTTACCCGAGAGCATATCCTGATACGATTCTTTAAGAATGCGCACTTTTACTTTAAAATTAGTAACCTGGTCGGCAGTCAGCGCATCGCTTGCAGAATTAGATATACTGGTAACAATCCCCTTAAACTTTCTTTTAAGGTAAGCATCAACCTCAATTTCGGCTTCATTACCTACGGTTATTTTAACGATATCATTTTCGTTTACATCTACCTCTACCTCCATATTGTTAAGGTTTGCCACACGCATAATCTCTGTACCTATATTTTGCTGCGTACCCAGTACACGCTCGCCAAGCTCTATATCTAATAAAGATATAGTACCATCTACCGGAGAGTAAATTGTAGTCCTGTTAAGGTTATCGCGGGCCTCTGTAACGGTAGCGTTAGCACTTTGCACACCATAATATGCTGATTTTTTTGATGCCTGCGCCACCTCATAAGCAGATACTATTTTATCCCACTCTGATTTAGATATTACCCCTTTTTCAAACAACTTCTGGTTACGGTCATAATTAGCCTTAGCCTCTTTAAGCTGTGCATCGGCCTGGCTTAAACCTGCCTTTGATGTAGATAGGGATGCCGTACTCCTGCTCACGCCCGACTCATATAAATCAGGGTTTACACGAACTAACAGCTGGCCTTTTTTTATAGCCTGGCCCTCTTTTACAGGAAGCTCTATTACCTCGCCCGAAACTTCCGACGATATTTTAACCTCTATTTCCGGCTGCACTTTGCCAGTTGCCGAAACTGTTTGGGTAAGCGTTATAGCTTTAACCTTACTAATTTCTACTTCTTTACCTTCGTCGTTTTTAGCCGATTTTTGATATACCTTATAGCCTATAAAAGCTAAAATTACCGCCCCTACTAAAAATAAAATTGTTTTTTTTGACATGGTTATTGTTTTTGATAAAGTGGTATACCAAAGTAAAACTCCAGTATTTTTACCCTGAAAATAAAATCGTATTTGGTTCGCAATACTTCCGACTGCGCATTTACAGATAGTGTTTGCGCCTGGTTAAGATCGAATACATTTATAAGCCCTACCCCATAACGCTCTGTAGCATACTCTAAAGCTCCTTTTCTCGCATTAGCCGCAGATACTGCTGCTTCATAAGCACGTAATGCGCCCTGGGCATCGGTAAAGGCGGTATACACATTGCGTTTAAGGTCTACCTCCTGCTGTTCGTAAGCAAGCTTAGACCTCTCCAGCGCTACCTTTGCACGTTGCACATTATTGCGTATCTGGAAACCATTTATAATAGGTATAGACAACTGAAAACCAAAAGAGTGCCCTCTGTTATCTACAAACTGGTTCCAGAAAGAAGGCTGGCTTGTTATTACAGGCACCGGTGTACCGCCACCCTCGGGTGTGGCATACGTTACATTATCGGCATAACTTATACGGGTATTAAGGCTGTAAAAACCTCTCAAAGTGGGCTGGTATGCGCCACGGGCTATTTTAATATCCTGCTGTGCCACATCAAGGTTAGCAAGGGCAAGTTTAATTTCTGTGCGAATACCTTTAGCCTTATTAAAAATAGCATCGGGCGTTTGTATCAATACTTCGCTTTGTTCGCTGGTGTACTCTTCGTCGGCAATATCAAACGTTGCAAAATCTTCAAGCTGTAACAATTGCGCAAGGCTAAGTTTAGAGAGCAGCAATTGATTTTCGGCAGCAATAACTTTTTGCTTATCGCTTGCTATGGTAGCCTCAATATCCAGCAGGTCGCCGCGGGGTATCTGCCCACCTTCTACTAACTGGCTGCTGCGTTCAAGCTGCTGTTGGTCTATACCCTGCTGCTCGTTTTGTACCTTTAAATTTTCTTTGTTAAAAAGTATTTGCAAAAAAGCATTAGCTACGTTTAGCGCAGTATCGTCTTTCATTTTTTGCACCTGGTACTGCCCCGCAACAATAGCCATGCGGGCACGCCTGTAGTTCATTTGGTTTTGCAGGCCTTTATAAATATCAAACTGGGCGCTTAAACCAGCATTACTGTATTGCAGGGTTTGTTGTTGCAGTAAGTTGGTTAACGGGTTAATGTTAAGCCCGACGTTCCAGGTATGGCTGCCGGTTACATTTGCCGAAGGCAGGAATGCACCTATCGCATCGGTCTTAGCAATGGCAGTGGTATTAAGGTCGAGCTCTGACTGGCGCACCGAAATGTTATTTTTAAGTGCATAGTCAACACATTCCTGCAGTGTCCATTTTTTTGCCTGTGCCATTGCGGGCAGGCTGCCCAGGCTCAATATAAGGAGCAGTACTATATAAAATTTGTTTCTCATTTTTAGCGATGCGGTTGGATGAACAAAAATACTTAAATATTTTGAAGTTGTAAGGTACAGATTTTCATTTATTAGACTACTAACCAATGTAAATGTTACAAATTAAACCTTAATTTTGCGGCGTTATTTTTCAAACACTACTATATGAAACTTTTCACTTTCCCCGCATTGCTGTTATTTTCAGTTTTACTGAGTGGCTGCTCTACAACTAAAAAGATAGAAGCCCTTAAACCTGAACCCGGTAACACTACAGATGTGGTGTACCAGCAATCTACATCGTTTATAAGCTTACCGGTTACCATTGCTGTTGCCGATGTAGAAACGCAGATAAACAAACTACTTACCGGCCTTATTTATGAAGATAAAAATATAGAGGACGACGATATTGCCATGAAAGTATGGAAAACCGCCCCTATAAAATTCACAGAACAAAAGGGCAAACTGCAATCTGTAGTGCCTATTAAGGTTACGGCAAACGTGCGCTATGGTGCGCTGGGCGTTTATGACACCCGTGAGTTTAACCTCGATGCCGTTGTTACTTTTAACAGCAAAGTAGGGCTTACCAACTGGCAAATGAAAACAGAAACCAGCATAGCATCGTTAGAATGGAACGAAAGTCCGTCGGTTACTATTGCAGGCAAGCACGTAGCCATTACGTACCTTATAAACCCTGCTATAAAACTATTTAAGACCAAGATAGAGAACCAACTTGACAAGGCCATTAGCCAATCGGTAAACTTTAAGCCCCAGGTGCTTGATGCTTTAGATAAAGTTGCCACTCCTTTTTTAACGAGCCCGGAATATGAAACCTGGTTTAAACTTACACCGGTAGAACTTTATGTTACTGATGCCGTACTGTCTAAAAAACAAATAACCATGGCTATGGGACTTAAGTGTACTATGGAAACTATGGTGGGCCAGCAGCCTAAAGTTACTTTTAAGAGAGAGAATGTTGCCTTAAAATCTGTCGCTACCATGCCAGATAAAGTTACGGCCACCGTTGCTGCGGTATCTACTTATGAAAGTGCCAGCAAGGTTATAACCAAAAATTTTGTGGGCCAGGAGTTTGGCGAAGGCAGCAAAAAAGTTAAGGTAGAAAAAGTAGAATTATGGAGCAAAGACTCTAAAATGGTTGTAGCACTCGATCTTACAGGAAGCATTAACGGCACCATTTACTTAACCGGCTACCCTAACTACAATGCCGTTACTAAAGAGATTTATTTTGACCAGATGGATTATGTACTAAACACTAAGAGTGTATTAATGCGTACTGCAAACTGGCTTGCAGAGGGCATTATCCTTAAAAAGATCCAGGAAAATTGCCGCTACTCTATCAAGCAAAACCTTGAAGATGGCAAAAAAAGCATGCTGCCTTACCTTACTAACTATTCGCCTATGCCGGGTATTTTTGTAAACGGCACGCTTGATGATTTTGTGTTTGATAAAGTAGAGCTTACCAACAATGCTATTATTGCCTTTATTAAAGGATCCGGGAAAATAGATTTAAAGGTTGATGGAATGAAATAGTTTGTTTAAATACAACCACGAATTAGCACAAATTGATTCGTGGAAATCAGTGAAATTCGTGATTAAACAAACACAAAAGAGGCAGCGGTTAATTACCTGCTGCCTCTTTTGCTTTTATGGAAATAGTGTAGCTGTTTCCGTTCCTGGACTATAGTTTGGATATCTCTCAATTATTTTTTATTCTCTCTTCTTTTGTCCTGAAACAAAAGAAGCAAAAATTCAAGGCTCTAACTTCTTATGCTACAAATTATAAGTTTCGGCTAAATCATTTGAACTCGCTGCGCTCAAACAGCAAATGATTTTTAACGCCTCAACTTATAATTTGCTTAACGCAACGAAGTTTAAGGCCTTAGCTTCACTCATAGCTGCTTACTCCTAAATCAAAATACACTTAGCTATCTGAGTGTAACTACTCCCTCTCCTTTGGAGAGGGGTTGGGGTGAGGTCAAAAAGAAGATTTATAGAGATCTGCACGCACAATAACTATTGAGAAAGGTTGGGGTGTGAATCCGTGATTAAATAAAACTAAAAGAGGCAGCGGTTTAATTACCTGCTGCCTCTTTTGTTTTTTGCCTCATCTTCTTGCGCTGCCTGTAAATGGCATACCCCACGAGGGCTACTAAAAGGTACGGAAATATCATTAAGTACACAATGCCGTCGTTCACCGCTTCGGGCTTAATACCGGCATCGCTGGTTTCGAGCGCAGCCCTACACATAGCGCATTGTGAATTCCCTCTTTCTGAAAACAGCAACAGGAAAACGCTTAGAGCGAAATATTTTATAGTGTAATGCATATTAATATTTGTAATAGGGAGAGATCATTAGGTACACAATAACTCCGGTAACGGCAACATACATCCATAAAGGATAGGTAATGCGTGCCAGTTTTTTATGGCGTTCATAACTGCCGGATATTCCTCTAACATACGTATAAAGCACAAAAGGTATAATAATAACCGATAATGCAATATGCGTAATCAGGATAAAAAAGTAGATAGGCCTAATGATGCCTTCGCCACCAAACGGTGTAGAATCTGACGTCATGTGGTAGGCTACATACATAAGCAGGAACGCTACAGAAAAACCAATGGCTATTTTTACAAGCGTTTCGTGCAATTTGCGGTTGCCTCTTTTTATAGCCATAACAGCTGCAAATAAGGTCACTGCCGTAAAGCCATTTATAGTAGCATATACAGGTGGCAGAAACCACAACGGCTGTACATCAAAACCTAATTTTTTTAAGTTAACACCAAACAATGCCGCTACAGCAAGTGGAATTATGATTGAAACAGCAATGATCCATTTATTGTATTTCTGTTCAACAGTTTTTTGTTCCATTATATTTTGCATTATTCTTCCAATAATTTTTTTATATCTTCTTTTATTGCCTGTATGCCGCTATCTTCAAGACCATCATAATACAGTATAGGATTACCAAAGCTGTCTTTACGGCTACGTATATTACCGTCTTTGTCTACCAGTGCAAACATACCCGAATGTTCAAAACCACCGGCAACTTCCGGGTTAACGCCGGCATAAAGCTTAAACTCCTTTGCCACATTAAAAATATAATCACGCTCGCCGGTTAGCATGTGCCAGTTGTAGTGCTTTACTCCCAGTTTATCTGCATGTGCTTTTAAAACCTGTGGCGTGTCATTTTCCGGGTTAATGGTTATAGATGCTATGCCAAACTTAGGGTTACCATAAAATTCCTTTTGCAGCTTAAGCATGTTCTCATTCATCTTAGGGCAAATGGTTGGGCAGGTACTAAAAAAAAACTCCAGCACATAAACCTTACCGTCATAATCTTTGTTCGATATCTTTTTATTACTCTGGTCTGTCAGTTCAAACTTAGGCGCCTCACCTATAATTTCAAGATCAGACTTTTGAAAACGCCCCACAATTTTGGGCACTGCCCAAATACCGAATATCAATACAATAAATGATATCCCTATATACGATTTGTTTTTCATGATACTAAATTTCCCTTTTCACGCCTTTTTCGGTATTGTTCCTTCTAAGGGCAAGGCGGTATTCCCTCAGTACTATCTTAACATCGTCGGTCATATCATTATGCAGGTCTGCTGCAGAGAATGAGTTGTAACCATCCTTGTAGGCATTGTCTTTCCTGTTCTTAACGTTACCTTTCCTGCCCCTAAGGTTGAGCGTCTTGTCTACTATAAAAATATTAAAAGTACCCAGGTCTTCGCCCAGCGATTCTTTAACTTTTAAAGAGGCATAAAACTTTTTAATTTCATCGGGAGAGGTAAACACAAACTTCCAGTTACTAATATCGCCCATAACCTTAAGGCTCTGCTCCACTTTTTTAACGTCTTCCTGTGTACCGTCTGGCATAAGCATAACGATCTGGAAATCTTTAAAAGCGCGATACTTTGCGTTAAGCTTTTGGTCTATATTAAAAATGCTTTCTTTGCGTTTTACAACATCGTTACCTAAAAAACCTACAATAGTTATTTTGTCTTTAAGAGTAACAATACTATCTGTAAAAGTTTTGCCTTGCGGGAGTTCGTTAACATTTTTAGTGATAACGGGCAAAAAGAGTGAATTGTGCTTAGCCATAGAAAAGTAAATGTATAGCACTAATGGTAGTGCTAAAAGGCCAAGCAGGACTATTTTTTTTTTCATAAAGTCGAGGAGCAATTATTCCTTTGCAAAATTAAAAAAGGCGGTTGATAAAACCGCCTTTTTTAGTAATTAATATGTCTTAAAAAATCCACTTGTACTGGGATTGATGAAACACATCGAAAATATAATTACCCTCTATAAGTAAGATGAACACTAAATAGATAATTAAGAACACCAATGGCGACACGATAGACCACCTAAGGCTTCCTTTTTCGCCTTCAAGGTGCATAAATGCCCACATTATATAATATGCTTTTACTACTGTAAGGATAATAAATATCCAGTTAAGTATGTTTAAACGGAAAAGGTTGTTCATGAATAACGCATCCGGCTTGGTAATACCAAGAATTACCTCTACAATTGTTATTACAGATAATATTCCGAAAACCGTCCAGATCCTTCCCAGGTTTGATACGTGCTCTTGAGTATGTGATGACATGATCTTTTAAATTTTATGATTAAACAAGGTAGAAGAATGTGAATACGAATACCCAAACTAAATCTACAAAGTGCCAGTAAAGACCTACTTTTTCTACCATTTCGTAGCTTTTTCTTCTCTCATACGTTCCATAAACAACATTAAGGAATATAAGGATATTGATAACAACACCAGAGAATACGTGGAAACCGTGGAAACCTGTAATAAAGAAAAAGAAATCAGCAAACAGCTTGTGGCCATATTCATTATGCTCAAGGTTTGCACCTTTTACAAATAGGGCACCACCTTCTATAGCCTTAAGCGATTCATCTCTTGTTAATACAACTTTCTGTTTTGTTTTAGGACTTATAGTTTCTGTTCTTATAAGTACTTCAGGATGCGCTTTAAGCCCTTGCTTAACCTCTTCTACAGTAAATTCAGGTAGCGTTGGCCCGCTTTCAAACCAAATACCGTTAGCCTTTGTTTTTTGCACTCTTGATGAAGGTAAATGTGCAGCAAAATCAGCAACAGCAACTCTTTCAAATTTCCCTTCTGCATTTTTTTCAACAAACTGCAGTATAGCACCACCTTTTGTTTCTACAGCGCCAAACTCGCCGCCTATAAAGTTTTTCCACTCCCAGGCCTGAGACCCAAGGAATATAAAACCACCTATTATGGTAAGAAGCATGTAAACAGCAACTTTAGTTTTCTTTAAATGATGACCGGCATCTACGGCAAGTACCATAGTAACCGATGAGAAGATAAGTATAAAGGTCATTAAAGCCACATAATACATGGGTGCCTCTACTCCGTGCATAAACGGAAAGTGGGTAAACACCTCATCTGCGATGGGCCATGTACCAATGAATTTAAACCTTGAAAAGCCATAAGCGGCCAAGAATCCTGAAAAAGTAAGAGCATCGGATACGATGAAAAACCACATCATCATCTTGCCATAGCTCGCTCCCATAGGCTCATTTCCGCCGTCCCAAAGTTTGCCTGTAGTGGCTGGTGAAGTAACTGTCGCTGCCATAAAACGTTATTAGGTTAAAAGTTTTCAAATTTACATTTTTTTTCCATTAATAGAAATAGAAAAATAAAAACAAATAAACCCACAAAATATCGAGAAAGTGCCAAAACATTGCACCCAACTCTATACCAAGGGTTTGTGTAGAAGTGTATTTTTGTTTAAAATGATTATAAATTACTACCAAAAGTACGATTAGCCCTGCAATAAGGTGAGCAAGGTGTACAATGGTAACTACATATACAAATGTAGTGGTTATTGTACTCTCTGGCCCGGTAAAAAAGTAACCGGATCTCACTATTTCTCCAAAGCCATAAAACTGCGCCACCACAAAGGCTGCACCAAGTGCTAAAGTAGTTAAAAGCAAGCCAGATGCTGCCTGGCGGTTATTATTTTTTATAGCTTTTACAGCTAAGTGAAATGTACCACTGCTTAGTATAATTATAACTGTACTTATTATAAATGCCTGCGGCAATACAAAATCTTTAACCCAGTCCGGTCGCGAGGTACTTACCACATAAGCACTGGTTAAACCCGCAAACATCATGAACATACTTATCATGGCAAACCACAAAAGCATTTTTTTAGATCTTGCATTCCTGTCATAATGCTCTTCAAGCGACATTTTAATCTTCTCCATCGTGTATTATCTGATAAATTTATCTACTATATATATTATTTGCAGCAGCGATATATAAGACACACTTACAAGCATAAGCTTGCGTGCCGCAGCAACATCCATTTTATTGTACAGCTTTATGGCATAAAGCAGCATCCATAAACCAAGAACCAGCACTATTGCCCCCGAAACATAGCTTAGCTTAAGCTCTCCTGTAAAACCTGTTACCGGTAGTAACGATGCCAGTATAAGCCAGCAGGTATATAGTATAATTTGTAACGCTGTCTTTTTATCCTGCTTACCGGTAGGCAACATAAAAAAACCGCCTTTTCTATAATCGTCAAACAAAAACCAGCCTATTGCCCAAAAGTGAGGGAACTGCCAGAAAAACTGTATTAAAAACAGCGTACCTGCCTCTACATCAAAATCGTTTGTAGCAGCCACCCAGCCCAGCATATAAGGTATAGCACCGGGAAAGGCACCCACAAATACAGCAAGTGGCGTTATCGTTTTTAGCGGAGTATAAACACTGGTGTATAAAAATATAGATATTGCCCCAAACATTGCTGTTTTAGGATTTATGCTATACAATATACCAAGACCTAAAACAGTAAGGATACAGCCCAGTATAAAGGCATTGCGTACGGATATTTTACCCGAAGGCACCGGGCGGTTCTTAGTCCTGTCCATTAAGGCATCAAGATCTTTCTCTATAACCTGGTTAAAAACGTTAGATGCCCCCACCATACAATACCCACCTATAGTAAGTAATATAAGTGTGGCCCAGCTAAAAGGATTAAGGTCGGAAAAGCCCAGCAGGTAACCTGCTACCGAAGAGAAGACTACACTAACAGCAAGTCTTGCTTTTGTTATGGCTGCAAAATCTGCAAGGAGCGATTTAAAAGAAATATCGTTTTCTGAAGCGTTCAAAATAATTTTCATTGGATTTTCAAAAACTGGTGCAAAGATAGTCCAAAAAACTTCCCTGAAAAAAAAGAATAGTCTTTAAAACAGGCGTTAAAAATATTTTTTACTTTTTTTTATTCCTTAACGCAACCTTTTTAACTGTAATGCGTCTATACTATATAATTGCATTGCAAGGTTGTTGAAGATAATTGCTATGAAAAAGAAATTTTAAACAATTTGCTATGAAAAAGAGGCCTTCCCACTAACCCGGGGAGGTTTTTTTGTTTTAATAACCCTTTGCCGCAATTTCTCCCTGCACTATGGCTTTTGCCGAAGATGTACCAATGCGCATAACACCAAGTCGTACCATTTGCACGGCTTCGTTATAATTGCGAACACCACCGGAAGCTTTTACAGGCAACGGCCCGGCATGATTAAGCATTAGTTTAATAGCCGGCACTGTCGCCCCATTAGGCAGGCCATCATCTGTTTTATAAAACCCGGTAGACGATTTTATAAAAACGCGGCTATAATCTGCAGCATCAAAATTTTGCAAGACGGTATCTTTTATAAATTCGCAAATGGATACTATTTCTCCATCAGTAAGTGCAGCAATTTCTATAATCCATTTTACAACCTTGCCGTTTTTTAAACAAAGCCTTGTACACTCTAATAACTGTTGTGCCACAGTTACCGTATCACCATTTTTAAACGCGGTATAGTTAACCACAAAATCAAGATCATCAGCACCATTATTAACAGCCTCCTGCGCTTCGGTAAGCTTATCGGCAAGACTACCTCTGCCATCCGGAAAATCAATTACGGTTCCCACTAAAACTTTAGTATCGGCATCTGTAATAATTGTTCTTGCCATTGCCACCATATCCGGCCGTACCATAACAAGTTTAAAACTTTCCTGTATAGCCTCAACCACTACAACCTTTACTACATTGCGGTTTTCTTCGGCAGTAAGTCCGGCCTGTGCAGGTGTTTTTAAATAGGTAGAATCTAAATATTTCCTGATATCCATAATAGTATATAAAAAAGAATCCCGAACCTAACGACTCGGGATTGTATTATTTTTTCATTTTACTTAAAAGCCACAGCACTAAAACAGCTAATGCACTACCTGTTGTATTCGCAGCAACATCGGTAATATCGGCACTCCTGTCTTTAGTAAAGAACTGCTGGCAAAGCTCGATAAATATACCGTATACAACTGCAAGCACAAACACAAGCAGCCTTTGTTTTTTATCACTTCCTGTGTTGGCCAATTTAAAAAACTTATACCAAAGCACCGTAAAAATAAAATAAAAGGTACAATGAACATACTTATCTGTATACCCATCGTGCACTGGTACACTATCAAAATTATGCATACTTACAAGACAGCAAACAGTAACAAATACAGTCCACAATGCAGCTGCCCCAAAGTAAAATTTATGCACCTATAAGTTCTTTATATTGTTCGCTGCT
>Ga0247735_1000850_pt1 | contig 12119 bp, 11 predicted proteins | sample UWRJL178409R2_FD_180934 | JGI IMG/M metagenome (GOLD analysis project Ga0247735, IMG submission 180934) | Plant litter microbial communities from Arlington Agricultural Research Station in Wisconsin, United States - UWRJ-L178-409R-2 | ecosystem: Environmental > Terrestrial > Plant litter >...
CGCCCTCGACCGGGCCACAGCGAACTGGTACGGTGGGCGCGACCGCAGAACGACTGCACATTCTCATTGGGGAGAACGTATGAGCTCACTGTCAGGTACGCCGCCGACACCACGTGAAGACCCCGTAGTGGTGCAGGATCCCGCCCTTCCACCGGTCTCCCTCGACCCCGCGGTGCTCGACTCGGAATCCCGCACCTGGACCCCGGCGAAGATCGCCCTCTGGGCCGCCATCGCACTGCTCGGCGGTGTCGCCTGGGTGATGATCGCGGTGGTGCGCGGGGAGACGGTCAACGCGATCTGGTTCGTTTTCGCCTCCGTCTGCACCTACTTCATCGCCTACCGCTTCTACTCCAAATTCATCGAGAAGCACCTCATCCGCCCCAACGACAACCGGGCGACGCCGGCGGAGTACAAGGCGGACGGCAAAGACTTCGCCGTCACGGACCGCCGGGTGCTCTACGGCCACCACTTCGCCGCGATCGCCGGAGCGGGACCCCTTGTCGGCCCGGTCCTTGCTGCCCAGATGGGCTATCTTCCCGGCACCATCTGGATCATCATCGGGGTGATCCTCGCCGGTGCCGTGCAGGACTACCTGATCCTCTTTTTCTCCATGCGCCGCGGTGGCCGCTCCCTCGGCCAGATGGCGCGCGACGAACTCGGTGTTGTTGGTGGTACCGCCGCGCTGATCGCGACGCTGACCATCATGGTGATCATCGTGGCCATCCTCGCCCTCGTGGTGGTGAACGCCCTCGCGGAAAGCCCGTGGGGTGTCTTCTCCGTCTCGATGACCATCCCCATCGCCCTGTTGATGGGCTGCTACCTCCGGTTTTTGCGCCCTGGCAAAGTGACCGAGGTCTCGATCATCGGGTTTGTCCTGCTGATCGCCGCCATCGTTGGCGGCGGCGTGATCGCCGAGACCGAGTGGGGTGTCGCCCTGTTCACCGTGGACAAGGTGCCGCTAGCCATCGGCATCATCATCTACGGCTTTATCGCCGCCGTCCTCCCGGTCTGGCTCCTGCTGGCGCCGCGGGACTACCTGTCGACGTTTATGAAGGTGGGCACCATCATTATGCTCGCCGTCGCGATCATCATCGTGCGTCCCGAGATCACGGTGCCGGCGGTCAGCGAATTCGCCAGGACCGGCACCGGGCCGGTCGTCGCCGGATCCCTGTTCCCGTTCCTGTTTGTCACCATCGCCTGCGGGGCGCTGTCCGGATTCCACGCGCTGATCGCCTCGGGAACCACCCCGAAACTGGTGGAGAAGGAACGCCAGACCCGCTTCATCGGCTACGGCGGCATGCTGATGGAATCCTTCGTGGCGATCATGGCGCTTGTCGCGGCGCTGTCCATCGACCGCGGCATCTACTTCGCGATGAACGCCTCGGCAGCAGCAACCGGCGGCACCGTGGAGGGCGCCGTGGCCTTTGTGAACGGGCTCGGTATGACCGGGGTCAACCTGACCCCCGAGATGCTCACCCAGACAGCCGCAAACGTGGGGGAGGAGTCGATCGTCTCGCGCACCGGTGGCGCGCCAACGCTGGCCGTTGGCCTCGCCAACATCATGCAGCAATTCATCGGCGGCAGCGGCATGATGGCGTTCTGGTACCACTTCGCGATCATGTTCGAGGCCCTGTTCATTTTGACGGCGGTGGATGCCGGCACCCGCGTTGCCCGCTTTATGCTGCAGGACAGCCTCGGCAACTTCATCCCGCGTTTCAAGGACACGTCGTGGCGGGTGGGGGCCTGGGTGACCACGGCCATTATGGTGGCGGCGTGGGGCGCGGTACTGATCATGGGGGTCACCGATCCGCTCGGTGGCATCAATACCCTCTTCCCGCTGTTCGGCATCGCCAACCAGTTGCTGGCAGCCATCGCCCTGGCGGTGTGCCTGGCCATCGTCGCCAAACGCGGACTGTTCAAATACCTCTGGATTGTCGCGCTGCCGCTGGGCTTCGCCGCGGTGGTGACCATCACGGCTTCGTTCCTGAAAATTTTCTCCAGCGTTCCCGCGGTGGGTTACTTCGCACAGAATGCCGCCTTCCGGGCAGCACTGGATGCGGGGGAGACCAGCTTCGGCACGGCAGCCACCGAGGAAGCCATGCGCGCGGTGGTGCGCAACACCATGGTGCAGGGGGTGTTGTCGATCCTCTTTGTCAGCCTCGCCATCATCGTGATCACCACGGCAATCCTCGCCACGATCCGCGCCTGGCGCACAAGGAGTAACTCCAGCAATGAGGACACCGCGGTGCCCTCGCGCCGCTACGCTCCCGCAGGGTTCCTGCCAACACGGGCAGAGAAGGAACTCGAGGCGACATGGGCGGCCCTTCCGCCGGAGTCCAAACCGAAACGGGGTTCCCATTGACCGCGCTTGTGGGCTTCGGCGGGAAACTGCGCGATACCGCACGGGATGCTGCCCGCTTGTGGCGCGGGCTGACCGGCGAAGACGCCTACGACAAATACCGGGCACACTTCGAGGCGAGTCATCGTGGTGACAGCGATGCTCGGTCGCTGCCGGGTTCCGGCGGGGAAGCGCTGATGACCGAGCGGGAGTTCTGGCGCGACCAATCCGACCGCCAGGATCACAACCCGCAGGGCCGCTGCTGCTGACCCAACCGAGACCGGCACACCGGCGACGGGACATCGACCGGGGCGGCGAGTCTAGTTCTTCGGCTGTCGGAAGACGTCGAAGGTGAGGCAGATTTCAAGCTGGCCGCCCACCATCTGCCAATCCACCGCCTGGAAAACGGTGCGGGCGACGGCGATGTATGGAGCGAGTTGCACGCGCGCTTTTGCCCCGGGCAGGCACGGCACAACCACAACGCAACTCGGCCAGCGCTCGCCCATGTCGAGGGTGACGGTGAGTCCTTCGCGACTGTAGGCGGTACCGGTGCGCAGGTGATCAACGAGGGCGCTCACAAAACCGCGCTCGTCGGCATCCATCAGCCCAGCCAGTTTCAACGGGTCGTATGCGGTCGGCTCCAGCTGGCTGAGCCAACTCTGCGCGGAGTCCTCCGCGATGAGCCGCTGCAACTCGTCGGCGAAACGGCGGGCCTGGTCGACCTCGACGTCGCTGAGGGCCTCCTGCAGGCTGAGCCCGGTGAGGAACGGCACCACCTGTGCATCGAGGTAGTCCAGGTGGCGCGGCTGCGGGTGATCCCCGGGCAGCGGCGCGGGCGGGCCGGCGACCACCATCGTGGCCTCCGCGGTGGCCACCGTCCGCCAGCTGAGCAGGGTCCTGACCAGGCTGTTCGAGAACGCGCTCGCCGCGGCCGCTGATGCCAGCAGGGGAGCGGCGGTGATGATTCCAAAAACCGGGTACGGCACGTCGGCGGAGAATGTGCCGGCCTGGGAGATCGCGATTGCGGCCACCAGCAGCGAGGCGATGCCGGCGCAGAGCAGGATCTCCCAGCCGGGCCGCCAGGATCCGAGGGTGAACGTCAGGATCGCCAACGCGATCGGTGCCCAGTCGTCGCGGACAACGAGGTTGCTGCCCCACTGGGCGGCGGCACTGAGCACCACGGCGCCGACGCCGAACGTGTAGACGAGCACATGGTCGACCCGGCGGAACGGTGCCCGGAACGGGCTGGTCGCACGAACGTAGTGGGCGCCGGCTCCGACCATCAGCAGCAGTGCCACAATCTCCAGCGCGGGAGAGTCGACCTGGTCGAAGGTGGAGACACTCATCCCGATGCTGAACGCAATGGCACAAACGGCGGCGCCGATGGCGAAATAGCGCGCCGTGATGCCGCCGAGCGGATCGAGTTGCTGCGCGGTGTGCGAGCCCAACCGGGCGCTCATCCGCGCGGCACCATCATCGAGATGGAGGTACCGGCACCCGGTGCCGCTCACACCTGTACCCGGCCGCCCACGGCGTCCAGGGGCGCCCGCACCGCGGTACGGAGGCCACCGCCGTGGTCAGCGCCGATCTTCGACTCGGTGAATCCCACCCCGGAGTCGATCACCATTACACACACTTCACTCTCCGTGGTCAGTACCGAGACTTCAACGTCACGGGTGCCGGAGTGCCTGTGCACATTGCCAAGGCAGTGCGCGACGGCGAGGCCAAGCGCGCGGGAGACGTCGGCGTCGAGCAGCTCGAGCGGGCCGACATCCCCGTTGACCGACACCGCAAGGCCAAGCTCCCTCGCCCCGGTGAGTGCTGCGGCGACGTCGCCGCGGAGTTCTGCTACCTGTAATCCACCGTCGAAGTCGAGCGCGGGAGCCCCGGCGGCTGGCACCGTGGCCAGCTGCAGGCTGCTGAGGATCCGCTCGCGGGCGGGCGCGCCGAGCAGGCCGGGGGTGGATGCTCCGACGGCGGCAAGCTCATCGAGGACGGCGTCCTGAACGCGGGCGGAACAGTCCCGTTCCCGGCGCAGCGACAGGGTGGCGGCCCGTTCGGCTTCCCCCGCCCGGCTCATCGCGGGCTGGCTGGCCCTGGAGCGTTTCCGGGTCACGATCAGCATGACCCGCACCAGTAGAAGCACGGCGGTGAAGGCGGTAAGGGCGACACCGAGGCTCGGAGCATCCGCCCGCACCAGGTAAAAAACGACCACCGGTGCCTCGGCGATAACATATGCCACGACGATCGAGGCCACCCCGGAGCGGAAACGGCCGATGACCACACCGGTCATCACGATCGCGATTTTTGGCAGGGTCAGCAGCACCATGTCGCTGGGGGCCGCGCCGTCCAGCCGCGGCAGCAGGATGCCGGTGTAGAGGGTGTTTCCGGCGAGCGTGAGCAGGGCCACGGCCACAATCACCACCGTGCGGGTGGCCAGGGGTGTCACGGCCACGGTACCGGCGGCCGCGATAAGCGCGAGCGGCGCCAGCAGGGCGGCGACACCGGGTGCCGAGCGGGCGTCGGCGATCAGTGCGATGCTCACAAAAGTTGCTGCGAGGAACACCAGGCCAAACCAGTATGCACCTCGGGCCAGTGCGGTATTTGTGCTGTTCGCAGCCATCTCGTTCGGGAATACGAGTGACATGGGGGCCTTTCTTCCCGCCCAGACTATCGGGGAAGTTGTACCGCGATGTCCGACCGCCCCGATCGCGGGTCGGTTGCCTGTCTGACCTGCTATTTATTGACGAATGGATGCTGCGCGGCCGGTGCGGCGAGCACCACTTTGCCCACCTGGCGACCCTCGGTGACCAGCTGGTGGGCATCCCGGGCGAGCGACATGGGAAGCACCGTGTCGATGACGGGAATGATGAGGCCGGAGTCGATCAGCGGCCAGACGTTGTCCCGCACCGCGGCCACGATCGCCGCTTTCTGTTCCAGCGGACGACCACGCAGCGTGGTGGCTGAGATGCTGGCGCGGCGCGACATCAGCAGGCCGAGGTCGAGCGGCGCATTCGGGGCATCCCCGGTGCGCCCGATCACCACGAGGTGGCCGTCGATAGCGAGGCACTGCAGGTTGCGGTCGAGGTAGCCGGCGCCCACGATGTCGAGGATCACATCGACACCGCGCCCATCCGTGACGGCGAGGATCTCGGCGACGAAGTCATCGGTGCGGTAGTTGATCAGGGTGTCAGCGCCCAGCGCGCGGCAGCGTTCCAGTTTCTCGGCGCTGCCGGCGGTGGTGATCACGGTCGCGCCGATGGCTTTCGCCCACTGGATGGCGAAGGTGCCGATGCCGCTTGCGCCGCCGTGCACAAGCAGGGTCATTCCCGCAGAGAGGTGTGCGGTCATGGCCAGGTTCGCGTAGACGGTGCAGGCGGCCTCGGGGAAGGCCGCTGCGGAGACGATATCGACGCCAGCCGGGATGGGGAGCAACTGCCCGGCGGGCACCACCACGCGTTCCGCGTAGCCACCCCCGGTGAGCAGGGCGCAGGCGGTGTCGCCCACCGCCCAGCCGGTGACATCCCCGCCGACCTGGCTGATCTGGCCAGCCACTTCCAGCCCGAGAATCGGGGAGGCGCCGGGCGGAACCGCGTACTGGCCGCGACGCTGCAGCAGGTCCGCGTTATTAACCCCGGCGGCATGGACCTCGAGGAGCACCTCACCGGGTCCCGGCGTGGGGTCGGGAGCGTCACCCCACTGCAGCACATCGGGAGGTCCGGGGTAATCGAAGGTGACGGCGCGCACGGGGAGGTCCTTGGTTGTTCGGGGAGTGCAGGGAGCGGGTGACGTACAGGGCAACCCTAGGTGGTTCCCGCCGGCGGGCAACCCCGGGCGGCGGCGGGGCTGCGAATTCGCACACCGGAGATAAGCGGTCCCGATCACGCTAATAAGTGCCACTTATGGGAGCCGTCGGCGCGTCGTCAAGCCGTATTCCGCTGCATGACGTAATGCGTCATTTTGTGTCCTAGGGCGCGCCATCCGTAATTTAGGGTCGAAGTTATACACCCGTTTATTACCCGGAAGTTATCGATGAGCAGTCACCGTTTCGACGAGATCACCCGTGTTGATCTCAGCAGGCCGAGCAGCCGAAAGTGGAGCCTGCATCCCGGTACCATCGGCGCCTGGGTCGCCGAGATGGACTTCGGCACCGCCCCGGCGGTGACCGAGGCGCTGCACCGCGCCATCGACGACGGCGACCTCGGCTACCTTGCGCCATCGGTGTCGCGCCGGATGGCGGAGGCGACTTCCGCGTGGCTCCGCGACGACTGCGGCTGGGTCATCGCGCCCGAGAACATCCACCCGGTGTCCGACGTGATGGCCGCCCTCGAGGTGGCGGTGTCGAAGTACTCGCCGAGTGGAACGGGCGTCATCATCCCCACCCCCTCCTACATGCCGTTCCTCAGCTTCACCCCCACCCTCGGCCGTGAGGTGTTCGAGGTCGCCGGCCAGATCGTTGACGGGCGCTGGCACCACGACCTCGCCGCCATCGACGCCGCCTTCCATGCCGGGGCGCGCACCCTTATTCTCTGCAACCCGCACAACCCCACCGGCACCGCGATCGACCGCGACGAACTGCTCGCTATTGCCGAGATCGTCGACCGGCACAACGGCCGCGTGTTCGCCGATGAGATCCACTCGCCGCTGCGCTACGGCACCACCAGCCACATCCCCTACGCGTCGCTGTCCAGCGTGACCGCGAAACACACCATCACGGCCACCTCGGCTTCGAAGGCCTGGAACCTGCCCGGCCTCAAGGCGGCGCAGATCATCACCTCGAACCCGGCGGACGAGGAGCTCTACCAGATCTTCGGATTCTCGGTGCTGCACGGCGCATCGACCCCCGGCGTTATCGCGGCGGCGGCGGCCTACACCGACGGCCGCGAATGGCTGGGGGACGTCATCGACTACCTCGACGGCAACCGGCAGCTGCTGAAAACCCTGCTCGCCGAGCACCTGCCCGAGGTTGTCTACACGGCTCCGGATGCGACCTACATTGCGTGGCTCGACTGCAGCGCTCTCGGCATCGACGGTTCGATTCCGGGCAGCCTCGCCGATTTCTTCCGTGAGGAAGCCGGGGTCACACTGACCGACGGCGCGCTCTGTGGCCGGGGTTACGAAGGCTACGTCCGGCTGATTTTTGCAATGCCGGCTCCGATCCTGGAGCAGGCGATCATACAGATGGCGCACGCTGTCGAACGATGTCGAAAGGCGGCCCACGCGTGAGCCAGCAGGGGGATCCCACCCACAACCATGAGGTCGCAGAACCCGAATACAACTGGGACGGTTACGCGTTCGACACCAGGCAGGTGCACGCCGGGGAGTTCGACGAGCTGAACAGCGGAGCGCGCATCTCGCCGATCGCGATGACCGCGGGGTACCGCTTCGACTCCTTCGACGACGCGCACGGCCGCTTCTCCGGGGCAAACAGCGGACTGATCTACTCGCGCCAGCGCAATCCCTCCGGCAATGTCGCTGAGCAGCGCATCAACTCGCTCGAGGGCGGAACGGAGGCGATCGTTGTCGCCTCGGGCCAGGCCGCCATCACCGCGTCGCTGCTGTCCATCGCGGCCTCCGGCGACCGCATCGTCTCCACCGGCAGTATCTACAGCGGAACCCGCACCCTTTTCGGCCGCAGCTTCAAACGCTTCGGCATCGACGTCGACTACGTCTGGGACGAAGCGGACGACGACGAGTGGGACCGCGTTATCCAGCCGAACACCAAGGCCATTTTCAGCGAGACCATCCCGAACCCGAAAAACGACATCGTCGACATTGCGAAGGTCGCCAGTGTCGCCCGCCGCCACGGCATCCCGTTTGTGGTCGACAACACGATCGCGTCCCCATACCTGATCCGCCCGTTCGAGCACGGCGCCGACATTGTGGTGCACTCCTCCACGAAGTTCCTCAGCGGGCACGGCGCCGCGATCTCGGGCACAATCGTGGACGGCGGCACCTTCGACTGGGCGGCCTCCGCCCGTTCCTACCCCCTGATCACGGATGCTCCGGCGCCGGGCATCCCCTCACTGCTCGAACGTTTCGGGCCCACCGCCTACGCCCGCGCGACGCGCGAAGCCGTGGTGAACGACATCGGCCCCGCCCTGTCCCCGTTCAACTCCTTTTTGCTGCACCAGGGCATCGAAACCCTGTCGCTGCGGATGGAACGCCACCTGTCCAACTCGCTGGCGATTGCCGAATGGCTCTCGCAGCATCCGCGGGTCGAGACGGTTGATTACGCTGGGCTGCCGGGAAACCCGCGCTACGAACTCGCGCAGCGCCTCTACGGCGGACGAAGCGGTTCGGTTTTCTCGGTCACCATCCGCGACGGGGCCGCCGGCGCGCGGCGCTTCCTCGACGGGCTGCGGGTGATCAGCCGTATGACAAACATCGGCGACACCCGCTCGATGGCATTGCACCCGGCGACGACCACCCACATCGGCTTCACCCCGGAACTGCGCAGCCAGCTCGGCATTGACGAGGGCCTCATCCGCCTGTCGATCGGTATCGAAGACGTGAACGACCTGATCAGCGACCTCGACCGGGCGCTGGCCAACTAAACGAATCGCGGCGTGCCTCGCGGCACCAACTTCGTTATGGATGCTCCTGTTGGCGCAACCCCATACCCACGGCCACCCTCCCGGACCACACTGGAGGGTGGCCGTCGGTGGTTGTGCCCGGTGGTCTCGTTTTCGGGAAGGAAAGGTGCCCACCATGAGCAGCACTGGGTCTGCGACCCTCGCCCGTGCCTATATCGAGGCCGTGGGGAGACGGGATCTCGCTGAGCTTGATTCGCTCTTCAGCGACCAGCTTGTAGCCACCTTCGTTGGCACCAACTCGACGAAGTCCGAGTGGATCAGGGCCCTCCACAGGCTCCTGCCGGTGCTGGAGCGTAACAACATCCTCGAGGTGTTCGACAACGGCGACCGGGCCTGCGTTGTGTACGACTTTGTGACAACCACCCCGGCGGGAGCGGTGCGCTGCGTCGAACTCGTCACCGCGGAAGGCGGCGTTATCACCGCCATCGAGCTACTGCTCGACCGGGTCGCCTTCGCGCCGGTGAATGCGGCACTGCAGGAACGCGCGGGTGCTGACCGAAGCCCCACCCTCGGCGGTCACTCGTAACTGCCTGGCATCCTGACGGTATGACTCGCCACAGCATCCAACCGCCGGAACTGTTCGACAGCAGGCAATGGGGTTTTTCCCAGGTGGCGGTGTCGCCGCCGGGCACGATCGTGAACATCTCCGGACAGGTCGCCGCGGGGGCTGACGAGGTTGTCACCGCGATCGGGCGCGGGCCACAGTTGCTCGCCTCGCTCCAGAATCTCGTCATCGCTCTCGAAGCCGCCGGGGGCAGGGCCGATGACCTGCAGATCCTACGGATCTACCTTCCGGCCTATAAACCGGCCGATGACGGCCCGGAAGTCGCCCGGGTACTCGCCGACTTCTTCGGCACAACAAATCCGCCGGCTGCATCCTGGATCGGTGTGCAGAGCCTTGCAAGGCCCGAATTTCTCGTCGAGGTCGAGGCGATGGCGGTGATAACAGGCAGCGCCGCTTACAACGGGAAGGGCACAAACACGATCAGCCAGGCGGCCGCGGGTGCGAAGGCGACGATGCACCCCGAGTAGACGAGCATCCGGCGATAGAACCTGTCCCTGTCCTCGTCGGCGATGTTTGCCAGTACGAGCGCACCGTTGGTGGAGAACGGGCTTACGTCCACCACCGTGGCGGAGATCGCGATCGCGGCAACGAAACCGATGGGGTTCAACTCTCCCGAGCTGAGGAACGGCGCCGCGATCGCGATGGCGATCCCGATCGTTCCGAGCGAGGAGGCGAGCGCGGAGACGATGCCGGACAGGTAGCAGAGCAGCAGCACCGCGAGCAGGGGCACCCCGAGGGCAGCGATGCCGGCGCTGACAAATTCGACGGTGCCGGCTTGCTGCAGCACGGCGATGTAGGTCAGCACCCCACCCACCAGCACCACGGTGGACCAGCTCACCTGGGCGAGCGCTGCCTTGGCATCCTTCGGGGCGACGATCGCCAGCACGCAGGCGATCGTGAGCGACAGCACTCCGATGTCGAAGTTGAACGCGGCAGTACCCACTGCCATCACGGCGAGCCCGAGGAGGGTGAGCATCTGGAACGGTGTTGCCCGCGGGCGGGCGGACGACGCCATCAACGCCGGGGCTGCCACGGATGCTGTCACCGGCGCCGCTGTCGACACAACAGAGTTTCCGCTGGAGCTGGAGCTGGAGCTGGAGCCGAGACCGTGGGGCGCGGAGGCTGCGACCGGGAGTGGCCGCGGTGTTGGCCCGCCCTGCTGTGGAGCATCCGCACCGTCTTCGGCGATTCGGACGCCGATCAGTCGTCGGCCTCCCATGGTGAAATACACGATTGTGCCCAGCAGGGTGTTGAACACCAGTGACGCGAGGAACATGTAGAGGGCGTTGCTCGGAATGTCTTCCTTGGCGAGGAAACCGTTCACAAAAACGCCGTACACGCTGACGGGGGAGAAGGCGCCGGCCATACCGCCGTGCACCACCATCATCCCCATCATCAGCTGGTTGATTTTGTACTTCCGTGCGAACGGGATGGCCAACGGCGCCACGATGGCGATCGCGAAGATCGCACCGATCGACATCAGGATTGCGGACAGGAGAAAAAAGATCCACGGTGCGGCGGCGACCCGGCCCCGGACCGCACGCAGGCCCCAGCGCACCAGGAAATCGATGCTCCCGTTGTTCTGGGCGAATCCGAAGAGGAATGTCAGCCCCATCAACGCGAGGAACAGGTCGACGGGGAAACCCGCCGCGATCTCGTCCACCGTCATCCCGACCGCCGACAGGCCAACGGCGAACGCGGCGACAAAGCCGAGCACACCCATATTGACACCGCGCAGGGTGCCGATGATAAACATCAGCGCCAGGATGATGATCGAGATTACTTCGGGAGACATGGATTCCTTGGGAACTGGACAGGCTGGTCAGCACGCGTATATCGAAAACGCACCGTTCGTTTCACCCGTGTGTGGGCGGTATGCCGTCCGCGTCGAAGTCAGACGTCTGGGCCGGTCACGGTGCTTCCTGTCGCGATCTGTGGTGCGGCAGCTCCAACCAGTCTGTCGCATCGACCGGGCGGTGCCGCGCAACCGGGGCGTTCTCACCGACCTGTGCCGGGCAAACGAGCCGTTCGAACCGGTCAGGCCCGTTCCGTGTTCACCATCTCAAAATGGTCACTGCGGCCGGAGTCGGTGAAAGAGATTGTCCAGGAATTGTCGAAGTCGCCCAGCTCGACGTAGTGCCCGATACCCGTGATAACAGCGGTCATCCCGTTGATGCTGGCCACGGACCACTCGAAATCCCAGCCGCCGGCCTGCCAGGCCCAGCGGCCGCGCCAGCCGGCCACAATCTCGTCGCGGCCAATCCACTCGGTGGAGTACGGCGACTCGTGGTACTGCGCATCCTCGGTGAACAGGGCCGCGATGTCCTCGACGCTATTGCTTCGCCACGCCTGCAGGTAGCGCTCCACCCAGGCGGTAACGGCCTCGGGCGGCACACTCGCGGTGGCATCGGAAAGGGGGATCGTTGGGTCTGCCTGGGTTGTCATACCGCACAGTCTTCTGGCAATTCCCGCTCTCCGGCAGGGCGCGGTGCACCCAGGCTGGCGCATCCTTCTGCGCTATCGGAGGCGCCGCAAGACGGGAACCCCCGCAGAAGTTCCACGCAGCATCCCATCACCGGCACCCGATCGGATGCGTTCGGCCGCGCCTGGGTACCTCCGC